>Ga0315295_10002069_pt1 | contig 17073 bp, 16 predicted proteins | sample YL17G14_0_MG_FD_204453 | JGI IMG/M metagenome (GOLD analysis project Ga0315295, IMG submission 204453) | Sediment microbial communities from Yellowstone Lake, YNP, Wyoming, USA - YL17G14_0 | ecosystem: Environmental > Aquatic > Freshwater > Lake > Sediment | place: USA: Wyoming | collected... | reverse complement strand
TCAATCCTGAAGACAAAATCGGTCAGCGCCGGAGAGTAAACGGCGATGCCGGCGCAGGAGCCCAGGATAGCTGAAATCTGGGGGATTACGCCGGAGGCCTGGGTATTGGGAAAAAATATTGAGCTTCCGTCCTTCTCTTCGCGGTATTTGATAAGGTCAATTCCGGCCGTTTCGTCTGCCCTGACCGAAGTCTCCAATTTCAGACCGCGCCGCCCCGGCCCATCGAGCAGGCCGATAACGGGCACGCCCATTTCGATGGCCTGTTCGACCGTTCGGTACATCTTGTAACCGTGCAGCGCTCCTACCGAGCCACCCAGGACGGTTGCATCCTGAGCATAGACACATACCGGACGTCCTTCAACCATCCCGTGACCGGTTACTATCCCATCGCCGGGGGTGCCCATAGTATGCCCTATCAGCATGTTAGACTCAACAAAAGAACTTGAATCCAGAAGATGGTCTATTCTTTCCCGGGCGGTGAGCTTTCCTCTTTCGTGCTGCCGGGCTATTCTTTCCGCCCCGCCTCCCAGAACACTGGCCTCTTTTATCTTCCGGAGTTCATTTATCCTCGCCTGCATTCCATTTTCCATCTCGGCAGAACCCTCCCGCTTTCTCTTTGAACTCGATACCGTCACAATTATCGCTGAATGGGAGCCAGATATTAGAAGCCATCTCAACCACCAGAGCCGGATTAGGGCTGGCTCCGAATTGTTACATGGCCGTAACCACCGGTATTTGAGACAACTGTTATCTAAAGAAGACCTTCTACCGCAAAGAAATTTCCGGAACACTGCTAAATTATAGCAGCAAGCTGACTATTTTGGTGAATAACAGTAAGTCATTTTATTACCTTCGAGTATTTTTATTGATACGGGCTCCGACAAATCTATTTAGTTCCGCTAGAGTCCAGGCGTTCTGCTCTAGGTCAAAGCCATCCACGCTCAATTTATTCAGGCCACTGACGCCGTCAACGGCACCCCGGTGTACAATTTCTTTTATAATCTCCTTCTCCCATTCGGTATCAGGCAGGAGATTCTGTTTAACCAGTATTGAGATGGCCGCAATCAGCCCATAAGCCCCCCAGTTAGAGACGCTGGCAACAATGAGCTTATTTACACGAGTAATTGCCGGTTCCGGTGTTAAATTCTTATATTTTGGAATCTCATGTGCCAGGTTGCCCATGCCTATTTCGTTCCCTCCGTCACCAATACCGATTGTCCTTTCGGAACTCTGGAAAAGGTAATCGATTTTAGCCGTAAATTCGGTTATATCCCGGCACACCATATTGAGATATTTGCCGCTTAGGGCAATGCCGCATCTTTCCGTTGAGATGATAACAGAGGGTTTGATGTCGTTAAGCAGGTTTTGCGCAAAATCCTTGCTTTTCTCACTGTCGGTTATAGGAAATTCAATGACGCTCTCGGGCCCGGCAATGTCCGGCGACAGGAGAGGCGCGGCGTACTTATCGGTTACGTAGGCGACCTCAAATCCCAGCTTATGAAGCGCCTTTGCCAGGGCTACGGCGCCGGGCGGGCCGTCGGTCTCGGCGGCTTCGGCACTTAATATGTAAAAGCCGGTCGTTATGAGAGTAGTACCGCGCCCGTTATTAGGGCCATCCAGAATGAGCTTTGCTGCATCAGCGCAATAATCCGCCGGGAGGTAGCCACGAAGGGCGGATATGCCGCGGCGGTCTTGACTTAAGATTATATCTTCAATTGATGACGGCCCGGCCAACTTTAACCACCTTTCAAAAGCAGGTCTTTTATTGTGGAAAGCATATCTTCATACTCCTGAAGCAGCACACGGGCTTCGGATACGGTTACGCTCTTAAGTCTGAGCTTATCACCCGGTTTGGCCTGCGCCAGCCGCGGAATATCCACCGTAACGGCCGTGGCTATCTTGGGGTAGCCGCCGGTGGTCTGCCGGTCGGCCAGAAGCACGATGGGCAAACCGCTCCCCGGCACCTGTATTGCACCCATCGGAATACCATCCGAGATGATATCCGCCCCGGCTTTGTGTTTGATGACTGGCCCAATAAGCCGGTAGCCGACCCGGTCGGCCTCATTCGATATTGTATATTCAGAATTAAGGATGGTTTGAATCCCTTCCCCGGTAAAGTAATCGTCCTGCGGCCCCAGGATTATGCGTAATGTATTGGAAGTTTTATATTCAGGAGTAAATTCCGGCGGCAGTTTTAAGCCTGGCTTTAATTGATTGAAAATGCCATTTTTCAAACGGTCGCCGGATTTTAATGCTCTACCTTCAAAACCGCCGATGCCGGATTTGACATAGGTGGCGCGGCTGCCCATGACGGGGGGAACGTCAATGCCACCGGCAACCGAAAGGTAAGTGCGGCAGCCCTTCCTGGCCCAGGCAAAGGAAATGACATCACCTTTCGTAACGGCGACTGACTGCCACATGGTAAGCGGGTCGCCGTTAATTCGGGGCGCTAGGTCGCCGCCGGTAACGGCGATGATGGTATTCGCCAGCACGCTTAGCTTCAGTCCCGTGAGGGTTATCTCAAGGCAGGCAGCATCCTCACGATTGTCGGCAAGAAAATTAGCCACCCTTAAGGCAAAACCGTCCATCGCCCCGGCGACCGGCACGCCGTAATGCTGGTAACCGTAACGCCCCTGGTCCTGAACGGTCGTTAAAGGTCCAGGCTCGATGACCTCAAATATCTCCGAGTTGCTACTTCTCATTTAGCTTTGTTTCTTGGATTTTATAAATTCCCTGCGCTACCTCTTCTGTTATCCGGCCAAATTCACCGGCGGTAATACTGAAGAAATCCAGATAGTTCCCGGCCTTAAGCAATGACGGCGGTTCCCGCTTTGGGTCAAAGAGCTTGACCGGCGTCCGGCCGATTATCTGCCAGCCGCCCGGGCTATCGGATGGATAGATGCCTGTTTGTGTTCCAGCAATCCCGACGGAACCGGCCGGCACCCGCGTACGGGGCGTGGTAAGGCGCGGCGTTGCGATTTTCTCCGAGACCCCGCCCAGATACGCAAACCCCGGCATAAAACCCAGCATGTAAATAAGGTAAATGGTGCTGGTATGGATTTTTATGACCTCTTCGGGAGTAATATTGTGATAGCGGGCAACGTATCCCAGGTCAGGGCCAAACTCACTGCCGTAAAGTACCGGTATTTTCGATACAATTGGCCCCGGCGATTTTGAACTCCGGGCTTCCTGCAGCAGAAGCTCTAGTTTAGCTTGAAGTTCTTCGGAGGTGATTACGAGCGGGTTAAAGTAAACGAGCAGGGAGCGGTAGGTGGGAACAAGCTCGTTTACCCCGCGTATTTGAGCGTGATGGATCGCCAGGGAAATTGAGCGTACTTTTTCGCCTATTCCCGGCGAGATAGCACAGCCAAACTCCATGAAGAGGGCGCTGTCACCGCCTGGGAGAAACCTGGGTTTTGTGTACATATCTACAAAAAGCTGCCCATCGGAGCAATTTGCACACCGGCCGCCCGGAAAGCCTCATATAATTTCCTGGCGATTTTGGCTGCTCCCAGGGTATCGCCGTGCAGGCAGATGGTATCTCCTTTTACCGCCGCCTCTTTGCCATTTATGGCGGCAACTTTGCCTTCGGTGATGATTTTAAGCGCCCGCTTTACTACTTCATCTTCATCGGTGATTATTGAGCCCGGCTGGCTCCGAGGGACGAGGGTTCCATCCGGGCTAAGCGCCCGGTCGGCAAAGACCTCGCTCGCTACCCGGAGCCTGGCTTCTTTCCCCGCCTTAAGCCAGACCGAGCCGGCGAGCCCCACCAGTATCAAATCCGGGTCGGCCTCATAAACACCCTCGGCAAACGCCCGCGCAATTTTCTCGTCATTTACCGCCATATTATAGAGGGCGCCGTGGGCCTTTACGTGCTGCAGTTTCTTATTCCGGGTAAAAGCCTTAAGGGCGCCAATCTGGTAAGTGGTATAGCTGCGAATTTCTTCGGGAGTCAACTGCATATCACGCCGCCCGAAACCCTGAAGGTCCGGGAAGCTGGGGTGCGCTCCGATGGCGACACTGGCTTTCTCCGCCAGGCTCACGGTGCGCTTCATGATGACGGGGTCGCCGGCGTGAAAGCCACAGGCGATGTTGGCTGACGAGATATAGGGCATGATTTCCTCATCATTGCCGAGCCGGTAGGTGCCGAAACCTTCACCCAAATCGCAGTTGAAATCAACCTTAACGCTCACACAAGCCTCCTGCTGAGTTAGTCAGCCGGCTGTCCGGCAAACTAAATGACCGTCAGTTCTTCATCACGGATATCGGTTATAAACATATAGCCCGGTGAGTGGGTTATCATGAGCGGCGGTCTGGATTTTAAGGCGACCGCCTGCGGTGTCACGCCGCAGGCCCAGAAAACAGGCACTTCGTCCTCTTTAATTTCTATGGTATCTCCGTAATCAGGGCGGGTGATGTCCCGGATGCCAATCTTTTCCGGGTCGCCGATATGAATCGGGGCGCCGTGGACCTGCGGAAAACGGGAGGTCACCTGGACGGCCTTAACAACCTGGCTCACCTTAACCGGGCGCATGCTCACGACCATCGGCCCGGAGAAAATCCCGGCCGGCTCAGTCTCGATGCTGGTGATATACATGGCGACATTTTTACCCTCATTGATATGGCGGAGGGGGATACCGGCTTTCTCAAGCGCCGACTCAAACGTAAAACTGCAGCCGAGCAGGAAAGTGACAAGCTCCGACATCCAGTAGCGGGTAATCCCCCTTTCCTCGGAAACCAGTTCTCCGTTCCGGTAAACCCGGTAAAGGGGGATATCCGTCCGGATGTCGGCGCCCGGGGCGGTAAGTACCGGCTCGTACTTTCCCGCTTCCATCACCTCGAGGAGGGGGCACGGTTTCGAATTTCGCTGGCAAAAGAGAAGGAAGTCAAAGGCCAGGTCTTTATGGAGGATTACCAGGTTTGCCTGAGCGTAACCCGGCGCCAGGCCGGTGGTCGGGCGCTTAAGCTTACCCTGTCTGATGAGTTTTCTAACCTCACCCGGATTTTCGTACACGACAATCTCCACAAATAACCGGAGGGAATTATTGAGCTTCGTGGCAAGTGTAACGCAGGGCTGTTTTCCCTGTCAAGCACCGTAAAACTAGTGGCTTTTTCTTTGTCTCCCTCCCCTTATTAAATAAAATGCTGGTCTAATAGTAATTGAGATGAAGAAACGGTGGTTAGATAGAGATGGCTCCCGAAGTTGGACTCGAACCTGCGACCAAACGGTTAATCCTTCCCCGGAGGGATCCGCTCTACCGACGGTGACGATTGAAATTCTGGCTCCCGGAATGGGTCAATACACAGAACTTTTCGAGCGGTGTTTGAGCTTACCTCGACAAAGGTTATCACGAAGCAAGAAACTAAGTTAATGGTCAGAACTGAACCTTCTTTTTCCAGACCTTTTGTGAAACTAGCTGGATAATGTCCTTAGCAACTCCTATGGCTTCTCCAGCATCTGCCCGCGAGGGCACGCGCGTTGCATCTTTTCGAGGGTGAGTCATCAAGTCCCTGACATCCTTCATTTTTTGAAACTTTTGCCATAAGGTGGAACCCTTGTCCACAGCGTCTCCACTGAATCGCGCTACCAAGAACATTATCTTGTATTCTAAGTTTTGATATCGTCGCTTATTCGTAACCTCAAATCTTCCAGCATCAGCACCTGAATCGGCAAGCTCTACAGCCCTTTCAGCTAAGAAACCCAATTCATGGACGGTCAGTAATCCCGCAGGGAGCACAGTGAAGTCAGACATCATATCGTTGATAAATGATTCGAGAGCCATAAATGAGAAAAGAATTGCTGCCGTAGAGAATCTTTCTTGAATCCTGCTGCCTTTCGGGGCGTCCTCAGCTTGGTCACAGAACCACTGTGCATCTTGGACTAGTTCCCTATATGAGACTGTCATGAGGCATATTCTTTACTCAAGGTTTTAAGACCTCGTACAGTGCTTACTCCGCCATCAATTAATTTTTTATCAAAAGTTGCTTTAGAGTTTAAACTCCGCGCGAGAAATACCTGTGCCATCCGTTGTCGGTCTGTCATAGATGACCTATTGCCTAATCCCCGATAAGTCGGCAGGTCTTCGTCATGCTTGTACCGTGACATCTCTTCAGCGTTAAGCGGGTCAGGCGCTCCCTTCGCTGGCGTGGGCACAGAGAGATGGTTCTTGAGCCTAGCCGGATATGATTGTAGCAAACCAGCTACATAAGCCCAAGCAGGAAGCACAGAAAGTGTGAGTGCTTTTGTCCGAAAACCCTTCCGGTTAATTTTACTCTTTTTTATTGATTCTGACTGGGCCTTGTTCAATAGTGCAAATGCTTTACCAGCTTCATCAAGACCCTTGTCATCCCAAAGACTACTATCATGTTCTGCTACAATAGCAGAGTACTGCTCATCCAAAACAGAACCCGATTGACACAAATAGGGCTCATAGAAATTCTTATCAAGTTGTTCAGCTGTGAGTTGCGCACCTCTTTTCTTACCCATGAAAAAGTTTACAATAAATGTCCTTGCTAACTGTGTAGTAACTCTTTCTGCATGAGACTTAGCGTCGGGGAAATCCTCGTCTTTCGCAAGAAGGCCAACTTGTTCACACCATTTTCTTAAGTATGGGCCAATGAGTGTCTCTTCTAGTTGACGGTCAAATAAATCATTAGACACGTTTATGTTTGTATTTGATACCAACGCCAAAGCACTGCGTTGCGCTTTTGTTAGGCAAAAGTAGACACGAAATCCATGGTATCTGGACACTTTTTTCTGAGAGGCTAGTTGTATAGCGCTAGAACGATGTTGTCCTCCCCATACCTTCAGGGGTTTTTCGGAGGTGTAAGAGTTGTTGTATTCAACAATAATATCGTTAAATTCCCTACCGTTTGCAGCATCTTGGCTCATTCTTAAAAATGTTTTGTGTTTGAGTAGTAGCTCCCGATTAGCTCTAAAGCTATCGTTACTTTCCGGTATTAATCGTGCGTTTAAGTCAACGAGAGACGTTGCTGTTTTGCCGAGAAGACAACAACGAATGTAATAACTCTTTTCGACTCCATCTTGGTGAATAATGATTTTGTTGCCTTGTGAAACCTCAAGCGTTTCAATCTTGTTGAGAAAATCGTTTACAGCCTTCTCCACGTCGCCGTTTATAGTACTGGATTGGTCAAAGACAGTTTTTACATTCACTGTACACCTCCTCTAAAAAGGCGGCTAACAAGTTCTGCGTATTGAAATTCTGGCTCCCGAGGTTGGACTCGAACCAACGACCAAACGGTTAACAGCCGTCCGCTCTACCGACTGAGCTACTCGGGAATGTTGAGAGTTGCAATAGAATTTTGCCTGCGCAAAATTCGACTATTATTATCACGCAAATTCAGCGTAAAAATCAAGCCTGCGGTTTCATCAGGGCTTTCATGGCGATATTTGAGTGGGCGATGGATGCCCCGGCCGCCATTGCCATGGCAACGAATATCGCCTCGGCGATTTCCTCATCGGTAACACCCATCTCTTTGGCGCGGCGGACATGCCCGTCAATGCAGTAAGGGCAGTGGGTAATGTGGGCGCAGGCGATGGCGATAAGCTCCTTATTCTTCTTGGGAATAGCGCCTTCCTCAAAGACCTTGCTGTTAAAGGCGGCAAAACTATCGAGGTAATCTTTCTTGAGGGAGCGCAGGTACTCGCGCTGCTGCCTGGTATCGGTACTGTAGTGATATTCAGCCATTTGATACTCCTCTTAAAATATTTTCGCCTGATAAAAACAGTTTGGCTGCCGAGCCTGGATTCGAACCAGGGTAAACGGGTCCAAAGCCCGTCGTGCTACCGCTACACAACTCGGCAGTTCATAGGAAGTATAGCATCTCACTTTTCTCACGGCAACTATGCGCTGATATTATCATCGCCAACGCGGCAATGACGGTGTTCGTCAATACGGAAAAACTGATGCAGATGTGCAGCCTGGAAGAAGAAAAATCGCTGTCAAGGGGATAACTGGTGCCGGGGGCCGGAATCGAACCGGCATGAGGGTTGCCCCTCAACAGTTTTTGAGACTGTCGCGTCTGCCTATTCCGCCACCTCGGCAATTTGAACAACCGTCGTATTTATTGTATAAGGTAAAGATGGCTTTGTAAAGGTTTGAAACTATTCTAATATCTCAGCGACGGCGCTGGCGACGGCGTACTCTCTCGAATGCGACAGGCTGATGGCTATCTCGGATAGCTTCAGTTCTTCGGAACGCGCCTGCGCCTTACGGTAGAGGCGGACGAGGGGCTTGCCTTCAGGGTCGGGAAGTATTTCGATGTCTTTCCATGGCAGGTATTTCAGGCCGAGGGTCTTCATGACCGCTTCTTTGCCGGAAAAGCGGGCGGCTAAGGCTTCCGTCCGGCTACGGTAAAGTGCGATTTCAGCATCGGTATAGATTCTTTTGAGAAACCTATCCCCGAAGCGAGAAACTACCGCTCCGATGCGCTCTATCTCAACTATGTCCACGCCGACGGAATGCACAGACTACCCACCTCAGGCGATTTTCTCAATTCTAACGGCCGCCACCTTAAGCTCCGGAATCTTGGCTACCGGGTCGAGCGCCCGACTCGTTAATATATTAGCCGGAATTTCGGTAAAATGAAAGGTCATGAAAACAACACCCTTCAGTGAGGTTTCGCTCACCTTTGCTTTAACTTTAACTTCGCCGCACCGGGGAATGACTTTCACTGTTTCAGCATTTTCAATATTGAGTAACGTTGCGTCATCAGGGTTTATTCATTGGTATTTTGATATTATTTGGCTTTTGGGATTTCATTCTTATCATTAATTCGATGACCATCGAAATATGGTGTCGCCCGATATTAATCGTTACGTGGGCTCCGTTAATCCTTTGCAGACATCGGCGCGGCAGCGGTGCTCTTTAATGTGCTCTTCGTATTCTTCCCGGAAATAGCGCAGCGTCGTTAAAACCGGGTTCGGTGCTGTCTGGCCCAAACCGCAAAGCGACCCGGCCTTCACGGTATCGCAGAGCCCGTAAAGCAAATCCAGGTCCTCGGGTTTGCTCTGACCGTTCGCAATATCCTCAAGGATGGAGAAGCATCTGCTTGGTGCCCAGCCGACACATGACGCACTTGCCGCAGGACTCATCCTGAGTGAAGGATAGAAAGTATTTGGCGAGGTCAACGATGCACGTATCTTCGTCCATCACCACCGTGCTTTGAAAGAATGCTCTCTAAAGCCGAATCATCGCTGGTATTCATCATCCACTCCCCGAAATTTAAAAATATTAGCCCGGAGTCCGGTGTCAATAAATTTTCCCACTGGTGGGTGATGCGTCTCCGTGAATGATAAAAGATAACTATAGCACTACTTTTCCCGTCTGCATAGACCAATACCTGACTGGTACTACTACATCTTAGTTGCTAGTTAACATAATCAGAGGCGTTTATTTATTGAGAATAGGCATACAATGGGTAGTAGGTAGGAGAGATGCTATGCAAAGTGATAGAATAGGAGTATGCGGAAAATATGGTTTAACCCCAATATTGTCGGTAACGGCGTACTTTGGATTGTGGGGTTTGCCATGCAGATAGGCGGATGGGTTAATCAAAAAATCGCTATATCTCTTTTGGTGATTGCTTTTTTGTGGTCTATTGCTACGTTAATATATTGGCTAAAGAATCGTCAACGCCTACGCCAGAAAAATGAAGTTAAAACCGTTGCTAAAAAGGATTTGCAACTGAAATTAACCAAATTATTTCACGATGGGAAAGATATACAAGCAAATTTAAGTAGAGCACAGGCTCAACGGAATACACTTGACCATGTTTCGGCTGAAATACATTTTGAAGCATGGTTTACTGAGGTATCAAATATCTTAAAAAATACTGAGTTACTAAACTTATGGTATGAAGATGAGGTAGTAAAATACCGAAGGGATTCAATATCTGATTATATAGGGGCTTCAAAGCGTGCATTAGATAGACTTGAATCTATTATTGACCACTACAGGTAGTGTTACCTTCAAATCACGAATTGTAAAGTAAAAACAACCAAGATGTAGTAAAACCACCTGACTGAATAAGTGAGGTATTATAGGTTCACGTATATGCATTGTCAACAGAACCAAAAGAAGCCCGTATATGTACTTGCCGTGTCATCTGCCAGAACGAAGTGAACAGGAAATTGAAATCCCAAATAACAATTATCAAATCTTAAATAATAGATTAATTTTCCTTGTTGTTTGGAAGTTGGTGCGCTGGTGCCGGCGGTGGTGGGGCTTATTGACGTTCATGCTCAGGGCGGGATATACTGAATTCCATGCATTACAAATTGCTTGTTCTGGATGTTGACGGGACGCTCCTTAATGAGCAAAACGTCATTTCTGATGAAGATAAGAAGGCACTTGACGAGGCGAGAAGCCGGGGAATTAAGGTCGCTCTTTGCACCGGACGGGTAAATCAGGCGACCCAGACCGTATTAAACCGTCTGGAGCTTGACGGATATCACATCTTCTCCGACGGGGCGGTTGTCAGCAGCCGCGATAATAAAAAGATAATCTATGCCAGGACGATTGATGAGGAAATGGCAAAACAGCTTGCCGAGTACGTTCACTTAAAGAAAATAACGACCATTGATTTCTTTACACCCACCCATCATTACGTTGAGCCAGATACGCAGCCGTGGGTGACCGACATCCGCCGTATATTTTTCGGCCTCGAACCGCAGGTCACGGACTTCGTCCGTCTTTGCGAGACGGATAGAATCATTAAGGCTACACACATGGTCGCCTCGGTAAGAGACAGGCAGCTGGCGAAGGACTTCCAGGCCAGCTTCGAAAATAAGGTGCGTTTTTCTTTGACGGGCAATGCTTCCTTTCCAGAGATAGCGTTCTATAATATCGTCAACCCCGCTGTTTCCAAGGGCGAGGCCGTCAGGTTCCTGATTAACTATCTCGGCTTATCTAGAGAAGAATGTATCGGCATCGGGGACGGGGTGAATGACATCCCGCTTCTTTCCGGCGTTGGTCTCGGAATTGCTATGGGCCACGCCCCGGACGAGCTAAAAAAGATTGCGAAATACGTTACGCTGGATGTCGAACACAGCGGGGTGGCGGCGGCGGTGAGGAAGTTTATACTGGACGGGAAGTAGAGAGATTGCTCTGCGAAATCATTATCATTAGTGCTCATGCCATTCTTTTATTACTTTAACCGCCCTCAGTGTTACCCACTTGCTCGGTTTGTCTTTCTGCTCAATACGTACCAGCGTGCGTCCGTTGAAGGTCATTTCCAGCTTTCCATATGACTGTTATTATACTTTTCGGTGGCAGTCATTAAAAGATAAAGAACCAGTGCTTAATTGTCATTCCGGCAAACTTGTCCCATTTCCTAATCTCATACGGGTTCACCCTGAACGATTCACCGTGAACGGGACAGGCTTTGATTCAGGAGCCGGAGTCCAAGGGAGGGGACGATAGAAACTCTGGATTGCCGGATCAAGCCTTCAGGCTGAATCTTCTGCTTGCACTCGGACTGCAAGTACAAGTGGCTGAAGCCCGGCAATGACAAAGCAAATGAACTGTCATTGCGAGGCTCGAAGAGCCGTGGCAATCTCACGATGTGGTTAAGTTACTCCATTATGCGAGATTGCCACGCTTCGCTCGCAATGACAGAAGGGCCTTGAACTGCAAGTCCATTTAAAATACAAATCCCCTCCGTTCGGGAGGGGATAGTAAATAAATTCTCTTTTATTACGAGCGCCGTCCCATCCTGGCGCCGGAGCCGACGCAGACGAGGGCGATGACGCCGGTGGCGGGAACCGCCCCCTGCGGCATGAAATCAACAAAGAAATTCAGCCCGCTCATTAAGAACAGGACAACCCCCAGGATTAACAGGATGCCGCTGATTTTTTTCTTCATTTCCGCCCTTAGAAATTTGCTTCTATTAAGCTAATATTATAAATACCTCTTTGCCATTTGTGCAAGACCTATACTCATATTCCCCGCCTTCGCCATTTCTTCGGCCGTAGCTTCTCTTATCGCCTTAACCGAACCGAAATACTTCAGGAGGGCGCGCCGTCTCTTGGGGCCGATGCCGGGCACCCCGTCGAGGGCGGAGGCAAAGGTCCCCTTCTTGTGCACCTTCTGGTGGTAGCCGACGGCGAACCGGTGGGCTTCGTCGCGCAGTCTTTGCAGCATCTGGAGTCCCGGCGAACTCTTGGGCAGAACAAGGGGTTTGGACTTCTTCGGGAGGTAAATCTCTTCGTTCTCCTTTGCCAGGCTCATGACCGGTACGGATAGGGCGTCAACCTCTTTCATGGCCTCAAGGGCGGCGTTAAGCTGCCCCCGGCCGCCATCAATTAAGACAAGGTCGGGCACCACCGTCCAGGCGCCCTGCGCTTCGAGTTCGCTATCTTTCGTCGAAATCCGCTTGAAGCGCCGCTTTAAGACCTCGCTGAGCATGGCGTAGTCATCGGCACCGGTAACCGTTTTTATCTTGAAGCGCCGGTAGAGGGAGGATTTCGGCTTGCCGTCCACAAAAACGACCATGCTACCGACGGCGTCCTGCCCCTGGATATTGGAAATATCGTAGCCTTCGATGCGTGAAGGCAGCTTCGGCAAATTCAGCTCGGCCTTGAGCTCCGAGAGCGCCTGGTTCAGGCTCGCCGTATTCGTCATTTCCCTTATTTTGTACTGCTCGAGGGAGCGCCGCGCATTCTCGGCGACAATCCCCATAAGCTCTTTTTTATCCCCACGTTTGGGGACAGCGATACGTACCTTCCCGCCGCGCTTCTCACCGAGCCAGCTTTCGATAAGCGCCTTATCTTCCAGCGGGTGCTGGAGCAGGATGAGCGGGGGGACGCTGGGCGCTTTATCGTAGAACTGCTTGACGAAGCTCCCCATAATTTCTGACGGCTCCTCACCATGGGTGCCCTGCAGTATGAAACTCTCGCGGCCGATGAGCATACCGTTACGTACCATAAATACCTGAACGCAGGCGTGGTCGTTGTCCTGGGCGAAAGCGACGGTGTCCTGCTCGTCTTTTACCGCCATGGCGATGTGCTGCTCGGTGATTACTTTTTGCACGGCCAGGAGTTTATCGCGCAGGATGGCCGCCCTTTCAAAGTCCATCGCCGCGGAAGCCTTTTCCATCCTGCCTTGCAGGTCGGCGGCTACCTGCTCCTGTTTCCCCTCGAGAAAATGGATTACCTGGTTTACGATTTCAGCGTACTCTTCCTGCGTCACTGCGCCGATGCAGGGGCCTGAGCAGTTGTGGATGTGGTAATCGAGGCAAGGGCGACTGTCGGTGCCGGTGATGGGCTTATTGCAGGAGCGCAGGGGGAAGATGCGCTTCAGTACCTTGAGTGTTGCCCGCAGCGAGCCGACATCGGTAAAAGGGCCGAAGTAGCGGCTCACGCCCTTCGTAAAACGCCGCGTGATGTGGAGCCGCGGCCATTCCTCGTTAAAATCAATCATGAGATAGGGATAGGACTTGTCATCCTTGAGGCGCACGTTGTAATGTGGCTTGTGGCTCTTGATGAGATGAAGCTCCAGGATGAGGGCTTCCTGCTCGCTGTTGGTGACGTAGTACTCGATATCGTTTACCTTCGATACGAGGGTCTGCGTCTTGGGGGAGAGCTTATCCGAAACGCCGAAATACGACCGCACGCGGTTATGCAGGTTGACGGCCTTGCCGACGTATATGATGGCGCCGCCAGCATCGTGCATGATATAGACGCCGGGGCATTCCGGCATCTGCTTTACTTTTTCTTCTAGTTCAACCGTATTCGTCATTCTAATATATAACGCCGCCACAACGTCCACCACCACAAATTTACACGTAATTCTAACACACGCTGAAGCTAAAGGGCAAAAAGAGGATTTTTAAGTATCTGTTTCAAGTTAATCGGTGGATAAGAAAAGACGCTTTCCTCTCGTTATTCCAATGATAAGTAACTCCCCCTTTTCTAAAGGGGGATTAAGGGGGATTAAGTCAATAAGGAAGATTTATATAATCCCTCTCCAGTCTCCCCTTAAAAAGGGGAGAGGACTGGTTTCGCTTTTTCAATAGTTCTCACCCACTAAACTGAAACAGGTATTATACTCAGTTAAAGTCTTGACCATAATGGACAAAAGGGATAGGATATAGCCAGAGGATTTCCACGAGTTATGGGACGCTACCAGCGTATCCTGAGAAAACTATTGCTGGTGGAAGCATAGCTTATTGAACTGACAGGTCAGGCGTGTTACATTATTCTTAAAGGATTACAGGAGGTGCAATAATGACAGGCTATTTTGGTTCAATAGAGAGACAGACCCTCAAAAACGAGTACTTCAGGCAGGTATTATTCACCGGTAAGTATGCCCAACTCGTGGTGATGTGCCTGCAACCGGGTGAGGAAATAGGCAATGAGGTTCATCCCAGTGTCGACCAGTTCTTCAGAATCGAACAGGGTCAGGCAACATTCATCTTCAATGGTACAGAGAAGCATACAGCAAGGAATGGCTACGCTGTCATCGTTCCAGCAGGTACGTACCATAATGTGATAAATGCCTCGAAGAGTACAAAGCTTAAGTTATATACAGTGTACTCACCATCTAACCATCCTGATGGGACAGTACACAAGACGAAGGCTGAGGCTGAGAAGGCTGAAGCAGCAGAGCATCATTAACTAAAAAGTATTGAAGGAAGATAAGAGATTCCACTGAGGTCGGCGAGAACCTCGATAAATGTGTGTCCGATGCCGCCGAAGACTGTCCGGTGCAGGCGATAAGCGTAGGGAAATAAATGTGGGGGAAATGCAATGAAATTCTCTGGTTCCAGTGCCTCCCAACAGAGGCAGGCCAAAAAATACAGGCGGATACAGAAAGAGAATGGTATGCGCAAACGTAGCCGTAAAAAGGCGAAGATGAGTTAATTTCTTTACAAATAAGATACCCCAGTAACCTGTGCATTCCGGATAACTCACCACCAGAATCTGAGCTAATATAGAAAGGTGTGGAAGTTGATGACGCTATACTGGCAATCGGTACACTTCAAGCCGGATAGTTTCGATTCGGATGAATAAGAGACCGCCATTAAGTTGCCTGACATTATGCGTTCAAATTGAACTCAGGTCATTGACTTTGACGGTTTGGAACGATAGGATACAGCCAGAGAATTTCCACCAGTTATGGGACGCTAACGTATTTAAAGTTCCAAAGTTTTATCAACCATCATCCCAAGTCAGGAAGGAGGTCTATCATGGATGCTCCCACAATAAATACCCTGCATGTCACAAGTATTTTACTAGAGCTATTTTCGGGAATATTATTGGCTAGAGAGATTTTTCCGAGACAAGCAGACGCAGTAGATGCTTGGTTACTTGGAAGACGTAACCAAAATTATCGGCAAAGTATACCTTCACAAAACATAGCGCCGAGTTTCATTTTGGCTTTATTATTTTGTTTCAGCATACTGTTCTTTGGGACCAAAATAGATATATTCTCAGGTATCAACGACTATGTAACTTGGTTAGGTTCTTCTGTAATGCTCATTGTAGGTTTGTTCATTGGAGCGGGTCTGACTAGCTTTTTAATATTCTTTATGAATAATACCGTACATAGATATAATCCAACCACTTTTGCTCTTGCTTATGGATTCATTGGGTTATTGGCACTGTATTTTGGCCTTTCTCTACCCGTTGTCTTATTTTCGCTCATTGTTGCAATAGTAACTTGCGGCTTACTGACACTTGTTTTGCTATTGACTATACCGAGAGTTATTCCTCATATAGCTTCTATTTCGAACCCATCGGCACGCTTAGGGATAATCCTTTTTATTGTCGCCAAAGGGTTAGACCTCTTACTTACGATGTTCTTTCATTAGTTGTCATTAGCTGGTCGATGTCAACTAATTTTGCCTCACGCTGTCCTGAAACGTTCTCGTGGGGTTTCGGAACCTTCCTGCTCTTAGAATTCGCCAACCGCACTAAATATAAAGAAATCAAATCTCCCTCAAATACTTCTCCCGGTTCTCCATGAAGTCTTTATAGACCGTAAAGTATTCCGTCTCCTCGTAATCAACCTGTTTGATGGGGGCAAAGTCCAGGCTGTAGATGGTTGCCCCGGGGCAGGCAAGCAGGATTGGGGAGTGCGTGGCGATGATAAACTGGGCGTGGCCGTCTTTCGTCATGCTTTTCAGGATGCGGAGCAATTTCAGCTGGCTTCGGGGAGAGAGGGCGGTTTCCGGCTCATCCAGGAAATGCAGCCCTTTTACTTTATACATCGCGGCGAAAAACTGGATTAAGGACTCTCCGTGCGATTTGGTCATTAGAGAATGCCCGCCATAGTAGTCGAGCATTTTCGGCGTGGCGTGTGCCATCTCATCCAGAAACCTGGCGAAGTCCTGGAATATCTGCGCACCGAAAAACGAGCCGGTGACGGGGCCGTCCGCCCACCCGGCGTCAATATAGCGGTAGAGCTTATCCAGGTAGGGGTTGGCCTCGTAAAGCATCCGCTCCGTATCCTCCCAGATGAAGATGTTGCAGCGCTGGCAGATTGCCCGGAGAAGTGTTGACTTTCCCGTCCCGTTCTCTCCGATGAAAAATGTTAACGGCGTGGCAAAGGTAATACTCTCCGTTTGGCGCAGGACATCCAGGTTGAACGGGTATAATTCGTTCGTCGGGTATTTATCCGGGTGCAACGTTATTTTCTCGAGATGCATGGTGATCTATCCTACTAACAGCGGTGTAACATAAGTTTCGATAATGGCGGCGGGAATAAGAAGCGCCAGCGCTACGACGAGGCGCAAAATATTTTGCTTCAAGTTTTGCGGCAACTCCGCCCGCCTCTCACGTTTAAAGATGGCGAGAAGCACAGCGGCTCCGAAGCTCAGGGCCGCCGCTTCGCCGATAAAAAAAGCGGGCAGTTCAAAGATACCATGCGGTAAAATCCCCAGCAGGACAAAAAAGAACCCTTTCTTCTCGGTGGTGATGACGGCGATAAAGCCGAGGAGCCACCCGTTCGTGAAAAGCGAGAGCAACGGTGCGACATCAAGGAGCGGGCTCAATATAAAACTTAGCAGCAGCGATAAGGCGTTCTTAAAAAGGATAAAGATAAAGGTGGA
>Ga0315295_10002068_pt1 | contig 17073 bp, 15 predicted proteins | sample YL17G14_0_MG_FD_204453 | JGI IMG/M metagenome (GOLD analysis project Ga0315295, IMG submission 204453) | Sediment microbial communities from Yellowstone Lake, YNP, Wyoming, USA - YL17G14_0 | ecosystem: Environmental > Aquatic > Freshwater > Lake > Sediment | place: USA: Wyoming | collected... | reverse complement strand
GGATTGCCTCGGAGCTAGGCCCGAAGCGCAGACTGAGCTCGCGCAGCTCCTCCAGAGTCCATTCGTGATCGGGTGCGGCGGTGCTCACCTGTGGCGCAGCGAGAAAGGGACTCTGCGGCATGAGAGCGCTTGCAGCCACCTGGTTGCAGAGGAGCTCAACGTCGTCCTCTTCGCGCGGAATCGCCTCCGTCATCTCGTGGAGGTCGCAGAGTCCGCCCGCATTCAGTGCGAGGTGGCTGAGTTCATGCAGCAGAGTGAACAGCCGTCGACGGGCGCCATCGCCGCCGTTCAGCGCGACTACCGGGAACGGCCATTCCGCGATGGAGAAGCCCTGCATCTCGGCAGACGCGATGCGCTGGGTCTGAACGACCAGGACTCCCAGCTGTTCCGAAGCGGCGATGCACGCTCTGAGGGCTGCTTCGGGGTGAGCCCAAATGGCACCAAGGCCATCCAGACCAAGCGCCGACCGTAGTCGTTCTCCGGCTTCGTTGGGATCGTCATCGCCACTCATGAGGGGGAAGTCGGTCGGCGACGACACCGCGAACGGCGCGATGTCTGCCAGCTCCATCATGACTTCACGCTGCGACGAAGCACGCTTGTACTCGGCGTGGAGACGAGGAGACCACGCTGGACTCGCCAATCCGTCGATCCGGCGGAAGTCGCGCATCGCGTCGAAATCGAGTGGTGGTCTTGGGAGCAGCATAACGGCCAACGGCCGATGGTACTTCGCCGCCGCCTTGCGGAGTTGCTTGATGGTGGGCTGGAGTTGCCCGGTCTCCCAGCGCTCCAGCGTGGATGCGCTGACCCCGATCAGCTTTGCGCCGCGCGCCGCGTCGAGGCCCGCTGACTCACGAGCCCACTTGAGCACCTCGGGGGTGACTGGGGTGCGGTCAGATGCTGGCATCGGCGTGAGACCATGCAACGGGAACCGGCAGTGTGCGACAACGACCGCAGCGCCTCGCGGCGTTCACAACTCGAGCTCGCCGCCTTCCGCGAGGGCCTCTCCGCCCTCGGCCTCACCTACGACCAGCTCACCGCCTGTCTCGGCGGCGCCTGCTACGACGTGTACCTGAACGACCGTGCCTGCTGGCGCTGCGTCCCCGCCCGCGTCTGGACCTACACGATCGGCGGCTATCAGGTGATGAAGAAGTGGCTCTCCTACCGTGAGCGCGCCTTGCTTGGCCGCGACCTCAAGACCGACGAGGCGCGCTACGTCACCGAGATGACGCGCCGCAACGCTGCCATCGTGCCCCTCGAGCCGGCGCGCGACGCCAACTACGAGCGGGTGTCTCGGGGACGACCATCGGCCAGTGGGTGCGCCGTGGCTACATCCGCGCTTCGCAGGCGGATCATCCACCCTACGACTACAGCTATCAGGACATCGCCGAAGCGATCATTGTGCATGAACTGCTCGACGCCCGCGTGACACACCGCAAGATCATGCGTGCAATCGGTGCTCTGCGCGAGCACCACGGCAACCGCTGGCCTCTACAGTCCGCGGACCTCGGCACCGCCGACGGCGCAGTCGTCGCTCTCGAACACGCCGCCACCTGGGACATCGGCGATACGGTGCGGCAGGAGCAGATTGCGCCTGACAATCTTCACCGCGTGGCCAAGATCCTTCGCCGAGGCGGCTGGGCGGCCCGCAACCTGCCCGACCTCGGGCACGTCGAGGTGAATCCGGAGCGACTCAGCGGCCGGCCGACCATCGCCGGCCGACGAGTGTCGGCTGAGATGGTGGGTCAGATGGCCGACGAGCCAAACGGCCTTGAGGAGTTGCGCGAGGGATTCGATCTCAGCGACGCCGAGATCGCCGATGCCCGCATTTGGTGGCATGCGGTGCGGGAGTTCGCCGGCTCGAAGACCCCCAGGTTTCCGAGGCTCTCCGGGATCTCGGCGAACCGTACGTGATCGTGCCGCGGACGATGCCATGCCACGTGACTGGATGGGTGCAATCGAGGCCGCCGGAGCCACGGTCGCGGTCATCGCTTCACGTCACACCGCGGGCTATCTGGTCGCAGAGTGGTACCGGGATGTCACACATCGCTGCGCGCACGTGATGGAAGATCAGCCCGCAGGCTCCGTCCATCGCTACACCGCACTGGGGCATCGCGAATGGCGGCCGCGCCGCAAGCTTCGCGGATGACCCCGGACCACGCCTCCTCGCTCAGGCCTTCACGTGTTCGCTGATCCGAAGCCGGTTCTCGTGCTCTTGCCCAAGCTGGTCGATGCCCTCGAGAGCTCGCACGAGACGGCGATCGTCATCAGCGACGACGCGGACTCATCGGAGCCCGTTCGAGTCGTGCGCGAACGGCTCGATACGTGCGTTGGCGCGGTTCGCGTTCGGACAGGTTGCGGCAGCATTCTCTGTGATCGATCCGCCGGCCGACATAGAATCGGCCCGTCACGACGGGGAACACAGGGGGGTGGTTGCGGTGGTGCGCGCGGCTGCGCGTCTTGTAGTGCTGAGCATCGTGCTGGCGGCGATCGTGGGGCTGGCCGGCTGCGGGCAGAACGGTGGCTCTGGATCGTCCGGCGGCTCTGGGAGTGACTCCGGGGCGCAAGAAGACGGCGTGCTGAAGGCGTGGGCGGCGGCCAAGACGGCGATCGCCAAGCAAGCCGGCGATGCCATCCTCCTCGGCGTGGGCACCGGCGGCCTGGCCCTGGCCGACATTCCCGAATCGTGGAACTTCACCTTCTACTCCCCGGACAAGAACCACGTCTACTCGCTGGCGGTCGAGCACGGCGTCGCGCAAGAGGTGAGGGACTGGGGCAAGGCCAAGGCCAACACGAAGGTCCGTGAGGCCGTCGACATCGAGACGATCAACGTCGGCGGGGCCACGGCAGTGGTGAAGGCGCGCGAGTTCGGTGAGCAGACGGGTGACGTGCCCAAGAACGTCATGGTGGGAGGCTCGTTCGCGGAGCAGCCGGGCGCGGCCGCCTTGGGCATCAAGGCGGGCGTGTGGACGGTGACGTTTGCCTCCGGCACCGACCTCGCGGACGCCGTGGAGTTCGAGGTCGAGATGATGAGCGGGAAGGTCACTCGCGTGAAGGAATGAGCCGGTCGGGCGTAGTCGCGTGGGCGGCCGCATGCGTGCGGCCGCCCACGCGACTACGCCTACAGCTCCGTCGTCTTCCCGCTTTCCTCCACGAGGATCACCGTCACGTGGGCCGGTACGTTCTTGCGCACCTCGGCCTCGAGCGTCTCGACATCCGGTGGGGCGCCGGGGCCTAGCGCGGTGATGACGATGTCGTCGCCGTTCACTCGCACCGAGTCAACGCTCCAGTCGCTGCCAGTTACCCACTCGTGGGCGACGCTTGAGGTCGCCTGGACCCAGATGTCGTACCGCAGGGTGCGCAACGAGGCGGTGCCGAGCGGCACGATCAGCGCCACGAGGAAGATGACGATGAAGGTTCGCGCGCGCCGCGCGGCACGCCGGTTCATCTCCACAGACTCGCGCTGGTAGCCGGCCGCGCCGAAGACCACGGTCCCCGCCACGAGAATGGCGGCGACGTTGGTGAGAAACAGCAGAAGCGCCCCCCAGGCCAAGTCCAGGCGTCCGGCGCCGAGGGTGATGCCGACGACCGCAAGGACGGGGACCAGGGAGATTGCGATCGCGACGCCGGCGAGGATGTTGGAGACGTCTCTGCGCGTGAGCGCAAAGGCGCCGGCGATGCCCGTGGCGACGGCGACGCAGAGGTCGAGCATCGTCGGCGCCGTGCGGCCGGTGATCTGCGGGTTCTGGTCCAGCGGCATTCGCTGCACCAGGAGGAGCCCCGCCAAGACGCCGATGCCGATGTTGGCCAGGATGCCGAAGAGCAACAGGGCCATGGCGGCGCGCAGGCGGCGGGGCGAGCCGATCACGGTCGCGAGGGCCACTCCGTAGATCGGCGTCGCCAGTGGCGCGATGATCATCGCGCCGATCACCGCGGGCGTGGAGTTGCCCACGACGCCGCCGGCGGCGATGGCGGCCGACAGGACGAGAAGCACCCAGAACTGCGAGAGCTTGGCGCGGCGGTCGCCGACGTCGACGAAGAGGCCGTCGGCGACGCTGACGAGCGGATTGCGGAAGGCGCTTCCGGCAGTGATGGTGCTACTCAGCCAGTGCATGGCACTCCCAGTCTGCTCTTGTCGCCAGTTCCCGCCGACGCGAATTGCCGCGGTGTTGTCGTCCTCGCCGCCCGGCGTCTACTTGCCGCCCGGCGACACGCGCCGCGGCTGGCCAGCCCGGGAGCGCCGAACCTGCGACGACGCCTCAAGCGGCGCGTCGGCCGCCGGCGCCGTCAGCGGCCGCCGGTCCAGCGTGGCGACCACCCTGGTGCCGGGCTTCAGAGTGACGGCCTTGCCTCCGACGCCGACCAGGGTCTCGCCGCTGGCGGAGCGCCGGTGGCCGACTGTGAGCCGCTCGCCGTCGACGTGAACGTCGATCCAGTGACCGCGGAAGAGCACGGCGTAATGCAGGCTCTCCACCTCGGGCGGCAGATCGGGATCGAACCAGAGGACGTCGTGACGGATCTCGAGGCCCATGTAGCCGCGCTCGAGCACGTCGACGGTCCCGGCCATCACGCCGAGGTGGATGCCCTCGCGTGTGGTGCCGCCCTGCGTGTCGTGGAGGTCGCTCACCAGCGCGTCGTTGAAGAACTGCCAGGAGTGCTCGCGGTCGGTGTGCTGCAGCACCCACGAGTGCACGATGCGGCTCAGCGTCGAGCCGTGCGCGGTGCGCGCCGCGTAGTAGTCGATGGTGCGCGCCGCGATCTCCTCGTCGAAGGCATAGCCAAGCCCGGTGAGTATCTGCGTCAGATCCTCCATGGAGAGGAGGTAGAAGAGCATCAGGGTGTCCGCCTGCTTGGCGGCCTGGTAGCGGTTGGGCGTGTCGCCTTCCTTCTCGAGGATCCGGTCGAGGCGCTGGATGTTGCCGTAGCGCTCGGCGTAGCCGGCCCAGTCGAACTCCTCCAGCTTCTCGAAGTGCTCGAACTGGCTGATGACGCCGTCGTGGAACACCACGCGCATCTTGCGCAGTACCTGGCGCCACTCGTCGAGCTCGTCCGTGCCCAAGTGCAGGGCTGCGACCAGATCCCGACGTCGCGGCGCCGGCAGCAGCTCCAGCACGTCGAGGGCTCTCGAGAGGACCCAAACGGCCATCACGTTGGTGTAGGCGTTGTTGTCGAGCCCCGCCTTTTCAGACCACGGATATCCGGTGTGGTACTCGTCGGGCCCCATCACGCCCAGGATTTCGTAGCGGTCGAGCGCCTGGTTGTAGGTCGTAAGGCTCACGAAGAGGCGGGCGATCTCCAGCAGCATCTCGGCGCCGTAGTTGAAGAGAAACGCCTCGTCGCGCGTGTACTCCCAGAACTGCCAGATGTTGTAGGCGATAGCGGCATTGACGTGACGTTGCAGGTGACTGACGTCGGGCAGCCACCTGCCCGACGCTGGGTTCAGGTGGACGACTTGCGTCTCCTCGCGGCCGTCGCTGCCGCTCTGCCAGGGGAAGAGCGCCCCGGCGAACCCAGCCTCACGCGCCAGCCAGCGGGCCTCGGGCAGGCGTCGGAAGCGGTACGTCAGGAGCTCGCGTGTGAGCTCGGGGAAGGTGCGGTTGTAGAGCGGGAAGATGTACATCTCGTCCCAGAAGACGTGACCGCGGTAGGCCTCTCCGTGAAGCCCGCGTGCCCCGACGCCGGCATCGAGGTCCACCGTGTTCGGCGAGACGCTCTGCAGCGCCTGGAAGATGTGGAGATGAAGCGTCTGGTTGGTCGCGCCGTGGTCGTTGAGGCTGATCGCGGCGTGCCGCCAGAGGGCGTCCCACGCCAGTGCGTGCTCCTCCTCCAGCTCGGCGAAGCCGGACGTGCGCTCGAGCTTGCGCCCGGCGGCGTAGCCGGGCTCCGAGACTGCCAGCTCGCGCGACGTGAAGAGCGCGACGGTCTTTTCGACGGTGAGGGGCACTCCCCGCTGGAGCTCGCACGGGATCCGCAAGGCGACGTAGCCTGGACGTTCCTCGTACTCCGCCTCCACATCGCATCGCACGCCGTCGCTGAACACCCTTACGCGTGCCGCCTCGGCGATCCGCACGTGACTCTGGCTGGTCTCGACGACCAGGCACACGCTGTCGTCGGCCTGGCGTTCGGTGCTCACCGGGACGAGATGCGTGCCGTTGAGGTCGCGGTAGCGCGGCACGCCCCAGTTAGTGACGGTGCCGTCGAGCGCGCCCAGCACCGTGATCCGCCCCGACCAGTTGCGCGCCACGATCATCGTCTCGAGCGCGGCGACGTTCCTGTCGCCCATGTGGACGAGCCGTCGCTGCGTGAGGTCGGTCTGCCTGCCCTCGCCGTCCTCGAAGGAGACGAAGCGCGTCAGGATGCCGCGGTGCATGTCGAGGTCGACGCGGTAGCGCAGCACCTTGACCCTGGAGAGGTGGAACCACTCGCCGTCCTCGATGCGGAAGGTCAGCGGCAGCCAGTTGGGCACGTTGACCATGTCTTCGTTTTCGACTGGCCGGCCCTGGATATCGGTGATCAGGCGGTTGTAGCAGCCGGCGACGTAGGTGCCGGGGTAGTGCACCGCGTCGGCGCTTGCCTCAGGCGCCGCGCCACGCGTCACGAAGTACCCGTTGCCGAGCGCGCAGAGCGTCTCGCGCAACCCCTCGTCCTGCGGGTCGAAGGTGCGGTACGACAGTCGCCAAGCCCGCTGCGGGATGTAGTCTCTCATGGCGCCAGCGTCCCGAGGAACGTGACCACCTCGTCGGTTGTGGCGAGGCCGTACTCCGCGGCGCTGGCGACGTGTGTCTCGCCGACGCGGATGCCGATACCCGTGCCGGCGATGGCGCGAAACGCGTCTTCGTCGGTTTCGTCGTCGCCGACGAACAGCGGGATGTGCGGGCCGTTGCGGTCGATCCGCTCGAGCAGCATCTGAACGGCGCGGCCCTTGTCCCACTCCACGTTGGGCCGCAGCTCGAGCACCTTCTTACCCCCCGTGCGCCGTAGCTCGGGGGACCCGTCGGCGACCGCGGCGAAGGCGGCTTCGACAGCCGCGACATCGTCGGGGGTCACCTGCCGGAAGTGGAGCGTGACCGCGAACGCCTTGTCCTCCACCCAGGCGCCGGAGATGGGCGCGACGGCCTCCTTGAGGCGGGCGCGGGCCGCGGCGAGGACTTCTGCGAAGTCCTCGCCGCGGCGGAACCGCCCGCCGAGCTCGTCCGGCGCGTCGACATCGAAGCCGTGGGAGCCGGCGTAGACGAGTCCGTCCAGCGTGACCATGCCGCGCAGGTTGGCGAGGTCGCGTCCGCTGATGATCGCCACGGGGCAGCGGGCCGCCAGCTCGCGCAGCACCTCCGCCATCGCGTCCGGCAAGGTGGCCCATTCTGGCCGCTCGACGATCGGCGTCAAGGTGCCGTCGTAGTCGAGGAACACCGCCGGCGTCGCGCGGCCGATACGTCGGGCGATGTCGTCGCCGCAGGTCAGCGCCGACGGCAGCGTTGGTGGATCGGTGGTCACGTCGGCGAGGTCCGGCACGACAACATCGGCGCCCGACTCGCGCAGCGCTTCCGGATACCCGGTGCGGTCGACACCGATCACATGGGCAAAGCCTCCGCGCCGGCCCGCTTCGACGCCGGCGAGCGCGTCCTCCACGATGATCGCCCGTTCCGGGACCGCGCCGAGCTGCCTGGTCGCCTCGAGAAAGACGGCGGGATCGGGCTTGCCGGGGAGAGCCAGACGGCGGGCGACGAGGCCGTCGACCTGCACCGGGAACAGCGTGCCGATCCCCGCCGCGGATAGGACTTGGGTGGCGTTCTCGCTCGCCGAGATGATCGCCGTGCCGATGCCGAGCTCCTGCAGGCTGCGCACCAGCCGGACGGTGCTCTCGAACGGCTGGACGCCGTTGCGCTCCAGCTCGCCGAGGAAATAGCCGTTCTTGCGGTTGCCGAGCCCACAGATCGTCTCGGCGTCGGGCGGGTCGCTCGGAGCACCATCAGGCAAGGTGACGCCCCGCGACTCGAGGAAGCTGCGCACACCGTCGTAGCGCGGCTTGCCGTCGACGTAGATGCGGTACTCGGCATCGGCATCGAAAGGGGTCCAGTCCGAGCCTTCGGCGGTCGCCCGTTTCTCCAGGTAGTCGTCGAAGAGCTGCTTCCAGGCGGCGGCGTGCACCGCCGCCGTGCGAGTGACGACCCCGTCCATGTCAAACACGACGGCGTCAATCGCAGCCTGATCGATAGCGAACACGGTACCGTTCCCCGTCACGTCAATCCTCCCCTTTTGTCAGCCATCCGGATTGGCTGTTTCCACGTGATCGTGCAGTTCTCGGACAAGTTCGGACTCCGGTCCGCCGCTCGGCGCGGCGGCACCGTGGTGAACGCCGCGGGCCAGACGCACAGCGACGCCGATCGTCGGCAGGAACACGGTCCGGTTCGCGAGCTCCTGGTCGTGGTTCTGACACACGACCGTGACATCGTACCTGGGCGCCTCCCGCGGGTGCATGCGCTGCTCGGTCCTGACGTCGGCACGGGCATGCGGCGCCGGTTGCGGCGCGGTGCGACGGTGAGTAACGCGGATGCCCTGGCGGCAAATGGTGCCGTCAGACACGGCGGGTGATGGCGAGCGGCACGACCTGGACGGGCCCGAGCTGTCGTGCACTCGGGCAGGTGATGCCGCGTGTCGACAAGGTGGTCCCCCAAGGGCTTGGCTCCGTCTCGCTGATCGTCGATCGCTCCGCCGGCTCTGCCGACCAGATGGACACAGTAGCCGATCAGCCTCGCCGAAGCCAGTGCCCGCGCACGATCTCCACGGGCTGGGCCGCGTTCCCGGGGAGCGACCCGGCCTTTGGCGCCGCGCGACGCCGGCAGCGGGTCTAGCGAAACAAGTTCGCCAGCAGCTTGCCGGCGAGCGCCGTGCCGAACTCCTCGGTATCGACCGTGTAGGCAGTGGAGCTCCAATCCACGCGCACCAGCGCGTTGCCCTTCAAGACGATAATGCCGCGCCTGCCGCCTGCGAACGCGCACGTGTAGGCGGCGTCGCCGAGGCCGTCGACGCTCTGGATCGTTCCTTCCACGGCGTAGTCCTTCATCGCCTCGAAGGGCCCGCTGCCGCCGCTCACGTCGGCGGAGAAGAGGATCTTCGAATCATCCTTGCCTGCGACCGTATAGCCACACGACGGCTTGCCTGCCTGCGCCGAAGAGCCCGCCTCAGGGAAGTAGGTCATGGTCTGGCCGGTCACCGCGGCGACCTCCTCGGCGGAGATCGCATCCTGCATCGCCCAGCCATCGGGGAGCGAGATCTGCGCGTTCGTCGGCGTGGCCGATGCCGACTGCTGGCCGTCGCCAGTCGAGGCGCTGTCGCTCGATGAACAGGCGGTCGCGACCAGGAACAGGAACATGAGGACAGCGCATGCGAGTCTCCGTCGCACGTGGGGGCCTCCTCTCAACCAGGGCGGCCGGCGAGCCGGCGAGCGTGCATCATGGGGAACGCTCGTCGATGCAGTGCCGCGTCCAGAGGCTCGGCGTCCGCCGATGGGCTTGTGGCACGTGGGAGCATACCCTGTCGTGGCCGAGGAGTCGTGCGCCTGCGCCATGGCGCGTAAACCAAGCGCAAGCGCACGGCCTGGTCTGGAGGAAAGCGGCTGGAACTGGCGGTGATGCCCACGCGGCGTCGCTCACCAGGTCTTCCCGGTAGCCTGTGCTCGGGTTGCCGAGATAGACTCCAGTCAGCGAGTGCCCCCGTCCGACGACCAGCGCCGAAGGGAGACCCGTGGACGTCCTCCTTAGCCCAGCCAGCCTTCTCGCCCTCTTCACCTTGACGCTGCTTGAGATCGTGCTCGGCATCGACAACGTGATCTTCATCGCCATCGTCACCAATGCCCTGCCAGCGGAGAAGCGCAACCTGGCGCGGCGTCTCGGCCTCGGCCTCGCACTGTTCGGCCGCGTGGCCATGGTGCTGGGGGTGTCCTGGCTCATCGGCCTCGAGCATCCCCTCTTCACAGTGGTGGAGCGCGAGATCACCATCAGCGGGCTGATCCTCATCGGTGGCGGTCTCTTCCTCCTCTACAAGTCGGTGCGCGAGATCTTCAACACGACGGAGCTGCGCGAAGAGGAACCCGGCGAGGTTCGCCGAGGCGCGTCGCTCGCCGGCGTGGTCGCCCAGATCGTCGTCATCGACATGATCTTCGCCATCGACTCCGTGCTCACGGCGGTCGGTCTCACCGGCGAGATCGTACTGATCGTGATCGCCATCAGCATCGCCATCGGCGTGATGATGTTCTACGCGGGTCCCGTCTCGGACTTCATCGCCAGGCATCCCAGTGTGAAGCTGCTGGCGCTTGCCTTTCTCGTGCTGATCGGCGTGATGCTGATTCTCGAGGGGGTGGGCGAACCGGTGGACCGCACGATCGTCTATGTGGCGATCGTGTTCGCCCTCGCGATCGAGTACTTGAACTTCCGGCGCCAACGAAATCTGGCCCGGCGCGGGCGCCATGTGACGCCTGGGCAGGAGGGTGTGTGACGTCGTCAGCGGGGGCGTTGGGTCTTGACCGCGGACGGCCGTTCTGTTTGATTGCGTTCTTGAGGCACTATTGCTTGAGTCGAGCCGTCGCACGACGGCTCGAGACGGTGGGGATGGGTCTCAGCCGGGGGGGAGTGCGTTCCTGCCTGAGGGCCGTTCGAGGATGGGGTTGGGCGCCGCGCTTGCGAGCGCGAGAGCGGCGGCCGGCTTTGGCCCCATGAGCGTGAAAGGCGCTCGCGCTGGTGTGTGGCTACTCGATCCGCACGGGACTGGCGATGATCGCTGTCTCACGGCGAAAGCGGCTGCGCGATCAAGATGGCCTCTGCGAGGCGTCGGGGAGCGAGGCGGCGCAGAGGGGTCGGCGAAGGAACAGGAGCCCAAGATGGTCGATGTCCGGTCAATGAGCGCTCGCCGTAGCAGAAAGGCGACGACGCCATGACGTACGTACTCCTGATCGTCGCGCTTGCGATCATTCTCGGATCGGCGGAGCTCTTCACCAATGGCGTCGAGTGGCTCGGCCGACGCTACAACATGGGCGAAGGCGCCGTCGGCAGCGTCCTCGCGGCCGTCGGCACGGCGATGCCCGAGACGCTCGTGCCGCTGATCGCCATTGTCTTCGTCGGCGGTGTCAGCTCCGACGAGGTCGGCATCGGCGCCATCCTCGGTGCTCCGTTCATGCTGTCGACCTTGGCGATGTTCGTGACCGCGACCGCCATCCTCGTCTTCACGGCCACCAAACGACGCACCCGTAAGGTGACCATCAACGAGCCGGTCATGACCCGCGACCTCAGCCACTTCCTGATCAGCTACGTGATCGCGATCAGTGTTGGCCTCATCACGACCGTGACCACCGTGCCCGAGTGGGCGCGCATCGTGGTGGCGATTGGTCTCATCGGCTTCTACGCCTACTACGTGTTCGAGACCATGCGCAGCGAGGGCGACCTGGGCGAAGAATGCAAGCCGCTCTACCTGCATCGCCACCCGGTGATGCCGGCGCGCCACCGCATCTTCCTGCAGATCGCCATCGCTCTCGCCGGCATCATCATCGGCGCCGACATCTTCGTGCGCGAGGTGCAGATCGTCAGCGAGTCGCTGGGCATCAGCGCCCTGATTCTCTCGCTGCTGATCACACCGATCGCGACGGAACTGCCGGAGAAGTTCAACTCCGTCATCTGGATCCGGCAGCGCAAGGACACCCTGGCCCTGGGCAACATCACCGGTGCGATGGTCTTCCAGGCCACGTTCCCGGTGTCTATCGGTATGCTCTTCACGGAGTGGAAGCTGGACCAGGTGGGCATCGTCAGCGGCGCCCTCGCCATCCTCTCGGGTGTCATCCTGTACATCACGCTGCGCACGAAGCACAGCCTGCACTGGGAATCGCTGATGGCTTGCGGCGCGCTGTATATCATCTACCTTGTCTACGTCTTCGGGTGGATGGTCTGACGCACAGCTGAGATCGTATCGGCCCACTGGGTGTGCTTCGGTAGGGCCGGAGTGAACGCACCGGCGTGGGGCGGCGCTCCTGCCGTCGAGATCCTCTCTCGACGGCAGGAGCGCCGCCCACGTCGTAGTGATAGGCTGCCTTCCGCGTCGCGGCGGCTCCAGATCCCCTCGGCGCGGTTACGCTTCTGACGATGGATGACGCCGTGCCAACGCTGACAGAACCCGCTTCAGCTGTCATGCTGTGTGGATTCCCAGCCGTGGCGCCAGCATCGCGACGCTTGTTGCGTTCCGAACGAGTTCGTGCATATTGGGCCACATGGAGGTTCATCGAACCTCTTCTCGCACGCTGAAGTCACGCGAGGGACGTGGATGCAGGGTATTGGAGCGGTGATGGAGCATGGCGGTCTCGGCGACTGTGGCACGCCGGAGCTTCGACGTGCGTTCTGGCACGGCTTCAAGCGGCATCTCGAGGGAGCGAGCTCGGTGCGCAGCGCTCGCGTCTCCACCGACGGCTGGATGTGGCACAACGCCGACCTCACCACGGGCAATCTGCTGTCGATGCTCCGCGTGCGGCTCGGCGAGATCGGCGTCAAGTACACGCTGAACGACGCCGACGCGAACACGGTCTTCCTCCACCTGCTGGCCCACCGGCATGAGGTCGGCAGCGTCTTCGATACGCCTCCAGAATGGCGCGCCGGTCGTGCGAGCGGGGATGGATCCAACGTGATCGAAGTGCGCAAGGCGGTGCGCTCCTATGATCGCCAGGAGTGGCCAGAGCATTTCCGCTGGCTCCAGCGGGAGCTGGAGACCTTCCACCTCGCGTTGTGGCCCTTGGTGGGCAGGGTGCCTCCCAAAGGCGACACGCGCCAGTGGGACGAGGGCCTGTTCATGCGCGAGCTAGGCGTCTGGAACCCGGTGACCGTGTCACCAGCCAAGGCGATCCTCGAGAGCGCACTTGCCCGTGGTGCCGTCATCAACTGGGGGCGCGGGCGACAGTGTGGGTCGTTTGCTCCCACCATCGTCCACCGCGGATCGTCGTATCAGTTGGTCAGCGTGCGCACCGACGGCACGTTCGCGCTGCTGTTCACGCAGCTCAAGAAGTCGCCGCTCTTCGCCCCGAAGGCCAAGAGGCTCGAGCTGCTTCAGAGACTGAACCGCGTGAAGTGCTTCGACCTTCCCGAGGGAGTCGTCGACTTGCGCCCGTCCTTGCCGCTCGCGGTCTTGGCCGACGAGGGCGCTCGCGGGCAATTCCTGGACATGCTGGCGTGGTTCGAAGAAAATGTGAGATCAGCGTAGACGAGGAGGATCATCACCCGTTTTCCATGCCGGACGCTGTGACCGCTGCGTGGCCGAGCATGATCGCCATGCACCGGACTCAGCGAGTAAGGGACGCGAAGAGACCGACCGAAAAGTCGGGGCAGCCATGAAGGGAGAGTGAGTGATTTGTCAAGAAGTCGATTCGTAAGGGCCAACTACGACGTCAACGCGACGCCTCAGTTCAGCATGCTGAGCGAAGATCAGTGTGAGGCGATCGTCAGCGGCGCGCTCGAAGTCCTCGAGCGGACAGGTGCGGACATCTACAGCGACGAGGCCCTTGAGATCCTAGGCAAGGGTGGCTGCTGGGTGGACGGCAACCGCGTGCGCTTCCCGTCTCACCTCGTAGAGTGGGCCATCAACCGGACGCCCTCTCGCATCGTGGTCTCGGACCGCAACGGTAAGCGCTCCATGTTCCTCGAGGGCCAGAACGTACACTACGGCCCCGGCCCGACCAACACCTACACGCTCGATCCGTTCACGGGCGAGCGGCGTCGCCCGGTGAAGTCCGACACCGTGCGCGCGGCGACGGCCGTCGATGCGCTGCCCAACATCTCCTACTGCATGGACCTGGGCACCATCACCGACGTGACCCCGACGCTGGCCGATGTGCACGCGTTCCAGGTGATGGCCGAGAACACGACCAAGCCGATCATCCACTGGGGCTTTGGCGTCGAGCAGTACCAGGACATCGTCGACATGGCGGCCGTCGTGCGCGGCAGCATGGAGGCGTTGCAGCAGAACCCGTACGTGATCCTCTACTCCGAGTCGAGCCCGCCGCTGCGTCACTCCGCTGAGGCGATCGACAAGGCGATCTTCGCCGCCAAGGCGAAGGTCCCCGTGATCTACACGCCGTGCACCTTCGCCGGCGGCGTCGCGCCCGCCTCGATGGCCGGCACGTTGGTCATCGCCGTCACCGACTTCCTGGTCGGCTTGGTTGCCGGTCAGCTGGTCAGCCCCGGCGCGTCCTTCATCATGGGCGGCCTGATCTCGACGATGCAGATGTCGAGCAGCATCCTGTCGTACGGCGGCGTGGAGCTCAGCCTCCTCTCGTCCGGCCTGACCTCGATCGCCCGCTACATGGGCATCCCCATGTTCAGCACCGGCGGCTGCTCCGACTCCAAGGTCATCGACGCGCAGATGGGCCTCGAGGCCGCGTTCTCGATCCTGATCTCGGGCCTCAGCGGCGCGAACATCGTCCACGACTGCAGCTACATGGAGTACGGCGCCACTTCCTCCATCGAGCTCATGACCATGGACGACGAGATCATCGGCATGGTCAAGAAGATCCTCGGCGGCATCGTCGTCGACGACGAGCAGATGGCTGTGGACGTCATTGACGCGGTCGGCCCCGGTGGACACTTCATGGGCGAGCCGCACACCATGGCTCACTTCCGCGAGTTCTGGGCGCCGAAGCTCATCAGCCGCCTGCGCTACGACGGGTGGGTGCTTGAAGGTTCCAAGAGCATGGGCGACCGTATCAAGGAGAAGGTCCAGGACATCATCAACAACCACAAGTGCGAGCCGTTGCCCGACAGCGTGCGCGAGGGCATCCAAGCGGTCGTCGACCGCGCAGAAGCTCGCGAAGCTGCGAACGCGTGACAACCAGGACTAGGAGAGGTAGGTAGACGATGTCGTATGACTATGACGAGCTCGCGGAAGCCGTGATCGCTGGTGACGTCGACCGTGCAGAGAAGCTGACCAAGCGCGCCGTTGACGCTGGCGCCGACCCGGTCGAGATCATCACCGATGGTCTCACCAAGGGCATGGGCGTCGTGGGCGCGCGTTTCAAGGCTGGCGACATGTTCGTGCCCGAGGTTCTCATCTCGGCGCGCGCCATGAGCGTGGGCATGGAACTGGTCAAGCCGCTGATTCTCGCCGGCGACGTTCCGTCGGAGGGCACCGTGGTGATCGGCACCGTGAAGGGCGACCTGCACGACATCGGCAAGAACCTCGTCGCCATGATGCTCGAGAGCGCCGGCTTCAATGTCATCAACGTCGGCATCGACATCGAGCCCGAGAAGTTCGTTCAGGCCGTCAAGGACAACGATGTCGACGTGGTCGGCATGTCCGCCCTGCTCACCACCACCATGCTCGCCATGAAGACCACCATCGATCAGCTCAAGGACGCCGGCCTGCGCGATGGCGTCAAGGTCATCGTCGGTGGCGCCCCGGTCTCGCAGGACTACGCCGACGAGATCGGCGCCGACGGGTTCGCCCCGGACGGCGGCGCGGCCATCGACCTCTGCAAGTCCCTGATCGGCTAAGACGATCGCAAAAGGAGGACGCAAGTGCCTGTAAGAAGCAACTATGCGGCGAATCAGTCGCCGCTGTTCAGCGTCCTGACGGACAGCCAGTGCGAAGAGATCCTCATGTCTGCGCAGGAGATTCTCGAGCGGACTGGCGTCACGGTCTACGACGAAGAAGCTCGCGACATCATGGCCAAGGCTGGCTGCTGGGTCGACGGGATCCTTGTGCACATCCCGTCGGCGGTCGTGCGTCGCGCTCTGCAGTCTGTGCCGAACAGGGTCACGCTGTGCAACAGCCGCACGGGCTCCCGTGACGTGCTGCTCGAAGGCAACAACGCCTATTTCGGCACCGGCTCGGACACCCCGTTCACGATTGACCCGTACACGGGCAAGCGCAAGCGCTCCACCACGGAGTCGGTCGGCAACGCGTGCAAGGTGATCGATGCTTTGCCGAACCTCGACTTCGTCATGTCGCTCGGCATCGTGCAGGACGTGCCGGCGCTGATCTCCGACCGCTATCAGTTCGAGGTGCAGGTTCTGAACACGTCGAAGCCGATCGTGACGACGGCGCACGACATCCACGGTTTCGCCGACATCATCGAGATGTGCGAGATCGTGGCGGGCGGCGTCGAGGAACTGCGTCGCAATCCGTTCATGACCCTGTATGCGGAGCCGATCTCCCCGCTGCAACACGCGTGGGAAGCGGCCTCAAAGCTCATCCTGGCGGCGCGCAAGGGCCTCCCGGTCGTCTACACGCCGTGCATCATGGCTGGCGGCACCGGTCCGTCGACGATGGCCGGCATCCTCACTCAGGCGCTCGCCGAGTCGCTCAGCGGTCTGGTCATCAACCAGACGACGCGTGAAGGCTCGCCGTTCATCATGGGTGGCGTGCTCACCATCATGGACATGAACACCACGCTGTTCAGCTACGGCTCGCCGGAGTTCGACCTCCAGATGGCGGCCTACGCGAACGTGGCGCACTACCTCAAGATCCCGATGTTCGGCACCGCCGGCTGCTCCGACTCGTGCATCCCCGACGAGCAGGCCGGTATCGAGGCTGCTCTGTCGATCGCCATGACGGCGCTCTCGGGCCCGAACCTCAACCACGACGTCGGCTACGTCGAGTACGGCACGACGTCGTCGCTCGAGTTCCTCGCGATCTGCAACGACGTCATCGGCATGGCGCGTCGTCTCGTGCGCGGCATCACGGTGACCGACGAGATGCTCGCCCTCGACGTGATCGACAGGGTCGGCCCGGGCAAGGACTTCCTCTCGGAGGCCCACACGCTCAAGTACTTCAAGACCGAGTCGCACTACCCCGACCTCATCGACAGCCAGCGCTTCGAGTCGTGGCAGCTCGCTGGGAGCACGACGATCTTCGATCGTGCCAACGCGAAGGTCAAAGACATCATCGAGAACTACGAGCCCGACCCCCTACCGAAGGACATCGTCGACGGCATCCACACCATCGTCGAGCGCGCCGAGTCGCGCACGGCCTGACGTAGACAAGACGGCGGTTGCGGCGCGGCAAGAACGTCGCATCGCTGCGAGAGGCACCTGCGGACGGCGCCGGCCCTTG
>Ga0315295_10002067_pt1 | contig 17077 bp, 21 predicted proteins | sample YL17G14_0_MG_FD_204453 | JGI IMG/M metagenome (GOLD analysis project Ga0315295, IMG submission 204453) | Sediment microbial communities from Yellowstone Lake, YNP, Wyoming, USA - YL17G14_0 | ecosystem: Environmental > Aquatic > Freshwater > Lake > Sediment | place: USA: Wyoming | collected... | reverse complement strand
CTTTAACGTCTATGATATTAAAGCCAAAAAATATTATAGCATAGATCAAGTAGTAGATTTATGCGCTAAACTTGGCCTGGATACAGTACCTATATTAGACTTTGATTTCAAACTTCCTTCCACAGTAGACGACATGATTAAGTATGCAGGAGGAAAGAGTAAACTTTATGATACTCTTAGAGAAGGGGTAGTAGTTAGATCGTCCGATAAATCAATTAGCTTTAAGGCAATTAATCCAGAATATTTAATGATTAACGAATATTAATACAGAAAGAAAATTTAATGATAAAACTTAGCGGATTATCAGAAGAACAAACACTAGAAATAATTCCAGAGAGAACTCTACTCCTAGGATATGTAGGAAGTTTATCACACGGAACATATATTCCAAAAAATGACCCAAATCATATAGATGATAAAGACATTCTTGGAGTAGCTTTGGGTTCAGAAGAAGTCTACTACGGACTGAAAACTTTTGAACAGAAAGAAATTAAGAAAGACGAATGGGATAGTGTCGTCTATGAGATTAAGAAGTTCTTTAGATTATTATTAAAACAGAATCCAAATGTAATTGGTCTTTTATGGCTTAGGCCCACTAATTATATCTATATATCTGAATCGGGTCAAAGATTAATAGATAATAGAAATTTATTTGTATCAAAAGCAGCTTACCACAGTTTTATAGGATACGCACATGGACAATTACATAGAATGACACATGGTGCTTTTGAAGGATATATGGGTGCTAAGCGTAAACAACTAGTTGAACAGTTTGGATTCGATTGTAAGAACGCCTCTCATCTTATACGATTACTTCGTATGGGAATCGAATTTCTAACTGACGGACAATTGCAAGTATTTAGAGAAGACGCAGCACAGTTAAAAGATATTAAGATAGGTAAATGGAGCTTGCAAGAAGTACAAGTAGAAGCAGATAGATTATTTATATTGGCCCAGGAAGCGTATGTACGATCGACATTACCACCACAACCAGACTTTGATAAAGCAGAACAACTATTAATATCAATATTAAAGGAAGAATTAAAATGAAAACTAATATAATCGATTTTTTAATATCAATGTTTGAAGGCGAACTAGATGACTATAAAAGAGAAACAGTTACGAAGAAAGAAGCAGTAGATTCCTTAAAAAGAGCTATAGATTTTGTATTCTATCATGGATCTGACTTAACGCCATACATAGATAAACTTATAAGAGCTAGCGAAATTGAGGACAATGATGAATAGATACAAAGTACATGTTTGTAGAACTGCATATAGACACCTAGAATTGACTATCCCCGCAAATAGTAAGACAGAAGCTAAAGTTATAGCTGAGGCTACTGCTGGAAACTACGATTTTCCATCTGAAAAAGAAGCAATTTATACCGTAGAAGGCATAGTAAGAGTTTGACTTTCAGAGTAGAATCTATTATATTTAGACTATGAATTTAGATCAAAAAAGAATCCAGTTCTTAACCTTTGAAGAAACAAAGATAAGAGATCAAATTAAAAACAAATTTTGTTTAGATAATAATATTAGATTAATACGAATTTCTTATAAAGACATTGATAAAATAGAAGAAATCTTAACAAAGGAATTACCAAATGAAAGTACATGACGAAGTTCTACAAGGACTAAAGAAAGAAATCCCTTACTATTGGAAGGTCCAAACCGTAAACGAATATAATGCTCTTTGCGTTGCATACGTAGACGCTCGTAGTATTCAAAATCTATTTGATGATGTAGTAGGCCCATCCAACTGGCAAACGAAGTATGAGGTAATTAATAATAATGTTTACTGTTCTCTTGGAGTTAGAATAACTCACGATGACGAAACTTCTGAGTGGGTTTTCAAACAGGACGTTGGGATTGAGGCTAAAACCGAAGCCGAAAAATCCGAGTGCTCGGATGCTACCAAACGCGCAGCAGTTGTATGGGGAGCATCTCGGTTTCTTTACGACTTAGAAATTCAAAAACTAAAGACAAAGAAACATACCAACGGAAAATACTATCCTATTGACGACAAAGGAAACATTCTTTGGGATGGTTCAGACTTAACTAAATATATTAACTCTGTAATAGAAAGACGTAACACTCCACAACCACCTGCAGGAAAGTTAAATTTAAGAACAATCGCAGATGATCCACCACCGAAGAAAGACTCTAAGCCAGGATATAAGAAATCAGATGGTGCTCCAGCATATACCAATCCTGGTGTTCTGTGGAGTAAGACAGTAATTAATAAAGCATCTAATATAGAAAAGAATGGAGTAAAAGGTAGCGATTGTCTTGCTACGTATATAGAAGATTATAATAAAATAAAGAATACAACATATAAAATCGTAGCTGACTTTAATTCAGATGAAAAGTTACTAGACTTAATAAAATTCACAGAAGAAGCAATTCCTAAGGGAATGTAAGTTGAGGGGCTTCGGCCCCTTCTTCTTATATAGGAGAAAATTATGAAGAAAAAAATAGTGCAAGAATGTCCAGCTTGTGGTGGAACTGGTCTCTATTCTGGTATGTGTGAAGGTCCTGGTAAAGCAGTTATATGTGTAGACTGTGAGGGAACTGGAGCATACGAGTTTACATATACCGAATATACTGGAAGACATACTAAAAGAGGCATTAAAGAAATACGAAAATCTAGAGGCAGAACTTTATTTTCGTGTGGAGGAGAAGAAGAATCAATGACATATAAAGAATTTAAAAAAGCAATACCAGAGAGGAAGATATGAAAACAAGATCAGGATATAAAAAGATAACTATTGATCTAACTAAGTTAGAATTTAATATATTAGCTAGAAAAGCACACGAAGAAGACGTGACTTTCAACGAATATTGTAATCAAATATTAGAACAGGGACTTATCGAATTGGAGAAAAAATATGCAGGGAAACGAAGCAGAACAAGTAATACGACTACTACATCCGAAGTTAAAAGAGTACCTATTAAGCCAAGGCATACAAATTGATGAAAGTGGATTCTTTTCTTGCATTCATCCCGACCACCCAGACGTACATCCGTCGGCCTCTATCGGAGGAACAGGACTAGAAGTTCCAGAGACTGTCTTTCATTGCTTTAGCCGAGGTCACTCTGGTAATATCTTTACTGCTGCTCATTTCCTAGAGCATAAACCTATTAGCGGACCAGAGTTCTATGAAGATACACTTAAGTACTTAGCTGATAAGTTTAGTATTCCTTATGAGCCAGCAGAAATATCTGACGATGTTAAAAGAGAATGTCAGATGAGGAGAGCTCATACCGACGCCATGAACTTAGTAAGATATAATATTTATAAAGATGGAAAACTTCGAGTAGAGCATCCAGCAGTTAAGCATCTACTAGAACGTGGAATCTCAGAGGAAGCTATACGTAAATTTAAAATTGGATGCATAGATTCATTTGAAGAATACATTAAAGAGATGGAAAGTCTTGGATGGACTGATCGCGAATTCTTAAATCAAGCTGGTCTAGCTAATAAGACTCTCTTTAATAAGAACGGTATAATTGTTCCTATAATGGATGAACGAGATAGAGTAATTGGATTTGTAACCAGACGCACAGATATGACTGCTAACGAACATGGAACAAGTAAGTATATTAACTCTCCAAATACTAATATCTATAAGAAGGGTGAAGTCCTCTTTGGTTTTAATCACTTCTTACAAGATGCAGTTAAACAAGAAGGTTTTAAAGGACATCTATTCATAGTAGAAGGCTATCTAGATTGTGTTATGATGTACCAGGCAGGTATTAAGAATGTAGCAGCAATAGGTGCCACTGTACTAACAGACGCACATATAGACCTACTACAGAGAAACGGAATTAAAAAATTAGTACTGTGCTTGGACGCAGACGACGGAGGAAGAAAAGGTGTTAAACTTGCAGTAGAAAGACTAAGTAAATTTAAGTACTTTAACTTTCGAATCATGGAACTTCCAGAAGGACAAGATCCAGATACATATATTAGAGAGAACGGAACAGATAAATTTATAGAACTATCTAAACCAGAGATAGCTATGTCTCCATTTGGATGGACTCTAAAGTATATAACATTTGAAGATGATCCTCTAACAATAGCTCAGAATGCTATTCCTACTATAGCTAACGAAGAGAGTAGCGTAGAACGTTTGAAGATGATTAGAGATCTATCTAGGATAACTGCGATCTCTGAAACTGAGATTAAGAAGGATGTAGATAGCTTAGTAGATAAAGAATCTACTGTCTTTATGGAAGAACTTAAAGACTTAAATACTAGCATTCAGATGCAACTAAATAGACGAAAGATAAAGGATACAAAGACAATTGTAACAGATGCTCTCTCTAAGATTAATTGTCTCGAACAAAGATACATGACCAAGGTAGATAATAAATACGAATTCAAACAAAAGATAAATACTCTTAGAGGAAAAATTGAAAGCGGTGAGTTTAAATATGGTCTGATCTCTCCTAAGTTCTCGAAATTTGAGCAGTGCTTCGATGGAGTACCATATACATGCTGTCTTACATTAATCGGAGGTAGGCCAAGCGTAGGAAAAACAGCGTTCTTAACAGCACTAGAAATAGATATAATCGAGTCTAATCCTGATTGTGCAATCTTAGATATGTCTATAGATGACAATACTGATCTAAGAAGTCTTAAGATCTTGGCTGTTCTCTCTGGTTTATCTACGACACAGATCAAAGCGTATAATACCTTAACTCCAGAGAATAAAAAGCTTGTAGACCAGGCATGGGAAAGATACGATATGATAACAGATAGATTTATAATTGCCGACGCTACTCTAGGAAATACAATAGATGCACTAGAAGGTCATATACATTGGTTATGTGAGCACTATAAAGATAAGAAGAAGATCATAGTTCTAGATAACTTTCATAAGCTAAGATTAGCTGGTGGTGGCGGAAATAAGAAGACAGAAGCTACTGCAGATCAGTCTCAGAGGATTAAAGATCTTGTACAACTAAACGATATACATCTAATGATGACCGTAGAACTAAGAAAATTAGAGAATACTGATGCGAAACCACATATACAAGATCTAAAAGACACAGTTCAGTTAGAATATGATGCAGATATAGTGATGTTAGTACACAACGAATATCAAGCCAAACAAGGAAATACATGTATCTATCATCAAGTAAGTATAGATGGCGAGACTAGAACAATGCCTTTTATCGAGGTAGAAGTACATAAGAATAAGATAAATGGAAGAAGTGATCTCTTCTGTTACAAATTAAATACACATAATCTTAGAATGCAAGAATCAAATTATGCATCACTTAAAGCACTATATGACAAGAAAACAAAAGGTCAAACAGTTAAGAGTGGAGGAACGAATCACTAATGTCGAGATCAATAACAAGGACGATCACATTATATAATAGGATGCGTAGATGTACGTTTCTCAAGGAAAGGGAAACGTACGCATCTACTACCGAAAAACTAATAGAGACCGTGCTTAGATCTACGTCTAGCTATACGTCCTCGAATCTAATTACGGAGTTTCAAAGAGTATTTAACTCGAGAGCATTCACAGGTAATAGAAATGTCTTACACTTAGATAGGACAGAATTTAGATCATTTAATTTAAAATGTTTAAATACACTTATTAAGATATCTTCTAGAATTACTTTACCATTACATCAAAGAGTATGGAAAAACATAAAGACAGCACCTATGATGCTAGTGTCTATTAACGATTACGTATTTACTTTACAAATATCTGCATATAATTGGGCGGTTACTGAAGAAAAACTTGACTTCTATTGCTTAAACAATTATATTTATAATAGATCTAGTGAATTAAGATATCCTGGATTAGTACTCTCGTTACCAGAAGAGACATACTTTGATATATCTAGCTGTAATACCGAAGACTATACTACGATTAGAGGGTTAACCACAACGATTCTTAAGAATAGAACAAGAATACAAGGAAAGCACTGTCAGAATTGTAAGAATCAATGTAAACCTAAGGTCATTAATGGCCTAGATCGTTTGTTAATAAGTGAGGTATAGAATGGTAGAGTTAATTACAAGGAGTGGAAAAAAGATCGGTAAGATATCAGACAGTATTAATGTAGATGACACTATATTAGTAAACGGACAATCGATATCTTTATCAGATGCATACGAAGACGATAAGATAGTTAAAACTTTTAACAAAGAAGTAAAAGCTTTAAAGCTAAAAGATGAATCAAATTAATTTTGACTTTCCAGAAGCACTTCAGGAAGTAGTATATACAGAATTCTGTAATCTATCTCTTCCCGAAAAACTAGTAGTATATGCAAAAGTAGTTCACGGAACGGCTTTTAAACCAGTCAATGATGATCTTCTTGGCCTAGATAGAAAGCTAACTGCTCAGTACTACCAAGATTTTATAGATAAAATAAGGACGAATATCAATGCTCAGAAAAGTAATCAAACCTAGAATTAATATAAACTCGAAGAAGCCTATTATTACACCAGTAACAAAGGAAGTAGTAGATGAACCAAGAATCGATCTCCAGCCTAAACCAAGGCGATGGGAGAAAAAGGATTCTGATAGTAGCGGACTCAGTAAAACGTAAGACTGGTTATGCGACAGTAGCAAGGAATATACTTAAGAATCTATACAATCTTGATAGATACAAATTTGCACAACTCGGCCTCGCAGATATTCCCACCCAGCTGGAGATACCAATACAGTACTACTCCAATATTAAGAACCATAGCGCCTGCTGTGGAAGGGGTCGAGTTATTGAATTTGTCGAAGAAGGATCAGATCAGGTACAATTTTTAAACCTCGATCCTTTTTGTGAACTTAATAAGAATCAAACACAATGTAAGAAGGCTGGTAACGAAGAGTCAGATGCATATGGATATGACTCCGTATACTTTGTAGTAGAACATTTCAAACCCGATATCGTTATACCTATTAATGATCTATGGGGCTTATATAATATACAGCACTTAAAGAATCGTAAGAATTTTAAATTCGTACCTTACCTTGCTATCGATAGTGAGTGTCTCTTTCCTTCTATAGCTGCTCCAGCTGAACGTCCTGGTCTTCCACAAATAGATTCAGTACAAATAATATCAGGTGCAGATAAACCTATTGTATTTACTAAGTGGGCCACAAATGTAATTAATGATACAGCACAAACAGTAATTGGAAAAAAAATAGATAGTCTAGAAATAATCCCACACGGAGTAGATACATCTGTTTGGAAACCATTACCCAATAAAGATTTCTTAAGAGAAAAATACTTTGGTATTAAGCCAGGAAATAAAGTCTTCCTTATTGGTTGTTTTCTAAAAGATACACCGATATTAATGTCGGATCTAACATATAAGCCAATACAAGATATCCAAGCAAATGATAAGATAATAAATCACCTAGGAGAAGAGGATATAGTAGTAGCACCAGACCCAAAAGAATACAGTGGAAATTTAATTACCCTCAACGTGGCAGGATGTCTGGATCCTATTACTTCTACAGGGGAGCATCCTTTTTATGTATTTTCTAGTAAAAAATTAAAATCGCATGAATTACTAAGCGAGACAATTAATAATGGAACATATGAATGGAAAAAGGCATGTGATATAACAAAAGACGATTGGTTGTGTGAGCCAATATCTTATATTACGACCGATATAGAATGTTTAGACACAACAAAAATCGAAGTCAAGCAACAAAGTGCTAAAAAACTACCAGATAGAATCCCCGTAGATGAAGAATTTATGAGATATCTAGGTCTATTTGTAGCCGAAGGAAGCTTCCAGTATTCTTGGGCGCGAGGAAAAAAATACGATGCGTCATTATACTTTAATTTTAATTCACACGAAGAAGAATTAATAAGTTTTGTTGAAACTTATTCTAAGAAACTTGGTGTACACACAAATCGTAGAACAGTATATAGAAACACAAAGAATATAGCGCACGTCACTATAGAAGTAAACTCGGTACAATTATTTAGACTAATGAAATCCATTCTAGTCGGGGATAAATGTCAAACTAAGTATCTACGCTCTGACTTCTTATCTTTACCAGTTAATAAATTACGTGCTTTTCTAAGAGGATGGGAAGAAGGAGACGGCTGTAAAACAGAAGGTAGAATGATAGTAGTCACGACTTGTAAAGATATGGCGATACAAGCGGGTATTATGTATGCTAAAATTGGAAAACCTTACTCTATAGGACATGATGATTGGTGCAATACTAAAAATATAAAGCACTCAAAAAAATATAGAGTAACTACAAGAATTAATACATCGAACAAACAATTATGGATTATTAAAGATTCATTTATTCTTAGAAAAATATATAGTTCTAATACTTCAATCTTTAGTGGTACAGTATATAATTTTGAAGTTAAAAATAGAAATAGTTATGTAGTTCAAAGTGTTGGTGTACATAATTCCGTAAATCGCAATCAACCGCGAAAGAGATTAGATGCTATTCTTCAAGTAATGCAAATTCTAAAAAGAGACTATGGTAATTTAAATATTAAGTGTCATTTTCACTGTTGCTTAAAGGATCGTCTTGGCTGGAATCTATTGTGGCTAGCCAGATACTACAATGTTCTAGACGTATGCATCTTCGATAAAAATCTAATGCCTGGCATTGGTCCTTCAGATGAAGCGATGAATGAAATTGTAAACTGTTACGATTTACATATTAGTCTTGCTAATAGCGAGGGATGGGGCCTTACTTCAATTGAAACTGCGGCAGCAGGTATACCTAATATTGCTTTAGATTATTCTGCTATTGGAGATTGGGGAAAGAACGCATTCTTACTAATTAAACCAGCAGCATATGAACACGAGTCACGAACAGGATTTGTTAAAGCTATCGCAGATATTCATAAGACGGCGCAAAGCATAAAACTATTAGCTACTTCTCCAAAGCTAAGACAAGACTACGCAGATAAAGCATTAAGACTTGGACAAAGACTTGATTGGGGTAAGATATGTAAAGAATTTTGGGAGCCCGCTCTAGATAGTATAAGTATAGATGATCTAGCTCAGAATAGATGGACTCAATTAAAACTAGATCATAGAACATTTAAATGGACAAATATACCAGAGGATCCTACTACTACAGAATTTGAACTACCAGAGGTATAAGATGAACTTACGAAATACATCTCTTGTAGAAGAACTTGGTACCAAACTTGAGCTTCTTAGAGTTAAGAAAGGTGATATTCTAGTAGTAAAAGTGCCTTCTATGAGCCATGAATCTGTAAGTAAATTAACTGAGGTTTTATCTAGATTAGTGTCTGCTAGTGAGTTAAAAAATAAGCTAGATAATGTAATAATAATCTCACATTCAGTATCTATTAAGACTATGTCTGAAGCTGAGCTGAATAAAGCGGGCTTAACTAAAGAAAAGAAAATAATAATATATTCAGAAGGACATCAAAGATGAGGGTAATAATACGAGGTGTTTGCTCTAATTCTGGATTCGGACAAGCTACTCAGGGACTATTAAAGACATCAATACACGCTGGATACGATACTAAATTCGTTTCAATTAATGCTCATCGGCTTCAGCACAGGACTGGATTTTCACAACCCGATTTAGATTGGATCGATTCAATTACAATAGACCCATACACAGATAATACAAAAGATGATATACTTATTGATGTTGGTAGTCTTGTCTATGGTATGAGCATACCAAGTATTCCTTGCACTAAAAATATCCTATATACTACATATGAGACAATAAAGATACATAATGATTATGTAAATGCTCTCAATAATAAATACGATGAGACCTGGACTGCTAGTAATTTTAACAAAGTTACCTTTACAAGTTCTGGAGTAACAAAGCCTATAAAGATAATACCCCACTATGTAGATCCATCTAAATTAAATCCAGATGCAGTTCCAATGAAGATAAAGAATAAAAGAGGATTCGCGTTCTTATATAATGCCGATCTTACCTATAGAAAAGGTCTTCATTATCTTATACCCGCATTTAGTCAGGAGTTTAAACACGACGAAGACGTATGTTTAATTCTTAAACTTACTATGTCTGATCCTACCTCTAATGCTGCTCCTACGATACTCGAGTCAGTTAATAGATTATTACTAGCTGCTAATCTAATGGATACCAAGAGACCGCCAATTCTATTATTAGTACAGTTTCTAGAATATAATAAGCTTAGTAGTCTATATACTACCGCAGATTGCTACGTATCCCCATTTATGGGCGAAGGGTACGCATATACAATCGCTGAAGCTATGATGTGTAAGAAGCCTATTATCGCGTCTAGATGTGCTGCACCATTAGATTATCTTAATAACTCTTGTGCCTGGTTTATAGAATTAAATAAGAAGAATCCGACTATACCTATCACCGATCCTTGGCAATTAAAGATGGATCCAAGATACGAAGGTCAAAGCCTATATCACCTAGAAGTAGAGACGCTTAAGAAGCATATGAGATATGTCTTCGAACATAAGAACGAGTGCGTAGAAAAAGGAGAACAAGCAAGAAGAAAGATCCTCGAATATAATAATCTAGATAGACTTGCTAAGATCTTTAAGGAACTACTAGGGGACTAGAATGAAAATTATTACTACTATTAAAGCTTGGAAAAGACCGTACTACTTAAAAGAAGTTCTTAATTCTTTAGAAGCCACATTTGATGCAGATAAACAGCATATTTATATATCAATAGATCAAAGCCCAGCAACAAAGAAAGAGACACTAGAAGTTATTAACTCGTATAAATATCCTTCTACTATACAACCAGTTTTTCATGCTTCTAAATTAGGCTGTGCTGGAAATATGCGGAACTGCTTCGAATATGTGTTTGATAAAAAAGAAGCAGACGCTATGATACACCTGGAAGACGATACTCCTGTAGGAATCGATATCTTTAAATGGTCTACCTGGGCTTATAACTACATGAAGAATAAAGATCTCTTCGCTGCGTGTCTCTTTACTAGAAAATGCGCAGAAGGAGAAGGAACAGGAAAAGATCCTTTTGATAATATAATAAAAGATCACTTTGACTGTGGTGGAGGATATCTAATAACCAGAGAACAGTATAATTATATACGATCTATTAAACCTATCTTTGGAATTGTTGGCCCCGCAAGCACAGAAGCGGAACCAGATAGCTGGCTAAGACTACAACACATAACAGACGATGGTTCTTGGGCTTGGCCATTTAATAGATACTATAGACGAGGTAAGTTATGTCTATACCCATTAGTTAATAGAACTAATAACATTGGAGCCAAGGACGGAAGATTTAATCCAAGTCTAGACTGGCATAAAGATAATATACTTGTAAAAGACTGGATAAGAAAAGAACATTTTGAAAATATAGATATAAATAATATAAATTATAAAATTCCAAATGAAAATAGAGATAAACGTTATATTAATCTTAAAAATTGGCACGCTCAAGAATTGGAAAGAATTACAAATGTCTAGACAATTACTAGTATATACTCCGTTCAACGCTGCAAAAATGAATAGCCATTACTATAATAGCGGTAAGGGGAAAGAGCACGTCACACTATCACATGAGTGGATACTTAAGCGATATAACTTCTGGAAAGATAATACATTAAAGAGTTTACAAAACCAAACATTCCAAGATTTCTTAGTATATATGCATTGCGATTATAGAACTAAAGATATTTGTGAGGAATATTTATTAAAAGCAGATCCAAGAGTAAGAATTCTATATGTAACTTGGGGATGGGAACAGGAAGATCTAGATAATGCAAGAGCGTCTAAAGAACTACATAGAATAGAAATAGATAAGTTAAATAATACATGTACCGATTTTATATTAGTTAGATTAGACTCAGATGATTTATATTCAAAAGATGCTCTTCAACTAATAGTAAATAACACGGATAACTATAATCATCATTGTATGTTTAACCATGGATATGGACAAGATATAACTACAAATAAATATTATTACTATGAAGCTAGTAGCGGACCCTTTTTCTCAACTCTAGTAAGCCACCTAGAGGATATTGATGCTGGAAACCACGACGCATTCCATCATAAGAATCCAAGAAGACTAGATGGAAGACACTTTATGGTATCACATACTAGTAGTAATACATCTACGTCCATGTGTTCTGCTGGGTTTAAGCAGGAAATTTCCGATACAAACTTAATAGAAACAATCAAAAAGGAATTCGGAATATGAAAGTCTTTCTTTCTATGAGTTCTATTCCTCAGCGAATTACTCAATTAGAACCGATATTACAAAGTATATTAAATCAAGACTTTAAAGATTTTAATATAATATGTAATGTTCCTAACGAGTATACATTACGTACAAAAAACTCTCCTATAATTCCAAGATTTCTAAACAACGATAAGATCATAATTAATAGATGTTCTGACCTAGGTCCAGCTACTAAACTACTACCTAGCTTGAGCCTAATAGAAGACGATGATATAATCGTTACCTTTGATGATGATACATTTTATCCACCTAGTTGGCTATCAAAACTAATAGATACTAGTAATAAATATCCAAACTCCTGTGTAGGGTATAGAGGAAAATGCTTCTCTTCTAACCCATTAGAATATATGACCTGCGACGAAAGTATAGATCCAGAATACCCCAAACGTGTAGATCTATTAACAGGCGTCTGGGGAGTTCTATATAAGAAATTTTTCTTTAATGATTCAGTCTTTGATTATTCTAACGCACCCAGAGAATGTCTATTTAACGACGATATTTGGTTTTGTGGCCATCTTGCTAAAAAAGAAATTCAAAGATTAATGATACTTAACGATATCGGTATAGATTCTAGAACTCCGATAGGTTCGTTATCGGCCCTTCATCTAAATGAGAATAGATCAAACAAGAATAACAATATTATATTAAAATATTTTGAAGATTCCTTTATTAAAACATCGGTACTAGGACTATAATTATGAAACTACACTTAGCATGTGGTGATATATATTTAAAAGATTATATAAATTGTGATATCGAAGGCACAAAGAGTCCTTCGTCTCAACCTAAATCACTTAATAATTATTTTCACGATCGTAAAATTGGAGAAAGAAAAGAAATCTATATCGATCAGAGATTAGATTTATTAAAAATTCCATACCCGTTTAAAGATAATTCAATAGAAGAAGTAGTTATGATCTCTTCGATAGAACACTTTAAAAAAGAAGATGCCATTACAATAACTAAAGAAGTAAATAGAATACTAATGCCTGGAGGAAAACTAATTATTGATTTTCCTGATATTAACAAGATAGCTAAACAGTTCCTATTCAAAGATACAGAATGGTGCTTTAGACTTATCTACTGTAATAATAGAAATGAGTATGCCATACATCGATGGGGTTATACCATTAAATCTTTCAAGGAACTACTTGGATCGGGATGGAAAAAGATATCTAAAAAAATGATTGTTAAGCACGATTATCCAGTAATTGGAATAGTAGCAGAAAAATAAATGGATAAAATAAACTTAATCCTAGATAATATATCAAATAATATATCCCAAGCCCTAGCTAGATTCAATGACGGAGAACTAATTGGTATTCAACAAATTGGAGCAACTGTGGCAAGAGGCGCTCAAACAGTAGATCATACCTTATCCTCTAAATTAAAAGAGGCAATACAATATAAACAAATTAACTATTGGGTTGGATTACCGTGTAGTGTTTGCTATCCTCAGCATAGTAGATTAGCACAAACATTAATAGATAGATCATATCCTCATTTAACGCACGCCGTTGTTATTACTAATAGAAATTTAAAACTAGTAACAGAAGAACTGCCTAAACGTTTAAATAATAAAACCATAAAATGGGTTTCAGGTGAAGATCAAAATATTAAAGGATTAGAAAAAGTTGGAATTAATATATCAGAACATCTCAAGGTACCAACTATTAATGCCTGGAAATCATACGATAGTATAAAAAGTTACACTAATTTTCAACCTGGAGAAGTTATTCTATGTAGTTGCGGCCCTCTAAGTAGGGTACTAGTTAGAGAATGGTTTGAAAAATATCCTAGTACTACATTCCTAGATATTGGATGTCTATTTGATCCATATACCAGAGACAAATGGATGCGAGTACACCTTGGAACATTACCTGAGTGTAAGGAGTGCAATTAATGAATTTAGCATCTGTAATACATAGCGGAGATAGCAGAAGTTGGATGTGGAATATCTGGGCTAACTACTATTGGAGATTTTGGGACCAGAGTATAAAGACATATTTTGTAAGCGAACTAGAAGATTCGCCTAAAGGAACAATTAATATAAAAGCAGGAAAGACCCCAATAAGAGAATGGGCTAGGACTTTAATTGAAGCTTTAAATCAAATAGAAGAAGAATATATCTTATACTGGCACGAAGATCATCTCTTAATAGCAAATGTGGACGGAGAACTTTTAAACGCTCTTCCAAATGTAATGAGCACAAATAACATCTCTTTAGTTAAAGCATGTGGTTGGCACGCTGGTCACGATAAGGCAATTGGAAGAATGAAGAAGACGGAAATTAAAGCATTAGAACATTATTTATATAAGTATCCAGAAGGTGTCGGTTATGAAGTAAGTCATCAGCCTTCTATATGGAAAAAATCTTTACTCATTCTATCTCTACAAGGAATTGATACTCCTTGGAACCACGAACTTCAAGGATCTAATCATATCTGCGGCAGAGGAAACATTCATGCTATCATTGATAGAGACCCAAATATTGATCTATCTCTATGTGAGAAGAAATATGCAGGAACTATAGAACTTAAGGAATTATACATGCCTAGAGATTTATATCCAGTTCCCTATGTAGAAACGCTCTCTAAAGGAAGAATTATACCTGCTTGGGAAAAATTATATAAGGAGCTAGAATGAAATGGGCATTAGTACATCTTGGTAGTGATATCGTATATGGATTAACTTTTTTTGCTGGAGAACTATTAAAGAATAATCACTCTATTCATTGGTTTGACGGAGATAGAGAAGATATTATAGATAGAATAAAAGATTTTAATCCTAACTACGTATGTTTTGGCCCACTTTCATCAGAATTCGAAATAGCTATAAAGATCTCTAATCGGATTAAAGAAAGTCTTCCTAACGTTCTTACTGTCTTTGGTGGCCATCATGTTCAAGCAATGCCAGAAGAGCTAGAAAATAATACGTCAATAGACTACTTAGTATTAGGACCATGTTATAATATAATAGAGCAGATCTTATTAACCCCTTCTAGATCTCTAATTAAGGGTTCACCTATCGATCCCTCTCAGATGGTTCCCGCACTAGAAGAGTATTATACACAAATAGAAAGAATCGGTAAAAGACCAAGAACGTTTTTAATGTCTCATTTTGGATGTGTCTATAATTGTTCTTATTGCTGTACTGATATAATAAGAAAAACGTATGGATCTAACATATATAAAAACTTTTGGTTAACAAGACGACCCATTAATAACATTATTAGTGAAGCAAAAGTAGCAAAAAAATTTGGTATGAAAGAAATAATGATTGGCGACGATGATTTCTTACGTGGAGTATCATCAGAAGGAACAATCTATCAGTGGATTAAAAATTTCGCAGAAGAATGGAAGAAGCATATAGATATACCAATTACTATACAAGTTACTCCTATGACTGTAATTAAAACAGACATAGATATACTAAAAATAATATCGTCTTTAACTAAGACAGTACAAATGGGACTACAAACTTTTGATGAAGGATCAAAGAAACTTTTTAATCGATCATATCAGAACGAAACTCAGATGTTTGAAGCGTGTAAAAGACTAGTAGACCTTGGTATTAAAATAAAATTAGATACCATAATAGGACTTCCTAATATAGATGGATTAGTACCAGATCCTATAGAAGATGCGATTCATACAATTCAGGCATGTCAAAGATTATCAAATAAATATCCAGGAATGATAAAAACGCAGTGCTTCAATCTAGTATTATTTCCAGGAACTAAACTATGGAATAAATGTATTGAAAAAAATATATCAACTCAGAAAAGTTGGAACAACGCATTCTATGAAAGCCGAGGATCTATTATATTTGGAGAAGAAATAGAGAAAAAACTTCGCAATTTAGCAAAAATGGCAACAATGGTTGTTAAATTTAACATAGGCGAAGAATGGATAAGAGCTCTTATGGATATGAGTCTAACTAATAGCGCTAGTCGTAAGTTCTCCGAATGCAATTACTTAGATAGTTTAGTTTTTAGACTCGATGATAAAATTATACCTGACTTTAAATCAATACTAGATGGGATGACGTTTAAATACTAATGCGTATTACAAATATAAATACAATTGCTGCCCTTATAGATAGACTAGTATCAGAACGAATTAAGTATAATGTCTTTGAGATGAATAATAAAAAAGATAACATGCAACATCAACAGAAGATAATAGATACTATCAATCAAGAAATTATACTATTCTTTGAAGAGTTATTCAATAAAGAAACATATGACTACTTAGAAGAGTTTAGATCCACTAAAGTAGAGCTGCTTGAAAGTTTAGAACACATGATTCGCGGAGCATTAGAAATAGGAAATGCTGAAACATGTAGGAAAAGAACTATTCAGGAAAATCAGTTAGACCTCATGAATACTATTAAGAATGATCTCTGGCTAAGATCAGCTTGCGAGTATAGAGTTAATGGTAAGAATAGATTCGATAAAATAATTAAAAAGTTAATAGGATTAGTATCAAAATGGAAAAAGAAAAATTAGAAAGAATATTAGATTATGCCTACAGACTTGGCATGTCACAAATAAGAGATGAAATTACAAAATTAGCTAAACTTTTAATTAAAAAGAAACCTAAGAACGTCTTAGAAATAGGATCTAAACTTGGAGGTAACTTCTACTTACTATGTAGAATTTGTGATGGTAAAAGAATCTCTGTAGACTTGGAAGAAGGAGAACATGGAGGATGGATTCTTCAACATCACCCCTATCTAGGAGATATTACATACTTAAGAAACAAATATTTTAAAAGTTTAAACTCTATAATGATAATGGGTAACTCTCATCATAATAAAACATTAAATAAAGTTAAGGATGAATTAAAAAAC
>Ga0315295_10002066_pt1 | contig 17082 bp, 12 predicted proteins | sample YL17G14_0_MG_FD_204453 | JGI IMG/M metagenome (GOLD analysis project Ga0315295, IMG submission 204453) | Sediment microbial communities from Yellowstone Lake, YNP, Wyoming, USA - YL17G14_0 | ecosystem: Environmental > Aquatic > Freshwater > Lake > Sediment | place: USA: Wyoming | collected... | reverse complement strand
TCGTCCGCGCGCAGCGACACGACGCGTTCGAGGCGCGCGTCGGCCTGCCCGTAGTCGTAGGTGAGGCGCGCGAGGGAGCCGAGCCCGAGCAGCGCGGCCCGATCGGAGGGATCGCGGCCCAGGGCGCGCGACCACCGCGCCCGCACCGCGCTCACGCTGTCGCCTTCGACCGCGAGGAGGGTCTGTCGCAGCAACGCCCGAGGCAGGTCGGCGGTGGGCCCCGGCCGCTGAAACAGGAGGAGCAGCGCGGCACCACGCCAGGGGAAGGGCATGGCCAGACTTACGCCCCTGTACGGGGAACGGCAAGGGTCGGCGCGCGGTGCCAGGAGCGGAGTGAGAAGGAACCCCGGGTGGCCGCGTCTTCCGGTATAGAACCCTAGAACCCCGCCGTCCCGTGGCACACCGTCGGATGCGTCGCCTGCGCGTCCCGACGACTCGGCGGGTAGTTCACCGAGGCAACGCAGCGGAGAGACGTGTGAAGCCAACTGGCAGATTGGGCGTCGTCGTCTCGCTCGTCCTGGGCGTGCTCTCGTGCGACGCTCCGACGGCCCTCGTGGACGGCGGCGCACAGCTCGCCTGGGTCTCGGCGCCGCCCGCGACGCTGCGGGAAGGGGACTCCGCGACCGTCATCGTCGAACTGCGAGACGGCAGCGGCCAGCCGCTGCTCGCTCTCGACGGTGCCCCGGTGTCACTCCGCTTCACGTTCGCGCAAGACTCCCAGCCAGGGACCGCCTGCGGCGCGGCCTGCACGACGACGGTGGCGCACGGTCGGGCGCAGATCACCGTGGCGTGGGTGAGCGCGGGGAGCTGGACCGCCGTCGCCTGCGTGCGGCCGGCCGCCCCCGCCGACAGCGCCTGCGCCCACGCGCCGCTCACGGTGCTCCCCGTGCAGGCCGCGCTCGTGACCTTCCCGTCCGACAGCGTAGGGCGCCGAGTGCGGTTCCCCGTGGAGGCCCGCCTGCGCCTGCCGGATGGGACCCCCGTCACCGACCTGGCGCGCACCGTGCGCCTGCGCTTCACCTCGGCCGCGCCTGCGGCCGGCCACGTGCAGTGCCCGGAGGCCGGGCCGGTGTGCCAGCGCGCCCCCGTCGCCGGAGTCGTCCGCCTCGACAGCGTCGTCGTGCTCGACACGGCCGCGACGACGCTTGAAGCGTGCGCCGTCGCGCCCAACGGTCACGAGCGCTGCGACCCGGCCGGGCCGCGCACGTTCCGTGTGGTCGTGCCGCGAGTCACGCTCCACTTCGTGACCGGGCCGTCCGGCGGCCCGGCGGGTGTGTCGTTCGCCACGCAGCCGGTGATCGAGGCGCTCGAACCCGACGGCACGCGCCGCACGGACTTCGCGGGCCTAGTGGACCTGACGCTCGGCGTGGGCGGACTGCTCGGACCCGTCCTGGCGGGCACGGCCTTGAACGGCGCGACGGCGCGCGGCACCGTGACCGTGCGCGCGGCCGCGGGTGCGGCCACGCCCACGGACCTGCGGGTCAACCGGGCCGGCGCCGGGTACACGCTCGTGGCTTCGGCCGCGGGAGCCATCGGCGACACGTCCGCCGCGTTCAACGTTCCGCTGGACGCGGCGCAGCTCGCGATAGCCAAGCAAGTCGGAGACAACCAGTACGCGCTCGCGGGTTCGTTGTTGCCCGTCGCGCCGGCGGTGCTGGTCACCGGACCCCTCGGCGACCCGATCGCGGGGATCATCGTGAGCTTCGCCGTCACCGCGGGCGGCGGGGCCGTTGTCGCCGCGAGGGACACCACCGACCCCACTGGCATTGCCACGTCCGGCCGCTGGCGGCTCGGCGCGCCCGGCACGCAAACGCTCGACGCAACGGCCGCCGGGGTCGCGCCCGTGACGTTCGCGGCCAGCGGTATCGTGCCCGCGCAACTCGTCTTCCTGACCCAGCCGAGCACCATCGTGGCCGGCGACACTATCCGGCCCGCCGTGGTGGTCGAGCTCCAAGACGACCAGGGCAGGCAGGTCTTCGGCGCGACGGACTCCGTGTACCTGGCAGCAAGCACCTGTGATGTAAATTACACCGCGAACGGCGACTGTCTGACGCCGGGCGGCGGGTTGATCGGCCAGCCCGTGGGCACCACGGGCCGAGCGGCGGTCGACGGCCGTGCCACCTTCGATGACCTCACCGCCACACGGGCTTGGGTGACGGACATCTTCCTGAAGGCGTCCGCCACAGGCGGCCTCACCGGGGCATCGCACGGGTTCGGGGTTGCCGCCGGTGCCCCGGCGGCGCTCGTCATCGAGGCAGGGAACAACCAGAGCGCGGTCGTCGGAACAGCGGTCGCCACCGTACCGTCCGTGCGCCTGACGGACAACTACGGGAACCCGGTGTATCAAGCCGGCGTCACCGTGACGTTCGCCACTACAATCGGCGGCGGCTCGGTGAGCGGCGGCGTCCAGGTCACCGACGCCCACGGGCTGGCTGGTGCCGGCGCCTGGATTCTCGGGCCCGTGCCGGGAGTCAACACGTTGAGTGCCAAGGCCAACGGCATCGCCGACTCCGTCGTCTTCTTCGCCACCGGCACCGCCCCGCCCTTCTTCGCCCGCGACATCTCCGCCGGCTACGACTTCACCTGCGCCGCCGCGGCGGCGACGGGATACCCGTACTGCTGGGGCGCGAACACCTACAGTCAGTTGGGTGATGGCACGCAGACCGCCCGCTCGCGGCCCACGCAGCTCTCAGGTCAACTGCTGGAGCTCACGCAAGTGACCAGTGGCGTCGACTTCGCCTGCGGCCTCGCCGCCAACGGCGCCGCGTATTGCTGGGGCAACAACTGGTACGGCCAGCTCGGCATCGACACTGCCGATGTGAACCAGCACGCCACACCGGACCTCGTGGTCGGTGGCCACACCTTCCAGCAGATCTCCGCGGGCTTCCGCCACGTCTGCGCACTCGACACGGATGGCGTAGCCTGGTGCTGGGGCGCCCCATCCGAGGGCAGTCTGGGCAATGCGGCTCTGACCGAGTACCCCGACAACCCGCAGCAGGTGACCACGACCCTGAGGTTCACGCAGCTCGACGTGGGCGCCAACACCAGTTGCGCCGTCGCCGAGTCCGGGGACATCTGGTGCTGGGGGAACAACGGCTACGGGCAGCTCGGCAACAATTCGACGGACGCCCGCGCGTACGTTCCCGTGAAGGTGGTAGGGGGACGCTCATTCACTGAAGTCTCCGTCGGCACCTTCCACACGTGCGGCATCTCGGCGGGCTCCGTCTACTGCTGGGGGCGGAACATCGAGGCACAGCTCGGGATCGGATACGCCTCCCCGACCTCGGAAGGCGGGTCCTACGTGCCGGTGAGCCCGCTGGGCACGCTCGGGACCGCGCGGCACGTCACCGCCGGGAACACGCACACCTGCGAAGTGAACGCCGGCGGTGACGTGTATTGCTGGGGCAACAACACCAACGGGCAGCTGGGGGACCTCAGCACGACCCTGCGCACGAGCGCGGTCCTCGTGCGGACCGCCGCCCGATTCACGTCGATCTCCGCTGGGTTGCTCCACACCTGCGCACTCACCGAGGCTGGCGCGGCGTACTGCTGGGGCACGAACGGCTCGGGGCGGCTCGGGATCGGGAACGCGGCGAGCATCAACATGACGGCGCCGGTGCCTGTGGTGGTGCCCTGAGGCGGGGCCGCACCCATGCACACGCGCGCCGCGCTTCCGGCGTCACTTGCCGTGGGCACGAGAGTGCCCCGCAGCGCTCGGGCGCCACGTCGAGGAGCCCCTCGCGTCCCCCCCCCGTTCCGCCCTCATCGGGGCCTTGCGCTCGCCCCGTGCTCCCGACGTCCACCCCCCGCCCGGGTACGCCGTCAGACGCGATGGACATTCCTACTCGTCTGACGGAATGCCCACTATCATTCCTGCCATGAACACCACCGACCACGCCCCACTGATCGCCATCGCCATGCTGGCCGCCCGCGCCGACGGCCGGATCGACAGCACCGAACAGCAGGCCGTACAGGCCGTCGTCGAGCGCATCGGCAACCCGGACGTGACGCGCCTCACCCGGCAGGTGGCCGCCGGGCAGCTGCGCGCCGCGGACCTGGCCTCCCGGCTCTCGGACGACGAGGCGCGCCGCGTGGCCTACGAGGGTGCGCTCGCCGTGTGCAACTCGGACGGTGTCGTCAATGCCTCAGAACTGGCCTTCCTTGAGGAGCTGCGCACCGCGCTGGGCCTCAGCGCCGAGTCGGTGGCCGAAGCCGGGAAGACGGCGGGCGCACTTGCCGGCGCGCCGGTCGCCGAGGTGCACACGGGGACGCCCCCCGCCGGACCGCTCGATGAGTTCATCCTCCAGCAGGCGATGCTGACGGGCGCCCTGGAGATCCTCCCCGACCGGCTGGCCACCATCGCCATCCTGCCGCTGCAGCTGCGCCTGGTGTACCAGATCGGCCAGCGCCACGGCCAGAAACTCGACGTGAACCAGGTGAAGGACCTCGCCGCCACGCTCGGACTCGGCGCCGTGGCCCAGGGAATGGAGAGCGTGGTCCTCAAGATCGCGGGCGGGATCGCGGGAGGGCTGCTCGGCGGTCTGATCGGCGGCGCCACCCGAGTCGCCACCGGCGCGGTGATCACCTTCGCGGCCACCTACGCTCTGGGTCACGCCTCGGAGCAGTACTACCGGCAGGGCCGCTCGCTCAGCGCCGCCGACCTGCGCGCGCTGTTCGACCGGTTCCAGCAGGAAGCGAAGACGATCTACCCGAGGGTGGAACAGCAGATCCGCGCGCAGTCGAGCACGCTGAACCTCCAGAGCCTGCTCCAGGGGCTGCGGACGAGCTGACGAGCGGACAAGCGCACCAGCGTACCGGCGTACCGGTCTTCTACCCCGCCACGACCGGCAGCGCGACCTTCTGGAAGAAGTCGTTGCCCTTGTCGTCCACCAGGATGAACGCGGGGAAGTCCACGACCTCGATCTTGTAGATCGCCTCCATGCCGAGTTCCGGGTACTCGATCAGCTCGACCTTCCTGATCGACTCCTGGGCGAGCAGCGCCGCCGGGCCCCCGATCGAACCCAGGTAGAACCCGCCGTGCTTCGCGCACGCGTCGGTGACCTGCTTGCTGCGATTCCCCTTCGCGATCATCACCCGTGACCCGCCCCGCGACTGGAAGAGGTCCACGTACGAGTCCATCCTACCGGCGGTCGTCGGGCCGAACGAGCCGGAGGGCATTCCCTCCGGGGTCTTCGCCGGCCCTGCGTAGTAGACCGGGTGGTCCTTGAAGTACTGCGGCAGATCCTCGCCGCGGTCGAGGCGCTCCTTCAGCTTGGCGTGGGCGATGTCGCGGGCCACGACGATGGTGCCGGTGAGGAGCAGCGGCGTCGAGACCGGGTGCTTCGACAGTTCGGCGACGATCTCCGCCATCGGGCGGTTGAGGTCCACCGGGATCCCGTGCCGGTGGCCGCCGGTGCGGTACTTCTCGGGGATGAAGCGCGCCGGGTCGTGCTCCAGTTTTTCGAGCCAGACGCCGTGGCGGTCGATCCTGCCGAGAGCGTTGCGATCGGCCGAGCAGGAGACGCCGATACCCACCGGGCAGGAGGCGCCGTGGCGCGGCAGCCGGATCACCTTCACGTCGAGAGCGAAGTACTTGCCGCCGAACTGCGCGCCGATGCCTGTCTGCTGCGCCAGCTCGAGGGCCTTAGCCTCGAGTTCCGGGTCGCGGAACGCGCGGCCCAGTTCGTTGCCCGAGGTCGGCAGCCGGTCGAGGTAGCCGGCGCTGGCGAGCTTCACCGTCTTCATCGTCATCTCGGCCGACGTGCCGCCGATGACGAAGACCAGGTGGTAGGGCGGGCAGGCCGCGGTGCCGAGCGACCGCATCTTCTCGGCCATGAAGCGCTCGAGGCTCGCCGGGTTGAGGAGCGCCTTCGTCTCCTGGAAGAGGAACGACTTGTTGGCCGAGCCGCCGCCCTTGGCGACGAAGAGGAAGTCATAGCGCTCGCCGTCCACCGCCGCGATGTCGATCTGGGCCGGCAGGTTGGTTCCCGAGTTCTTCTCCTCGTACATCGAGGGCGACACCGTCTGCGAGTAGCGCAGGTTCTCCCTGGTGTAGGTCTCGTACGCGCCGCGCGAGAGGTGCTCGGCGTCGCCGCCGCCGGTCCAGACGCGCTCGCCCTTCTTGCCTAGGATCGTCGCGGTGCCGGTGTCCTGGCACATCGGCAGCTTGCCTTCGGCGGCGATCACCGCGTTGCGGAGCAGTGCGAGGGCGACCCCGCGGTCGTTGGCCGACGCCTCGGGGTCGGCGAGGATCGCGGCCACCTGCGCCAGGTGCCGCTCGCGATAGAAGAAGGAGATCTCGCGGAACGCCTCGCGCGCGAGGAGGGTGAGCGCCTGCGGCGCGACGCGGACCACCTCCTGATCGCCCACGCGCTCCACGGTGACGTGCTCGGTCCCGAGCGGGCGGTAGCGGGTGGTGTCAGGACCTTCGAGGGCGAAGGGCTCGGAGTAGCGGAATTCGGGCATTCAGACCTCCATCTCACGGACGCACAACGGAAAGACCTATCCCTACATCTCCCGGATCGCTTGCGCCAGGCGCGGTAGTGCGGCCTCGATGTTCTCCAGCGAGTTGGCGAAGCACAGGCGCAGATGGCCTTCTCCGTTCGCGCCGAAGACCGAGCCAGGCAGGACGGCGACGCCGGCCTCTTCCAGGATGTGCTCGGCCAACCAGTTGACCGGCTTGCCCAGGGCGCTGACGTTGGGGAAGGCATAGAATGCGCCCCGCGGCGTGCGGCAGCTCACCCCGGGGATGGCGTTCAGCCCGGCGACCAGCACGTCCCGACGGCGCCGGTATTCGCGAACCACTGCCTCCACCGGCTCCTGCGTGCCGCGAATGGCTTCCAACCCGGCGACCTGGGTGAAGCCGGCGGTGCAGCCCACCGAGTGCGTCAGCAGCAGCTCGACGCGTTCGGCCAGCGCCTCGGGCATGATGCCGTAGCCCAACCGCCAGCCGGTCATGGCATACGTTTTCGAGAAGCCATCGCAGATGATGGTGCGCTCGGCCATCCCGGGCAGCGCGGCGATGCTCGGGGCGGGCGTCTCGTATACCAGCCGGGCGTAGATCTCATCCGAAAGCACCCAGATGTCCCGGCGCCGGGCCACCGCGGCGATGTGCTCCAGCGCGGCCGGCGGCATCACGCCTCCTGTCGGGTTGCTGGGCGAGTTGAGGATGATCAGGCGCGTGCGCTCACTCACCAACCGGTCGAAGGCATCCAGGTCGAAGGAGAAGTCCTCGCTCTCACGCAGCGGCACTGGAACCGGCGCTCCGCCCGCCACCTCGATCATCGCTCTATAGGTGGGAAAGCCCGGGTCGGGGTAGATCACCTCATCGCCAGGGCGCACCAGCGCCAGGGTGGGAAAGAAGAGGGCCGGCTTGGCTCCGGGGCCGATCACGACCTGGGCCGCAGTGAACCGCATGCCCCGGCGCTGCCCCGCATCTTCGGCGACAACCTGGCGCAGCGCCGGAATGCCGGCTGGGGGGGTGTAGCGTGTGTGGCCCTTCTGGATCGCATCAATGCCAGCCTGGGCGATGTGCTCGAACGTGGGCACATCGGGCTGGCCTATCTCCAGGTGGATGATCGTTCTTCCGGCGGCTTCCAGCTCCTGGGCCTTGGCCAACACGAAGTACGCCCCCTCGGGGACCAAGGTCGTCACACGATCTGCGAAGGTCATCGGTTCATCTCGCTGGAGGGCCCTACCAGTACTCTTCTAGATGGATCTGGCCGGGGAGTCTCTTGGAGTGCTCCTGGAATCCATCGGCGTGGAGCAGTTCCTTCATGGCGCCGATCATGAGCGGGTTGCCGCACAGGAAGACGTGGGTGTTGCCGGGCAGGGGCTTGAAGCCCCAGGCCTTCTCGATCTCGCCTTCGACCCAGAGGCTCTGGACGAACCCCACGTGGCCCTTCCAGGGGACGTGCTCGTCCTGGGGCTCGGCGATAGTGGGAATGTATGCGAAGCTCTTGGCCAGACGCTGCATCTGGAACAGCTCCGTCCGGTAGCCCAGGTCCCATGAGTTGCGGGCGCCGTGGAGGGCGGCGAAGCGGCGTGGCTCGTTGGCCTCCAGGTGGGTGCGGATCATAGACATGTAAGGCGCCAGGCCCGTGCCCGTGCCGACGAAGACGAGGTTCTGGTCCCCGGGCACCTGGTCCAGGGTGAACATGCCGGTGGTCTTGGGGCCGAGCCAGACCCGGTCCCCCACGTTAAGGGCGAAGAGGCGGGGCGTGAGCTGGCCGCTGCGCACCTGCACGACGTAGAACTCCAGGTACTCCCGCTCGTGGGATGCGGAGGCGATGGAGTAGGCCCGCCGGATGAAGGCGTCCGGAGCCGAGGCCGGATCCTCCACATCCGAATCCTGGCTGCGCGGAGCGGAGGCCGGAAGGCCGAGCACGGAGAACTGGCCGGCCGTGAACTGGGGCAGCTCCCAGCCGTCCGGAGCCACCCGCAGGACCATGAGGCCCGGGGCGAAATCGATCCGCTGCGTGACGATCGCGTTCAGTTCAGGCACGAGGAAGCTCCTCTTCGATCCGGACGGGGGCAGCGTGCCCCCATCCAGTGGGTACGGTCGTGCGCGCGCCGTAGCCATCCCTTCACTTACCATGCCAGCAGCCCTGCGGGCAGCGTCATCGAATCGTCATCCGGCTGACAGAGGCCTGTCAGAACCGCGGCGCCCGGTTCTCGTACTGTGGTTCATGCGCACACTCCTGCTGCTCCTGCTGGCGGTGGCCGCACCCGCCAGTGCACAGATCCCCGACACCACGTTCCTCTCCTCCGCCCGTGCCGACGCGCTGACCGGTCTCTACGCGCTAGAGGACGGGCGCGTCATCCACGTGGTGGATCTGCGCGACGAGATCGGCGGCCGCCAAGTTCTGTCGGTGACGGAGTACGCCTCCGGCCGGGCGCGGGCACTGTACCCGACAGACCCGGTCGGCTTCGAGGCCGGCAGCGGCTGGTTCGAGCGGAACCCCGTCGCCTATCGCGTGCGCTTCGACGAGACGCGGCGGCCCGCGCCCGCCCTCACGTGGGAAGAAGGCGGCAGGATCCTCGCCGGACGCCGCGCGCCGCTGGTCGAACGCGAGGTGACCATCCGCAACGGGGACGTCCAGCTGGCCGGTACGCTGGTTCTTCCCCCTGGTCCGGGGCCGCATCCCGCCCTGGTCTGGGTGGCCGGCTCGGGCGCGTTGACCCGCCGCATCCCGCGGTACGTCGCCGACTTACTGGCGTACCACGGCGTGGCCTCAATAGTCACGGACAAGCGCGGCACCGGCGGTTCCAGCGGCCAGTGGAACGGCCTCGGCCACGCCGACTGGGCCACCGACGTGGAAGCCCAGCTCGACTTCCTTCGCGCGCAGCCGGACGTGGATGCGGATCGGCTGGGCCTCTTCGGCAACAGCGAGGGAGGATACGTGGTGCCCGTCGTGGCAGCCCGGCGCTCCGATGTGCGCTTCCTGGTCTGCCGCGTGTGCTCAGGCTTGCCGGGCGCGCCCGTTCTCGTCGACTACCAGACCGGCGTCCTGCGCCGGGAAGGCACCGCCGAGGCGGAAGTGGCGCTGGCAGGCGAGTTGTACGGAAGGCTGATGCGCTACGCCCTGGAGCGCACCGGCTACGACAGCCTGGTCGCGCTCGCGGAACGTGTCGCCGACCGGCCGTGGCGCAGCCGGTTCCTGCGGGCCGCGGTGCCCGCCCGCGAGGCGCGCTACTGGGACGGCTGGAGGGCGATGCTCGTCGTCGACCCGCGGGAGCACTACGCCCGGCTGCGCATCCCGGCGCTGGTGGTCCTCGGCGAGCGCGATGACCGCATCCTCGTGGACAAGCACCGCACGGCATTCGAAGCGCTCCGGCGCGATGGCGTCCCGCTCGACCTGTGGGTGATCCCGGAGGCGTCGCACGGCCTGATGCTGGGGGTCAACAACTCCGCGGGGTATCCGCCGGGCCTCCACGACCGTCTGGTGCGTTGGGTAACGACGGCGGCAGGTCTGCGGGCGCCGTAGACAAGGCCGCGGTCGAAACGGCGTTCCTCCGGCGGACCGTCATCGCCCGGACGCCCCAACCTTCGTACGGGGATCATGCGCACTCCACTGCTGCTCCTGCTGCGGCTGGTCTTGATGGCCGCCCCAGCGTCGGCACAGATCCCCGATACGACCTTCCTCTCTTCCGTACGCGCCGACGCCCTGACCGGCCTCTACGTGCTCGAGGACGGACGTGTCCTCCATGTATTGGACTTGCGCGACCAAGTCGCTGGCTCGGTGCTGTCGGTTACGGAGTACGCCTCAGGCCGCGTGCGCGCGCTGTACCCGATGGCCGACGGCCGCTTCGAGGCCGGCAGCGCGTGGTTCCGCCGGGACTCGATCGCCTATCGGGTGCGGTTCGACGAGACGACGCGACCCGCACGCACGCTCACGTGGGATGAGGGGGGCAGGACGCTGGCCGGCCGGCGTGCGCCGCTCGTCGAGCGGGAGGTGAGGATCCCTGTCGGCCACGTCCGGCTGGCCGGCACGCTCGTGCTCCCGCCCGGTCGGGGCCCTCATCCCGCGGTCGTGATGGTCTCCGGATGGGGGCCGGAGACCCGCCGCATCTCACGCTACGTCGGAGACCTCCTTGCATACCACGGCGTGGCTGTGCTGGTGACCGACAAGCGCGGCAGCGGGAGTTCCACAGGGAGTTGGAGCAATCTCACGTACGCCGGCTGGACATCGGAGGTGGAGGCCCTGCTCGACTTCCTCCGCACCCAGCAGGGCGTGGACCCCGACCGGCTGGGCCTCTACGGGAACAGCGAAAGTGGATTCGTGGTGCCGGTGGCGGCGGCCCGGCGGCGCGACGTCCGCTTCCTGGTCTGCCGCGTGTGTTCCGCGCTGCCCATCTCGCAGATCAACCACCACCTGCAGTCCTTCGTCCTGCGCCGCGAGCGCGCGCCCGAGGACGAGGTGGCGGTCGGCATGGATCTCCTCTCGCGCATGATGCGCTATGCGATCGAGCGCACCGGCTACGACAGCCTGGAGGCCATCTCCGCGCGCCTGGCCGATCGGCCGTGGCGCGGGCGGATCGTAGCCGCCACCCTCCCTGCCAGGAATGCACGCTACTGGGCCAACTACCGGGCGACGCTCGTCCTGGACCCGCGCGAACACTACGCCCGGCTGCGCATCCCGATCCTGGTGCTCTTCGGCGAGCGGGACGAGCGCCTCGAGGTGGAGCGACACCACGCAGCCTACGACTCGCTCGCTCGCCGTGGGGTGGACCTCACGATATGGGTGGTCCCGGAGGCGTCGCACGGCCTGATGCTCGGCGTCAGCAACTCCGCGGGCTACCCGCCTGGACTTCACGAGCGGCTGGCGCACTGGGTCGCCGAGGCGGCGGGAGTGCCGGCGCGGTAGCGCGCGAACACGCCACGACGCGCAGCGGTTCGGCACCAATGCGGCCGGGGGACAGCGCCACATTCGGCGAATGTCGCCCCCTTGCCTTCTCGGCCGCCGAGGACCCATCCTATGGTCATGTCCGTCCCGCCCGCTGTCCACCGGTACACCGTGGACGAGGTGTACGCCTTCCCCGACGACGGCAACCGCTACGAAGTGGTGCACGGGGAGCTGCTGGTGACCCCGGCGCCGCGGTTGGTGCATCAGGGAGTGGTCCGCGAGTTCCTGTTCCGGCTCGGGCACTATCTCACACCTCTCGGCCTCGAACGCTCGCTCTTCCCCGGACCCGCCGACATCTTCTGGGGCGACGACATCTGGGTCCAGCCGGACATGCTGGTCGTGGTACCCGAGGAGATCACGACCGACTGGCGCACCTGCAAGACCCTTTGGCTCGTCGTCGAGGTCCTCTCGCCCTCGAGCGCACGCGCCGACCGGCTGGTGAAGCGGCGCGCATACCAGGAGAACGCCGTCGCGACCTACTGGGTTGTGGACGCCGAGCGCCGTGTGGTCGAGGTCTGGCATCCCGGCGACGATGTCCCGGAACTGGTGACCGACGTGCTGCGCTGGCGCGTTAGCCCTGACGCGCCGGAGTGCGTTATCGCCCTCGGAGAGATCTGGGCCGCGCTGCCGCGGTAGCGGAATCCGGAGAGAACATATGACACGCTCTCGCCTCGCGACCCTGCTCGCGGTGTCGCTGGCCGCTGCAGCCTGCGCGCCGCGCCCGCCCGCCATCCCCGCCGACTGGCCGTTCGCAAGCGACACCACTCCCGTGCGCGCCGCGCACGGGATGGTCGTCTCGACCGACACGTACGCCTCCGAGGTTGGCGTCGGCATCCTGCGCGCCGGCGGCAACGCGGTGGACGCCGCCGTCGCAACGGCCTTCGCGCTGGCGGTGGTCAACCCCGAGGCCGGGAACATCGGCGGCGGCGGGTTCCTGCTCCTGCGCCTGGCCGACGGCCGGGCCGCCGCGCTCGACTTCCGCGAACGGGCGCCGCGCGGTTCGACGCGCGACATGTATCTCGACGCGAACGGCCAGCTCACCAACGGCTCCGTCGAAGGCCATCGCGCCGTCGGGGTGCCGGGCACGGTGGCGGGTCTCTGGGAGGCGCACCGCCGCTACGGCTCCCTCCCCTGGGCCGACCTGGTGGCACCGGCGATCCGGCTCGCCGAGGGCATCGTGATCCGCGAGCGGCTGGCGCGATCGCTGGTGATGATCGGCACGAAGCTGAACGACTTCCCGGCCACGGCGCGCATCTTCCTCCCCGCGGGCCGCGTGCTCGGTGTCGGCGACACCTTCGTGCAGCGCGACCTGGCCGAGACGCTGCGCCGCATCCAGCGCGCCGGGAGGGACGGCTTCTACGCCGGGAGGACCGCCGACCTCTTCACCGCCGAGATGCGGCGCGGCGGTGGACTCATCACCCGGGCAGACCTGGCCGGCTACCAGCCGGCGTGGCGCGAGCCGATCCGCTTCACGTACCGCGGCGACACGGTGCTCTCGATGCCGCCCTCCTCGTCCGGGGGTGTGACTCTCGCGATGATCGCGGGCATCCTCGAAGGCTACGACCTCGGCAAGCTGCAGTGGCACTCGCCGCGCCACATCCATCTCCTGACGGAGGCCTTCCGCCGCGCCTACGCCGACCGCAACGCCGCCCTCGGCGACCCCGACTTCGTACCGATGCCGCTCGCTCGGCTCACGTCGCCGGAGTACGCCGCCGAGCGGCGGGCGACGATCTCCTTGGGCCGCGCGACGCCTTCGCGGGAGGTCGGTCCGGGCGCAAGCGCGCCCGCGGAGAACCCGCACACCACTCACTTCTCCATCGTGGACTCGGCCGGCAATGCCGTGGCCGTCACGACGACGATCAACTCGTTCTACGGCATCCGCGCAGTGGTGGCGGGGGCGGGGTTCCTGCTGAACAACGAGATGGACGACTTCTCGGCGAAGCCGGGCTCGCCGAACCAGTTCGGCCTGGTGCAGGGCGAACCGAACGCCATCGCTCCTGGGAAGCGTCCCCTCTCGGCGATGTCGCCAACCATCGTGCTGACCCGCGAGGGGCGGCTCCCCCTCGTGCTCGGCTCGCCGGGCGGTTCGACGATCATCACCAACGTCTTCCAGAACCTCTCGAACGTTCTCGACTTCGGGATGGGCGTGCAGCGGGCGGTGGGCGTCCCGCGCATCCACCACCAGCATTTGCCCGACGAGATCGGGTACGAGCCCGGCTCGCTCACTGCGGAGACCCTCGCCGCGCTTCAGGCGATGGGGCACACCGTGAAAGTGCGCGGCTCGCCGGACGCCGCGTACCCCTACATCGGCGACATCCAGGCGATCCTGGTGCGGCCGGATGGTGTGCGTGAGGGGGCGCGGGACCCACGGAGAGGCGGGGCGGCGATCGGCTACTAGCGCTCGAGAACGCCCGCGGCCTGCGGCTCCCGATCCACGCTACGGCTGCGGTCGCTCGCCGAGGTAGGGGTGAGAGGAGGGCCACATTCCAGTCCCGCTTGCCGCCACGCTGTTCGCCTACGCGTTCATTTCGAACGTCGCGCTGGCGATCGTGCCCCACGAGCCGGTCGTGCTCTGGTACGGGGCGCGCTACGGGGTCTGGCTCACCGCCCTGGTCGCGACGGCCGGTACGCTGGCCGCAGGCTGGGTGGACCACCGCGTGTTCGTCCCACTCATCCGCAGGGTGGAGCACACGCCGTTCTTCGCCGAAGGCACGGTCGGGTGGCTCCGCGCCCGGTTCGCCCGAGCGCCGTTCGCCGTCCTCGCCGTGTCGGGTATCACGCCCCTCCCGTTCTTCCCCTTCAAGGCCATGGCGTTCGCGGAGCACTACCCGCTCGGGCGCTACCTCGCAGCGGTCGCCGCCGGCCGGTTCCCGCGCCATCTCCTGCTCGCCTGGCTCGGTATCGTGATCCGGATTCCCACCTGGTTGCTGGTCGCCCTGTTCGCGGTGATGCTCCTTCCCTCGCTGAGGCTTCTATGGAAACGGCGAAGCGCGACATGAGCTTCCTCCTGGCAGGGCCGGAGCGGCGCGTCCTCCGCTGGATCGCCGCCCGCCTGCCGCGGAGCTGGACGCCCGACCACCTCACCGCCATCGGCGTGCTGGGAGCCCTGACCGTCGGGGCGGGCTACGCCCTGTCCTCGCGCCACGCTGGATGGCTCTGGCTCGCGAGCTTCGGCCTGTTCGTCAACTGGTTCGGCGACAGTCTGGACGGGACCCTGGCACGCGTGCGCCAGATCGAGCGGCCCAAGTACGGCTACTACCTCGACCACATGGTGGACGCGATCACCACGGCCGTGATCGGCACCGGCATCGGCCTGTCGCCATTCGTCGCCCTGCCGGTCGCCCTCGCGATCGTGATCCTCTACCTCTGCCTGTCGATCAACGTCTACCTCGAATCCGCCGTGCTCGGGGTCTTCGACCTGGGGTACGGCGTCTTCGGTCCGACGGAGATGCGCATCCTGCTGGTCCTCGCGAACACCGGGCTCTTCGCCGGAGCCCTCTGGACGGGCCTCAGCGGCCCGGCGGTGGCCCGCGTGGCCAACGTAGTGCTCGCCCTCGTCTGCGGCAGCATGGTCTACGCGCTGCTCGCCCGGGTTCGGATCAACCTCATCCGCCTCGCCCGGATCGAGCCGCCGCGCCCGAGCAGATGACGCGGTAGCCCGCGGCGCGGCGCCGCGCGCGCGCTCGGGTGTTTCGACGGGCGCAGGCAGCGTGTTACGCTACCCGCGCGCGCCCAGAGGGGACGCGCGCCCATACGGACTGGAGCGGCGATGGCCGAGTTCAAGCGCAGCCTCACGCTGTTCGACATGACGATGATCGCCATCGGCGGCGCCATCGGGTCGGGCATCTTCCTGACACCCGCCACGATCGCACGGGATGTCGGCACACCCTGGCTCATGGTTGCCGTCTGGGTGATGGGTGGCCTGATCACGTTGGCCGGCGCGTTGACCTTCTCAGAGGCCGCGGCCCTGTTGCCGCACGCGGGCGGCGAGTACGTGTTCCTGTCGCGTGCCTACGGCGGCCTCATCGGCTTCCTCTTCGGCTGGGCCTACTTCCTGGTCGTGAACGCCGGCGGGCTCGGCGCCCTGAGCGTGGCCTTTGCCACGTATCTCGGCTATTTCGTCCCGCTCGGCCCCGTCGGAACGAAAGTCGCCGCCATCGCCGGCCTCCTGCTGCTGACGTGCGTCAACGTGCTGGGCGTCAAGGCGGGCGCGGTGTTCTCGAACGTCTTCACGGTGCTCAAACTGGTCGGCATCGTCGGGCTCGTGGTGGTGGGCCTGGCCATGGGATCGCCCCGCACGACGGACTTCTCCCTCTCCCTCGCGGGCGCACCGGCCAACGTGTGGGGAGCACTCGCCCTTGGCATGGTTGGCGTGCTCTGGTCGTACGGCGGCTGGCAGCACGCCACCTTCGCGAGCGCGGAGATCAAGAATCCCAAGCGCACGCTGCCGCTGGCCATGACGATGGCCGCCGTGGTCGTGACGGCGCTCTACCTGCTGGCGAATCTCGCGTACATGTTCCTGCTGACACCCGCCCAGATGGCCGCGTCCCCTCGCGTCGCCGCCGACGCAGTGGGCACCGTGCTCGGCGCCTTCGGCGGCAGTCTGATCTCGATGGCCATCGTCATCTCCACGTTCGGCGTGGTGAGCATCTACACACTGACGGCGCCGCGCATCTACTACGCCATGGCCGCCGACGGCGTGTTCTTCAAGAAGGTGGCCGAGATCCATCCGCGCTTCCACACGCCGGCGTTCTCCATAGCGTTCCAGTCGTTGTGGGCGGTCGTGCTCATCCTCTTCTGGGGCACCTTCGAGAACCTGATCTCGTACGTCGTGTTCACGGACTGGATCTTCTTCGCCCTCGCCGGCGCCAGCGTCATCGTCTTGCGGCACAAGATGCCCGACGCGCCACGCCCCTACCGTGTACCTGGCTACCCCTGGGTACCGCTCTTCTTCGTCGGCACCTCGGTGTGGTTCGTCGTGATGACGCTGATCCAGAAGCCGGCACAGGCCATCGCGGGGCTGCTCTTCCTCGGCCTCGGGGTCCCCGTGTACTACGCCTGGAAGAAACGCGCGAAGTGAGAGACCAGTAGACGAGGCGGGCCGGCACTTCGAGATGATCGACCTCGATGCCCCGGGAGAGTCCACGCGGTAACACCCGTCGCCTTCAGACGCACGGACGCGCGGACCGATTCAGACCGCTTCGATAGTGGACGGCGGCTTGGGCGCCAGGTTGTAGGTGACGCTCACGACGTCGGGCACCTCGCGGAGGATCTCGCCCGCGAGCCGCTCGAGCAGGTCGAACGGCAGCCGTGTCGGGGTGGCCGTCCGCGCGTCCACGCTGTCCCAGCACCGCACCTCGATCTGCTGGCCGAAGGCGCGCTTGCCCTCCCGCATACCCGTCACCCGGTCCTGGTGCAGGATGGCCAGGTACTGGAAGGCGCCCGTCCCTCCCAGCAGCCGCTCCACCACGGCGGTGGCCCGGCGGACGGTCGCGATCCGCTCGGGGGTCGCCTCCCCGATCACTCGCGCCGAGAGCGCCGGCCCCGGGAAGGGGATGCGCTGGAACGACTCCTCCGGGAGTCCGAGGGCCCTGCCGAGCTTCCTGACGCCGTCCTTGCGGAGCCGGATGAGCGGCTCGACGATCCGGTAGCCGAAGGCCTTCTGGGGATGGATCCC
>Ga0315295_10002065_pt1 | contig 17091 bp, 16 predicted proteins | sample YL17G14_0_MG_FD_204453 | JGI IMG/M metagenome (GOLD analysis project Ga0315295, IMG submission 204453) | Sediment microbial communities from Yellowstone Lake, YNP, Wyoming, USA - YL17G14_0 | ecosystem: Environmental > Aquatic > Freshwater > Lake > Sediment | place: USA: Wyoming | collected... | reverse complement strand
CTCTCTGGCGAAGACGTCACTCCTGTGCTACTCTGCGAAGTAGCTTCGCTACGTAGCACGAGCCTCCGCCTGAGCAAGCAGCCACAGCGGCCCCATCATCCTGGCCGATCTAACCCACCTGATTCGATAGATACCATGCGCGGACCGAGGGTTACAGTGGGAGGATCAGCAGGATCGGCCGCGCCGGGAGCGAATAACACATTAGCTACGCGTGTGTCGAGGAGAGGTGCGAATGGCTGGGTTTCCACGGACAGAGGTCGGCGGGCTCTCGGTTCCGCGCCTGGTGTGCGGTAGCAACTGGATGCTGGGGTACTCGCATCAGACCAAGGCGAAGGACCGTTTCATCACGGAGCTGTTCGACACGCCCGCCAAGATCGCGGATGTCGTCGAGGTGTTCGCACGCGCGGGCTGCAACGCCTATATGAGCCCCCCGACCGAGTTCGTGGCGGAGGCGCTCAGGGAGGTGGAGCAGCGGACCGGTCAGGAGATGCTCTGGTTCGCCACGCCCTTCTATGCGGACCGTGCCGATCCGGACACCTGGCGGCAGTCAGTCGAGATGACGAAGGGCCTGGGGGCCCAGTTCTGCTTCCCGCACACCTCGATCACGGATCCACTGCTCGACAAGGTGAACCGTTGTCTCCAGCCACGCCTCGTGGAGCATCTCCGGGTCGTGCGCGAGTTCGAGATGATACCGGGCCTGAGCACCCATGCCCCCGAGGCGATCATCTGCTCTGACGCCTCCGACGCCGACGTCGCCACCTACATCCAGCCCTACAACGCCGCTGGATTTCTGTGCCATATCGAGACCGACTGGCTCCAGCGGGTCTTCAGCGAGGCGAAGAAACCCGTGCTCACCATCAAGCCGCTGGCCGCGGGCCGGCTCCACCCCATCACAGGCCTCACGTTCGTGTGGAACACTATCCGGGAGTGCGACCTGGTGACCATCGGGACCATGTCCACCTATGAGGCGGAAGAGGTGATCGAGATCAGCCTCGCCTGTCTCGAGGGCAGACAGCCCGAGATTGATCTCCAGTTCACCCGCAGCAAGCGGACGATCGTCGCCGGGTGAGGAGGCGGGCCTCCCGGCTGGGCGGCGGAGGCTCCGTGAACTGCGCAGGGCCAGCGCCATCCCACGAGAAGGTCGGAGCGATGAGTGTTCCGGCTCACCGATGACCATCTGTAACGCTTCGAGCAGAGCTTCGGCGGCGACCGCGACAGGACCGAGCGCGCGGAGAGATGCGGCACGAGCACGGTCGCGCCCGTGGAGAGACCGCGGCGGTGCAGATCGTCAGCCAGCGCCTGCGCCGTAGGACCGCTGGGGGAACCGCAGCGTGGACGCAGCATCACTTACCCTCTTTCACCTTGCCGGCCCTTCCCTTCGCCAGCAACTCCGACCAGCGCCACTGGACATCCCCGTCGTACAGTCGGCGGCTGTAGGGACGGCCGAAGCGCCGGGCAAGCTCGCAGGTGGGGGTGTGGAACTTCGCCTGCAGCCCAAGGGTGCGATCATGTTCCCAGGTATCGAGCACACCGGCCACCCCGTCGGTCTTCAGATTGCCGAGCCGGTAGGCCGGCGAGGCGGCCATGAAGGTCAGGTACACGTCAAAGCCAGGCGCGATGTAGAACGACACCGGGTGACCGCTGGTGGCGTCGCCGACGGAGCGAATGGCCGGGCCGGACTCATTCCGCAGGCTGCGGAAGAGCACGCGTTCCGGAGTGCCGATAGGCCTGCCTATGCGCGCCTCGCTCTTCTCGAGAAGGCCCCGCGGCACTCGCATCAGATCACGGTCGGTCGGCCGCAGATGCTCCAGGCCTAGAGCCGCACCATCCGGGCTGGGCAAGTGCATCCAGAAGACGAATGGGCCGCCGAGTGCCTCACACCGCTCCCTCAAACGAAGCCCACTGGCCAGAGCGATGAGTCCCGGCAGATCGGGAACCAGCAGCTTGGTGAAGAAGAGCTGCCAGCGGGGCCGGATGCCAGCCGCGAGCAGACGCTCGGCGGCGATGAGCAGATCCCGGAACGCACCCCGGCGGCGTACTACCCAGTCCGTCGCCCTCTCCATGCCGAAGAAGGTGATCTGGCACTCGCGAACCCCAAGCTCATACCCCCAGTGGGCATACTCCGGGTCACGGGCCAGCCGCCACACGCTCAACAGCTCCATCTCGGCCCGATCGTACGGCACCTCCGAGAGCTCTTGCTCTAGTTCGAAGAGGCGCCGGTAGTCGTCGGAGAAGTCAGGCTCGCGAATCCATGTGAGGACGCGCAGGTGCTGCCAGGGCGCTCTGTCTTCGCCGGGCCGGCGAAAGGCGTGGAACTGAGACACCCCCCAGCGCAGGTCATCCTCAGCCATGCACGTCCGCGGCGTAGCCACCACTTGGTGGTCGAGCCAGCAGTGCCGGCACCGGTTCGGGCAGCCGTGCATGTCGAACGCAAGGCCGATATCGTCATCAGGCATGATGGCAGGCATCTCTACTCCTTCACCGCCACGATGCGCCCGTTGCCCTCCCGGCCGGTGCGCCAGGACTCAATGTCAATGTCGAGTTCGGCATAGGCCTGGTGGACCCAGACCTCGCCCATCAGGCTGCAGTAGTGGGCGTCATTCGAGCGGAGCATCTCCCTCGCCGGGTACCAGCCGTACTCCAGATCCATCTCCGAGATGTCCTCGGCCCCGCGGAGGTGGTACTGCTCACCCAGGAGCACGGCATTCGTGCTGGCGCGCAGTACGCCTGGGGCGTAGAGGGATTCCAGCAGGGCAGAGATCTGCGCGCCAAAATCAGTGCCCGGCTCCAAGCGCCAGCTTTGCATCATCTCCAGGAGCCCGCACGAGCGAAACGCTGTTGTTTCGCGAGGGAGCAGGCGGGCGACCCGGTTGAACCCGCGCATTTCGCAGGAGCGAAATGCGCGTTGAGTCTCGCGTTCATCGCAGTCTTCTCAGCTTCGCGTAGTGGGTCATCCCGAACAGGTAAGTGATGGGTCGAACTCGCGTCCCAGACGGGCGAAGATGCTCCGCCAACGCGGCACCATGTCCTCACGGTAGATGTAGGGCAGCCACCCAAGCTTGAGGTAGATGGAGATCGCCGCGAGCCTGAAATCCTCCGTACCAAGGTACGGTCGTGCGAACCCTTCGGCCACCAGCCGGTTGGTGGACGCGGCAGCCACGGTTGTGCCCAGGTGCTGCCCCGCGTGCGACGGGTCGCATACGAGCCAGCCCATAGTTCCCGCCTCGGGGTGGCGTGGGGAGAGGCTGCCCCGCCATGCCTGGCAGGAAGCCACCAACAGGCCTGTGGCCAAATGCTCGACCTCGACCACGAAGAAGCCGTCCGCCAACACATGCTGTAGCATCTGCGGGAATCGTCCTGCGTCCTCGAACGCGAGGTGGAAGAGCGTATCGAACTCGCCCTCATCACCAGCGCGGAACTGCCGCAGCAGATAGCCTTCCGGCACTGGAGGCACCTCCACACGCGCAGTCGAGGGCCTCACCATCTCCAACTGGTGCTCGTATTCCGTTTCGATGAATGGATAGGCGGGCCGACCGGGCAAGCTGCGGAGTGGACTCATAGGTCGGACCTCTCCTCGCGTTGACACGCTGACTCATTGCCTGACTCTGAGGTCAGTTCGATCTCCATCTGCACCCCGACCACTTCGGCGCCCAGGCTGGCATACAGAGCCTTCGCGGCGTCGTTGTCTGGCTCCGTGTTGATGTGAAACTCGCCGACGCCGCGCTGCTTCGCCAGACGCATCACCTCGCGAAGAAGCTGCCTGCCAATCCCCTGTCGCCGCAGGTCCTCTCGGACGACGAGGCCGAGGAGTTCCGCTGCCAGCGCTCCATGCGAGAGGTCGTCATAGACCATCAGGTGTGCCAGGCCCACGACCGCGCCACCAACTTCGGCGACGACGAGATCATGGTCTGGGCTGGCAAGCACCGCGTCGAAGGACGCCCTCCGGTCGGCCTCGACGCCGATGAGTGCGGTGGCAAGCGCGCGGACTGCCGGCCCATCATCCGCCTTGGCCTTGCGCAATGAAACGTTCATGTGTTCTCTCCTGCTGAGTGCGGCGGGTACGGCACCCCCATCCTATGCCCGTCGGGGGCGGTGAGAGCGCAGCCCGCCTCGACCTCCCGGTCCCAGTGTTGCTCGACGATGCACAGCGTGTCTTGGTGTGTCATCTCCACTCACTCCATCACCCGACCGAGTTGGTCGGCCACTTCCGCTCCGTGCTGTTCCCACCAGTTCACCCGCATCATCCAGTAGCCGAAGCGATGGTCGAGGTCAAGAAGAGGGAAGCGCTCACCTGTCTCGATCATCTGGTGGAGGGGGAACACGACGACCTCGAAATCGAAGGTCTTGACGGCTAAGGGAAGGGCGGCCAGCTCGCGCGCCTCTACTGGACAGCCGGCGGCATTGTACCCCCGAAGGAAGGCCCGTGTTCTTGCCGGCCCGTCGTCCTCAGCCTCCCGGCCAACGCAGAAGAGCTGGGTTAGCGACCGACCGAGGTCCAGGATGCGGGCATCGAGGCCAGCGTACTCGAAATCCAGAACCCCGCACACGCGGTCTCCAGAGACGCGAAGATGAACGCCAGTGAAGTCGCAGATCACAGCGCTGCGCGGCAGACTGTGGAACTCACAAGCCTCCAGCTCCTGCGCGATGCGGTGCGACCGTGCGAGCAGCATTTCGGCGTACTCGAAGATGGCGGCGCGCTCGGGGATATCGGGTAGCCTGTCGAGCTGCGACTTGTCCCGCAGCAGGTATCCGCCCAGCGGTCTGAACGCCGATCGTCCCCGCGGCGTGCTCGCCGCCGCGCGGCGGTGGAACTCGCCGAGCGTCCGGCCAGCCGACTCCTGCTGCGCGAGGATCTCCTCGTGGAATTCGTCCCCCGCCACCTCCGCTGAGAGCACGGCTGGGTAACCGGCGCACGGGGTCAGTCGTTTGCCGTGCGCGTTGAGGAGCGAAGTCGGCGTCTGAACATCGATTGCCCGGAAGTGCTCCATCACCCAGTCCTGGAACTCATAGTGCTCCTCGGTGGACAGTTGAGGATGGGTGGTCAGGACCTTCAGGTAGAAGACGCCGGCCTCGCACACCGCTCGGAAGACAGTGTTATGGCCGTGCCACTCCGACTGCCGCGGGGGCGCCACGCTCGCGATCTCGCCGAGCGCTGGATATTGGCCAAGACAGGCTCTTACGCCCTCTATCTCAAGTTGGGCAGCCATGTTCCGATCCTCGAGCATCAAAGCAAACGCGCCTGCTTGCACCACTCCGCCCGAGGCGGAATGGCATAAGCAGGCGCGTCAAGGGCTGATGCGCGTTAACCTGCGACACCCGCGCCTTCCCCGAGGGGAAGGCGCGCGTCTTCTCTTGTTCTGTCTCTGGTCAGCCAGGCAGATTATGCCGCCGGAAGCGCCGCTTGTCAACACTCGTGCCGTGCGGCAAACGGTTCACTCGGGGTCCTGCGCAGCGTCCATCTTGGCCACGGTGAACACCCCGCCACACTCCGACACCTGCGTGTACGTCGCGTGCAGGCCGGCCTCGCGGCAGGCGGGTATGGCCTCGTCGGCTGCCCAGTACCATTCATCGTCATCCCAGCGCTCGTACCACCGGACGCGCGCAGCCTCGCGTTCCTCCGCCGTCGGGAAGGCGATATCGCCGATCACGATGCGGCCGCCGGGAGCGAGGCGCAGCGCGGCGCGCAGGAGGATGCTCACCTTGGTCGCGAGGTCGAACTCGTGGAGAACGTAAGAGGAGACGATGCGGTCGAAGCGCCGGTCCAGCAGCGGCGGCCATTCGTCCGTGAGGTCCGCCTGGACCAGCACGGCCGCGGGCAGTTTCGCGCGGGCCTGGGCCAGCATCTCTGCCGAGAAGTCGGTGCCCCAGATGGGACACCCCAGCCCGGCGAACTTCACGGCCAGCTTTCCAGTGCCGATCCCCAGGTCGAGCACCGAATGGCCGGGCGAGGCCGCAGCCTGCCTGACGACCTCCGCGAGGACGAGGTCGTAGCCGCCATGGGGGAAGGGGTGCTGGGGCGCGGCGGTCTGGTCATCGTAGCTGTCGGCCCAGTCGTCGAAGAGCTGCTCTCGATCTCGGGTGCTCACGCGCATTCCCTTTCCAGCGCCACGGCGCTCTGCACTGCGTCCGTTCTGGCCCTCTTCGAGCGGTCGGCTTCCGCTTCGTCGCGTCCATCGTTGACCGCGGCGGCGGGGCCTTGCTTGAGGTCCGTCGTCACGATCGGCCGAGCTGCGGCTATCCCTCATCGTCCGCCTCCGATAACACGCAGATTGCCCTTCAGTGTCGTGATCGCCCACCGCCCGCGTAGCGCCGCCGGGTCATAGAACAGCAGCTTCTCGAACACGAGGATCGCCAACAGGTAGAACCGCCCGAGATCATCTTGAGGATCGTGGTCCGTACCGTAGGCGGCCCGGAAGCCATGTGAGTCATCGCCTCCGACCGATGGCCGAAATGCCTCGAGGCGGTCGGGGGGACGGCCGAGCAGGCTTTCGGCAATCCTCAGCGCTCCCGCTTCATGGCTTGACGGCCGTGACAAGAAGCACCTCCTCTGTCCAGACTCGTTCGCACCTGGTTGTCAGGTCCCGAAAGCCATTGCTCTCCAGCAGGTCAGCCAACGTCGCAGAGTCGAATTGCGCGGTTTCGTGCCACCACGCATCAACGATATCCCCAGGGGGCAACTCACTAATCGCCATTGCTGCCATGCGGCGCGCCTCGTCTCCCAACTCCTCCCTCAGCCTCTGTCCGGACGCGCTCTCGGGGGCAACGAAGTACCGTGTCTGCCGCTCCGCGTGGGGATGGCTGCGCCGTTCGGTGATCTGGTACCACAGGCGGCCCTTCTCAGAACGGATGCATGCCTCCCGCCTGGGTCTGGTCTCCAGAATGTCGCACCAGTCCTGCTCCAGGACGGCCAGCCGGCCACCAGGCTCCAGCACTCGCCGGACCTCAGCAATCGTGCGCCGCACATCCGGCCAGTCCATGCGCTCCAAGGCGCCGCAGAGCGACGCTCCGTCGAACTCGCGGTCACCGAAGGGAAGGGCCTCAAGGCCCCCCACTTCGAAGGATACACTCGCTAGCCCAAGACGGCTGGCGTTGGCGCGCGCCGCCGCGATCATGTTCGGCGCCGCGTCCAATCCCACCACCGTGCCGACACGTTCCGCGAGGTAGAGCGCCGGCAGACCCTCGCCACAGCCGATATCGAGCATCCTCCGACATCCCCTCAGGGCAGCGATGAAGAACTCAGCCGCCTTCCGGTCACCTGCACCGAGTTCCGCAAGCCCGCCCAGATAAGGGATCCCGGCCGCCTCCACGTTCTCGCTGAAGAACTCCCACATCTCGATTCTGCGAGGCCGAATCCGCTCAAGCATGGCGTGCTACTCCTTCGCTGGCTCGTTCGCGAGGCGCTCAACCGGCACCCGCGCGGCCAGCCAGGACACCACCAGCCTGGACTGCGTGAGAATCTGGTCTTTCACTTGCTCTCCTCAGGGGGTGTGCCTCTATGGTTCTGGTGTATGGGAACCCGAGGAGACCGGCCCTCGTGCTTCGTAGCGAAGTGGCCTCGCTACTTCGCAGAGTAGCAAAGGAAAGCGCCACAGACCTGCTGGCCTGTGGCGCGGTGTGGTTCGGGAATGGAGACTAGCTCAGGTGAGCGTGGCTCCAGGCCGTGCAGGCAGGTGATGACCGGTCTCTATCGGGATGCGAGCTATCGTCTTCATAGTCACCACCTCCTTTCGTCCGCCGGCGGATCGGCCCAACGAGCAGCAGTCTACGTCGAGTTCCCCTGGCTGTCAAGCCGCGGAACTGACCGGGCCGCGCCTGTTCCGCTGCCGCAGTAGGGCAGGTTTGGGACCTGCCCTACTAACCCCCATCCGCCGGAATCCTCTCCAGCCCGAAGATCACAGGGAGGAAGCCGTCCGTGCAGGAAGTCACGAAGCAGCCAGGCTTGGGGCCGATCAGGTCGCCGCCCCGCGCCAGGACCAGCACGTACTCCGGCTGCGCGGGTTGCTGCGCAGCCCCGCGCGACCTGAATGTCAGCCCAGGCCCAGCTGCAGAACCCGGCGGGCATGTTCGCTCCCGTGGATATGAACTCCTGACCGTCGGCCAACCGTTCACAATGCTGCCATGGGCGCGCGGTGTATCTCCCCACCAGCCCCTCGGTCAGCGTCCGTCTGAGGACCGTGATCTTCACTGCCGCATCCATGTCGAGTCCCTTCCGCTATTCGTACACCGCGCATTTGCGCCGGGGCAAATGCGCCCTCTCAGGTGAGGCAGCGGTCAGGGCGCTTTCCCCGCCCCCGTCTCCTCACTGATCCGCCGAAGGAAGCGCGCGACACTCTCCGCGATGATCTCCCAGAGCCGCTCGCCCAGCTCGGCGGTGGCCAGGCTCGGATCGCCGAACGCGCCAGTCTCGGAGATCTCATCGGCGAGCCAGAAGTACCCCGGCTGCTCCGTCCGCTTGAGCGTCGCCTTCACCATCTTCTCCCGCTTCACCAAGTGAGGGCGGTCGGCCAGCATCTCGGCGGTCTCGGGCGCGGCCGCGTGGATACCCATGATCTCGTCCGGCAGCAGGCCTTGCTCGCCGAGCTTGCGCCATTCCGCCTGGAAGTAGCTATCCGTCCAGCCCGCGTAGGCGTAGATCCTCGCCCCCTTGCCCTCTCGCGTCAGCTCCTCCACCAGTCGGTGGCGCGCGACCTCAACCGCGCTCGCATTTCCTCCGTTGCCGTTGACGATGGCGATGGAGCGGAATCCTGTCTCCACCACCGCGCGCATGATCTCGCACATGGCGGAAATGTAGGTGTCGAAGCGTAACGAGATGGTGCCCGGGAATCTCATGTGGAAGCACGACTGCCCATAGGGCAGCGTGGGCAGAACCAGGACCTTCAGCCCATACTGCTCCCGGGCCCGCCGGGCGCCATCGCATGCCCACCTCTCGGCCAGCCGCGCGTCCACCTGCACAGGCAGCATCGGCCCGTGCTGCTCGATCGCTCCCACCGGGAAGACCACGATGTAGTCCTCCCGCGCCGCCTGCCCGATGTCCTCCCACGTGCATTCGCTCCACCCAAGATTCATCGTGTTCTCCCAGGCCCGCAAAGCTGTGAACCCGCATCATGGGTTCGGTGGCAGACTTCGCCCTCTCGGGGACACGCCCCTGTTGTGCGGAGCAGGGGCTGTGGCGCAGCCCGGAAAGGAGTCATACTGCACCGTCTCCTTGGAGGCGCATCCAGACCGGGCGCAGAATACTGCTCCGTTGGGCACGAGCGGAAGCCCGCGCGGGGCTGCGCAGCAACCCCCGCAGCCGGACCTCCTACCCCGGCAGGTGAATCAGACTGGCCAGGATTCGCAAAGTGACCGAGATGCGCGACCATGACACGGCGTTGACGTTCGATGGGCTGCTCGGCGATAGGTCGGGATCTCTTGGGGCGGCACTTGGCGCAGGAAAGGAGTTCCTGGCGGGAACTCCGACCTCCAGTCTGTTGGCGGCCGTGGGGCGGACCATCTGTTCCGTGCCGCCCGCCGCGGGCGGGCGCTACCCGGACAAGCGGTGGTTCCAGAAGTCATTCGGGCGGGCCGTGACGGACAGGCCGGACGACCTCCTGGTCGGCCGGGGGCTATTCTACCTCACGGAGCAGGGCCGACTCTTCCTCGACTGCACTGCCGGCCACTACCAGATGACCTGGGGGTACGATCACCCTGAGCTGTGTGCGCTTCTGCGTGATGGCATCGAGCGCGGTATAGTGTGGGATAACCACAGCAACATCCCTGCGGCTCCTGTCAAACAGCTCTCGGCCAGACTTGCCGCACTGGCGAACCCGCCACGCGGCGCGCGGGCCGGCGCGGGGCGCGGGTCGCCCGCCGACTGCGGCGCGAAGCAACTGCGCTTCGCGCCCGCGGGCTCCCGGCTAGACACCGTTCACCTCGGCCTGGCCACCGGCAGCGTGGCCTGCGCGGCTGCCATCAAGATCATGCTGATGCGCTATCGGCTCACGCGGGGCTGCGCAGCAACCCGCGCAGCCGGGGTGAGGCGAGGCCCGGAGGCCCCTGTCTTCGTCACCCTGCAGGGCAACTACCATGGCACCGACATCCTGGCGCAGCGACTGCGCGGGATGTGGGCGGAGTACTTCGCCAATGTCGAGGTGGCGCAGGTAGCGCCCAACGACGCAGAGGAACTGACGCAGGTCTTCAAGCGGCATGGCGAGCGGGTCGCCGGCTTCTGGGCTGAACCGATCATGATGAACTGCGAAGCCCTCGTGCTGGACCCCTCGTACCTGCAACTGGCCCGCGCGCTGTGTGACCAGGCGGGCGCGCTGATGGCGTTCGACGAGATCCAGACCGGGTTCTGGTTCCCGGAGGTGCTGTACACCAATCGCCTGGGTGTGGAGCCCGACTTCATTGTGCTGGGCAAGGGGATGACCGCCGGCTTCCATCCGCTGTCGGCCCTGGTCTACCGGGGCGATCTCGACTGCCTGGAGCAGTACGACGCCATCAGCACCAACGGCAACGCCGCGCTCGCAGCCTACGTGGGGCTCGGGTGTATTGCGCTGATCGAGCGTGAGGCCGCACGCATCGCGACAGTGGGAACCCGCCTGCACGATCGCATGGCCGACCTGTGCAGTGAGTTCCCGGACCTCCTCCAAGAGGTGCGCGGCGCAGGGCACATGACCGGGCTGAAGTTCCGGACGGTGGAGGACGCACTTGGCTTCCACCGGTCCGCCTTCGAACGGGGGCTGTGGGTGAGGGTCCACGCCTACCATGCGGGGCACAGCACCGTCCTCACCAAGTTCGCGCTGCCGCTGGATAACGAGATCGCGGATTTCGCGGTGGACACGATGCGCGCGCTGCTTGCGCGACGCCCGTGGAAGTAGCAGTAGAGGGCGAGTCGGTGGGCCATCCTTACTTCGAACTGCGAGAGGTTGACCGCCGGTTCTGGGCCGAGCGCATTGACCCCTTTGTGCCCGGCCGGATCTTCGACGCACACCGGCACATCGCAGAGCCTGGGCACATCGCTCCGATCCCTCCGCAGGACCGCCTCTCGAACTGGGCCTTCGAGGTAGCTCACCACGAGACGTTCGAGCAGGCCGAGAACGGCTATTCGCAGCTCTTCCCCGGTCGCGCTGTCTCCTACCTCGCGTTCGGCTTCCCCTCCCAGGGGTGCCGCGTGGAGGAGAACAACGCCTACGTGGCGCAAGGTGTTGCGAACACCGATCGTGCGATGCTGGTCATGACCCGACCTGACTGGCCGGCGAACAAAGTGCAGGAGCTGCTGCGGCAGCCTCGCGTGATCGGTATCAAGCCCTACCATGAACTCATGCCCGACTTCGCCGGCGAGGAAGTCAGCGTGTTCGACTTCTGCCCGCCGGAGCATCTCGAAGTGCTCAACGCAGTGGGCGGGTGGCTGACCTTGCATCTGCCGAGGAAGGAACGCCTCGCCGATCCCGCCAACCTGGCGGAGGTCCGAGAGATCCGCTGCCGCTACCCGCGCGTCGTGCTGGTGGTGGCCCATCTTGGTCGGTCGTATGCCGGTCGCTATGCGAGAGAGGGCCTGCCGGCTCTCTGCGAGGACGAAGGGATTCTGTTCGACACCTCCGCCGTGCTCAACCCTGCAGTCCATGCGGTGGCGCTGGACAGGGTGGGGCCGGAGCGGCTCCTGTTCGGTTCGGACTTCCCGATCCTCTACATGCGCGGGCGACGCCGGTGGGAGGGAGATCGGTACATCAACCTCACCAGTGGCGATTACTCCTGGAACCGCGACCGCGAGCCGCCCGAGGTCGAGGCCACCTACACCCTGTACATCTACGAAGCGATCGCCGCCTGCATTGACGCCTGCCGGCAACTCGGTTTCGGCGAGGTGGAGCTGCAGGCGATCTTCCACGACAACGCGCGCCGGATTGTGGACCGCCTGCTGGCGGAGAAGGTGAACTGGTGAAGGCAGGCCGCGCCGCGTTGATGGGCATAGACCTCGGCACCACGGCCACCAAGGTCGGCCTGTTCGAGGCGACCACGGGCGAACTCCTCGCCGTCGCGCGTCATGACTACCGCGCCACGGCGCCTGCACCAGGTTGGTCGGAGATGCAGATCGAGACCTACTGGGAGGCGACGGTGGCAGCCACGCGGCACGCGCTCGATGATGCCGGGCGGCCTGAGGTGCTTGGCATCGGAATCTCCAGCCAGGGGCAGACCTTCGCGCCGCTCGATGAGGGCCATCGGCCGCTCCGGCCGGCCATCGTCTGGCTCGACACGCGGGCAGAAGAGCAAGCGGCTCATCTGCGCTCTCTTCTCGACGACGGTGAGTTCTCGCGACGCACGGGCCTGCCGTTCCCGAGTGCCATCGAGTCGGCGGCGAAGCTGCTCTGGCTGCGGGAGAACGAGCGAGAAGTCTGGCATAGGATTCGCAGCCTCGTGCTGCTGCCGGACTACCTGGGCCTGAGGCTGACTGGGCAGAGGCGGCTCGACCTCAACAACGCGGCCAGCACCGGGATGGTGGATCTGGGCGCCGGCGACTGGTGGCCCGAAGCGCTCGCGGCAGTCGGCGTACCGGCGGAGTGGATGAGTCCGATAGGACGACCCGGCGAGGTGATCGGCGCCCTGCGGCCTGAGGCGGCCGAGGAACTGGGCCTATTGCCAGGCATCCGAGTGGCCCTGGGCTCGAACGATCAACTGAGCGGCGCGGTCGGCGTCGGCAATGTGAAGGCCGGCATGGCATCGGGCACGGTCGGAACTGCCATGGCGCTAGTGAGCACGGTGGAGGAGGTCGGACGGGATGCGCAGCGCGCCATCACCTGGGGTCGCCATCCCGTGCCTGGCCTCTTCTTCCTGCTCGCATATGCCAAGACCTCCGGGGTGTTGCTGACCTGGCTGCGGGACCTAGCGGCCGCCGAGCGCAGCTACGAGCAGCTCCTGGCCGAGGCCGACCGCGTGCCGCCAGGCAGCGATGGCCTGGTGTGCCTGCCTCACTTCAGTGGGACTGCTACCCCGACATTCCGCAGCGAAGTCCGAGGAGGATTCGTCGGCCTGACCTTGGCCCACAGCCGCGCGCATATGGTGCGCGCGGTGGCAGAGGCAGTCTGCTTCACGTGCCGGGATGCGCTCTCCCTGACCGCGCGCGGCGGTCAGCCCGCTGCGACCATCCGCATGTTGGGTGGCGCGACTCGTTCCGACCTCTGGATGCAGATGCTGGCCGACGTCGTTCGGCTGCCGCTCGAGGTCCCCAGGTGCTCGGAGGCGTCCGTGCTGGGAAGTGCAGTGTTTGCCGGGGTAGGGGAGGGGCGGTTCGCCTCCATCTCCGAGGGTGCGGGCGCATTCTACCGCCCGGGCCGCTCCTTCACGCCGCGCCCGGACATCGCATCACGATATGATCCGGCGTACGCGAGTTACCGGAAGGCGATGGAGCGGCTCTATCCCGGCGCGTTGGGCGCGACCGCCGCAGAGGAACACGTGATATGAAAGAGCTCAACGTCGGAATGCTGGGCTTCGGTTTCATGGGCAGGGCTCACGCCTACGGGTATCTCAACCTGCCCCTCTTCTACGACCCCGTCCCGCTTCGAGCCCGGCTGCACTCGGTCTGCACGAGCAGCCATGATACGGCCGAGCGGGCGCGGGCGTTGCTGGGGTTCGAGACGGCCTGCACCGATTACCGCGAGATCACCGAGAACGCCCACGTTGACATCGTGCACATCTGCACTCCGAACAAGTTCCACAAGGAGGCCCTTCTTTCTGCCATGGCCCATGGCAAGCACATCTACTGCGAGAAGCCGCTCGTGGTGGATGCCGCCGAAGCCGATGAGATCGAGCGCGCCCTCCCGGGCTACCGGGGCGTCGCGCAGATCGTCTTTCACAATCGCTTCTTCCCCGCGACCCTTCAGGCCAGGCGACTCGTCGAGGAGGGGTTCCTCGGTCGGCCGCTTTCGCTGCGCGCCGCTTACCTGCACAGCGGCAGTGCCGATCCCGATGCCCCGCTGAAGTGGAAGCTGTCCCGCGAGATGGGAGGCGGAGTCATCGCCGACCTCGGCTCGCACGTGCTCGATCTCGTCAATCACCTGGTGGGAGACTTCGAGGCCATCTGGTGCGCCACAGATGTTGCCTACAAGGACCGCCCGGCCGCAGATGGCTCCGGGCGGCGCGTGCCGGTGGAGGCCGAGGACGCGGCCCTCATGGTGGTTCGTGTCAGCGGCGGGGGCCTGGGCGTCATCGAGGCCTCGAAGATCGCAACCGGCGCTCTCGACGAGCTGCGCTTCGAGATCCACGGGGAGAAGGGCGCCATGCGGTTCAACCTGATGCGGCCCAACTGGCTGGAGGTGTACGACAACAGCAAGGCTGACGGCCTCCGTGGCTGGCAGGCGCTCGACACCGTCCAGTCCTACCCGAAGCCTGCGGTCTCATTCCCGTCGCCCAAGGCGAGCATCGGCTGGCTCCGGGCGCATCTCGCCTCCCTGCACAACTTCCTCGACGCGGTTGCCCGGGGCGAGCCGGTCGAGCCCGGGTTGCAGCAGGCCATCTATGTGCAGCGCGTGATGGAGGCGGCCAGGATCTCGGATAAGACGGGCGCCTGGGTGGACCTCGGGCGATCGCCCTTCATGAGGCATCGCTCGCGCGGCTGGGCGGCAACCCGCGCAGCTGGGCCATGAAGACGCCCCCGCGCGTCGGTGTGCTGCCGCTCTATCTTGCCTTGTACGACCAGGTGGCGCCGCAGCATCGCCCCCAGGTCGAGGCCTTCGCCCGGCGCGTGGCCAGCCGGCTCGTCGGCGCCGGCCTCGCAGTGGACCTCGCGAGCATCTGCTGCGTCAGGGCAGAGGTTGACCGCGCTGTCTCCGATCTCACCTCGCGGGACATAGACCTGCTGGCGACGCTTCACCTTGCCTATTCACCTTCACTCGAGGCGGCTGATGTACTGTCGGCCTGCCGCCTTCCCCTCGTCTTGTTGGACACTACCCCGGCGCGGCGCTTCGCCGAGGACGCCACCATGGACGATCTGTTCACGAACCACGGCATCCATGGCGTGCAGGATCTCGCGTGCATGCTACGGCGCTCCGGCCGTCGCTATGCAGTGGTGACGGGCCACGTGGACGACGAGGCCTTCGTGCGAGAAGTGGTTGCCGCGGCCCAAGGCGCGCGGATGGCTCGCCACTTCCGCTCGACGCGCGTGCTCGTCTTCGGTGATGAGTTCGCTGGCATGGGCGACTTCGCGGTGGAACCGGAAGTCGCGGCCAGCATGCTGGGCATCACCGTGCAGAGAGTGTCGGTGCCTCAGCTGGCCGACCGCGTTCGGCAAGTGTCGGAGGATGAGCTGGCCGCCGAGGCACTGGCCGACCGCGAGCGCTACGACTGCTCGGGCGTCCCGGCTGATCTCCTGTCCGCAAGCAACCGCGTCGGGCTGGGCGTGCGGGCGATGCTTGAGGAGTCCGGTGCAACAGCCTTCTCGTTCAACTTCCAGTCCTTCAGCCGCGAGCTCGGCACCGCCACGGTCCCCTTCCTGGAGGCGTCCAAGGCGATGGCGCGCGGGGTGGGATATGCGGGCGAGGGTGATGCGCTCACTGCTGCGCTCGTGGGGGCGTTGCTCCAGGTGGTCGGGGAGGTCACGTTCACCGAGATGTTCTGTCCGGACTGGGAGGGCAACGCCATCTTCATGAGCCACATGGGGGAGTGCAATCCCGCGGTCGCCGCGGCCAGGCCTGTGATGGTTGAGAAGGACTACGTGTTCGGGAGCGCTGAGAATCCCGTCATCGTTGTGTTCCCGGTCAGACCGGGCCCCGCGACCCTGATCAACATCGCGCCAGGCCCGGGCGACAGCTTCGGCGTGATCTGCTCCCGGGTGCGAGTACTCGACCGCTGGCTGCCGCAGCGCTTCCCGGAAGTCCCCCACTTCTGGATCGAGCCGGCAGACATGGGACTCCGGGACTTCCTGCGCCGCTACAGCGAGTGCGGGGGCACGCACCACCTGGCATTGGTGCTGGGCGACTATCTCGAGCCGGTCAGACTCATGGCCGGCATGATGGGCCTGAGCTTCGAGCGCATCTGAGGCCAGCCCGACCGGGCGGACTCCGCAGCCACCGCGCTATGCCTTCCTGAGTGCCTCCTGGATCCTCTTGGGCGTCATCGGCAACTGAAGCAGCCGCGCGCCTGCAGCAGCCGCGATGGCATTGGCGACCGCGCCGCCCATGGTGATGATCGCCGGCTCGCCTCCGCCCTGCGCGGGCGAGTTCTCGTCCTCGATCACGATCGTCTCGATCTGCGGCACCCAGGAGAAGCGGGGGAGCTGGTAGGTGTCGAAGTTGCGGTCGAGGATCTGCCCGCCCCTGAAGTGAATCTCCTCGGTCAGGGCATAGCCCAGACCCATGGTGATGCATCCCTCCATCTGGATCTTCGCCCCTTCAGGGTTGATCGCCAGGCCCATGTTCTGCGCGGCCACGACCCGCTTGACCTGAACCGCGCCCGTCGCTCCGTCCACCTCGACCTCAACCATCGTGGCCACGTAGGTTCCAGAGTCGATCCCCAGAGCGACGCCGCAGCCCCGGCCGGCAGACAGCCTGGCCGACGCCCACCCGAACTCCTCCGCCGCGGCCGTCAGCACTCCCCGCATCTTCTCGTCTCGCAGGTGCCGCAGCCGGAACTCCACCGGGTCCGCCCCGGCCTTCGCAGCCATGATGTCAATCTGCGACTCGCGCGCGAAGGTGTTGGTGTTATTGCCCGGCGCGCGCCAGGCCCCCGTGGCAAAGGGATGGGCCTCCGGACCGCCTCCCCAACCCGATCCGTGGGAGGCCGTGGCATAGTCCGCGATGTCGTAGAACTGCTCCGCGCCGCGCGTGCCGGCGAAGTAGACGTGGTAGTCCCAGAACGCGATCTTCCCACTACCTGTGAGGCCGGACCTGATCTTCACCACCGCGGCCGGCCGGAAGCTGTCGTCGAAGAACTCCTCGGCCCTGCTCCAGGCCACCTGCACCGGCTTCCCGACCAGCTTCGCGACGCGCGCGGCATCCACCACCTGCAGGTTTCTCGACTTCCCGCCGAACCCTCCGCCCACGAATGGCGGGATCACCCTGACGTTCTCCGGTGGAAAGCCGAGTGCTTCCGCCACCTCGTCCTTGGCGCCGAAGGGAGTCT
>Ga0315295_10002063_pt1 | contig 17093 bp, 14 predicted proteins | sample YL17G14_0_MG_FD_204453 | JGI IMG/M metagenome (GOLD analysis project Ga0315295, IMG submission 204453) | Sediment microbial communities from Yellowstone Lake, YNP, Wyoming, USA - YL17G14_0 | ecosystem: Environmental > Aquatic > Freshwater > Lake > Sediment | place: USA: Wyoming | collected... | reverse complement strand
TGGTATTTGTATATACAAAAAGAATCCAAAAAAGAGTTGCCGGATAAAGCCCTGTTAGTTGTTAATATAGATTCAGAATATGTCGATATTGTTATCGCGGAAAAGGAAAAGATTCTCTTCGCGCGCGCATTATCGCATATAAGAGACAGGAAAAATATTGCTGATGAGATAGGGAAGTCAATCACTATTTTCAAGAAAGAGAGGAATCTAGCTCTTGGGAAAATAATCGTGACGGGTTCGGGCAATGAAATAAAGGAATTGGAATCTGTTATAAGGCAGGAATTAAATATTGATACGGAGGCCGTAGCGCAAACGAATTATTTAGAAGTTGACAAGACGCTAGAGGCGGATTTGAATGAAATCTCGTTTGTAAGCCATATAGGCCTTTTAATTAAAAAAGACGACGTAAAGATAAATTTACTCCCCGAAAAAATCATACAGGAAAACGAACTTTCAGTTTTTAAAAAAAGCATCTTAAATACTTTTATATTATTTTTATGCACCGTTTTTGTTTTAATGGGGCTTATAACAAAGAAAATGAGCGATAGGTCGAAATATTTAGCGATAATAAATTCAAAGATTAAAAGCATGGAACCCATGGTCGAACAGGCGAAAAAGATGAAAGAGGACATCGAGATCATAGACAGGGAATTGGATAAGAAAATATTCGCGGCGGGCATAGTTTCAGAAATTCATAAGATTACGCCTGCCGATATTAGTTTTAATTTCATGGATTACAAAGAAAATGAATCTTTGGTTTTGAGAGGGAATGCCTCTACTCTGGAAAGAATCATAAAATATATTACGACATTGGAAAATTCGCTGTATTTTGAGAATGTCAAAATAAAATATACGACAAAAAGAATGGTTGAAAACAGGCAGAAAACCGATTTCGAAATAGTCGCCGCAATATCGCGTTAACAATATGGATTATACATACAAAAATGTGTAAATTAATCATATAAAAGTATTCACAATAAGTTTTTATGTGACAATATGGCCGAAGCAAGAAAAAGAGAAAAAATATTGACGATAATAACGGTAAGTATAGCGCTTATAGCTTTTATATACAGTGTTGTCATTGAACGGGTTGTGCTGCGCTGGAAAATGCTGAACGAAGAAATAGAATCAAGAAAGAATTTGCTTATTGGGGATGCAGAACTATTATCAAGATATGAGAATATTAAAGAGGAATACATGAAAAATCCGATATTTAAGGTTAAAGGCGCGAATGAGGAAGAAGCGATCGCGAGGGTATTATCCGAAATTGAAGCCATATCGAACAAGGCTTCCTGTTATATAACAAATATAAAACCGCGAACCACGAGATATATAGGTAATTATAGAGAGATATCTTTTGATGTCTCAATCGAATCCGGCATAACTGAGCTCTCCCGCTTTATGTACGAAACCGAGGTTTCAAAAGAAATACTGAGAATAAGGCGGTTTACAACCTCATCTAAATCAGGGCCCGCAAAATCTTTAAAAACCACGTTCATAATAAGTAAGATTATCCAATAGCCATTCCTTTTCCTAATCATCGCGGAAGCAACGCGGAACACAGCGCGGAACAACGCTGAAAAGAGTTATTCCGCGTTGTTCAGCGTAATGTTCTGCGTAGTTCAGCGATTGAGAAGAGAGATGCGTACAAGATTTGGAGATTCCACATTCTGCAACTATTGACTATTACAAAAGTTATGGTATACTCTCTAAGCAGATAGTTAAAATTTACTATCCACACAGGGAGTGATGTCTATAGATATTTATTTACTAAAGGATATAGCCCGCTTATCGGGCTTATCCATTCATACAGTAAAGTATTATCTGAAATTAAAATTGATAAAAGAAGTAGGGAGGAGTCCCGAGACTAATTTCAGGTATTTTGATGATTCGACAGTCGAGGCGCTTAATAAAATACGCGCATTGAGAAAAAAAGGTATTTCTCTCAGCAAAATAAAGGTATTGCTGAAATCCGAATAGAGCTTTGGCTATGAGCTATGCGCTATGAGCTTAAAGCTCAAAGCTTACAGCACAAAGCTCATATTTGTAGTTGCCCAATTTATTGGGCAAACAGCAGCTTGCCTGATAAATCAGGCAACTACATTACCAAAGCCCACAGCTCACAGCGCACAGCCCATGGCCAACAGTGCATAATATGCAATCTGTGCTTTGATAAACATAATGTAACAGAACAAAAAACACTACAAAGATGAGTTATTACGAAGCGCTGCATTTATTAAAAGAGCCATTTTCATCAAGCCCTGACCCCGCATTTTTATATCGGTCGTTAGAGCATAATTCGGCTCTTAAAAGGCTTGAAATAGCGGTTAGGCTTAAAAGGGGCTTAAGCCTGATCTTGGGGGATGTGGGAACGGGCAAAACCACGCTTTCAAGGGCTTTGCTGCAGCAGTTTATAAACGACAAGAATTTTATTTTTCATATGATGCTGGACCCGTCCTATAATTCGGAATTCCAGTTTCTTGAAGCGCTGGTAAAGATATTCGGCATAAGGCCCGACGCAAGAACTACTCATGATTATAAGGACGAAATCGAAAAATACCTGTTTAAAAACGGGGCCGAAAACAACAGAACAATAGTGCTGCTCATTGACGAGGGCCAGAAGCTTTCATCCACATTTCTTGAGGTACTGCGGATGCTTTTAAATTACGAGACAAACGAATACAAGCTTTTACAGCTTGTGATAATGAGCCAGATGGAACTATTGCCAAAGATAAGAAAAATAAAGAATTTTTACGACAGGATCATGCTCAAGTACATAATAAATCCGCTTGACGAGCATGAGACAAAAGAAATGATTGAATTCAGATTAAGGCAGGCGGGTCTGCCGCCTGATAAAAAATTGTTCAGCCAGGAATCCTTAAAATTGATATACGAACACAGCCAGGGATATCCGAGAAGGATCGCCGTTCTCTGCCACAACGCGCTGGAAGAAGTCATAATGATGGAAAAAGATATTGTAGACGAAAGCATAATGTCGAAGATAATCGAGAGAGAGGGTATCTGATGAAGGAATCGCCGGAAGAAAAACTTTTACGGCTCATAAAAGGCGAAAAAAACCAGAAAGAAGAAGCGGCGCCTGAAAATAAGATAGCCTCTAATAATAATAATTCTCTAATATCGGATTTCGCCAAAAAAATATTCCTTAATAATAAAATACTGAAGCAAGCGACTTTAAAACCGATTAACGGCGTGCTTTTCACAATGTTATTTTTGTCAGTCGCATACCTTATCTACAGTTTTATATTCGAGACGCCTAAGTCTACGAATAACAGGCTCGAAAGGGCCGTTCAATTATCCGTTAAAGAAAAGCCAAAAGATAAAGAAACTCAAGGACTAAAAATTAAAAATTATGAAGAATATGAAAAAGATATGAGTAATAGGAATCTATTTTCGGCCGGAAGCGTCGAGGAATTTACTCCCGGCGAATCCGTAAATATAGACATGTCCAAGAAGTTTAATCTCGTAGGCGTCATTGAAGGCGATGAGCCGCAGGCCATCATAGAGGATATGGAGATGCAGAAGACATACTACCTTTATAAGGGGCAGTCTTTTAACAGCGCCGTTGTTAAGGAAATAACAAAGGGTAAAGTTGTATTAAATTATAGAGGAAGAGAAATAATTCTTGTAATGTAAGATGTGAGCTATGGGCTGTGAGCTGTGCGCTATGCGCTATGCGCTATGGGCTGTGGGAAAATTGCTGTATTGCCCAATGAATTGGGCAACTACAGCTACGCGATAGCATTAGCCCAATACCCCTTCGGGGTACAGGTAAATTGGGCCCTACACAATTGCTTTGCAATTGTATAGGACAGTCCTGTAAAAATCTTTCAGATTTTTATAGGGCAACTACATTGTAGCCTGTAGGCAATGTAGTTGCCTGATTTATCAGGCAGATTGCTCAATGCACAGATGATCGCAGATATTTAAGTTTCTCGGTTTCGTTTGCCGGTTTCGGTTGCGTATCGGTTTCGTATATCGGTTTTGTAAGTCGTATTTAATAGGATAGACGATACCGATTCACGACTAACGATACGTTACCGAAACCCAAACCCAAACCGAAACCGTATAATGAATCATCTGTGATCATCTGTGTGTTAAAAAAAATGATGTAAGATGAAAAAAGCGCTTTTTAAATTTACAGCGTTATTTACGATTATATTCTTTACTGCATACAATTTTGTTTCAGCTCAAACTTTCTTTGGTGATGAATTTAATGCGGCACAAAGCGAAGAAAGCGGCGGAAGCGTCGGAAGCGGCGAATCGGCATACAGCGTGGATAGCAACGGCAAATTATCGCTTGATTTAAAAGGCATGGATATCGTGGAGGCATTGAAGATGCTCGCATCCCGCGGCAGCCTTAATGTTGTGGTCGGAAGCAACGTGAGGGGCAGGGTGACCATGTTTCTTAAAGACGTAGATGTGAAAGACGCTTTTGATTTGATTCTTGTATCTAACAGCCTGGCGCGCGATGAAAGAAACGGCATTATTTACGTTATGACGGAAAGGGATTATGAGATGCTTTACGGCACTAACTACGATGACAAGAAAGAAGCAAAGATAATACAGTTGAAATACGCAAAGGCCGCGGAAGCGTCAAAAGCAATTAATCAGGTTAAGACAAAGATAGGCAGAGTCATAGTTGATGAGGCGTCCAATACGATTGTCGTAATAGACAGCGCCGAGGCTGTTTCGCAGATTATGGAATTAATGGAAAAGATCGACAAGCCCGCAGAATCCAAAGTCTTTGAATTGAATTACGCCAAGACAGAAGACCTTAAAGACAAGATTCAGGAAATGCTGACAAAGGGCCTTGGGACAATGCAGGTTGACGAAAGGACGAATAAAATAGTCGTGACGGATCTCGAAGAGAATCTCAAGAGGATAGAAAAGGTGATAGAGGCGTTTGACGATAGGCTCCAGCAGGTTCTTATTGAAGCAAAAATTTTGGAGATAACATTAAGCGATGCCTATAAATTAGGCATTGACTGGCAGGCGGTGAGCAATGAGTTTCAGAAACAGCTTCATAAGGATATCGGCATAAAAGCGAGTTTCAACCTTGCCTCTGCCGGTTCGATGGCTCCCGGGGGTGAGGTGCTTATCGGCGCATTCGGCAGCAACGATTATCATGCCATGGTCCAGGCTCTAAAGACGGTAGGCGATACAAACGTGCTTTCTAGTCCGCGCATCACGGCGCTCAATAATCAGGAAGCCAAGATTCTTGTTGGCTCCAACGAACCGTATGCTACGAATACCGTTACTCAAGGGACTTCCACTACTACAACCGCGACAAGTCTTACATTCATGGATATAGGCATAAAGCTTTATGTCACGCCGACCATAAATAAAAACGGTTATGTTACTATAAAAATTAAGCCTGAAGTAAGCTCAAAAGCGGGAACTTATACATACGGCAGCCCTTCAACGACAGTCCCCATTGTTTCTACTACGGAAGCAGAAACCAGCGTTCTGGTGAAAGACGGCAATACCATAATAATTGCCGGCTTGATAAAAGACGAGCGTTCCGGGGCTGTAAGCAGGGTGCCGCTTTTAGGAGACCTTCCGCTTCTCGGCATGGCGTTTAGAAAAACGGAAAATACCGTCGTAAAAAAAGAACTAGTAATATTTTTAACCCCGCATATCATCTCTGGGGATATGGACTATCTCAGGCAGCCTCTTACCGAACCCATAGGCGGAAATATCTTTACGGTCCCCGAAACGCCGACGTTTTTTAGGCGAGAGCCGGTAAAGTTGGCGCCGGGCTATATGACGGAAGAGCTTGTCGGAGCTATCGATGCAAAGAGGAAAATCGAAAGAAAAAAAATTGACATAAGGACGACAAGCCCCGCGGATTATTATTATACGGTCAGGAATATGATTATCGAGCATATCGAAATACCCAGAGACGACAGGAAACTACCGAAAAATAATAAGGTTAAGGTATCTTTTACGCTTTCATCGGGCGGGAATTTGGTGTCCCATCCTAAAATTATAGAGTCGGCAAACGGGCCTTTTGACAAAATTGTATTAAAAGCCATAGAAAATGCCGCGCCTTTTCCCGTTTTCCCTATTTCTATCAAGGAATCCGAGAAGCAGTTTATGCTGGATATACTTTACAAGCCCGAAGGCAATATTGAAGGCAAACTATAAATATATATATGATTCCAGAGATTAGAATAAAGATTACAGAGATTAATTCTTTAATCCCTGTAATCTATTTTAAAATCGCTGTAATCACTTATAATAATTAAAATTATACGAGGCGGCGCGTTATGAAAAAAATAGAGGTATTGCTTGTGATGATGAACATAGTTTTGATATGCGGATTAATTTTCGCCTTTTCGGAATTTCTGAAAAATAAGAATATTTTGGATAAAGACGATGTCCAGAAGATTACGGCGGATGTAGCCAAACTCAAAACGAACCTGACTATTTCCGAAATGACGAATAGCGAGATACTTTCCAAATTGAAAGAAGCGGAAGAAAAGATTCATAGCTTAAACGTTGAGGTTAGCCAGGAAAAAATGACGAATAGCGAACTTTTAAGCAAAGTTGATACAAGAGGAGAATTAGACAAGGTTTTAAAAGTGCAGCTTGAAGAAGAAAAGAAAAAAAGGGAGGAATCGCTCAATAATTTCGTAAACGTATCGCGAAAGCTTAGCGATATGAAGATTTATGTAAATGAACTTGAAAAAACAAGGGAAGAATCCGAGAAGGCTGCCGAAGAGCTTAAAAAGAAAACCGAAGAAGAAGCCCGTGAGGGCATAGCCGCCCAGCTCGGAACCATCATAATACGCTGACCAGTAGCCAACCTAAGTCAAAAGTAAAAAGTCTCCGCCTACACGAGACTTTAAGCAACTCATGGCGGATCCGCCACAGGCGGAAAAAGTCAAAAGTACAAGTTAAAAGTTAAAAGTAATACATAAAGAAAACTTTTGACCTGCACTTATACCTTTTTACCTTTGCTTTTTTATCTGTACTTTTACCTTTTTACTTTTGACTTTTAACTTTAAAAATAGGTATTATATTGACATAATATAATTTATATAATAAAATTGTTTAAACTCTACTTCGTTCTTAGCTATGCAATAGCTGGTAGAGCATCCTCCTTCGCCATTCAAACCGCAGACTATGGTATGGCTTCGGAGGACTTCGTCGTAGGAATTTTGAGTGATAAGCGGAGTAGATATTTTTATGCCCAGAAACAGGAAAATCAAAGTAAAGATTCGAAAACATTGGAAAATTAATCCAAAAACAAGGGTAAAGAAAAGCCAAAAGATATATTCAAGGAAAAAAGAAAAGAAAAAAATAAAAAATGAAATAGAGGGATCTCATGGCGAAGCTTAGAATAGGAATACCTAAGGGAAGCCTGGAGGAATCGACTATAAAATTATTCAGGAAAGCAGGTTTCAAGATGTCGATAGACGAACGCTCTTATGTGCCGTCGGTAGACGATGCGGAACTAGAGCCGTATCTATTGAGGGCGCAGGAGATGCCTGAATATGTGCGCGAGGGCGCATTGGATTGCGGTATTACGGGCGAGGATTGGATAAAAGAAAGAGGGGCGTCCGGCAAGGTTAAAGTAGTGGCCGAACTATTGTATGCGAAGCAGAGTTTAAATCCTGTCAGGTGGGTTGTGGCTGTTCCAGAAGGTTCAAAAATAAGGAATGTAAAAGGATTGAGAAACAAACGCATAGCCACTGAATTGGTCAATGTTACAAAACAGTACCTTAAGAGGAATAAAGTTAATGCGAAAGTGGATTTCAGCTGGGGCGCCACGGAAGTTAAGGTCAAGGCGGGTCTTGCAGATGCTATAGTCGAACTTACGGAGACGGGTTCAAGCCTAAGGGCGAATAGATTAAAGGAAATCGCCACTGTCTGCGAATCAACAACGCAATTTATAAGCAATGTCAAAGCATGGGAAGATGCCTGGAAAAAATCTAAAATGGAGAACATCGCGCTTCTTTTAAAAGGCGCGATTTTAGCGGAAGACAAAGTCGGCCTTAAAATGAATGTGTCCGAGAAAGATTTAAAAAATGTCCTCAAAATTTTACCGGCTATGAAAAAACCTACAGTATCCCCGCTCTCTGAAATAGGGTGGTTCGATTTAGACACGATTATAAGCGAAAGAGTCGTAAAGGAATTAATCCCGAAATTGAAAAAAGCGGGCGCCCAAGGGATTATTGAGTACCCGTTAAACAAAGTCATATACTAGTTTTAAAGTAAAAAGTCAAAAGTCAAAAGTTAAAAGTACAAGTAAAAAGTCAAAAGTGAGCGTTTTTATCCATGTTTTTTATCTTTTTACTTTTAACTTTTAAAGCGTGTTAGGGGGTGATAAAGATGCCGTGCGGCAGAAAAAGAAAAAGGCACAAAATTAAAACGCATAAGAGAAAGAAAAGGCTGAGAAGAGACAGGCATAAAAAGAGAATCAGGTAATAAGCTCATAGTAACTTGAGTAAATTTATAATGTTTTCAATATCCCTTTAAATTGTATATATATTTTTGCACAGATGATCACAGATGAAATATGCAGATGATCACAGATAATTCGTTAAAAACCGATTAATAAAGATTATCCTGTTTATCTGCGCTCATCTGTGAAAAACGATTGTTTAACATCCAATCTGCGATCATCTGTGTATATATAAAATAGGTAACTTGAGTAGATTCACATTGCTTGTTTTAGCATTATTTTGCATAATAACCGCTCCCGGTCATTCAGCCTATGCGGTGAATTTTGCCAAAGAGAAAGAAATTATTGCTGCGACAACAGGGGGGAAAGCTTCAAAAAGGCATGCGGTATCAAAAGCAATCGCCCATTATACGATGGGCGTTCTTTATGATAACGGGGGGAATACCGAAAAGGCTATAAGGGAGTTTAAGAAGGCCCTTCAATACGATCCGAATAATTCAATTTTGCACGTAAGGATCGGGGCGGATTATTTAATACAGAATAAAAACGATAAGGCGATAAAAGAACTGGAACTGGCGAAAAAGCTGGACGAGGACAATGCAAGCGCGGGTTTCCTTTTGGCGATAATTTATGCATCCCAGCATAATTATGAATTTGCCCAAAAGGAATACGAAGAGATAATAGCGAAAAAACCAGAGGACATTAAGGCGCTTGCATCGCTTGCGGATTTATTTGTCATACAGGAAAAATTGAAGGATGCGGTATTAATCTATGAGAAACTTGTTAAGACAGAAATAGATTCGCCGGTATTATTTTTTAATCTCGGAATTATTTATACAAGGCTTGACGAGACAGATAAGGCCATTCAGCAAATCAAAAAGGCGTCGGAAATAAAACCCGGCTATATTGAGGCGTTTATCGTCATGGGCCTTCTGTATGAAATGAAAAGCGATTTTGAAAACGCAAAGGAAGCCTACAAAAAGGCATTGGGAATTAATCCGTTAAATTCAAAGGTACACAGGCGTTTGGCGGAAGTTTATTATAGTCTTGGCAAGATAGAAGACGCGGTTTCTGAATACAGCGCTCTTATCGGCCTTTACCCGCAGGAGACGGAGAATTACATCCTTTTTTCGATCCTTTATATGAAGGAAAAACAATTCGGGAAAGCCATAGAAGTGCTTGAAAAAGCGAAATCCGCGAACATCAAATCGGTCGATCTATATATGTCGCTAGGTTACGCTTATGTTTCAAGCAGCATGCCGGAAAAAGCAATAGCTTCATACGAAGAGGCCCTTTTGCTCGATCCGAACGATGCAAAGATATATTTCTATCTCGGCGCGGCATACGACAAAGGCAAAAATAGAAGCATGGCGGCTTCCCAGTTCAGGCAGGCTATAAAGCACGACCCCAACATGCACGAGGCATATAATTATCTCGGCTACATGTTTGCGGAAGACGGCGTAAATTTGGATGAGGCTCTGGAACTTATAAATAAGGCGTTAAAGCTGGACCCCAATAACGGCGCGTATATCGACAGCCTTGGATGGGTTTATTTTAAAAAAGGGATGTATAATGAGGCGTTAAAAGAACTTGAAAAAGCGGTGGAAAAAATTTCAGACGACCCGATTGTGCGGGAGCATATAGGAGATATTTATTATAAGCTTGGAATGTACGATAAAGCGAGCGCAGAATGGCAGAAATCTCTTGAATTGGATTCGAACCAGGAGAATATCAAAAAGAAAATAGAAAGATTGGACGCCGCGGCGACAGGCATAGGCATCTAATATCAAGAAAGGCGGCTGTAAAAGAAATGGCAAAAAAGCATCCGGACATAAAAGGCCTTAAAAAGAAGGCAATAGAAATAAGGAAGGATATTTTAACCATGTTGAATCTCGCCGGAAGCGGGCATTCCGGGGGTTCGCTTTCGCTCGTAGAAATCTTAATAACCGTTTATTATTATATGCTTAGGCACGATCCGAAAGATGCGAATTGGAAAGAGAGGGACAAGCTTTTGCTTTCAAAAGGTCATGGCTGCCCCGCGTTATACGCAGTTTTAGCCGATAGAGGTTATTTTCCCCGCGAAGAATTATGGACATTGCGAAAACTCGGAAGCCGCCTTCAGGGGCATCCGCAGCTCGGCCTGCCGGGCATTGAGATATCAAGCGGCTCTCTCGGCCAGGGGCTTTCAATAGCGAACGGCATGGCGCTTGCGAATAGATTGGACGGAATCAATTCCAGGATTTATTGCATAATGGGCGACGGAGAGACAAACGAAGGCCAGGTTTGGGAAGCGGCTATGACAGCAAGCCATTATAGGCTCGATAATGTATGCGGAATCGTGGATTTCAATAAGATGCAGATCGACGGTTTCTGCTGCGATATTAAAGACATGGGCCCGTATTTAGGAAAATGGCAGGATTTCGGATGGTGCGCATTTGAAGCGGACGGGCATGATTTTGAAGATTTGATGAATGCATTTGACAAAGCAGAAAAGATAAAAGGAAAGCCTCAGATTATCATAGCGCATACAATTAAGGGTAAAGGCGTTTCTTTTATGGAAAATAAGGTGGAGTGGCACGGCATAGCGCCGAAGAAAGACCAACTGGAAAGGGCGTTCGCAGAATTGGACGAGCAAACGAAGGCGCTGTAACCTGCGGCCTGTGTCTTTGTAATTTTTCACAATTTTGGTACCAAAAAGACAGGCAGATAAGGGCGGTAATCTTTGAAATAATCAAGATACAACAAGCAGTGAACAAAATGTTAAATAACCAAGCACCAAGATACAATAACCAAATAATAACCAATAATCAATTAATCAATAACCAAATATGTCAGTTTGATTATTGGTTATTGGTAAATTGGTTATTGTTTGTATCTTGTTTCTTGGTTATTGGTCATTTCGTTTTGTTACTAAAATTTTGAAGTTGTACACGGCTTGAGAGACTTATAGCATGTGATTTGCAAACTGAATAACTAAATATAGGGGTGCATTATGAGATTGTTTTTGATGTATCTAAAAATGTACAAAGTGACAATTATTATCGTGTTCATCGTGTTCATACTTCTCATCTTATCCATAATAGGATTGGCGTCCTTAGAATCGTTTTACAGAAAAATGACGATTGCGACCATGCCTGTGCAATTTCTTATTTCCGGGATTCACGCCGTTATATTCGTATTTATGTATCTTGTGTTTTTAAGAGGCGGCTTTGCAAAGCTCGATAAGGCGCCCATAAAAGGCAAAGATGTCGATGTGACATGGAAAGATGTCATCGGTATGGACGACGCAAAACAGGAAGCGTGGGAAGTTGTTCAGTTGATACGCGACCGTTCGAAGTTGATGCAGGTAGGGGGTAAACTCATAAAAGGTCTTTTACTGCTCGGGCCGCCGGGCTGCGGAAAGACATATCTTGCGAAGGCAATAGCGACCGAAGCGCGCCTGCCGTTTATCTCCATGTCAGGCAGCGAATTTACCGAGATTTTCGTCGGGGTAGGCGCTTCCAGAGTGCGAAAACTTTTTGACAAAGCGAGAAATTATGCTTACGGATACGGCGGCTGCATAGTATTTATTGATGAACTTGACGCTATAGGAAGGGTGCGTCAGTTATCATGGGGTGGCGGAGGCCAGGAAACAAACGCGACGCAGAACCAGCTTTTGGTTGAACTCGACGGTCTTAGAGAAAAAGGCGGCAATATCGTCGTAGTCGGAGCGACCAATGCGCCCGAAGACACTCTTGATACAGCGCTGCTTAGGCCGGGAAGGTTTGACAGAAAAATATATGTTATCCGTCCCGGACTTGAAGATAGAGAAAAGTTATTCAGCTATTATTTAAGCAAGGTAAAGACAGACGAGGATATAGACATCGGCAGGCTTGCGAGGCGGGCTGTTTATAAGACGCCGGCCGATATATCGAATATTATACAGGAAGCGGCATTGATTGCTACAAGGAAAAAGAAGAATAAAATAAGCATGAAGGAATTAAGCGAGGCTTTCGAGAGGATTGAGCTCGGAATAAAGCACAGGCTGACAATGACAAAAGAAGAAAAAGAAATGACCGCCTATCATGAATCAGGGCACCTTATTGCTTTATATCTTTTGCACCCGACAGAAGATGTATTCAAGGCATCGATAATCCCGAGGCGCGGGGCATTAGGCGTTGTTTATCCCCAACCGAAAGAGGAGCTTTATACGCATAGCAGAGAAAAACTTTTGGCAGATATTAAAGTCGATTTGGGAGGTTTCGCCGCAGAGAAATTGGTGTACGGGACAACATCTAGCGGCGTGGCCAGTGATTTCGGAGAAGCCATGAAAACCGCGCATAATATGGTATGGAGGATAGGTATGGGCGGTTCGGGTTATGTCGGCGATTACACAGTTGTGCCGCAGGAGCAGATTTCCGATGAAATCAAGTTGAAGCTGAACGAAGACACGAATAAAATAATAAAAGACAGCTTAAAAGAAGTGGAAGAACTGCTTAAGCAGGAACGCCCGCTGTTAGATTGTTTTAAGAAAGAACTTCTGGAAAAAGAGGAACTGGAATACGACGAAATAGAATCAATTTTCAAAAAGCACAATAAAACTAAGCGAGCTCTGTTTAGGTAACTTTATGAATATTTTCGGATTACGCCTCTTCTTAATTTTTTTGACGCTGCTTTTTTCCGCCGGATGCGGTCCTACCTATCCTAAAGAAAGATTGGCCGCATCTATAATCGAACTCTGCCGGAAGGAATACGGCATAAAAGTCGAATCCAAGGTTATAGGCAAGACGCTGGCTATATACATACCGCTGCCGAAACTGCTTGATATTACAATGACCGTAAGCATGGAGGCGCAGGATATGATTCAAAATGTGATTCTTTCAACTTCCCGCGTAGCATTGAGCACGGATGCAAAGATAGAGTTCTATTGCGTTATCGCGCAGGATATGAGGATGCCGGAAGTGCAGATAGTATTGATAAAATATATCGATGACGTTAAAAGGGCGTATTTTTCCGATATATCAAGAGACGAATATTTCAAAAGGACGCTTTTTGACATAAATATAAATCCCCAGTCAAAAAAAGAAAAGGATCTTAAAAATATATTCGAAAAATACGACATGGACCCGGAGCTCAAGGAAAAGGTGCTTGACGAATTTTTCAGAAGCACGCCCCTGCACCTGGAGGATTTCGGATACTGGCAGGGCCGTTTTTATGTCAAGGATATAACGCTGCCGGAATTTTTAGCGGAGCAAATGGCGTACAGGGTGAAGATGCGGTTCAGGGAAAACGAGAAACTTTCCAAAAAGTTCTTGGTAAAAGATATCGACGGATACTACAAGGATATTTCCGGTAAATTCTTTTTCTATATTTATTTTGATATAAAGTTAAACGAAATACTCAAGGTCATGGGCGAGACTTATGATAAGAGAGATTTATTTATGAATATATTCGAGGAAGTAAGCGATTGTCTATACGGTTATAAATTTGACAATTTCTCTGTGGTAAGGATTACCGATAAGAATAATGCTGTGAGGCTCTTTATTTCCAAGGAAGATTTATACGCATTTAAAAAAGGAAAACTTGGCGTAGACGCTATAATGGGTGGATTATAAGTTAGGTTATCGGTTTTCGGTTCTCGGTTATCGGTAAGACGTACCTAGAACCGAGAACCGAAGGGGAAGGTATAAATGGAGAGCGACTCAAAAATGATGCCGACGAGGGATGGCTTCGGGAAAGCCCTTATTGAATTGGGGAAAAAAGATAAAAATGTTGTGGTGTTGTCTGCCGATTTAACCGAGTCTACGCGCGCGGCCTGGTTTAAAAAGGAATTTCCCGATAGATTTTTCGGTTTCGGAGTCGCAGAACAGGACATGTTCGGCGCAGCGGCGGGATTCGCCCTGTCGGGAAAGACACCCTTTGCCTGCACATTCGGAGTTTTTGCCAGCGGCAGGGCATGGGACCAGATAAGGATTTCCATAGCTTATATGAACCTCAATGTCAAAATCGGCGGGACGCACGGCGGCGTATCGGTAGGCGCAGATGGGGCAACCCACCAGGCCCTTGAAGAGATTACGCTTATGAGGATGCTGCCCAATATGAGCATAGTGGTCCCTTGCGATGCTATAGAAGCTAGAAAGGCTACGTTAGAAGCGGCTAGAATAAAGGGGCCTGTTTATATTAGATTAGGCAGAAATCCTGCGCATGTTATAACAAAGGAAGACGCCGCTTTCCGAATAGGCAAAGCGGATGTTTTAAAACAAGGCAAAGATGTGGCTATTTTCGCATGCGGCCATATGGTTTACGAAGCAATGATCGCGTCCGGAATGCTCGAGAAGGAAGGAATAGACGCAAAGGTAATTAATCTGCATACGCCGAAACCGATAGATAGAGATTTTATAATAAACACCGCAAAGGAAACAAGGGCAGTCGTTACCGCGGAAGAACATACTTTATACGGCGGTTTCGGCAGCGCAATCGCAGAAGTGCTTGTTGAAAATTTTCCCGTTCCGATAAAGATGGTCGGCATAAGGGATATGTTCGGGGAATCGGGAGAACCGGAAGAATTGTTTAATCATTTTAAGATAAACGCAGAACACATAAAAAAATCTGCGATAGAAGCGGTTAAAGCAAAGAAGATATAAAGTTCGGTTATAGGTGCTCGGCGTTCGGTGCTCGGTACTCGTCACCGATAACCGATAACCAAGCACCGAGAACCTAGAACCGATAACCGAGAACCGAAATATCTAATGGATAAGATTATAGAGTTAGCGCCGGCAAAGATTAACCTATACCTTAAAGTAATTCGAAAAAGAGACGATGGATATCACGATATAGAAACGCTTTTTGAAAGAATAGATATATTTGATAAAGTTTCTCTCAAAACTGCAAAGAAAGATATAGTTATCGAATGCGATATCCCGGGCATTCCTACAGGAATAGGCAGCCTTTGTTATAGAGCAGTTGAGTTATTGAAAAATAGATTCAACGTTGATTCAGGCATATCAATAAATATAAAAAAGAAAATACCTGTTGCCGCAGGATTGGGCGGGGGCTCAAGCGACGCCGCCGGCATATTGAAAGGCCTTAATAAACTGTGCGCCCTCAAGCTAGAAAAAAAAGAACTGCTTGATTTAGCGCGACAACTTGGCGCCGATGTTTCGTTTTTTTTGGAGGATACATCTTTTGCGATAGGTAGGGACAGGGGAGACAATATAAAACCTGTAAAAAGTAGAAAAAAGTATTGGCATTTGATAGTGACACCTAATATAATGCTCTTATCCGGAGAGATATATAAATTATACAGCGAAACGCATTCTTTAGACTTGACAATTAATGAGCCGGTTGATAAAATACTAAACCCCGCATTAATTATAAGCAGTATAAATCGCCTTAAGGCTATAATTCATAATGATTTAGAGAGTATTGTGCTTTCTCGCGAACCAAATATTAAAAACATAAAGGATAAATTGAACGAGGTAAGCGGCGGCTCAGCGCTTATTTCCGGAAGCGGGCCGAGCATATTCTCTTTATTTGAAACAAGAAAGGAGGCATTGAGGGCGAAAAACGAAATTTTTAGGCGCTTCCCCGATTCCCAAGGATGGCGCGTATTTGTTGCAAAAACATTTTGAGAAAAATACGGATTGACACGCCTGCCTGCCAGTTGATAGGTGGGCAGGCAGGGATTTGTTACGGATAGATGCGGATTATCCGTGCAAATCCGTTCTGAATCCGTGCTAATCTGTGTCTACGAAAGGAGAACAACGATGGAGATCACGGAAGTAAGGATTTTTTTGAAGGAAGGGCCGGATAAGAAATTAAAAGCATATGCAACCATAACTTTTGATAATTGCTTTGTAGTGCGAAATATCAAAGTAATTCAAGGCAACAAAGGCTTGTTTGTCGCAATGCCTTCCAGAAAGATTAGGGAAGCATGTCCGAAGTGCTATTACAAAAATACCGTTAGGAGCAAATACTGCAATCAGTGCGGCGCGAACCTGCCTCAGGTTCCGCTTCAGGTCGGTGCGCCAAACGCCATGACCAGGCCTTCCGAGCATAGGGATATTGCGCATCCTATTACGCTGGATTGCAGGGCGAAAATACAGAAAAGAGTCCTTGATGCTTATGAGCAAGAGGTAGGAAGGGGTCCACAGCAAAGAGCAGAAGTGAGGCATGACGAAACGAGCATACAGATTGACGATGAGAATGACGTCGCGGGCAGGGACATAGAGTTGTAAAATCAAAAATCAAATATAAAAAATCAAAAATGGTTATATGGATGCTTAAAAGTTAAAAATAAAAAAAATAGAAAGCAAAGCCTTTTACTTGTATTTTTAATTTTTGATTTTAAACGATGTGTTTGGTATGCGCCACACTGCCCGGTGGTGTAATGGTAACACACCAGCCTTTGGAGCTGATGTTCTTGGTTCGAATCCAAGCTGGGCAACCAAATTCGCCGAAGGCGAATTTGATCCTGAAGATAGCGCAAAATGCGACAAAAAGGAGCATTTTGCATATCTGAAGGACCTTGGTATAGTGCGAAGGCGAATTTGATCCTGAAGATAGCGCAAAATGCGACAAAAAGGAGCATTTTGCATATCTGAAGGACCTTGGTATAGTGCGAAGGCGAATTTGATCCTGAAGATAGCGCAAAATGCGACAGATAGGAGCAGGTTGCATATCT
>Ga0315295_10002062_pt1 | contig 17099 bp, 16 predicted proteins | sample YL17G14_0_MG_FD_204453 | JGI IMG/M metagenome (GOLD analysis project Ga0315295, IMG submission 204453) | Sediment microbial communities from Yellowstone Lake, YNP, Wyoming, USA - YL17G14_0 | ecosystem: Environmental > Aquatic > Freshwater > Lake > Sediment | place: USA: Wyoming | collected... | reverse complement strand
CGTCTTGGCCAGCTCGACCGCCGTCGGCAAGAGGGCCTCGGGCTCGACGACCTTCTGGACGAGACCCATCCGGAGCGCCTCCTCGGCCCCGACCATTTCGCCCGACAGCAAGAGGAAGAGGGCGTTTCCGAGGCCGATGAGACGGGGCAGTCGCTGTGTCGCCGCGTATCCGGGGATGAGCCCGAGGTTGACCTCGGGTTGGCCGAACTTCGCCTTGGCACTGGCGATCCGGAAATCGCAGGCCAGGGCCAGCTCGCAGCCGCCGCCGAGGGCGAAGCCGTTGACGGCGGCGATGACCGGTTTTTCGAGAAGCTCCAGGTTGCGGAAAGTCCGCTGGCCGACCTTGGAGAAGGCCCTCGCATCGTCCTCGGTTTTGGAGACCATTTCGGCGATATCGGCCCCTGCGGCGAACGCTTTTCCGTCGCCGGTGATGATGACGACTTTGATATCGGCGCGGCCAGCGATCTCGGCGATGAGGCCGTCCATCTCCTGGAAGAACCGGGTGTTCAGGGCGTTCATGGCCTGGGGCCGGGAAACCGTCACCGTGGCCACGGCCTCGGCGACCTCCATTTTAAGGATTTCGTAGGTCATGGATCCTCCTCAATCGCTCAGAAGCGACCTGGCGATGACCAGACGCTGGATCTCCGAGGTGCCTTCGTAGATCTCGGTGATCCGCTGGTCGCGGTAGAGTCGCTCGACTTTGTAGTCCTTGATGAAACCGTAGCCGCCGTGGATCTGGAGGGCCTTGTGGCAGACGCGGTGGGCCATCTCGGACGCGAAGAGCTTGACCATCGCCGACTCTTTCGTGAACCTCTTGACGCCCGAGTCTTTCATCCAGGCGACGCGGTAGAGCATGGTCTTGGCCACCTCGACGTCCACGGCCATGTCGGCCAGGGTGAACTGTAATGCCTCTAGTTCCGCGAGGGGCTTGCCGAACTGGACCCTCTCCTTGGCGTACTTGACCGCCTCCTCGAGGGCGGCTTCGGCGATACCGATCGCCTGGGCGGCGATGCCGAGCCGGCCGCAGTCGAGCGTGGCCAGGGCGATGCTCAGCCCCTTGTTCTCCTGACCCAGCAGGCTCCCGGCAGGGATACGGCAATCGGTGAAAACCATCTCGGTCGTGCTGGACGAACGGATACCGAGCTTGTTCTCGTGCTTGCCGACGGCGAATCCGGGGGTGTCTTTATGCACGAGGAAGGCCGAAATGCCCTTCGCCCCCTTTTCCCTGTCCGTGCTGAAGAAGGCGATGACGATGTCGGCGAACCCGCCGTTGGTCGTGAAATTCTTGGTGCCGTTGAGAAGATAATCCTCCCCGTCGCGGACGGCCGCGGCCCGGATGGCTCCCGGATCGCTCCCGGCGCCCGCTTCCGTCAGCGAGAAACACCCGAGCCATTCCCCGGAAGCAAGTTTGGGGAGATAGGCCTTTTTCTGGTCTTCGGTCCCGAACATCGTGACGGCGTCGTTCACCAGGGAATTCTGCACCGAGACGCCCACGGCCGTGCCGGCGTCGGATTTGCTGAATTCGAGCATTGCCCCGGCGTAGGCGACGGCCCCCGCCCCGGTCCCGCCGTATTCCTCGGGAACGGTCATGCCGAGATAGCCCAGCTCGCCGAGCTCCTTGAGGGCCTTGAGGTTGACCTCCTGCTTTTCGTCGAGCTCGGCCGCGATCGGGGCCAGCTCCTTTTCGGCGAACTTCTTCGCCCCGTCGATGATCAGCCGTTGTTCTTCAGAGAAGGCGAAATCCATGTTGTTCCTCCATGCTTCGGTTTATCCGGGAACGCGGCGGGCGTTCCCCCGGATGTACTCGATGATTTCCTGAAGGTCGTCGCCCGGGCCGAAGACCCTGCCCACGCCGAGCTCTTTGAGCCTTTCCTGGTCCTTGGTCGGGATGATCCCGCCGCCGGTCAGCAGGCGGTCGCCGAGGCCGGCGCCGAGCATGAGCTCCCGGACACGGCGGAAATTGGTCATGTGGGCGCCGGACAGGATGGATAGCCCGATGACGTCGGCGTCCTCCTCGACGGCGGCCCGGACGATGGAATCCGGCGTCTGCTGGAGGCCGAGGTAGACGACCTCCATCCCCGCTTCGACCAGGGCGCGGGCGACGACCTTCGCGCCCCGGTCATGGCCGTCGAGTCCGGGCTTGGCGATGATGATCTTGATTTTTCGGTCGGCCATGGCGATGTCCTTTTTCCTGGGATTGTCAATAAAACGGCTGTTCCCGGTATGACCCGAAGACGTCCGTCAAGGCGTCGCTCGTCTCGCCGAGGGTCGCATAACGCCGGGCGCAGTCGAGCAAAGCCGGCATCAGGTTCCGGCCCGAGGCCGCAGCGGTCTTGAGAGCCGCCAAACTGTCCCGGACCGCCCCGTTATCGCGCTCGGCCCTGACCCGGAGGAGAGCGGCGACCTGGTCCCTCTCCGTCGATTCGTCGATCTCGAGCAGGGGGATCTCCAGCCGTTGGCCCTGGTTGGCGAATTCGTTGACGCCGACCTGGAATTTCTTCCTGCGGGACAGGGCCATCTGGTACTCGTAGGCCGCCCGGGTGATCTCCCGCTGAAAAAATCCCTGCTCGATGGCCTTGACGACGCCGCCGAGCTCGTCGATCTTCCGGAAGTAGCGTTCGGCCTCCTCTTCGAGGTCGTCGGTCAGCTTCTCGATGTAATAGGACCCGCCGAGGGGGTCGATGACGTTGGCTGCGCCGCTCTCGAAGGCGATGATCTGCTGGGTCCGGAGGGCGATCTCCACGGCCTTTTCCGAGGGCAGGGCCAAAGCTTCGTCCATCGAATTCGTGTGCAGGCTCTGACAGCCGCCGAGCACTCCGGCCAGCGCCTCGAGGGCCGTCCGGACGATGTTGATCTCGGGCTGTTGGGCTGTCAAGCTGCAGCCGGCGGTCTGGACGTGGAAGCGGCACAGCCAGGAGCGGGGATTTTTCGCCTTGTACCTGTCCCTCATCGCCCGGGCCCAGATCCGCCGGGCCGCCCTCATCTTGGCGATCTCCTCGAAGAAATCGAGATGGGAGTTGAAGAAGAACGACAGCCGGGGCGCGAAGTCCTCGATGTCCATGCCGGCCGCCAGGGCGTGCTCCACGTAGCAGAACCCGTCGGCCAGAGTGAAGGCCAGTTCCTGGGCGGCCGTGGAGCCCGCCTCGCGGATATGATAGCCGCTGATCGAGATCGTGTTCCACTGGGGGACCTCGGCGGCGCAGAAGGCCATGAGGTCCGTGATCAGGCGGAGATGCGGCTCGGGGGGGAAGATCCATTCCTTCTGGGCGATGTATTCCTTGAGGATGTCGTTCTGGAGCGTGCCCCGGAGCTTATCGAAGCCGATGCCGCGCTTCTCCGCGTTGGCCAGGAACATGGCGAAGACCCAGGCCGCCGGCGCGTTGATCGTCATCGAGGTCGAGACGCGGTCCAGGGGGATCCCGGCAAAGAGCCGCTCCATGTCGGCGAGCGTGTCCACGGCGACCCCGGTCTTGCCCACCTCCCCGGCGGCCAGGGCATGGTCGGAGTCGCGGCCGTAGAGGGTGGGGTTGTCGAAGGCGACGGAGAGGCCCGTCTGGCCCTTTTCGAGCAGAAAGCGATACCGCTCATTGGTCTGGTCGGGCGTGCCCATGCCGGCGAACTGACGCATCGTCCACAGTCTTCCCCGGTACATGGAAGAATGCACGCCCCGGGTGTAGGGGTAGTCTCCCGGCCAGCCGATCCGGGTCTCGGGGGCGCCGCCGGCCGAGTCCTCCCACGTATAGAGGGGTTTGAGGGACCGTCCGGAGATCGACGTGAAATCCGCATCGCGGAGATTGCCGGCCTCGTATTTTTCCGCCCAGGCTGTCTTGGTCTTATTTCCCACGGCTGGCCCTTTCGTCGATGAGTTGGATCCTGATCCGGGAGCAGGCCTCACGGATGTAGGGAAACGGAGACCCGCCGTTCTCGATCAGCGCCTCGGCGGCGGCGCGGATGGATCCGTCCGCGCCGGCCAGCGCCGAATAGCCGTCCCAGAGCTCCCGCTGGATGGCCGACCGGATCTCCCGTTCCAGCCGCAAGCGGCGCTTTTCCCGATAGAGTCCCGAGCCGACGCACTCCCGAACGAGGCGCTCGATCTCGGCGGAGGCCTCGTCCATCCCCTTGTCCAGGAGCGCCGAGGCTTCCAGGACCGGGGGGAAGGGCCTGCCCTTCCGGACGGGGCTGATGTCCATGAGAAATCGCAGGGAATCGAGCAGAACTTCCGTGCCCTGGAGGTCCGATTTGTTGATCAGAAAGATGTCGGCGGCCTCGATGATCCCGGCTTTGAGGGCCTGGATGACGTCCCCCGTGCCCGGCTGGAGGACGAGGACGACGAGGTCGGAACAATCGAGGACGTCGAGCTCGGCCTGACCGACTCCGACCGTCTCAATGAAGATGCGGTCCAGGCCGAAGGCGTCGAGGATGTCGGCGGCGTAGGGGGTTGCCGGGGAAAGGCCGCCGTGCCCGTCCCGGGAAGCCATCGAACGGATGAAGACGCTGTGCTCGTCGCCGAGGTCCTGCATGCGGACGCGGTCGCCCAGGAACGCTCCGCCCGAGAACGGGCTCGTCGGGTCGACGGCCAGGATCCCCACGGCATGACCGGCCCGAACGGCGCGGCGGGCCAGGGCGGCGGTCACCGTGCTCTTCCCGACACCCGGGGGACCCGTGACGCCGATCCGTATCCCGCCTTTCTGGCCGGGGATGATCCTGTCCAGGATCTCGGGCAGGGCTTCGGGATCATTCTCGACCGCGGTGATCAGGCGGGCGCAGGCAAGCCGTCCGCCCTCGAAGAATTCCTCCCACAGGACCTGCCGGATGAAATCCACCTTTAATATATATCGTTTTAAGGATCGACAGTCAAGGAAGGTCCGGTGGCCGAACGGGGCGACTTCAGGCCTCAGGCCATCAGACTGCAGATGGCCGCGACATTGACCATGTCGTCGGGTGAACAGCCGCGGGAGAGGTCGCAGTAGGGCTTGTTCAGGCCCTGGACGATGGGTCCGACGGCCTCGGCGCCGCCCAGGCGCTCGACGAGCTTGTAGCCGATGTTCCCGGCGTCGAGGTCCGGGAAGACAAGGATGTTGGCCTTGCCGGCGACGAGGCTCCCCTTGAACTTCCGCTCGCCGATGGCGGGGACGAGGGCCGCGTCGGCCTGCATCTCGCCGTCGAGGAGCAGGTTCGGGGCCTTCTCTTTCGCAATCTTTACGGCGCTCACGACTTTGTCCACGTCGGCGTGGGAGGCCGAGCCCTTCGTCGAGAAAGAGAGCATGGCTACGCGGGGCTCCTCGCCGGTCACGGCCTGGAAGTTCCGGGCCGAGGTGAGGGCGATGTCCGCGAGCTGGGCGTCGGTAGGATTGGGCACGACGGCGCAGTCGGCGAAACAGAGCAGGCGGCCGGGGAGGACCATGACGAAATAGCTCGAGACCGTGGAGATCCCGGGGGCCGTCCCGACGGTGTGGATGCCCGCGCGGATGACGTCGCCCGTCGAGGAGAGATTCCCGCCGACGACGGCGCCCGCCTTGCCCGTGGTCAGCATCAGCCCGGCGAAATAAAGGGGCGTCTTTGCGGCCTCGACCGCCTGGTCCAAGGTCCAGCCCTTGGCCTTCCGCTTCTCGTAGAGGAGGGCGACGAGCTCGTCCTTCCAGGCCGAGGTCACGGGGTCGACGATCTCGATGTCCCCGAGCGCCTTTCCCCCCTCGCCGGAGATCTTCCGGATGGCGTCCGGGTTCCCGACGAGCAGGGGAACGGCGATCCCCTCGGCCTTGAGAATCAGGGCCGCTTGGACGGTCCGGATGTCCCCGGCGTCAGGGAAAGCGATGCGAAGGCGCTTGGTGGCCGCCTTGGCCCGTATGTCGCGGATGAAGGTGTTGTCGCTCATGGTTCGCAGGCCTCCTTGGCCTGACGGAGAAATTTCCGACGATCATGAAAAAAACATGTTAACACGAAGGGCCGAAGGTTGTCCACATCAACACGCAAGACGACCCCCACTTTCTTGACAGGGAACGGGAATTGCATTATGAACTTGATGATGAAGAGAACGGCGCTGGGCCTGATCCTGGTGGCCGCCCTCGGCGGCGTCGCCAGGGCCGTGATCCAATTCGAGGTCGGTATGCTCGGCGGGACGAGGACCGTCAATAGCGCCGATATTAAGACCGTCTACGGCAACGGCATGGTCTACTTCCCCTATCTGGCCGTTCACGTTTGGAAGGGCCTGTTCGTCGGGGCCGGCTACGAGGGAGGATACTCGCGGAAGGGGATGATCGGCATCTACGAAGAACCGTCCACCCTCCGGGTCGGCGGGTTCGAGACCTTCGTCGGCTATGAGATCAAGGCCGGGACGGTCTCCCCCTACGTCAAAGTCGGCTTCGCCCGCTACTCCTATAAACAGACCATCGAGTCGCCCTTTGTCGGAGACCAGGTGGTGGACGCAAAAAAATGGACGCCGACGTTCGGCGGCGGCCTGAAGATCTCCCTGTCCGAGACCTTCTTCCTGGCCGGGGAGATCCGGCTGGTTCCGCTCAAGGTCAAGCCCTACGAGGACGAAGTGGACCTGGGCGGGATGCGATACACCGCCGGGTTCGGCCTGAAGTTTTAGCGATCAGATACTGGCTTGGTAAAAACAGGACCTCTGACCTTCCTCACAATCCCTGGTTGTCCAGGAACTGCCGGAGGCGGGACTCGATCTTCGTCGCCGCGCGCTTGTAGGCGTCGTATCCCAATCCCAGGGGGTCCTCGACGTCCCAGCCGAAGAGCCGGTCCTCCGGGACCGTCCGGGCCTCTTTGACCCGGCCGTAGATGTAGAGGTCCATGGCGATGACGTAGTCGAAGGATGATGCGTCGACCCCGCCGAAGCCCCTGGACCGGTGGGCGGAGATATCGGCCCCGTAGACGGCCTTCAGGACCAGGACGGCCTCCCCGGAGGCCGGCGAGCCCTTCACGGCGGCGATCCCGGCGCTTTCGGCCCGGACGCCGTTGCCGAGGACCTTCCGGGTGATGCCGACGGCCATGGGACTGCGGCAGATGTTCCCGAAGCAGACGAAGAGGAAGCTCGGGCCCATGGTTCAGTCACCCGGCCCGGTGCTTTCCAAGGAAACGTCCCTGGACTTTTCGTAGAGGAACGCCGAGAGGACGAGGAACTCGGCCGCTTCGGCATACTGTTTGCCGGTGAGGTACGTCACCGCCCTCGCCTCTTCTTCGCGGGCCCGCTCGTAGAGCCAGGACCCTTTCGCGGCCGCTTTGACGGTGTCGGCCTCCCGTCGGGCGTCCCGGACGAGGCCCTGCAGGCGGACGAGGCAGGCCTCTTCGGCGCCGCCCGGAACGCTGAGGACGTAGACCTTGCGGAGGATGGCGTAGAGGGTCCGCGCCCCGGAGAAATCGTTATTCCGGTAAGCCTCTTCGGCGTCCTTGAGCTTCTCGGAGGCGATCCAATGGAGGATGTTTTCGCCCTTCACCGCGATCGCGACGTCGGCCTTGCCGCGGACGAACTGCATCTCGCCCCTCGCCCGATCTGCCGCGTCCTTATCCTTGACGAGAGCGAGGAACCTGTTCATTTCGGACTGGCTCCGCGTATAGCTCTTCCGGGAGGCGTCCAGGTTCCCTGCCTGTTGCTCCTTCTGCCCGTCCGCGAATCTCTTCTGAACGTCCGCCCACAGGGAATTCATGGGCTGGCCCCCCTGGTCTTTTTTTTGGATGGAGGAAAGGGTCTTCTCCAAGGTCTGCAACTCCTTGGGGTTCATTGTCTTGACCGCTTCCCCGAGCAGGGGAGAGAGGAGCTTCACGGCCGTCCCGATCCGGGAGGCCCCTGCCGCCGGCGCGGCGGGCTCGGTCCCTTCGTCCGGCATCCGAAGCGCTCTCTCTCCGGGCTTCTTTGTCAGGAGGCGTCCGCCGAAGAAGGCGACGGCGGTGACGAGAAGAACCGCCAGGACCGGGACGAGGGTCCTTCTCGGATTGAACTTGATGGTGACCTCCCGGGTCGTCGTCGGTCTCTTCCGGACGATGGCCCGCTCCGGCGTCGGGAAGCCTTTTTCGAGCGCCTCCAGCTCTTCGCCGAGCTCCGCGGCCGACTGATAGCGGCCCGCTTTTGCCTTTGCCAGGCACTTGAGGACGATGCGGCTGAGGGTGGGGGAGAGATGGTTGTTCAGCTCCCGGGGGTCCCGGGGAGGCTCGCTTTTCTGTTTGATGGCCACGCTGAGCGGCGTCTCACCCTCGAACGGGACCCGGCCGGTCGCCATCTCGAAGAGGATGACGCCCAGCGAATAGATGTCCGAGCGGGCGTCGACCTCCCGGGCCTCGGCCTGCTCGGGGGACATATACTCGGGCGTCCCGATGATCGCGCCGGTCCCGGTGAGCCCCCTGGTCCCGAGGGAGCTGGCGATGCCGAAATCCATGATTCGGGCGTTCCCGTCCCGGTCGATCATGACGTTCTGGGGCTTGAGGTCCCGGTGGATGACGCCGTGGGCATGGGCTTCGGCCATCCCTTCCGAGATCTGCCGGGCGAGCGTCACGGCCTTGGCCTCGGTCAGGTTCCCCGACCGGCGGATGAAGCTCTTGAGGTTCTCTCCGGGGACGTACTCCATGGTGATGAAAAAGTTCAGCCCGTCCTCGCCCAGGTCGTACATCCGGCAGACGTGGCGCTGGGAGATCCTCCGGGCCAGCTTGATCTCGTTGCGGAACCGTTCGACTCTCTCCTCGTCCATGCCGATCTCGGGCCTGAGAAGCTTGAGGGCGACGTTCTCCCGGACCTTGGTGTCGAACGCTTTGTAGACCTTGCCCATGCCGCCCCGGCCGAGCTCCTCGATAATCTCGAAGCGGCCGGCGAGAGTCGTCCCGCGCTCGAGCTCGCGAGGGGGCTGCAGGGTCTGGGTGAAGGCGACGCTTGAGCTGGCCGTTCCGGGGAGCACCCGGCCGCAGTTGCCGCAGAACCGGGTATCGTCCGGGTTCTGGTACTGGCACACCGAGCACTTCATGGAAGAGGCCCCTTTTTTTCCTCAGGATATCAAGTACGTTCGAAAACGTCAAACAGTTACGGCTTCCGGACGATGCAGGCGATCAGGTATCCATGACGGCCGAGGCGGGGGAACTTCCGGTGGAGGCCGGCGAAGAACCCGACCGCGGGCGCGGCAAGGACCGCGAGCCTTGGGTTCCGTACCTGGAGCCAGAGGTCGAGCATCCGGAGCCAGCCGGGAATGAAGAGGATCCCCGTCCGGTCCACGACCTCGAAGCCTTGCGCGACGAGCAGTCGCTCCAGGGCCTTCATGCTGAAGGCCTTCTCGTAGCCGTAGGCGTAGAGCCCGAGCCGCCGGAGCCCCCAGACCAGGAGCGGCCGGAGGAAGGGGTCCCGGGCGTTCGGCACGCCCATGACGGCGACCCCACCCTTCCGCAGCACCCGGAAGCATTCCCGGATAGCTTGTCTGTGTTCCTTGAAATGCTCGATCGTCCCCATGCTGTAGATGCCGTCGAACACGCCTTCCGCGAAGGCGACGGCCCGGACGTCGGAGACGATGAAACCGCGCCGGCCCGGGCTGTCCCGGAACGCTTCTTCCGCCCCCCGGAGGATCTCGATCGATATGTCGATCCCGTAGACCTCCGCGCCGGCGTCGGCCGCGTATCTCAATATCTTCGTGTTCTTGGCTTCGTCCCAGAGATCGGTCTTGAGGATCCTCCGGCCGGCGAGATCCGGGAAATACTCGCGAAAAAGCCGCTCCTCGCATTCCCGGTAATACCGGGTGGACTTGGCCTCGGAGAGGGAGGGGAAATGGGCTCCCGTCCAATCCCAGAAGGACCGGTAGCCGTTCGTCCCGGGTTCAGCGGGCGCCATAAAACGCGAATGACCCATCGTCATGGACCTCGACCTGGCCCGACCAGCGGATCTTCACGAGCCCGGGGACGTTCCGGCACCGGAACCTCGCGATCTCCGGCATTCCCGACCTGATCATGATTTCCCGCGGAATTTCGTTCCAGGACGCGACGGCGCAGTACATCCTCCGGAAGCCCTTCGCCCGGATCGCCGTTTTGGCGAGAAAAGCACCGTGAGCATAGATGCCGGACCTCTGGAACTCCGGATGAACGAAGGCTTCGTCGGCGTAGACCTCGTCAGGGCCGAGGACGAGGCGTCCGTGCAGATAGGGGATGTCCAACGATCCGACGAGCATCCAGTGGCTGTAGACCGGTTTGTCTCCGCTCCGGCCGAGGAAGGCCAGGTGGCCTTCTTTCAGCCGTCTCTCGAGCAGTGCCCGCGAATAATACCCCTTGCGCAGCTCCATGAGGGCCGGGATATCCTCCATTCCGGCCGGCCGCACCCGGCACGGGACCGATGGCGGAGGAAAGGGGACGATTCTGTCGAGATCCTGAGAGAAAATGGAGTAGACCCGACCGAACGACCAGGGGAGGACCCGGATCGCGAACTCCCAGGCGCCCATGTAGCGGACGACGTCCGAGGCGGCCCGGAGCCTGCTCCGTAAGCCCGCGGGATAGGCCCGGGTCCGCCGCGTTCGTCGACCCTCTTTCAGGCCTCCCATAGGTCCTCCGGGTATACGCCGCGGGCGACGATCTCGCGGATGGCGGCTTGGACGCGAGCCCGATCCTCGGGGTAGGTCACGCCGAACCACTTCTCAGCCGTCGGTAGGATCTTGACCCGGGCTTTTCCCTCGCGCACCAGGCTCCCGACGACCTCCGGGATGAGGAACTCGGCTTTGAGGATGTCCGGGGCGCTCGCCCGGAGGAATGCGGGGAATCGGGCTTCGAGCTCGCCGAAAAGGCCCGGCGTGAACCCCCAGATGTTCATGGAAACGAAACTCCCGGCGGGGAGTCCGACCCACGCGCCGTCGTCCCCGGCGAACTTGACGCCGTCGGGAAAGCCGCGGACCCTCTGGCGCTCACGGATGTCGACGAGACAGCCGTCCGCCCCGGTCTTGCAGACCCCTCTGGCCACGTGCCCGTGCTCGGATAGGGTGTTCTCGAGGACATAGCCGACCATGGCGTAGTCGGAGATCCCTCCGGAATCCCCGGCGTTCCGCAGGTGCCCGGCCAGGGCGTCGAACGCTGTCCGGCCGTAAAAATCATCCGCGTTGATGGCCGCGAAGGGGGTGACGACGCTTCTCCGGGCGCACAGGATGGCGTGTCCCGTTCCCCAGGGCTTAGTCCTCCCTGCGGGGAGGGAGAAGCCGGCGGGGAGGCGGTCGAGTTCCTGGAGGACGTAAGTGGTTTCGACCCGGCTTTCGACAGTCCGGCCGATCCTCTCGCGGAAGGCGTCTTCGATCTCGCTGCGAATGACGAAGACGACCTTGTCGAATCCCGCCCGAAGGGCGTCATAGACCGAATATTCGACGACGATCTCACCGTTCGGCCCGACGGGGTCGATCTGCTTGAGACCCCCGTACCGGCTCCCGATGCCGGCGGCCATGACCAGGAGTGTCAGGGATGCCATTCGTTAGTTCTCCGTCCGAAGGTTGATTCTAGCATATCCGGCGGACCCGGAGAAGGCCGCCGGGAGGCCGGGCCGTCCGGGCAAGGCGCCTTCCCCGCCTTTACTTATCCGATGCCATTCGCTATCATTACCAGAAGAGAAATCTTGTCGGAAATCGAGGTGTCCGCATGATCCGTTCGACGACCGTCGTCTGTATCCGGCATCAGGGCCGGGTCGTCATGGCCGGGGACGGTCAGGTGAGCATGGGGCAGACCGTGCTCAAGGCCACCGCCCAGAAGATCCGGCGGCTCTACAAGGGGGCGGTCCTGGCCGGTTTCGCGGGGTCCACTTCGGACGCATTCGCCCTCTTCTCCAGGTTCGAGGTCAAGCTCGAGGAGCACCGGGGGAACCTTTCCCGGGCGGCCATCGAGCTCGCCAAGGACTGGCGCTTGGACAAGGCCCTCCGCCAGCTGGACGCCCTGCTCATCGTGGCCGACAAGGACGTTTCGTTCCTCATCTCCGGGACCGGGGACGTCGTCGAGCCCGACGACGGGGTCGTGGCCATCGGATCCGGCGGCCCCTACGCCCTGGCCGCGGCCAGGGCGCTCCTCCGGCATACCGGCTTGTCGGCCCCTGAAATCGCGACGGAGGCCATGAGGATCGCCGCCGGGATCTGTGTCTATACCAACGACCGGATCACCCTGGAGGAACTCTAGATGCCGATCATCCTTCCCGAGTCCATGGACAGGCCCTCTGAGGAACCCAGGGACACGGAGCTCACGCCCAGGGAGATCGTCGCCGAGCTCGACAAGTACATCATCGGCCAGAAGGCCGCCAAGAAGGCGGTGGCCATCGCCCTGCGTAACCGTTTCCGACGGCGCAAACTCCCCCCCGAGCTGGCCGATGAGATCGCGCCCAAAAATATTCTGATGATCGGGCCGACCGGGGTGGGGAAGACCGAGATCTCCCGCCGCCTGGCCAAACTCACGTCCTCGCCGTTCCTCAAGATCGAGGCCAGCAAATTCACCGAGGTCGGCTACGTCGGGAGGGACGTCGAATCGATGATCCGGGACCTCGTCCGGATGGCTGTGGACATGGTCAAGGCGGAGAAAGTCGAGGAGATCGCCGAGAAGGCGAGGGGGACCGTTGAAGAACGGATCCTCGACCTCCTCCTCCCGCACCCGGGCGTCCGCGAGGACGCCGCCGACGAGGACGCGTCGCGGTTCCAGGAGACCCGCGAGAAGCTGAGGAAACAGCTCCGGTCGGGCTTCCTGGAGGACCGGCCTGTCGAGATCGAGGTCAAGGAGAAGGCGACGCCCGCCTTCGAGCTGTTCTCGAACGCGGGGGTCGAGGACATCGGGATGCAGATCCAGGAGATCATCCCCGGATTCCTGGGCGGGAAGTCCAAGAGGCGGAAGATGAAGATCCGGGAGGCCCGGGAGATCCTCCTCGAAGAGGAGGAGAAGCGCCTGGTGGATATGGACCACGTCTCCCGCCTGGCCATCGAGAGGGTCGAGCACTCGGGCATCATCTTCCTGGACGAGGTGGACAAGATCGCCGGACGGGAGACCGGGCATGGGCCCGAGGTCAGCCGCGAAGGCGTCCAGCGCGACCTCCTGCCCATCATCGAGGGGACCACCGTCAACACGCGCTTCGGGCTCGTCCGGACCGACCACGTGCTCTTCATCGGCGCGGGGGCCTTCCACGTCTCCAAACCCTCCGACCTCATCCCCGAGCTCCAGGGACGCTTCCCGATCCGGGTGGAGCTCACGCCCCTCGACAAGGGGGATTTCGTCCGCATCCTGACCGAACCGGAGAACGCCCTCATCAAGCAGACCGAAGCCCTGATGGCCACCGAGGGAGTCCGGGTCGAGTTCGCCCCCGAGGCCGTCGACGAGATCGCCGCCATCGCCGAGAAGGTCAATCGCGAGGCGGAGAACATCGGGGCCCGCCGGCTCCACACGATCCTGGAAAAGGTCATGGAGGACATCTCCTTCGAGGCTCCCGATATCCCGAACAAGGACATCCTCATCTCCCGGGAATACGTCCAGAGCCAGCTCAAGGACATCCTCGAGGACCAGGACCTGAGGCGCTTTATCCTATGACGAGGAAGATCGCCACCTTCGCCGTCCTCATGGCCTGCGCGGCCGCGTTCGCCTGCGGAAAAAAGGGGGCGCTTCTGCCCCCTCTCATCCGGACGCCCCAGAAGGCGGAGGCGGTGACCGTCCTTCAGCGGGGCGCGACGCTCTTCGTAGAATGGAAGAACCCCGTCAAGTCCGTCGACGGGAATCCCCTGGCCGGCGTTTCCGAAGCGGAGGTCTGGGTCCTCGAAGAGGTGAAGGCCAAGACCGCGGCCGGGGCGATGACCGCCAAGGACTTCGAGGGCAAGGCCCGGCTTGAGGTCTCGCTGAAAAAGGACGGGCTTGCCGCGCTCCGGAAGGACAAGGGGACCGACGAAGCCGGGTTGGTTTATCCCTATTCCTTGGCCGGGAAGACATCGGCGTCTTTGAAGGTCCGCTTCGCCGTTCGGGTGCGGGACGGCCGGTCCCGGATGTCCGAGCTTTCGGACCCCGTCGCCTTCGATCCCCAGGTCGGCCCGGGGCCTCCGCAGGAGCTCGCCGCCCGGGTCCTCGAGGACCGGATTGAACTCGTCTGGAAGGCCCCTGCGGCCAACTTCGACGGGTCGACCCCTGCCGCCGTATCCGGCTATAACATCTATCGTCGGGGAAAGGACGGCCCGGCCGCGCTCGTCAACTCGAGCCTCATCCGCGAGCCTACGTTCGCGGATCCCGACGTCGCCTATGGCGTCCCCGTCCGTTATTTCGTCCGGGCCTCGGCCAAGGAAACACCGCCCTACCTGGAGAGCGATGACTCCGAGATCCGGGAGCTCGTTCCCGAGGACGTCTTCCCTCCCGCCGCCCCGGTCGGCGTCGTCCCGGTGGCGGGGAGCGGGTTCGTTTCCCTGAGCTGGGAGGCGAACCGGGAGAAGGACCTTGCCGGCTATAGGGTCCGGCGCCGCGAAGAGGGGGGGACGGAGGACCTCGTCCTGACCCCGGCCCTTCTTCTCGAGAACGCCTGCACGGACCCGACGATTGAAAAGGGGAAACGTTATCGATATTCTATGAGCGCCGTGGACATCAGGGGAAACGAAAGCGCCCGGACCGAGGTTGTCGTGGACGCCCCCGGGGGCGGGACGCGATGAAGATCTACCATTTTCGCTACAGGAAGAGGATCCTTTACGGGGTCCTCAAGGAAGAGTACCTCTTCCCCCTGAAGGGCTCGGTGTTCGGGGACTTCCGCATCGAGGACAGCCCCGTCCCGGTCGGGGACGTCCGGCTCCTTCCCCCCGTCGTGCCCTCGAAGATCGTCGCCGTCGGCGCCAATTATCGGGACCACGCCCTTGAGATGGGAAGGCCCCTGCCCGTTGAGCCCCTGCTCTTCCTCAAGCCCCCCTCAGCCGTCGTCGGGCCCCAGGACTTCATCGCCTACCCGCGGATGTCGAAGTGCGTGGACTACGAAGGGGAGCTCGCGGTCGTCATTCGGAAGAGAGCCAGGAACCTCGCGGACGACGCCCGGGTAGAAGATTACATCCTCGGCTACACGTGCTTCAACGACGTGACCGCCCGGGACTTGCAGGCCAAGGACGTCCAGTTCACACGGGCCAAGTCCTTCGATACCTTCGCCGCCTGCGGGCCGTGCGTGGCGACGGGCATCGACCCGTCCGCGCTCCACATCAAGACGTTCCTGAACGGGAAGCTGAAACAGTCGGGAAACACGGCCAACCTCATCTTCACCGTCCCGTTCCTCGTCCGCTTCGTCTCGAGGATCATGACGCTCGAGCCGGGCGACATCATATCCACCGGGACGCCGGCGGGCGTCGGGCCCATGCTGCCGGGCGACCGGGTGGACGTCCAGATCGACGGCATCGGGACGCTGTCGAACCAGGTCATGAGGATCACCGAATGAGAGCCGGACCCAAAGGCCGAGGACCTGAGGAGGGATCATGAAATTTTTTCTTGACACAGCCAACCTGGAGGAGATCCGAGAGCTCGCGAGCTGGGGGATCGTCGACGGCGTGACCACCAACCCTTCGCTCTGTTCGAAGGAGAACCTGAAATTCGACGACCTCGTCCGCGAGATCTGCCGCATCGTGCCGGGCCCGGTCAGCGTGGAGTGCGTGTCGACCTCCGCCCCGGACATCGTCGTCGAGGCGCGGGGCCTGGCCGCGGTGGCGCCCAACGTCGTCATCAAGATCCCGGTCTCCATCGAGGGGCTCAAGGCGACGAAGGCCCTGGCAGCCGAAGGGATCAAGGTCAACATGACGCTCGTCTTTTCCTCGCCCCAGGCTCTGCTCGCGGCGAAGGCCGGGGCCCGCTACGTCAGCCCGTTCATCGGCCGGCTGGACGACATTTCGCAGGACGGGATGGAGCTCGTCGAAGAGATCGTCGCCATCTTCGAGAACTACCGGTTCGAGACGGAGGTCATCGTGGCCAGCGTCCGCCACCCGCGGCACGTCGTCGAAGCCGCCCTCCTCGGCGCGGACATCGCCACCATCCCCGCCTCCATCCTGCGGAAGATGGTCGCCCATCCCCTGACCGCCGCGGGCATGGAGACGTTCCTCAAGGATTGGGCCAAGGTCCGGAAATAGCATGGAATGAGGATCCTGAAAAGGCTCAAGGGCCTCGTCGCCTTCGTCGCGATCATGGCCCTGCTCGTCGGGGCGCTCGTCGTCGGCAAGAACATCTTCCTCCGCCAGGCGAAGAAAAAAATCGAGGCGTCGTTCGCCTATTCCCGCCTCCGTCTTTCGGCCCTGCCCCCGTCCCTCGTGCTCGAAGACGTTCGGACCCTCGACCCGGCGCCCTTCTTTTCGGCCCGGAAGGTCACCGTCGGCATCTCCTACGTCTCGCTTCTGCGGCGGGAAAAGCCCCTGATCGTCCTCATCGAGGGAGCCGCCGTGCGCATGACAGGCGAGCCGGGGCCGGCCCGAAAATACTGGCCTCTGCCCGTCGCCGTCGAGAAGGGGATCGTCAAGGACGGCGAGATCTCTGTCCAGCTCCGGGGGGGACTCCTCCGCTTTCGCGGCCTGAAAGCCCTCTTTTCGGAGAGGGGCGATGCCTTCTCCTTCCAGGCTGTCGCGGAGGCGGGGAGCTTCACCCCGTCGGCCGGGCCGGCCTTCGGGGGTGCGGTCACCCTCTCGATCTCCGGCAAGGGGCGGGAGGTGACGGTCCACCGGGCGGTCGTCGAGGGACCCGGCTTCGTAGTCAAGACCCGGGGCCGGCTCGTCAACCCGGAAAACCCCGTCCTCGAGCTCAAGACCTTTTTCGACGTCGAGACCTCGTTCGTGACCGGGCTCCTGAAGCTCCCCTTTGTCTGGAAGGGGAGGGCCGAAGGCTCCGGCCTGTTCACGAGATCGGCCGGCGAGATCTCCTTCCGGTCGGACCTCTCAGGATCGGACATCGTCCTGAACGGGGTTCCGCTGGGCTGGGTCTCGGGGAGCGTTGGGATCGACGGAAAGGGCCGCGGGGAAGTCGACCTTTCGGTCGTCGACGGGGGGCCGCAGGGCGCCACCGTCCTCGTCAAGTTCGCGGGCGGCCGGGTCGAAGGCCGGGTCGGAGGGACCCGTCTCGACCCCATCATGCGCTTCGTCAAGATCCCCTGGCCGGTGCGGTCGCCGGCATGGGGGACCTTCTCCATCCAA
>Ga0315295_10002061_pt1 | contig 17100 bp, 13 predicted proteins | sample YL17G14_0_MG_FD_204453 | JGI IMG/M metagenome (GOLD analysis project Ga0315295, IMG submission 204453) | Sediment microbial communities from Yellowstone Lake, YNP, Wyoming, USA - YL17G14_0 | ecosystem: Environmental > Aquatic > Freshwater > Lake > Sediment | place: USA: Wyoming | collected... | reverse complement strand
AACCACCGACCCAATAAGTGCGACTTTTTTATTCAATCTTCCCCTTGCCATAAATTTCTCCTTTCTTTCATCAAAGCCTGCAAACACAGAGGCTGTCTTTTCCTGTTTTTTTTGTTAAATCGTGCATCTTTCGTCTAACGTGACTCCGTTCCCCAGATTCCCAAACGCAGAAAAAAGTGCGTTTAGAGGCCTCTGTGATTTATCACAAGATGAGAATCCTATTGCTTGTTCTAAACTCAGTCTTGCTACCTTAATTTATTCACCACTGACTGCTCTTGCCTTTTTCTAAATGGGCCAATGCTCTTTTTCTAAAATGGGCAAGATTACACCTAAGAGCTTTTGGCTTGCCGTCGCTGCTTCTTCTTTGGCCGGGTAAACACTCCCCCGCCGTCCCGCCACACCAAACCCCGTATTAAAAAACTTCCACTCAACCTTGCAAAAATACGAATGCTTGCCGCGAATGTTTTCGTTAAGAACGAGTCTGACACCTTCTCTACTGTTGACATAATCCTTGTTAACCCTAAATAAGTACAAAACCGGAAATTTTGTGCTCTTCTGCCAGTAATCAGAATCCGTAATGGTAAAAACAAGGTATCTTACCGGAATTTCTTGTGTTCCCAATCCGAGTGTCACACTATCAGATGCCAATCTTTGAAAGCCACTGCCCAAATAGCATTCTTCCGGCACATGCGGCACTTTGTCCGGAAGCTCGTAATAAGTAATAAACAACGAACAATAACGAACAGCACTATTAGCCGATGCATCGAGGTCCTCCAGAACCCACTGAATATAATCCTTCGTGCCAAGACTCTCAACAACATCTTCACTTTCGATTTTACCTTTTGATACTACTTTGTAAGGAGCCAGGCCTTTCTCATCCAAAAGGTCTAAAGATTTTTTCAACGGCCAGGGGTCCTTCTTTAAGTATATCCCGAAACTTTTTATCGCGACCGACATACCCCCGCCGGCCATTGCAAGTATCGCTGCACATATCAAAAAGGCCGGCTGCATATAATGTTTAATATATGCGCTATCCACTATTCCTGTCCGGCTACGGCACGCTCCGCCGTGACGAGTCTGCTCTTTTCCACTTTTGTTATTTTCTTTCATCTATCCGCTGACCGCTATAACTATCCGCTATTTTTTACGACGAATCACAATATCCCCGGTAACCGTCTCATCCCCTTCAATAAACAAACTCGACATAAACCACGCAAGAAAACCATATAAGCCAAAAGCCAACGGCAACATTGCCATGCCAAGAAGATCATGATAAATACCCTGAGCGTACCTGGGGTGTATCAGAATATAAATAAATCCGGTAGCCGTAACTCGTACGATATTGCAAAATATCGCTATCGGTATTATGCTAGCCAACAAAACGATTCGCTGCCATATAGGTCTGTAGTGCAAATATGCCATAGCAACACCCAAAGCCAAAAAGGCCATCAGCAATCGCATTCCACTACACGCCTCAGCCACATTAAGCGGGGGGTCCAGTTTTTGGCCCCGGTAAACTACATCTATCACCACACCGCTAACCGTAGCTTCCATCTCACTAACTAAATTCAGCAAAATAGTAGTAACCTTTGCTGCCCACTGTTGCATCGGCATAGTCAGACTAACATAATATCTCGTCGGCAATGGAACAGCAAAGACCAAAAACGCAATCGGAAGCCACGTATATCTAATCAAACGCCACCCACCCAAAAACAATACAATCGCACCAAGAGTTGCTATCATACCCAGAGGGCGAAAGTACCCATATTGGAAGTGAACTATGTTAAGAGGATAAAACACAATCCCGCAAATCAGAAAAAACAAACCGAGGTAATTCGGCTTGGTTTGAAGGTTTAAAATCTTGCCCTTTGCCTGGTCAATGAAGTATAAACTAAAAAGTGGGATTAGAAAACCATGCGACCAGCTGCTGTCAGTAAGCCATTTGCCAACAATAGTCTCAATTTCATTATAAAAAAGATAGACAAACAATCCCCCAATTATCACCATTTTGACGTAACTATGCACCGAAAGCTCACGCCAGCCTGCCCGACGGACAAGCCTTTGGGTAGGCGGGCTTGTACGAACCGAGTTTCCATCCCGCCCGCCGTGAGGCGTCCCCAAGCGGAGTGAGGCGTCCCCAAGCGGACTGAGGGACGGTGTTCCCCCCGCCGTCGCGGAGCCCGCTATGTCGGGCGTAGAACGGCCACTTCCCCCTTGTCTTCTGTCGAAGACAGAAAAGGGGGCGAAATGCTTTTCGTCGCCCCCGCTCTTGCTTCGCAAGAAGCTGCGGGGGCAGTCGGTTCCCACTTGGGAAGGTTTGTAAATGAGGCCTTGGTCCTCTTTTATTTGGGCTGCCCTTTTACGATTTTCCGCAAAATGGTGCCCTTCTGCAATAGAAGAAGTAATATTGTCCGTCATAATCAAAAGACTCTGTTAAAACAACCACTGTGGTATCGGCCTGCGAGTTCCGTAATCTCTCTCTCCAAAATTACGGTCGTAAATAAAACCGAACCCGTAAGTTGCCCTGAACGAATTTCGCAAAACCGCACGCCACCGAGCCGTAGGATGTGTGCCGACATTGATGAGGTCGAGCGGTTTAATAAAAAAGTCCGGCTGTTCGCCACTGGTGATTTTATCCAAATCCACCATAACCGTTTCTTCTTTGTTCTTACCGACTCTCCTTGTCACCTCGCAACGTCTTGGCCATGCCAAAGGCCCCAAACCGCCCGCTGCAGCCACAGCCATCTTCAAAGTAACCGGTCGGCCGTCCATGGGCACAACTCCCTGGTAGTTGGTATTACCATAAATAAAGTATTCACCGGTAACATCAACAGGAACATGAATACTATCACCGGGCTTTATCACAATATTATAGCGAGGGTCACCGCTTCGCAACTTATCTGCAGGAATTTCTATAACTCGTGCCTGCATTCCTCCAGTTCCTACCTCATCCCAGTCGAACTCCTCCGGCACTCTTTCCCTAAGTGGTTCGGCTACTTTCTCAGGCTCGACTCCAACTTCCAGTTCTGCCTCCACTTGGGGACGCCTTACGGCGGGCTTTGGCCGACCAACTTGAATCGGAACCCATCTGCCATCCTGAAAAATCCACTCAACACGACCTCTCTCGCCCTCATTTATTGGCGCATCTATCGTCTCGCGACCAGCCGGTCCGGCTGATGACTCCTGCACGCCTTCCACGTCCACCGGCGCCCTCTCGTCATCGGCTAACGGTTCAAAACCTTCCGGTAAGGCTGCTTCGGCAAGTTCCTTATCCGTTATCATCTCCGCCGAAGCTATAACTAATCCCTGCGACTGCGAAAGGGGGAACCGCTGCTGTCTCGCTCGCGGCGCTATTATCTCCAGCATTTCTTTTTCAGGTTCATTCAGTTCCTCCGGCTTATCCGTCTCCTTTAGCTTCTCTGGCTCCTTTGGTTTCTCCAGCTCAGCAATCCCCGTGTCAACAGGCTCCGTTATTACTTCTTTGCCCGTAACAGGACGGGAAACGTAAACATAGCTTACGTTAAATTGCCTTATCCCGCCTGCTGAAGCAATTGCATCTGTCAACCTAAAATCATACCGCGGAATGGCATATCTGTCCGGCCGCGGTACACCGTCACCCCATATTGAAAACGTGAGTCGTTGTGAACCAACCAAGGTTACGACAACTAACGGCTCTTTCAACACACTCGGCGAAAGTACTTGCCTTATCTCATCCTCAAGCTGCGATTCAGTCAAGCCTGCCGCCTCAACCACCCCAACCTCCGGTATGGATATCTTGCCGGTTTCGGTAACTGCATACTCGTTTGCAAATGGCACTCCCTCCTGCAACAGTTCGAAAATGGATATTCTCACAGCGTCGCCCGGACTAAACACATAATCAGTCTCATACGCCACAACATCTATCGGTTTCGGCTCTTCCGCTCCCTTCCAAACCGACGGAGTCTCCTCTGCCACACCCAATGAATCCAGTATCACATTCACCGCCGGAACAGGACGAAACCTGCCTACTTGCGTGGGGTCAAAAAACTTATTGCCGCAGCCAGCCAGGTAAATACTTAGAATAGATAAAAGAGATACAATCGCTACAGCCCGTGTGCCTTTGACCGCGTCAGAAACTCCCCCTAAGCGTAAAGGGTGTCTCGAATTCTGCATCAAATTATTCCTCGCTGTAGAATTTCTAACAGGGTTCATATCACTAACATCCCAAAAATACAGAGCATATAGCCACAAGAACACCTGCAAAAGTAACTTATGCACTTATAACTTATGCACTTATAATCGGTTTAACACGTTGTTGGCTTAATTTTTTTACCCGCCACAAGGCCAAATATTACAAAGAAATTAATAATGTATCCAGCGTATTCCATCTCCTATCCCGCTTTACATATCACAATGCGCTTCTCACTTTTCTCTGTTACAACCATAGGAGCACAAAGCAGTTATGCTCGTCGGGGCGAAGCGCCCTGCCGTAGCCCGAAAGGTTCGCATTTTGGCCGGTTTTGCAAAATGGAGTCCCTGAAACTAACAGGCTTCGCTGGTTTACTCCACAGGACAGCTCCTCACTTTCTACAAAACAATCCATAGTTTAATTATACTGCTTAAATACAGGATTTGTTCATTATGGCTCTTCCGCCTAAGCCCGATAACTATCGCAATACCATTACAGATAAAAGGCCCCCCTTCTTGCTTTCGCAAGAAAGCAGGAGGCAAAAGTTTTTCAGTCTCCAAAGTTAAGTGCTTACAATTAAAGTAGTTGTGATTTCTGCCGGAAATAACCCACAAAATCAAAAAAAAGCTTGACATTTCAAGAGTTTTTTTATATGCTTAATAGCCTAAATTAACTTTAGGGTGTGATTATGTGGTGAAAGTAGGAGGGCACGTCAATGGGCCAAACTATGAAAGAGAAAGGTGAAGCTGTGATTGCGAAATATATACTAACCATCTTACTATTACTTGTTCCAACGTTTTTGATATCCTGTACATCCCAAATACCTGTTGCTACAAATTACCCGTATAGCGAGCAGCAAAAAATGCAGGCCCCCCATCACTGGGAGGTATTGGCAGCTGAGGTGGTCTCGCAACTGAAGCAAAGCAACAAGATTTCGAACAGTATGCCGTTGTTTGTAGTCCCGAAGTTTCATTTGCCAAGTAAGGAGGATCCGACCATCTGGACAGCCACCAAACCCTTAGCCATAGCAGATGAATCCGACCGGCTTGTCACCATACCGTTCAAAAGAGCCTACCAAAATTACCTAATTACACAGTTAGTCAACGCAGGTTATAACGTAGTCGATGATAGCAAAGCGGCGGAACTGTTAATGACATTCGACATACAGTTAGTTAAACATAACGACCGCCCTGTTCGCTCACCAGATATTATTTCTAAAATCGGCAGGGTTCTTGCCGGAAGTGCAGACGGAGCATATATCGGCATCGAAGCTTCCCCATATGAAGTTGTAATCACAACATCCGTAAAAAAAGGCAGCACTTATGTAATGAGTCACACCGGCACTTATTATATTGATACGCCCCTTTGGGACAGCACTTACGCATTACAGGGAAAGACAATGGAGGTTGTTAATCAATGATTAAATATATGATGTTAATATCATTGCTCGTGTTGGGGTGTGGTCTGCTTACCAGCTGTGACCCAGCTGTCCAACTGGCTATGTCCAGAGCCGATGTCAAAAAAATCAATGAAACAAGTGAGTGTGAGACTGAAAGGCACCAACAGCGTATTACGGACCTTGAGAATAAGACCGACACCGAAAAACTTGTCAAGGAGTCCAAAGTAGAGCTCACCGGAGACTTTTGGACTTGGCTGACAGGCACGTCTATTCCTGGCGCCAATTATAAGGCCGCAGACTCTCTGCTAAACAAAATTCAGCCCAAACTCCCCAAAGACAGCCCCATTCTGGTAGCAAGCTTTGTTAACATTGATGACCTGGATAACTCCTCCACGTTCGGAAGGGTAGTATCAGAACAGTTTGCATCACGATTTAAACAAAGGAACTACACCACTATAGAGATGAAATTACGCACAAATGTTTTCATAAGGGCAGATTCAGGTGAATTTCTGCTTTCCCGTGAACTGGCGGAAATTAGCACCAAGCATCGTGCACAAGCTGTAGTCGTGGGGACCTATGCCGTGGCTTCAAAAAAGGTTTATCTTACAACACGAGTTATTAATGTCAGCGACGGGCGTGTTCTTTCCTCTTACGACTACGACATACCTATAACCAGTGATGTGTTCAAAATGCTGCTAAAAGGCAAAAGCAAAATGGGTTGGTTATAAAAACCAGATACCATCACCTGTGCCTGCGTAACCTGTGCAGGCAACCACAGGTGCAGGCAATTACAATAATCTGCTTTGTCCTATGGACTCCTTACGGAGAACAGATGGAGGCCCCTATGGTTTCCCCGTATCACATTTCAATTTCGCAAGTTGCTCCATCAAAGCATACCTTTGGGTCGCATCGCTGCTGGCAAGCTTGAGCAACTCCGCTGCTGCCTGCGGTTTCGATTGCACAAGCTGCCGATAACGCCCCTGCCCATAAGCATATTCTTTGAAATCAAGTGTAGGAGCCTTCGAATCAAGCTGTAGCGGGTTTTTACCTTCTTTTTTAAGTCGCGGGTCAAACCTATACAACGGCCAATGGCCACAATCAACGGCCTTTTCCTGCTCTTGATAGCCCGCCGCCATATTTATACCGTGAGCGATACAATGGGCGTATGCAATTATAAGCGAAGGACCGGGGTAACTTTCCGCCTCGACAAAAGCCTTTACCGTCTGGTTTGGATTTGCACCAATCGCGACCTTGGCAACATAGATATTGCCATAGACAATAGCCATAAGGCCAAGGTCCTTTTTAGGGTTTGGTTTTCCAGCCGCTGCAAATTCGGCCACTGCCGCCCTCGGCGTAGCCTTCGACATCTGCCCGCCTGTATTAGAATAGACCTCCGTATCCAAGACAAGCACATTGACATCAGCACCACTGGCCAAGACATGGTCCAGCCCGCCATATCCGATATCGTAGGCCCATCCATCGCCTCCAAGTGCCCAGACGGATTTGCGGACGAGATAATCTACAACGTCCAATAACTGCCTGCAATCTGCACAATTGCTCTTTTTGCATTGCTCTTTGAGTTTATCCACCTGTGTCCGCTGTTCTTCAATAGCAGCTTGCAGCGGTTCATTGGCCAATGCAGCCGTTCGGATTTCCTCCGCCAGAGCGGCATCGATGCAGTTTTTTTCTGTCACCCTGGCCAGCAAGTAAAGAGCCCGTTCTTTGAATTTGTCGACCGTCAGTCGCATACCCATAGCAAACTCCGCATTATCCTCAAACAAACTGTTGCTCCAAATAGGCCCCCTGCCGTCAAACCGCTTTCCATAAGGCGTTGTCGGCAGATTGCCGCCGTATATCGACGAGCAGCCTGTTGCGTTACCAATCATTGCCCTGTCACCAAACAGTTGTGTGAGCAGTTTTACATAAGCGGTTTCTCCACAGCCGGCACAAGCACCGGAATACTCAAACAAAGGCTGAATTAACTGACTGCCCTTTACGGTATCGAACTTGAAAAGTTTTGGGTCTGTATTTGGAATCGAAAGGAAGTATTTATAATTTTCGCGCTCGCTGCTGCGAATCGGCTCCTGCAGCACCATATTGATTGCCTTTCGGCCTGTGGGCTGTTTGTTTTCGTCCTTTTGCTCAGCAGGACAATTAAGCACACAGGCACTGCAGCCGGTGCAGTCTTCCGGTGCCACCTGAACGGTAAATTTCATACCGGCGAAATCTTTCCCTTTTGCATCAGCGCTTTTGAACGTCGCCGGTGCATTTTTGAGGTTCTGCTGGTCGTAAACTTTTATTCTAATAGCAGCATGCGGACAAACCAAAGAGCATCTGCCGCACTGGATACAAATATCAGGCCCCCACTGAGGAATAAAGACAGCGATGTTGCGCTTTTCATACTGGGTCGTGCCGGACGGAAATTTACCATCAACCGGCATTTTGCTCACGGGTATCTTGTCACCACGAAGAGCTATAAGCTCCGCAGTAACATCTTTAACGAAATCAGGAGCATCTTCCGGAACCGGCGGCCGCATCTTAATCCTGCTTGTCACCTTGTCAGGAACTTCAACTTCATAAATTCTTTCAAGAGCGCCGTCAACAGCCGCATTGTTCATTTCAACAATCTTCTCGCCCTTCTTACCGTAGGTTTTTCTGATTGTATCCTTGATAGCTTTGACAGCCGTATCGAGCGGGATTACATTGCTTATCTTGAAAAAGGCGGTCTGCATAATCACATTTATTCTCGGGCCAAGACCAATTTCCTGCGCAAGAGAAATGGCATCAATAACATAAAACTTTAGCTTCTTTTGGATTATCTGCTTTTGGACCTCCTGCGGCAAAGTATCCCAAACTTCATCTTTGCCATGCATGCTGGTGAGCAAAAAGGTTCCGCCCTGACGAGCGGCTGAAAGCATATCGAACTTTTCCAGAAAAGCTGGATTATGACACGCCACAAAATCGGCTTCGGTTATAAGATAAGGCCTTCGAATAAACTCTTTCCCAAACCGGAGATGCGATACAGTAACAGCACCGGCTTTTCTCGAATCATAAACAAAGTAGCCCTGTGCGTAATTGTCCGTTAACTCACCGATAATTTTTATGGAGTTTTTATTCGCACCCACCGTTCCGTCCGCACCGAGGCCATAAAACATCCCGCGGAAAAGCCCCCTGCTGGGGACATCGAAGGATTCGTCAACTTCCAGGCTGGTGTTCGTTACATCGTCAATAATGCCTATCGTAAAACCACTTTTAGGCTTTGCAGCATCGAGATTATCAAAAACGGTTTTTACCATAGCCGGGGTAAATTCCTTCGACCCCAGCCCGTATCGTCCACCGACAATTAAAGGATACTTTTCAAAAGGCGATTTCTTTCCCGCCATTGCTTCACCAACAGCAGTGCGAACGTCTAAGTATAACGGCTCACCGAGTGAACCCGGCTCTTTTGTTCTGTCTAATACAGCAATTTTTTTTACGCTTTTTGGTAAGCAACCGATAAAATGTTTGGTGCTAAACGGCCTATAAAGCCGCACCTTCACCACACCGACCTTCTCACCTTTAGAGGCCAGGAACTCAACCGTCTCGTGGGCGGTATCAGCCCCCGAACCCATAATAACAATTACCCTCTCTGCATCCTTAGCACCAACATAATCAAACAAATGGTAGTTTCGCCCAACCACTTTTGCGAGTTTGTCCATTGTCTCCTGAACAATCTGCGGCACAGCTAAATAGAATTTGTTCACCGTCTCCCTGCCCTGGAAGTAAACATCGGGGTTCTGTGCTGTTCCGGAAATCTGAGGCCTGTCGGGCGACAGTGCCCTGGCCCTATGCTGAGTCACAAGCTCATCATCAATTACGGCTCGCATATCATCAAACGACAACTGCTCGACCTTTTGAACCTCATGGCTGGTCCTAAAACCATCAAAGAAATGTAAAAAAGGCACTCGCGAGGCCAGCGTTGCCTGCTGAGCAATGAGGGCAAAATCACCAACCTCCTGAACGTTACACGAACAAATAAAAACAAAACCGGTCTGGCGACAAGCCATCACGTCTGCCTGGTCGCCAAAAATCGAAAGCCCCTGACAGGCTAACGAACGAGCCGAGACGTGAAAGACGGTCGGCAACAGTTCCCCGGCTATCTTATACATATTGGGAATCATCAACAAAAGCCCCTGCGAGGCGGTAAAAGTCGTCGTCAAAGCACCTGTCACCAAAGCACCATGGACAGCTCCTGCTGCGCCGCCTTCCGACTGCATCTCGGTAACAGAAGGAACCGTCCCCCAGATATTAGTTTCGGCTTTTGCTGTTTTTGCATCTGCAATCTCGCCCATAGGCGAGCTGGGAGTAATCGGATATATTGCAATCACCTCGTTGGTAGCATGTGCCACATGGGCCGCCGCCGTATTGCCGTCAATAGTAACCATTTTGCGACTCATAATTTTCCCACCTTCTTAAAAGAATAAAAATGCATAAATAAAAACCTCCTTTATACATATTTTTATGCGATTAAGCAATGCAAAACTTACCAGAATTGGATTAATGCAGGCAAATCCGCCACCGGCGGATAAATTCACTGTTCAAGGTCAAAAATTTTCAGCCATTGTTCGGTTTCACTTTCGCTAAGGCCTTCGCGTTTTGCAAGCGGTTCTTTTACCTTATTTTTGCGGCTTAATTGCTTTTGGACATTGTTCCAGAAAACCTGCGACTTTACCACCGTTGCTTTTCTTTTCCGAGCTGCATCTCGCAACCTTCTATCACTGCTGACAATCGTCAGTCTCTTCGGCGCGGTGTTCGCTTTTATCTTATCTTCGATTACCGTGTCGGCATCACTGCGCAACCCGGCAAAAAAAACCTCCAAATTGCTTATATTATCAAACCCACCTTTGTCCCGAGGGCCGGTACCATCAAAAACAACCTCGCCCTTTTCGTCAATCAGCTTCAAATACCTGCCTATAACTCGGCACAGTTGTACATCGCTGGTTGATTCAGAACTTTCGTTTATTTTACGAATTGACCACAGCAGATTATGACCGTCAATAATAAACATTTCTTGGGTTGTTTAGAGCAAATCATTAAACTCTGATACTGATAGTAAGAAAATAAAAGTGAGCTAAAGTGAACTAAAGTTACAAGAATTTTGGGCTTACTGCACTTTAGGCACTTCACACTTTAGGCACTTTACACTATGTGAACGGGTTCTAAGTAGAGTTCAATTGCTTCACGAATATTTTTTAAAGCTTCTTCGCGTGTATTCCCTTCGCTGACGCAACCTGGAAGAGAAGGAACAATAACAGTATATCCGCCTTCTTCGCTTGGTTCCAAAATAACTCGAAATTTCATTTTATCAATACCTCCAGCACACTTCTATGTTTCGAATCTTATTTCACCGCCTACGATTGTCTTTTCGACCTTGCCTTTGACAGTCCAGCCGTTATAGGGACAGTTTCTGCTTTTAGAGCGGAACTTATTTACGTCGATTACATACTCGGCATTCGGGTCGATAATAGTAACATCGCCCTGTTTGCCTTTGCCCAGTGTTCCTTTGTTCACACCTATTATCCTCGCTGGTTTAGCCGTCATCAATTCGATAAGTTTCGGCCAATCCAAGACACCCGGCTCGATAAGCGCCTTAACATAAAGGGCCAAAGCACATTCCAAACTTGCTATGCCAAAAGGTGCGGTTAAAAACTCCAGCTCCTTCTCGCTTTTCAAATGCGGTGCATGGTCGGTCACCAGAGCATCAATCAGGCCTTCGGCAATCGCTTCTTTCAGAGCCTCGATGTCTCTGGCTGTTCGCAATGGAGGATTGACTTTGTAGTTGGTATCATATTCGGCACAACACTGCTCAGTTAAAAGCAAATGGTGCGGCGTTACCTCACAGGTAATCGGCAAAGAATCTTTCTTGGCGGCTCTCATCAGCTCAACCGACCCGGCTGTCGATATATGCTGGGCATGGTAGCGAATCCGCCCGGGGTGGATTTTCTTAACAAGCTGAATATCCCGCCAAAGCATCGCCTCCTCAGCCAGCGGGTCGGCACCCGGCAGACCAAGTATGGTCGAATAGTAGCCGGAATTCATCACACCATTGCCGGCAAAACCGTTATCCTGACAATGCTGCGCTATTACTACGTCAAACATAGCGGCATATTTCAGGGCCCGCAGCATAACCGACGGGTCCTGAACACCGTTGCCGTCATCAGTAAAACCAACGGCGCCGGCCTCAGCCATAAACCCCATCTCCGCAAGCTCAACACCTTCAAGACCTTTGGTAATGGCCCCCATCGTATAAACGTGCGTCTTTCTCGCCTGACGGGCTTTCCGGTGAACGTACTCGATATCAGTTTCGTTTTCGATGGGTGGTTTGGTATTCGGCATACAAACAACCGAAGTAAAACCGGCCGCCACCGCTGCTGCCGAGCCGCTTGTTATCGTCTCTTCTTCTTCGTCACCAGGCTCACGGAAATGAACGTGGATATCAATCAAGCCGGGCGTTACCAGCTTACCTGTGGCATCGATAACTGTCTGTGCAGTTTTTTCAATTTTGCCAACCTCTGCGATGTCGCCATCGACGATAAGGACATCGCATTTTTTATCGATACCGTTCGCGGGGTCTATTACCCTGCCGTTTTTTATTAATAATTCACTCATAGTAAGATTATCAACCGCAAATAATCATCCTTGCACTGCAGCCGCTTGATTAACCAAAAATAATACCGCCATTCTCACAGCCAAACCATTTTTAACCTGTTCGAGGATAACACTGTTTGAGCCGTCGGCAACTTCACTTTCCATCTCCAGTCCTCTATTAATCGGCCCGGGGTGCATAACCAAAATATCGGGTTTCGCTCTTTTCATACGCTCTACTGTCAGGCCGAAATAATGTGAGTATTCCCGCACCGAAGGAAAAGGATTGCCGCCGAGCCGTTCGAACTGAATCCGAAGCATATTTATCACATCAACCTTTTCGATGACCTCGTCGAGCGAATAGCTTACGCTGACCGGCAGCTGGTCAACCTGCGCCGGCATAAGCGTCGGCGGGCCAACGAATATGACCTCGGCACCAAGTTTTGTCATCGCCCACAAACAGCTGCGGGCAACGCGCGAGTGGGCAATATCGCCGACAATTGCTATCTTCAAACCTTCGAGAGTACCTTTATGTTTGCGAATGGTATAAACATCCAAAAGACCTTGTGTGGGGTGCTCGCAGAAACCGTCACCGGCGTTTATTACACAAGCGTTAATATTCCTGCTCAAAAATTTCGGCGCACCGCCGGCATTATGCCGAATCACAACAATATCAATCCCCATTGCCTCCAGATTCCTGGCCGTATCTAAAAGCGTCTCGCCCTTACTGACCGAACTGGCTTTCTCAGTAAACTCTATAACATCAGCACTTAATCGACTTGCCGCCAGAGCAAAGCTGTTTCGCGTCCGTGTGCTGTCTTCAAAAAACAGATTCACTACAACTTTGCCTCGTAAAGGCGGGGCCTTTTTCACCGACCGAGTGCTTATCTGCTCAAAACCTTTGGCTGTGTCGAGAATATACGTAATCTCTTCCGTGCTCAAATCGCGTAAGCCCAATAAATGCTTATGCTGCCACTGAAATTGCTCACCTTTTCTTTTTAATAACGCCATAATCTCGCATCTCTACCCGATAACGACCTCTTCCTTTCCGTCCGATTCGGAAAGAAAAACCTGGACCAACTCGCAGGGTGCAACATCGGTCTTGTAACCGGCGTAATCTGCCTGTATCGGCAGCTCTCTTCCGGCCCTGTCAACAAGCACCGCCAATTTTATCGCCTTTGGTCTGCCCAAATCTGTAAGAGCATCCATCGCCGCACGCGTCGAGCGGCCGGTATATAAAACATCATCGAATAAAATAATGATTTTATCATCTATATCGAAGCCTATCTCAGTAGTTCGCACCTGCGGCTGGGCACTACTCTGCGGCGAATTCAAGTCGTCCCGGTAAAGTGTTATATCGAGGGTTCCACACGGAACATCCCTGCCCAGCTCTTTCGACAATCGGCTCGATAACCTCTGGGCAAGAATCTCTCCTCTGCTGCGAATACCGATTACTGCAATATCCAATTCGGGCGGGGTTTCGGAAATAATGCGACTTGTCAAATCCTTGAGAATTTGCTCGATTTGTTCGGAATTCAAAATTACTTTCATAATTACGGCAATCCCTTAGCCAACAGCATCCTGAATACCGGCTTGAGTATAACACCCACGCCCGATAAAGGCAAGACTTCTAAATCAAGTTTTCCCAAACCAGCTTTTTAATACTGAAAACGCCATATATTGCAGGTATTTTACTTGAAAAGAAAACCGGTTTATGGTATCATAATATCATATTACGGGGGCAGATTTACTATCCGCAACTTGAGAAGCAATTTTCTGCCTTCTGGATTTTACCACTATTTCCGGAGGAGCGGAATGGCTCAGAGTGGCAAAAAAATACTTGGCTTGTGCCTGATAGCCTGTATGGCAGCAATGCTGGCAGCCGGCAGCGCTGTCGCCATCGCCTCAGACGAAACGCTGCAGCCGCAAGGACTAAATGCCAGCGGGATTTATGCGCTAAGGCAATTAGACCCCAATTTGACCGGCTCCGGCATCAAATTCGCTGTTATCTGTCGAAGTAATACTTACATTGACGGTGAACCCCAAAACGACTACCGGCCAAGCATCGAGCATAGCTGCTTCAAAGACAAGCAACTAAAGTTTAGAGACCAGGCCGAACTCGCAGCCGGTACCTCGCCCCACTCAACAGCTATCTGCTCCATATTGCTCGGCGAAGACCACAATGCCTCTAATCCCCAGCTGGGCCAATTCCACTATCAAGGGGCTGCACCACAGGCCCAGGCAGATAACTATGAATTTTGGTATTTTTTAACTAATAACATCTTCCCCCACTCACCGCCTGACGCAGATATTGTAACCACCAGCTTTGGTACCCAGTTTGAAGACTGGTGGACAAGAGGAATTGAATCGATGGCCGAGCAGGACGGTATCATTGTCGTGGCCGGCATAGGAAATGGCTCAAACGCTTATGACCCTTTGCTTTACCCCGGCGCTGGAGCTAACGTTATCGGTGTCGGAGTCGTTAACTCTGTAAACACCGAAAATCTCGCAACCAAATTGGCACATTTCTCGCTTGTCTATCCGGAGCATTCGAGTCTCGGGCCGACCGCAGAGGGGCGATGCAAGCCCGATATCGTCGCTCCCGGCAACTGCCTGGCCGCCGATGCAAATAACCCTAACCGCTATGAACCGACCGGCAGCTGGTCGAGCTTCTCAACGCCAATCGTTGCAGGGGCAATCGGCCTGCTCGTTCAAAAGGCCAAAGAGGACCCAAATTTGACCTCGGCTGTTGCGAAGGATGGCGGAAACTGCGTAATGAAAGCTATCTTACTAAATTCAGCAAAGAAACTGCCCTACTGGCACAAGGGCCGGCTCGAAAAAGATGACGACCACGAGGCCCCGCTCGATTATATGCAGGGTGCGGGAATGTTAAATGCCGTTGGCGCATACAAAAATCTAATCGCAGGCCAGACCAAACCGGGCTATGTCCCCGCGACCGGCTGGGACAATAATGAGCTTGTCCGCAGTAGCCTTGGCGAAGGCGGACAAAACATTTACAAAATCACACTCGCAGAACCGAACGAGGAATTTATTACTGCAACTGCTGTCTGGAACAAGCATTATGACAGCAATTATCCTTTTGAGCCGACCCCTGATAAAGATACCAACCTTCGGCTTGAGCTTTGGGCTGTTGACACAAACGACCCCGAAAACAATTATCTGCTCGATTACAGCGACAGCAAAGTTGATAATGTCGAGCATATTTACTGCAAGGCGGATGCAAATTTCACCAACTACGAGCTTATTGTTACCTACGCTAACTCCAGTGATTCCAACGAGATACAAACAGACCAGCGTTATGGCCTGGCTTGGGACATCACCAAAAAACTAAACAAGGACAATATCCTCTTGTATGACCTAAATGCCGATGGCATTGTCAATGATTCTGACCTTACTATTCTTGTTGATAGCATGCTGGCTGGTGCAAAATCATCTGAAGGTTATCTGCTTGGTGATATAAATGCTGATGGCGCAATAGATAAGAAGGACTTTGAAATCATCCTGAAACACAAAGACACTCAGGCCGATTGGTATATAACAAAAGAAAACACGCCTAAATAATTCAAATTGAGTCGTTGGTGAAATAGGGAAAATGGGTAATTTGGGGTAGCACCAAACGCGCAAGTTCGTGTTTGAAAACGGTTAAAAAGTGAGAAAATTTGCGAAAAATTTGGAAAAATGTATGGAAAAGTGAGAAAAATGTATAGAAACGTTTGAAAAAATTGGACAATTTTTTACCCCCCTGCGCATTTGATTGAAATTTTACTCCGCTGACCGCGGGGGCTTTTTATCAACCAAAGTTATCTAAATTAACATGGAATTTTTAGGTGCAGGTTGCCTAAGTTAACAGGAGTTTTGGGTGGGAAATTCCCGATGTGTGTTTGGTGATGATTGGGTTAAAAATTCTGATTGGCGGGAAATTGAAGTTTTATTATTTATTTGACCTGCCACAGTTCGTACTTAAGATTTTTAGGAGCTAACTCCAAAATATTCTGCATACGATCACTTGTAATTAATATAAGATTATATGCAAGAGCTTGGGCTACTAACCACAAATCGTTTTCATGGACTCCCATGTCTTTCGCTGGTATTGGATTTTTAAGCAAATTTTTTCTGCCTGAGTCTGATCTAAAAGCCCTGGCGGATTTATTCTCAAATATTTTTGCTTTCAAAGCCCCAAATACTTCTGCAACATGTTCATCCATAGGCAAAATTAAAGGCTTGTCCTTGTGAATAAATTCTCTGTATTCATCGAAGGGGAATTTGGGATTAGTTTTAGCACCAAAAATTACCTCACCCCACACAACTGCTGAAAGATATATATGGGAATTTTCAAGTTTTTGGATTTTATCAGTAACAAACGTTGCTTGCTCAAAGGCATATGACCAAATATTAGTATCGAATAAATAACCTGCCATATTTTACTTCTTAACTTTCACAGCAGCTTTAAATGCTTCGATCACTTTAGGTGTACGATTACTTTCAATCCACTTTTTAACATTCTCAATGGATGAATTTTGAAATTCCTTAGAAATATAGATATACAAGGGGATGTAAGAATCGAACGCTTTCTCGTAATATCTGTCAAATTTAAAATCTACACCTTTTCGCAGAATATCTTCAAAAAAGTCGAGCAGCGTTTTTTCGAGGCGAGGAGGCAAATCATATAAGCGCAAAATCTCCGCATCTATTTCCAATAATATACTTTTTGCTTCCTTCTCAATATCAGAAGGTATTAAACCTGTTGCTATAGGTTTTAATATTGAAAAATATCTCAGTACTAAATTATCAATAAGTTCTTTCTTGGCATGGTTGATTTTAGGAACGGGCATTGTTCGCATCACCCCTGTAACATTGCTTCTCTCCATATTATGGCAATATGCAAAAG
>Ga0315295_10002060_pt1 | contig 17100 bp, 13 predicted proteins | sample YL17G14_0_MG_FD_204453 | JGI IMG/M metagenome (GOLD analysis project Ga0315295, IMG submission 204453) | Sediment microbial communities from Yellowstone Lake, YNP, Wyoming, USA - YL17G14_0 | ecosystem: Environmental > Aquatic > Freshwater > Lake > Sediment | place: USA: Wyoming | collected... | reverse complement strand
GGATCTCAGAAGACTCCGGCGGCACGACATCGTCGACCAGTCCGTGCATGAGCAGCAGGGGACGCTTGATGTTCTCAACCTGGAGGAGGGGCGAGCCCTTGACGTACGCTTCGCGATTGAGGCCGGGCTTTCCCAGCATCATCTCGGAGTAGATGCGCAGGTCGCGTTTGCACAGCGCCCAGGAACTCTCGAGGTGAGCGTCGCCGTACTTGCTGACGCCGCAGGCAAAGAGGTAGTCCGGATCACGGGCCAGGCAGAGGGCGGCCATGTACCCCCCGTAGCTGCCGCCGAAAATGGCCAGGCGCTGGCGATCGACCCACTTGAGCGTATGCAGGTACCGCGCCGCGTGCAGAACGTCCTGCATGTCGCCGCCGCCCCAATCGTTGTAGTTGGCCTGTTCGAATGCGACGCCGTAGCCGGTGCTGCCGCGGTAGTTGGGGGCGATGAAGGTGTAGCCTTTTGCGACCAAGTACTGCGCAAGCAGGTCAAAGTCGAAGACGTACTGCGATGATGGCCCGCCATGAGGATGAACAATCCCTGCCCCGTTGGGTTTCGGGGGTTTGTAGAGGAGGGCGCTGATCTGCTGGCCGTCGAAGGACGGATAGGTGACGAGTTCCGGCTTGACGAGCTGCTTGCTGGCGAGAGCCGGGGGATTGGAGAACGTCAGCTGCTGCATCTCCCCACCGGGTACGCCGACGCGATAGATGTCCGGCGGCTTGACCGCGCTCTCGTACTCGACCGTGAGGAAGGTCCCGTCTGGCGACCAACCGGGCCGCGAAAAGTAACCGTCCCCGCGCGCAAGATCCACGAGTTTACCTGAGGCCACATCGAACAGGCAGAGATCGAACACGCCGCCGCGATTGATGGTGCAGGCCAGCCTGGTGCCGTCCGGCGACCAGGTCAGGTCGGTGAAGTCGTTGGTCTGCATCGCGAGTTGGCGCAGACCGTTTCCATCGGCGCCGATGAGCCACACCTGATCCCAGCCGCCGCGCTGAGAGATGAAGGCAATCGTCCTTCCATCTGGGGACCAACGTGGGAACCAGTCCTTCTGCCTGGGTGCGCCCGCCAGAAGGCGGACCTCCCCCGACGTGAGATCTACCAGACGCAAGTCCCAGCGATTCGAATCATCCTCAGGGCGAAAGACCACGACAACCGAATTCCCGTCCGGCGAGGGGCGGGCATCGCGCACGTCGCCGGGCAGGGTCACAACCGGCCGCGGCCAGCTGCCGTCGCGGTCCGTGAGCAGGAGCTGCACAGCCTCGTCCGCCCTGTCGACGTAGATCAGCAGACGGCGGCCGTCGGGCATCCAGTGCGCCATGGACGCGGCGCTGGTGAAGTCCGTGAGCTTCTTTGGCAGTCCGCCAGCCACAGGGGCAACGTAGACGTGCCCGTCATTGCTGAAGGCAATGTGCTGGCTGTCCGGCGACCACTGAGGGATCTCATCATCCCAGAATGCCGCCGCGACGCGGTCCATTGAGATGCGCTGGGGCCATCCGCCGGCGGCTGACATCACATATACATCAGACAGATCGTCGCGATCCCAGATGAACGCAACGAAGCGGCCGTCGGGAGACAAGCGGTGATGTCGAATCCGCTGGGGGCCGACCACAAGCTCGAGGCTCCAATCGGCCGGGGGCTTGAGATCCGGGCGTTTGATGGATGGCCAGCCGCTGCGCTCGTACTTCTCTTCGATCTTGATCTTCTCTGGCATGTTCATTCCCTATCCACCTGTGCCGCGAGGCGGTTGATACCAATCGGCGATTCCCCTCAACTGCAGAGATCAATGTTGTCGTATCAGAACTGTGCATCATTATTCTAGCACACGGGCTCGCATGATGGCTGCAGGCACGAGGTGGGCGCCGCGTGCTTGGATCGAGGCCGCGAATCCATGATGCAAAATGCTTGCAATCGACCCAAATGTCTGTATACTAGAGATAATTGGGCGTCTATAGCAAAGAGGAGGAAAGGAAATGCTCAAAAGCAACGTGTTAGCAGCGATCGTTCTGAGCACTGCTCTGATCCTGGCCGCTTGCGGCCCGGCGGCACCGGCTCCTACTGCAGCAGCACCGGAGGTTGAGCCAACCTCCGTGCCCGTAGAGACCGGACCGGTCGTGCTCAAAGTCGGCTGGGAGGGCACGCCGGACACGCTGAATCTGGCCTACGCCTTCCTGGTTGAGTCCTTCACGGTCTTTGACCTGGTCTACGGCGCGCTGACGACCCAGCAGCCCACGGGCGAGTACGTCGGCAACCTTGCCGACAGCTGGAGCCTCAGCGACGATGGGCTGACGTGGACGTTCAAGCTCAAGGACGGCATCAAGTGGCATGACGGAACTCCACTGACCGCTGAGGATGTGGCCTGGGGTCTCAACGCCATCATTCAGGATCCAGACGGCTGGGCGACGGTCTCCAACTACGTGGCGGGCTTCACCGAGGTAACTGCCACGGACGCTTCAACCCTCAAGATTGTCACGGAATACCCGGTCAGCAACATGGAGTATCGCCTGTCCTGGATATACACGGTGTATCCGCCAGACTTCAAGCAATTCACCACAGCGGAGGACCTGCAGAACTTCAGCAATTTCGAGATCATCGGAACCGGCCCCTTCAAGATGGATACGTTCGATGAAGATCAACGCATCCTGATCCTGAAGGCCAACGACGATTACTACGGCGGGCGGCCAACAGTCGACCAGATCACCTTCCAGACGTATGACAACTCGGATGCCCTGATCCAGGCGCTGAAGGTGGGGGAGATCGACATGGTGCTGGATGTGCCGCAGAGCGCCTTCGCGTCCCTGTTCGAGGATGAAGGTGTGAAGCCGGTCCAAGTGCCCGGCTCGTACTTCGATGAGCTGATCATCAATTCAGTGCCTGCGAATCACGATCCCGCCCCGAACAAGAATCCCGCCCTGGACGATCCGGCCGTGCGGCTTGCGATCGCGTATGCCATCAACAAGCAGGATCTGGTGGATGTCGTGATGCAGGGCCTGGCTGAGCCGGCCACCACCATCGTCCCGCCGCAGCTGGGTGGCGGCTACTGGCACAATACCGACATCAAGGACGTGCCCTTTGACCTGGCCAAGGGCAACGAGGTGCTGGAGAGCGCTGGCTACGTGATGGGCACCGATGGTGTGCGCGCCAAAGGCGACGTGCGCCTGGAGTTCCGGCTGCAGTTCCCGGCCGATAACTCCCTCTACGCCCGCGTGGCGGATTCGATGACCAGTTGGTTCGGCGAGATCGGCATCAAGACCACGCCCGAGGCCGTAGATTCCGACAGCCTGTACGCGGCGATGACCCCCGTAGGCGATTTCGACCTCGTGCTCTGGGGCTGGGGTCCCGATCCGGATCCGGACTTCATCCTGTCGGTCATCACCAGTGATCAGTTCGTGGACGGCGGCTGGAGCGACAGCGGCTACATGAACCCGGCATACGATCAGTTGTATCTTGACCAGCAGCAGGCTGTTGACCGCGAGGCGCGCCGCGCCATCATCTGGGAGATGCAGAAGATGGCCTTCGACGACCGCCCCTACATCGTCCTCTACTACCAGGACCTGCTGCGGGCATACCGCTCGGATCGGTTTACGGGCTTCATCGAGTCGCCGATCGGAATCGAGTCGTTCCAATCGCTGCTTCAAGTTAAGCCAGTTCAATAGGATAGACTTCGCAGATCGAGGCGGGCAGCAACTGCCCGCCTCGATCTCCATTCCAAGCGCTCATGACGCGCCGCGGTTATCTCGCGCGCAAGATCGGGTTGGCGTTGATGACCATCGTAGTGGTGCTGGTCATCAATTTCCTGCTATTTCGAGTACTTCCCGGTGATCCCGTCCGGTCGGTGATCGGCCGAAACGTGCGTATCTCCATCGAGACACAGCTTGCCCTGCGCGAGCAGTTCGGCCTGGACAAGCCGGTGTTCCCAGACCAGTTCATGACCACAGTGGGGCAATGGGCGCGCGGCAACCTGGGAATATCCTGGTCTCTGCGCCGACCGGTGGGCGAGGTGCTGATCGCCAAGCTGCGGAACACGATCCTGCTCATCGGACTTGGCCAGATCCTCTCGATCATCTTGGGGGTCACCCTGGGATTGGTGGCCGGCTGGAAGCGCAAAACCGCGGTCGACATGGCGGCACTGACCTTCTCGCTCGTCGCCTGGGCGACACCCACCTTCTGGCTGGGGATCATCCTGCTGGCCGCGGGGAGCACGTGGCTGGGGCTGCCCACTGGAGGCATTGTCAGCCCGGCGAACGTCGGCAGGCCCCTGTACACAGTGATCCCGGATCTTGCCCGGCACCTGGTGATGCCCACAACCACACTGACCATCCTGTACCTGGGCGAGTACATGCTGATCATGCGTTCCTCCATCCTGGAGGTGCTGAGCGAGGATTACATCCTGACGGCGAAGGCCAAGGGATTGTCGCATTGGCAGGTGCTGCGACGGCACGCGCTCAAGAACGCCATGCTGCCGATCGTGACGCTGATCGCCCTCAACCTGGGTTTCACCGTCTCGGGCGCCATCTACATTGAGACGGTCTTTTCCTACGATGGCCTCGGCCGCATGTTCAACACAGCTCTTATCAAACAAGATTATCCGCTGCTGCAGGGCGCGTTCCTGCTGCTGGCTGTCAGCGTGATTATCGCCAATCTGGTGGCCGATGTGCTCTACACGTACCTTGATCCACGGGTGCGGGCTACATGAACAGGCGGCGGCAAGCTCGCTCGATAGATAACCCGGCTGACGCGTAAGACAACGGCGAAAGGTACCCGGAAACGATCCCCATACACGAGCTCTGGTCCCAGGTACGGCGAAAGTTCGCGGCTGCCTGGCGCACATTCAGCCGCAACCGGATGGGCATGTTCGGCGCCTTTCTGGTTGTGACAGCTGTGCTGGTTGCCATCACTGCGCCGTACCTGAGTCCATATGATCCCTCGGAAGTCATCCGTGATGCGAATGGCCGCGGAATGACCTTCGCGCCGCCGTCGGTCCATCCGCCGCTCGGCACGGATGACGCCGGACGCGACGTATTCACGCAGCTGGTGCACGGAGCGCGCATATCCCTGCTGGTCGGCTTTATGGCGGGGGCCATTGCCATGTTCGTGGGCAGTCTGTTGGGCATCCTGGCAGGATATTTTGGCGGCGCCGTCGACATGCTGCTGATGCGCGTCACTGATATCTTGCTAGTCATCCCCGACCTGCCGCTGATGATCATCATGGTGGCAACCGTCCGCAACATGGAATTGCACATCTCCCCGCTGGCGGTGCTGGTGCTGGTGATCGGCCTGCTGTACTGGACCAGCTCGGCGCGCCTGATCCGGTCGCAGGTCCTGACGATCAAGGAGCGGCAGTTCGTGGCGCGGGCGCGGGCCATTGGCGCGGGCCATGCGCACATCATTCGCAAGCACATTCTGCCGCAGATCATGCCGCTCATCGTCGCGAACACAGTGCTGATCCTTTCCACCGCCATCCTGGTGGAATCCGGACTGGCCTTCCTTGGCCTGGGCGATCCAACACAACCTTCCTGGGGGACCATGCTCAATTTCGCCTTCAGCCGCAATGCCATCACCAACGGGGCCTGGTGGTTCTATCTGCCTCCCGGGCTGGCGATCGTCTGGGTGACGCTGGGCTGCGTGTTGGTGGGCAACGTGCTGGAGGAGACGCTCAATCCTCGCTTGGCTATCCACCACCTGGAGGATGAGTCGAGAATGGTGGCGCGACGCCCGGAGGCTCCGGACAGTGGCTGAGTCGCCGCTGCTTTCGGTCCGCCACCTGAGCGTGGATTTCCTCATGCAGGATGGCCAAAAGGGCCATGCGCTGGAGGATGTGTCCTTCGATATCTTGCAGGGACATACCCTGGGTTTGGTGGGCGAGTCGGGGTGCGGGAAGACCACGACGCTGATGGCCATCATGCGCCTGCTGCCGGCGAGCGCGCGCATTACGACTGGTCAGGTGAACTACAACGGTCAGGATTTGCTGTCCCTCAGCGAGCGGCAAATGCGCGACTTCCGCTGGAAGGAGATGTCGATCGTTTTCCAGGGCGCGATGAACGCCCTCAATCCTGTAATGCGCATCGACGAGCAGATCCGGGAGCCGATCCTGCTGCATCACCTGATGACCAGTTCGCAGGCTGCGGGGCGCGTAGGTGAGCTGATGGAGTTGGTCGGCATTCCGAAGGAGCGCGCCAGCCAGTATCCTCATGAGTACTCCGGCGGCATGCGCCAACGCGCCATGATCGCCCTGGCCCTGGCTTGTTCCCCGAGCCTGCTCTTTGCGGACGAACCAACCACGGCCCTGGATGTGATGATCCAGGCCCAGGTCCTGGAACTGTTGAAGGGGATCCAGGAGAAGCTTGGATTGGCGATCGTACTGGTCACCCATGACCTCGGCGTGGTGGCAGAGGTGTGTGACAGCGTGGCGGTGATGTACGGCGGGAAGGTCGCCGAGTCCGGAAGCATCGACAGTATCTACAATACGCCGCAGCACCCATACACAGAAAGGCTGCTGCAGTCATTTCCGGATCTGAACCGGCCGACGGGTGATCTGGCTTCCATTCCCGGCACACCGCCGCGAGTGACCGATCTTCCCCCCGGCTGTCGATTCGAGCCGCGGTGTTACAAGCGCATCGACGTCTGCGCGACCACGGCGCCGCCGATGCTGGAGACCTCCCCGGGGCATAGGGCCGCGTGTCACCTGTGCAAAGGGCCGGTTTCGAGTTACTGATGCTAACCCCTGAATCAACTCCCGTCTTGGAAGTGAGTCACCTGGTCAAGTCATTCGCGGTGAGGCAGTCCATCCTGGCCGCGTTGCAGCAGAAGCCCCCGACTGAGATCAGGGCGGTGGATGATGTCTCGTTCAAACTCGAGCGCGGCGAGGTGCTGGCACTCGTAGGTGAGTCGGGATGCGGCAAGACCACCATCGCCAAGACGCTCATCGGACTGGAAGAGCCAACCAACGGCGAGATACGATTCTCAGGCGAGATCGTCAGCGCCTCGGTCCGACGGACGCGCGCCGGCATGCTCGTGCTTGACAGCGGCCGGGTGGGAACTCGCGAGCACATGACGCTGCCGCATATGAGCCTGAAGCGCCTGCGGCAGCATGCACAGATGATCTTCCAGGATCCCTATGAGTCGCTGAACCCACGGGCGACGGTGTTCGATATCGTAGCGGAACCACTCGAGGTGCACGGCTTGGCCAGGAAGCGTGAGGAGCGTCTGGACCGAGTCCGGAGCGCATTGGATGACGCCGGGCTTCGGCCTGCGGAGAGCTTCTTCGAGCGCTTTCCGCACGAGCTATCCGGCGGACAACGCCAGCGCGTGGTCATCGCCGCCGCGATGGTGCTGAAGCCGGAGCTACTGCTGGCCGATGAGCCGGTCTCGATGCTGGATGTCTCGATCCGGGCCGAGATCCTGAACCTTCTGAGTGATCTGCGCAGGCAGCGGGGCGTCAGCATCCTTTTCATCACGCACGATCTGGGGACGGTCTCGCACTTTGCCGACCGGATCGCGGTGATGTACCTGGGCAGGCTGGTGGAGTTCGGGCCAACCCGCGATGTCCTGCAACGGCCGCAGCACCCGTACACCAAGGCGCTGCTTTCCGTGGTGCCGGTGCCCAATCCGCGCCTGCGCCGCGAACGGGTCATCCTGCAAGGCGAGACACCGAACGCGGCCAACATTCCTTCTGGATGCCGCTTCCATCCTCGCTGCCCCGTTGTGATGGGGAGGTGCGAAAACGAGGATCCTCTGTACACATTGGTGGGGGAAGAACACGAGGCCGCCTGCTGGCTGCTCGAGCAGCCAGGCAGTGAACGGGCCGCGGCAACCGCCTGAGCCCAGTATTCCCCCCAAGTTGGCCTTGGTGGAGGAACGCGCTCGAGGCGGACATGATGATCTGCCCGCGGTGGCTGGCGCTGTTGCGTCGGTGGCACACAAGCGGCGGAACTCGGATCCTACGCTCCACGTTTCGGTAACAAATCCATCTTGACTTGACAATCTAGTACATCTGTTCTATACTTCATCGTGAGGTTCGTGCCGGATCGCGCGCCGCGCTAGCACTAGGAACGACTGTCGACACATCGCCAGAACCCGTCTACTCCTGTGAAATCCGATGAGCAAAACGCGCAAACTGCCTATACTGCTTACACACGTTGCACCCGTTCTCATGTCCAGTCAACTTCCATTCCTAGGCTCCGGAATCGTTCCTCATTGTTTTTCTAATGCATGTATCGCGGGCGACCGACCCACGAACTTGCGTCATCGGAGAAATCCGGCCTGTTAGTGACCATTCTCATGTAGAATTCGCATCTCGGGCTGCACACAAGGAAACCGATGAACGCAATCGAAGTCTCGCATCTGCGCCGTGTGTTCAAGACGTATATCGGGGTGATCAGACGCACAGCCAAAGAGGTCGTCGCGGTGGAGGACATCTCCTTCTCCATCCGGGACGGAGAGCTGTTCGGGCTGCTCGGCCCGAACGGGGCCGGCAAGACGACCACCGTCAAGATGCTCACGACGCTGCTGATCCCGAACTCCGGCACGGCCACCGTCCGCGGCTTTGACGTGGTCAAGGATGCACAGGAGATCCGCAAGCGCATCGGCTTCATCTTCGGCGGCGAGCGAGGCCTTTATTGGCGGCTTTCGGGAATTGACAACCTGCGCTATTTCGCCAGCCTGTACGGCGTGGACCCTGACGTCTCCAAAAAGCGCATTGCCTACCTGCTGGACCTCGTCGGCCTGAATGGCCGCGGCAATGAGAAGGTGGGGGGCTACTCGCGCGGCATGATGCAGAGGCTGCACGTGGCGCGCACGCTGCTGCACGACCCCGAAGTGCTGTTCCTGGACGAGCCGACCATCGGGCTGGACCCAGTGGGGGCGCGCGAGTTCCGGCAGGTGATCCTCGACCTGCAGTCGCAGAATAAGACCATCCTGCTTACCACGCACTACATGTTCGAGGCGGATGCGCTATGCGACCGCGTTGCAGTCATCGACCGCGGGCGCATCGTGGCCCTGGATTCACCTTCGGGGCTCAAGTCGCAGGTGCGTGATATGAGTGTGGTTGAGGTCGAGCTTTTCGGCCTGCCGCAGGATATGCTCGATGGCCTTCGCACACTGCCCTTCGTGGACTCGCTCTCGGTGGAGGATCATGAGCAGCGGCAAATACTGATGATACAAACTGCCCGCGGCGCCGAGGCCGTGCCGGACGTGCTGTCAGCGCTGGGGGGCTTGAAGATCGGGCGCGTCATTGTCCGCGAGCCGACTCTCGAGGACGCCTATGTGCGCCTCGTGGGAGGCAAGGCATGAACTTGCGGACGCTGATCAAGTACTGGCATACGGTGCTCGTGGTGACCGAAATGACCTTGCGCATGAATTTCATGGAGCCTTTCGTGATCTTCACGGTGCTCATCCAGCCGATCGTGATCGCGCTGCTGGGGCTGTGGATGCTGCAGGGACGCGGCGCAGAGGGCGCCATTTTCGTGGTAGTCGGCAGCGGGCTTACAGGACTGTGGTCAAGTCTGCTGTTCATCTCGGGCAACAGCATAAACATCGAACGCTGGATCGGGACACTGGAGTTTCTGGTGGGCCTGCCGACGCCGTTCGAGGTGATCGTCTTTGGCAAGAACCTGGCCAATGTGTTGCAGAGCTTGGGGGCAATGATCCTGGGATACGTAATTGCGGCTCTTTTCTTCGGCTACTCCCTGACGATCGAACAGCCGCTGTTGTTTGCGCTGTCGGTCCTGTTCACAGTGCTTGGTTTTGTGAGCTTCGGCCTCGTCATTGCCCCGATCTTCGTGATGAACCCGGGTGTGCAGGGTTGGCAGAATGCCATGGAATTCCCGGTCTATGTGTTGTGCGGTTTCCTATTCCCGGTCGCGCTACTGCCGGGCTGGACGACTCCCATCTCCTATCTGCTACCTCCATATTGGGCTGCGGTAGCGCTGCATGGCACTTCGACCGGCGGGGCCACCTTCGAGCAGACCCTGCTGGCGTGGGGCATGCTGGTGCTGTTCTCAATATTGGATCTGCTGATCGCCTCGCGGCTGTTCACGCTTATGCTTTACAAGGCACGCGCCGACGCGACGCTGGGCCTGGAATGATGGGGCGACTGGGCAGGTGGACTTCTTCAGGAGTGGCATGAGACGAATCCTCAATGGCTTCCGCCTCTTCTGGCAGGGTGCAATCCTGGCCTACGTGGCGTTGTTTCACTGGCTGCGGCCGATCCAGTACGCGGCATCCAAGATCGTGATGCCGCTGGCGCAGATGTTTTTTTTCGTGTACTTGGGCACCTTCGCCACGGGGGCTGATAACGCCAGTTTCTACATCATTGGCAACGCCCTGCAGATCGCGGCCGTGAGCGGCATCTACGGGGTAACGATGTCCATCGGCGGCGAACGCGATGCCGGCACACTGCCTTACCTGTTCGGCACGCCGGCGAATCGCATGCTGATCTTCCTGGGTCGGGCTTTCATGAACGTTATGGATGGTGCCGTGGGCGTGGTGATCGCCTTCATGTGGGGCGTGCTGCTGATGGGCCTGAATCTCTCCAACACGAATATGGCGGCTCTGGCTCTGACCGTCTTCATCACGACCTTCAGCACCTGCGGGCTTGGACTGCTGCTCGGGAGCCTGGCGCTGGTCACAGTGAACGTGATGTTCATCAACAACCTGGTCTACTTCCTGCTGCTGATCTTTTCGGGTGCCAACATTCCATTGCATAACCTTCCGGGGTGGATCCAGGCGATCTCGAGCGCGCTGCCTCTGACGCGCGGCATCGCGACGGCGCGGCTGCTGGTCGGCGGGGCGAGTCTGTCTGAGGTGGGGCCGCTGCTTTGGGGTGAGCTGGGCATCGGGGTGATGTACAGCTTGCTGGGCTACGTCCTGTTCACCGTCCTCGAGATCGAAGCCAAGCGACGCGGAACGCTGGAGTTGGTCTGACGCACAAGCGATAGCGCGGTCCTCCACGCACACCCAAAGGAAGTCCGCGAGCGGCCCAGGCGAAGGGTGCGCTGGCAAGTCAGTCATTTGCAGGCAAGGATCCAGAGAAGGCAGGGCCAAAAGGGTGGGATGGCAAGTCCCGAGATTTCCCAAGTTTGAGTCAGCGCGCGCACGGTGCATATGATTGACTGGATGCGCTCGATTTGCTCAAGCCATCGCGATTGACAGGAGTGAGGATGCTTGAACCGGAGCATTGATCGCCGCATCTGGCTCAGCCTTTTCCTGCTCTCGGCCGCCACGCTGGGTTTCGAGATCAACCTGACGCGGCTGTTCTCCGTTGCCCAGTTCTACCATCTGGCATTCATGATCGTCAGCATTGCGCTTCTGGGCCTCGGCGCCAGCGGCACTGCGCTGGCAGTATTCCCGGCCCTTGGGACGGGCAGCCCGCACACAAGGTTGAGCATTTTCGGTTTCGCCGCGGGCGCAAGCATCCTTGGGGCGTACCTGCTGACCAACTGGCTGCCGTTTGATTCGTACAGCATAGCGTGGGACCGCAAACAGGTTCTCATACTGGCGCTGGACTACGTGGCACTAGCCGCGCCCTTCTTCTTCAGTGGCCTGGCTCTGGGTTCGCTGCTGAGCCAGTATGCGGATAAGGCCGGCACGATCTATGCTTTCAACTTGTTGGGCTCCGCGGCAGGGTGCCTGCTCGCCCTCGCTGCTCCCTCGTACGTGGGCGCCGAGGGAGCCATAAGCCTGTATGCCGGTTTGGCAGCGCTCGCCGCCATCGCCAGCATTGTGTCAGTGCGAGCCCTCAGCCGGCCTGTTGTGCTGGCGGCCTTCGCGCTGATCACATTCTCACTGGCGGATGTGGCCCTGCGGGCGTCAAGTAGTTCGTCTTTCGATTTCCTGACGTTGCGCATCTCGCCCTACAAGGGTCTTTCCTATGCCCTCCAGTCTCCGGGGGCGGAAGTAGCCTACCACCGCTGGAATGCCTTCTCACGCATTGATCTCGTTCGGGGCGCTGCCATCCATGCCGTGCCCGGTCTCAGCTACCGCTATCTGAAACCGCTGCCCGCTCTCGGCGGTTTGTATGTGGACGGCGATGATCTCAGTCCCGTGGTCGAGGCGCCGCAGGACGCAACCTTTGTCTCATACCTGCCGAATGCGGTCGCGTTCCAACTGCGGCCTCAGGGAAGTGTCTTGATCCTTGAGCCGCGTGGCGGTCTCGATCTGCTCGCGGCGCTAACCTTGAACTCCGGACCCAAGACTGTGGTGGAGGTCAATCCGCTGATCACGGAGATCGTGCCGATCTACGCGGATCCGCGGTTGCAGGTGCATGTTCAATCTGACCGCAGCTTCTTGCGCCGAACGTCATCCACCTACGATGTAATCGTGATCTCGCTGCCATCCGGGTACCATCCTGTGCGCTCGGGCGCCTACTCTCTGGGGGAGGACTATCGTTATACGGTCGAGGGATTCGAGGAGGCGCTGAAACGCCTCAATCCGGGTGGCGTGATGATCTCAACGCGCTGGCTGCAGGAGCCTCCCAGCGAGGACTTGCGCCTCTTTGCATTGGCGGCGACGGCACTTGAGCGCACTGGCGGCACGCCGCAAACGCAGATCGTGGCATTTCGGGGTTACAACATGGCTGCGGTGATGCTGAAGAACGGGGAGTACACGGCAGGCGAGCTGTCAGAGATCCGGCGCTTTCTTGATTCGCGCGCCTTCGACCTCAGCTACGCGCCGGATGTCCAGGCCGACGAGACGAACCGATACAACATCCTGCGCGAGTCAGAGTACTACGAGACATATAGTCGACTGATCAACTCACCATCATATGAGGCGTTCTACGCTGCCTACGAATACGATGTCCGTCCACCCACCGACGATCGGCCTTTTTTTGGGCACTACTTCAAGTGTAGGCAGGCACCACAGGTCATCGCGGAGTTTGGCAGGGCGTGGCAGCCTTTCGGAGGGGCTGGCTACTTCGTGATCGTGGCGCTGCTATTGCTGGCGATCCTGCTTGCGGTCACTCTGATACTCGTTCCCGTGGCTGTCCGCCGTGGCGTCAGATCAAATTCCCCAAGCTCCTATGCTCTGAGTGACCTGCTCTATTTCGGATTTCTGGGTTTGGGATTCCTTCTGGTGGAGATCCCACTGCTCCAGTTCTTCATCCTGTATCTCGAGCAGCCGGCCTACGCCGCGGCCATGGTTCTGTTTTCGCTGCTGCTGTTCTCCGGGATCGGCAGTCGGCTGAGCCCTTCGATACCACTTGTGCCCTCACTTGCCATCCTGGCTGCGGCCGTTCTGGCGGCACCATCGTTGCTGCACTACGTGATCGACGGGACGCTGGGTCTGCCACTTGTCGCCCGAATGTGCCTCACGTCGCTGACGCTTGCGCCTGTTGGCTTCCTGATGGGGGTTCCGTTTCCCGGGCGAATCCGACTCATGAGCGCGCCGACGAGCGCCGGAGAATCAAACCCGCGGGAGGGCGAAATCCCGTGGGTTTGGGCAATCAACGGTGCGGCGTCGGTGATCGCGTCGATTCTTGCTGCCCTGCTTGCATTGACGTTCGGATTCACATGGGTGCTCAGAATCGGAGCGTTGTGCTATGCCGGTGCCTTTCTCACGGAGGCGTCTCGACAGGGGCGGCTTCGATTCCGGAACCCGTGAACGGCACGAAACTCACGCCACCCATGTTGTAGGCCTTCAGTTCCCCGTTCTCTTTGACGAATCGCCAGAGACTCTGATAGAACCCAGCGGGACCGATGGGGATGACCAGCCGCCCGCCTTCTGCCAGCTGGTCTGCAAGCGGGGCAGGGAGGTGATCGGGCGCAGCGGTTACGATTACGGCATCAAATGGCGCGGCCTCGGGCCAGCCGTAGTAACCATCCCCCTGGCGGATGTGGACCTTGTGGTATCCAAGTGATTGCAGGCGAGCCGTGGCGCTCGCGGCGAGTTCGGGGACGATTTCAATGCTGTATACATCGATAAAGCCCAACTCCGCCAGGATGGCGGCCTGGTAGCCGGAGCCCGTTCCGATCTCAAGGACTTTCTCTCCCGGTTGCAGTTCCAACAATTCCGTCATCCACCCGACGATATAGGGTTGTGAGATCGTCTGGCCGTAGCCGATCGGCAGCGGGTGGTTATCGTAGGCCTGGTCCAGGTACTCGGCCGGAACGAACTCATGCCGCGGTACGGCGCGCATTGCCCGGAGGACGTCGTTATTCGACACGCCGGCAGCCTCTATGTTGAGGCTGACCATATCCAGGCGTGCCTTGGTGAACGGATCGAGCGTGGCCAGGGGCGCGGAGGCGGACGTAGGCTCTGCCGGTCTGGCGATGGTGGGTGAGGGGATCGCCATCGCACCGCAACCGGCAAGAACCATGGCGCCGGCGGTCGCGAATGGGACACAGCCTGCCCGCAACACCTTGCTCAGGCCAATGCTCAATCTCTGCATCGGACTCCGAGTCAGTCAGCCGCGGTGGTTACTATCTTTTTGCATCGCGGCCGCCAATTGACGACCTCGAGCCGAGCGGCGGACGCCGCCGTCTCGCGTCAGCGCTTGGTGCCGAGGAGGGCGCCCATGATGCCGCGGGCAATGTCGCGCTGGATCTGCCTTCCGAATGGGCTATTGGCTGCCTTGAGGACTTTTTCGAACGCCGTAGGTTCGGGCTTGGAGCGCCTTCCTTTTGCGCCCGCATCCGCTGCACCCGCGGACGCTGCGGTTGCCGTGCGGGCCTGCAGTTTCTCGTAGGCGGACTCACGGTCCATGACATTCTCATACCGGCCAGCCATGGGCGAGCTGCGGATGATCTGCTGCCGCGTTTCCGGCGGTATCGGTCCGATCTGGCCTCTGGGCGGAAGCATCAAGGCGCGCTCTACAATTCCGGGCATGCCCTTCGGGTCGAGCATTGAGACAAGAGCTTCCCCCACGGCCAACTGCGTAATCGCCTCAGCGACATCCAGCTTGGGATTGATGCGGAATGTCTGCGCGGCGGCTTTCACGGCCTTCTGGTCCAGGGGCGTAAACGCCCGCAGGGCATGCTGCACACGATTGCCCAACTGGCCCAGGACGGTCATCGGGATATCCATGGGATTCTGGGTGATGAAAAACACCCCCACGCCCTTGGAGCGTATCAGGCGGATCACTTGTTCCACTTTTTCCAGGAGCGCCTTGGGCACATCGGTGAACAACAGATGGGCCTCGTCAAAGAAGAAGACGAGCTTCGGCTTCTCGGGATCTCCGACCTCGGGCAGCCGTTCAAAGAGCTCTGACAGCAGCCACAACAGAAATGCCGTGTACGTCTTCGGGGAGAGCATCAACCTGTCAGATGCCAGGATGTTGACCATACCTCGCCCCTTTGCATCGGTACGCATCATGTCCAACAGGTCCAACACGGGCTCACCGAAGAACTGATCGGCTCCCTGCTGTTGGATGGCAAGGAGGCTGCGTTGAATAGCACCGACTGTGGCGCCGGTAATGTTGCCGTACTGCGTCTGAAACTGCTGTGCGTTGTTCCCCACGAACTGCAGCATGGCCTGCAGGTCCTTCAGATCGAGCAGATCCAGCGCGTTATCATCGGCGATCTTGAACACCAGACTCAGCACGCCGCTCTGCGTCTCATTCAGGTCGAACAATCGGGACAAGATCAGCGGCCCCATCTCCGATACCGTGGCGCGTACCGGGTGACCCTGCTCGCCGAAGATGTCCCAGAAGGTCACCGGGTAGGCCTCAAATGTGAAATCCTTGAGCTTCAGGAGTTCCGCCCGCTCCTTGACTTTCTTGTTGCTGTCCGAGCCGGGCTGGCTGATCCCCGCAAGGTCCCCTTTGACGTCTGCCATGAAGACCGAGACCCCCGCTCGGCTCAGGCCTTCCGCCAACACTTGCAGGCTCACGGTCTTTCCAGTGCCCGTCGCGCCGGCAATCAGACCGTGCCGGTTCGCCATTTGCGGAAGAAGGAAGAGTTCGGTATCGCCTTCTTTTGCCACCAGAATTGGATCAGCCATCGGATCTCCTGATTTCCACCGAGAGTCCCTCTAGGGTCGATCTGCCAATGGAACTCCTCGTATCAGATTCGCATTGGTGCAAATCATTATAATATGGATGCTTGGGGGAACGAGATGAGACCCAACTGCGCCTATCACCGGGAAGGGCTTCCGGCGGCAAGTGCGAATCGGTGGCACCGCATACGTTCCACGACCGGCGTCTGCTGCGGGCGTGGGTCACCGCGCCATGCTCCGGTAGTGACACGCATAGCGAAAATGGGGGAGAGGCGGGCCGGAAGGCGATGCGGAGCCGACCAGCAACCCTCAGTCCGCGTCCCCCCGTCCCACGTCTACAGCCCTTCGAACAGGTTGCCGGCGGCCAGGACCACGAAGCCGATTACGAGCAGCCAGAATGCAAATCCGGCCAGCCCAAGGCTCGGGACAAAATTGGCCGAGAAGCCAATTACCGCCAACGCTACGTCGATCCAGAACGTGAGCACCTTCGGAGCACTGAGTTGCATGGTTGCCCTTCAGGCAAGAGCACCGTGCAGCCTTCTTGGCTCCGCGGCATTATGCCGGTCGTTGAAGACTGCCATTGGTGCGCGCTGGACTGAGGCTCACTGCCCAGCACGCTTATCCCTGTTGGCGGCTAGTGGCCCGAGTGAGCCTCGGCCGCCACTGCTTCGGCCTTAGTCTTGTGAATCGTCCCAGCGGGATGATTCGGGGGTGAGTAGACCGTGTACAGTTTCAACTGCTTGGTCTTCGAGGTATTGATCACGTTGTGAAAGGTGCCCGCGGGAATGACCACGGCATCAGTAGCATGGGCAAGGTATTCTTCCGAGTCATTGAGGACAAATCGTGCTTCGCCTTCTTCCAGACGGAAGAATTGATCGACATTTGGATGGATCTCGTTGCCGATCTCCTCTCCGGGCTGCAGGCACATCACCACCAGCTGGCAGTACTTCCCAGTGAACAATACCTGGCGAAAGTATCCGTTCTTCAGCGTGAGTTCTTCAATGGATCCAAAAAAGGCTTTCACCAGCGGTCTCCTTCTCTAGTATCTACAACTCAACCCGAACCGTTTTGAACCCTGATCCCGGAGGACCAGGGTTCAAAACGGAAACCTTGCGACCGTCGCGGCCTAGTACGTAACGATCCTGGGCAGCCTCTTGGCCTGCGCGACCCACT
>Ga0315295_10002059_pt1 | contig 17104 bp, 19 predicted proteins | sample YL17G14_0_MG_FD_204453 | JGI IMG/M metagenome (GOLD analysis project Ga0315295, IMG submission 204453) | Sediment microbial communities from Yellowstone Lake, YNP, Wyoming, USA - YL17G14_0 | ecosystem: Environmental > Aquatic > Freshwater > Lake > Sediment | place: USA: Wyoming | collected... | reverse complement strand
TAGTGCACTTAACTCCTCTGCCAGCTCTTTCATCAGGCTGGATAAATATCGGTTTGTGTCGATGTACTGGTTGCAGTACTCCATGTTCGGCCCATTAATAACGGAATCAATAATGCTATCGTCCAGCTTTTTCCCGATTACTATTCCGTAGTCGTATCCATTGAACCGCTGGTGGAGCAAGCCGGTTAAATCGGCGAAGCCCCATATATGTTCCCCGTCATCGTGTATTCTTTTTTGCATCAGGTTTTTTAGTTTCATCCCAAATTGACCTGCCGGTTATTGTACCACTTCTGGGACTGGAATTTTCAGCTTAAATAACGTGTTGACACGTATGTTATAATATCGTAAGCGAAAATTTAGTTGGAGGAGGTTGTCTATGCGCGGTTTTTCCAAGGTTTTGCTCGCCACCATTCTTTCCCTGCTATCAGTCCTTAGTCTCGTCGCTGTTGCTTGTGCACCAGCGGCACCATCCACATCTCCACCCAAGCTCGAGCCCACACCACCGGGGATGATAAACTCCGCTCTGGGACCGCTCTCACCGGACAAACTAGGTACGACGTTGGTACATGAGCATTTTTGCTTTGCCTACCCCGGCTATCAGGCCGATGCTTCAATCGCTCCGTATGACCGTGAAGCCGCGCTACAAGCGGGCCTGAAGGCATGTGAGGCTGCCAAGGCAGTCGGTATCCAGACAATCGTCGACCCCACTCCCAACGACACCGGCGGGCGTGACCCCTTGCTGTACAAGGAACTTTCCGAGAAGACCGGGATAAACATAATATGCACAACCGGTCTATACACTGAAGGGGAAGGTTCCCCGGCCTACTGGAAGACCAGGGTATCGTTTGGTGCCGATATCTCCAAGATGATATCTGAGATGATGATAAAGGAGATCACGGAGGGCATCGGCACAACCGGTGTTAAGGCTGGCGCTATAAAGGTTGGCTCCAGTCCGGAGATGACGGACTATGAAAAGGCAGTTCATAAGGCGGCAGTGATTGCCCAGAAGGCCACCGGCGTACCCATCATCACCCACACCGAAGGTCCCACCGGTGGCGTGGAGCAAGCCGAGTTTCTGCTCAGCCAGGGCGCTGACCCCAAGAAAGTCATGATAGGGCATGTCACTAATTCCAAGGACATCGATTACCACAGAGCCATACTTAAAAAGGGCGTCAGCATTGGCTTTGACCGCCTCGGGCTGGCCCCTTTGTATAATGTTCCTGATAACGTCAGCGTCCAGAATATCGCCACGCTGTGCAAGGAGGGGTACGCTAATAAGATTATGCTGTCTCATGACAGTGTGAATTACTGGATAGGCCGCCCCATCACTGTACCGGATCCGATTATGAAGATGCTCGCTAATTGGAGGGTCGACTACGTATCAAAGGACATTATACCGGCGCTTAAAGCACAGGGTGTGACCGACGACCAGATTAATACCATGATGGTCGAGAACCCGAAGAATCTGTTCCTTGGGAAATAAATAAATAGATTCCAGTTACTGATAAATAAAGGGCAGGGGTTTATTCCTCTGCCCTTTAATTTTTAAATTCCTATAAAGGTCTTGACAGGATAAAGCCAGTCCGGTAGATAATTTAAGATTCGAATAGAGCATGGGAGTCAATATGGAGCCAAGTTATTATTGACTGATAACGGGGAAGTCAATACAATAAAACATTCCGAAAGGAGAAGCGAATGACATATATAACGACCGAGGAGCAGGAGAAATTCCGCCAGACCATACGCAAGTTAGCCGAGGAAAAAGTGGCGCCGCGCTCGGCGGAAATCGACCGCACAGGAGAGTTCCCATGGGATATTTTCGATGTGTTCAAGGCTAACAACCTTTTTGCCTTGCATCTGCCCAGGGACTGCGGCGGCACGGATAAAGATATGATGACCTGCTGCATCTTTTCCGAGGAGATGTCCCGCGTCGACCCCAGTTGCTCCAACATAGTAGGTTCGAGCTGGCTGGCGGCAGAGCCGATACTGATTGCCGGCAGCCCGGAGCAGAAGGTTAAGCATCTGACTCCATTGGCTAAGGGAGAAGGCATGTTCGCCTTCGGACTCACCGAGCGGAAAGCCGGCTCCGACGCTGCTGCCATGGAGACTACCGCCAAACTGGAGGGAGATAAGTACATACTCAACGGTGGCAAGTGCTTCATCACCAACGGCGGCGTGGCTATCACCTATACCATCTTCGCCAAGACGGACCCGGAGAAAGGTGTGCGCGGTATCTCAGCCTTCATTGTTCCCGGAAAGACGCCCGGCTTCTCCATTGGCAAGCTGGAGGACAAGATGGGGATTCGGGGTTCGCAGGTGGCGGAGCTTATTTTCGAAAACTGCCCCGTGCCGGCTGAAAATCTGCTTGGTGAAACCAACAGAGGCTTCACGTATGCCATGATGACGTTGGACCGCACCCGACCGGTGATAGGCGCACAGGCAGTAGGCATTGCGCAGGGTGCGCTGGACTACGTGACCAAATATGCCAAGGAAAGGGTGCAGTTCAATGCGCCCATCGCCAGTTTACAGGGTGTGCAGTTCATGCTGGCCGACATGGCTATTCAGGTCGAGGCAGCGCGCGCCATCGTCTACCGGGCGGCATCAGCCATCGATAACAAAGTGCCAAACCTCACCTACCTCTCAGCGATATCGAAGACATTCGCTTCCGACGTAGCCATGAAGGTGACCACCGATGCGGTGCAGGTTATGGGAGGCTACGGCTATATAAAGGACCACCCGGTGGAGAGGATGATGCGTGATGCCAAGATAACGCAGATTTACGAGGGCACCAACCAGGTCCAAAGAGTGGTCATCTCTCGCTGCCTGCTCGCCTAGTGAAAAGCAGATAGTGCGACGCGGTGTGCCGGCGTCAGCGCTTGGTGAATTTGATGACCCGGTCGTAAAGTAGTTCAGTATAGCACGGCCCCACCTTTGTAGATGGTTCCATATATGCTCGGAACCCGATGAAGGCAGACTCATCAAGTTCAACTCCATGTGCTTTGGGGCCTGTTGGCACTGCCACACAGGTCTTTTCAGAATCGCAGCTACGCGCAAACTTACAGACATAAAGATATTTAGCCATGGGGTTGCCGGGTAAATATACCTCGGCACTACCTTCATATTCCGTGCTGTAGATACCGGCTACTCCGTTCCAACCGGCTTCACCGTAAAAGTTGCAGTTTGCGTATGTAGCCTTGCCGGTGGCGGCATGGTTAACGCCGTAGACTATAGCAAACTCGTCCGGGTCATCACCAAGCGTAAAAGTATCGCAGCGCAGGTAAACCGTGTCACGGCTTTCCCCCGCCACGTACAGCTCTCTCTGGACTGCGTCATAAGACTCAGACAGCCAGACATATGTTTCAAGCTCTTTTACTGAAAGGCTATTGTGCTTGGCAAGGATAGCCTGGCGCAGCTCCTCAAGTGCAGGCTGTAAATCTATCTCGGTTTTACCTGTTCCCCTGACGCGCAACTCAGGCGCCGGAAAAGGGTCAAGTTTTGCCTGCGTTTTAGGTGTTACCTTGATGGCTGCTGTTACGGCATTTACATATTCCTGACCAGCTTTTTCATCAGCAAAGAGCGCCATGCGCTGTCCGAAAACGATGGTATCAAACTCGGGCCCTGTGCCCAGCTTGACCATTGAACTCGGGATTATATAGGTGTTTATGATATCTGCCGAATACCCTGCCGACACCGCAGCACTACGAACACGCTGGTCAGTGCCTTTATCAGCCGTGACGATGATGATGGTATCCTGGTTGAACGGATTCCCCTTGGCTCCATTGGGGGTACCGGAAGTCTTGATGGTAAGTTTATTCAGCGGGTCGTTAAAGCTGGTCCAGACCCATTTACGCTGCTGGTCTTTTTCATAATATTTATAGAAGATGAAGCCGCAGTAGCTGAAGTAGGCGCATTCCGGAGGGGTCTTGGTGACAAGAACGAGTGCCTCATCAGGATTTAACTGCCATCCCTGTATCAGCCCTGGAGTATTATATAGCCAATTTTGTATTAGCTCCTGAGCATTGGATAGCTGCTTCATGTCCTTTATTCCCACATTCTCTGGGAGAGCACCAAACACCCCCCTATAGGGCGCACCGGCGTTGTTGCCGGCAGCATTGCCCAATTTCCCGGCTTCATAAAGTTGCACTAGGTCCACATGGATAAACGGCGCCAGTTTCAGAGTAAAGTCGCTGTTTTCCAATGAAGAACGGAAGGCATCAATATCGCCGCTGGATACATTAGTGATATTCCCCGAGGGAGCACAGGATGCTATTAGCGACATGAGTACTACGAAAATAATTGAAGATAAAGTAGTTGGCAATAATCGTGTCACCAGTTTTATCCTCCTTTTATTTGACTTCGTTTTCCATCATATAGGCGCATTTTACTTCAGGTGACAGACTTATTCAATGTGGCAATGCAGCCTCTTTAAGAGAGCCTTCAAATAATGTAATATTCGTGGTGAAAAACAACTGCAGTTTTGTATCGGGGCAACACCTATAAAAGGGAGGAGTTATAAATAGAAATGAAAGGAATTTTAGCTCTTTTTGCGGAAACCGAAATCTTTATCTTCGTATTTATGGAAATCGTCGCCAGGATTGAAACCATTCAGCGGGTCATACTCAAAGAGGCGAACTGGCGGGATAAAGTTATATTCATTGTCATATTTGGAGGATTTTCCATATTTGGTACTTACGTCGGTATACCGTTGACTTCAGGCGCCATCGTAAATATCAGGGATTTTGCACCAATGATGGCTGGGTTGGCAGCCGGGCCGGTAATGGGCTTAGCCGTAGGGCTGATTGGTGGAATACATCGCCTGCTGCTTGGAGGATTTACTTGCGTTCCTTGCGGGCTGGCCACAGTTTTAGCCGGCATAATCGGCGGTGCCATACACTATTTTAATAAAGGCAAGCTCATCGGGATTCTTCAGGGTATGCTTGTGGCCGTCATTGTGGAATTCCTGCACGGCGGATTGACATTGCTCATAGCCAGGCCTCTGCCTGACGCGATTGAGGTAGTCAAAATTGCTATCCCGGCTATGATGGTAGCTAATGCACTGGGTGTGGCAATCGGCATTATAATCCTGGAGCATACCAAAGAGCTGAGAGGAGTACGTAGCCTGGCACGAGGAGAAGCAGGGCATAAGGGTCGATTATGAAGGGAAGGTTGCTGGCGCTGAAGTCATCGGATAATCGTGGTCAGCGTCCCTTCCATTTGCTGCTGGAAAGGTTTTCCTCTGAGAGATACAGCTTGCCGTCTTCAGTGCTCTCGATGACACGGTCATTCCTCAATATCAGCAGAGCGGTGGTTTTATACTGCGCTCCCCGGAATATAGCCTGTATCATGCTCTTGGGTCTTAGTCCGAGTTCATCAATCGTCTTGGCATTCTGAGCACCGACCGCGTTACGTTGCCGGAAAGTACGTATTACAGAGGAGGTGGCACGCCTCAACATTATTTGGGGTACTACAAATATAATTATCAGTAATGAAGCGGTAAATATGATTAAAGTTGTAGTTTCGCTCACTTCACACTTTTTTCCTTATTCTACTGGCTTACACGATTCGCTGGTCAGATATACGGAGCACGCTTTAGATTGGGCTGGTCTTTCAGCTATCTCTTTATTGTTCTTTAGTAACCACGATATCCCTGCCTACCGAGTCGGCGAAATCAATGGTCACATTGTCAACCGTCGGGTCGTCGGCAGTTTCTATATTAATTGAAAACACCTGTCCAGGTAGGGCAGGCCCGCGATACACGTATACTTCATATTTCACAATGGTACTGCCGCTCCAACAATTCATAGTGCATATTATAGCCCTCAATGTCGCCCGGCTCTTGTTTTGTAACGAAACCTTAACATAGAGATACTTTTTGGTCTCTACCGGGGGGGTGCCCATGCCGGTATCGGTATTGTCTGCTCTCCTACCCCATTCAGATGACAGCAGTGCCAGTGAGTATGGTGACTTTTCTTGTGCTGTAACAAAAATATTGTCAGCGGATGAAGCTTGGTTACCAGCTTTATCACTGGATGCTACCCGGAAGTGATAGGCGGTATTAGGCTCGAGGTCGCTTAAGGTGATGCTGTGGTCGGTAGTCAGCTCAGTCGAGGAGGCAGTTAAACCGTAGTCGGTATTTTTGCCGTACTCGACATCGCTGCTTCCAGGCTCGTTTGTCGTCCAGGCGATGACAGCGCTGGTCTCCGTTTCAGAAGAAGTTAAAACGTTTTTGAATACTGGTGGCGTAGTATCAGCCAGCGGCGGTGGCGGTGGCGGCGCCGTGACATAAATGACTACCGACCTGGTGACGGTACCGCCAGCATTAGTAGCGGTCAAGGTATAGGCAATGGTTTTAGAGGGTGATAGCTCCTTTGAACCATTGGCAGCAACTTCGCCTACACCCTGGTCTATAGTCACACTGATAGCACCTTTCACATCCCATTTTAAGGTTGATGACCCGCCGCTATTTATTTCTGATGGAGTAGCAGTGAAAAGGAGAATTGACGGCGGTTTCTGTTGGCAGGAGATGCCAGAGCAAGCTGATAGCACCGCCAGGCTAAAAAGTAAAAAAATGTTGAGGATGTGCTTCCGTTTCATATCAATAGCTTCTGTATTCCGATTTGTTTAATTATATACCCAACAAAAGTAAAAGAGAATTTTTCCACTTTTCCGTGCCTTATGGTATTGGGGTGTCTTAAGGGCTGAATTGCCAGTTGGATAGGTCCATTGCTGTTTGGCGGGCCTGCTGTACGTTGTGTATCAGCTCATCATGAAGTTTAATGTATTCGTCAGTTTTGGCTATAAATTTATTAAGATACTTCTGCTTTACCTTTTCCTCCGAAGCAGTGAAATAGGCGAGTAGCTGAGGGAATGTGTAATCTGCGGCAATGGTCTTATCTCTGGAAGCCAGATATTCAGCTCCCTGTAAGGCTGATTGGAGTTGGCTACATGACTCCTGCCACTGAGCTAATGTAATTTTTTCTGGCCCGGCTGCGCTAGCCAGTGATTCATTATACGGACTATGTAAACAGACCTCTCTAGCAAGAGTCAGGCAGTTGTCACATTGCACTGAATACGTTTCGGCTGTTTTTGGCGATGGCAATCGTTCGGGTAAAGGAACCACGCGGTCCACAAGCTCTTTAACAACTGAAGCCTTTTCTACAATGGGTAAGTTTCCCACCGGGCATATTCCCCCCGGCGGGTATAATATACCGATGGCTGAAAACTCGTTCCAGTCGAAGTGCTGTAGCTCTGAAGCGATAGCCTGCGCTTGTTCTATATTTTTCTGCATCTGGTCACACCGGTTGAAGAACTCTTGCCCTGGCTGACTTACTGGCCGACTACAAGCCGCAAATGAAAAAAGTATGGCTGCAGTTATGACGATGTGCGATCTAAATTTCATCTTTATAATCCGCCATTCTATGTGCTGAGGCCTAAACCATTGTCGGTGCTGATTCGTTATATATTTAGAACTAAGGAGAGGTGTATTAAAAGGCCATGAACAAAGAGCTTATCGCCATACTAGGGAGTTTTCTGTTTGTGTGTCTAGTCTTCTTTTTCTGTGCCTGGTATCTGTTCTAGACGAAATCATCTCTTCACTTCACTCAAAACTATTTCTTTTATGGGGGGATAAATATGGATAGCATTGTATGTGAAAGACCGTTAGTTTGGCAACCAAAGGAAGTAGTTGATTTGGGCAATGGCTGCAGAATGGGGATAACAAGTGATGATGGTTATTATCTGGTGTTATCTCCAAGTTACACCGGTTCTTGGAAACCTTCCAATTGGATACCTCCTGTGGTAGCCAAGCGGTTGGGCGAGTTGGCTGCTATTCAAATCGCAATCGGTAATCATTCCGTTAATAAATCACTTCAGTTGCCGGTTCCGCCTTAAGGCTACGTTAAACGTGGCTTAAAGCTTTGAGCGGCAATAGCGAACAATCTTCCATCTTCTCCCTTACTTATTTATGGTCCCTGCCTGTAAAGCCAGTAAGCTGTTTACTGCGTTAATAGTTCTGTTAGCTGTGGTGATGAATATCACCAGGAATGGCAGCCCGGCCAGGTAATTCAAGAAGGGGACCATACTGCTTGGACAATCTTTTCATGCAAGCTATCCTTTTATATTTATTCCGCGTGGATAGTATTCAGTAAGGCAGCAGGTGAAGGTAAATGCGGTGGGATAATATTAAGGCTGGCTCTGGGTCTCTTTCGACCACTCCTGCATTAGCTTCTTCATCTGCTCGGCGAGCTTGGGGTTGGAGCGAAGCCTGTTGATAAATACCGGACAGCCCTCAAGGATGGAGTTTTCAGCAGCGGCTGCCAGGCCGGATAGCAACTGCTGCATGCCATATTGGGCGGCGCCTGGGCCGGTGGCTCCGGGCATTGAAGACTCGAGCTGTTTTCTTAAGTCGTCCTCTGTTAGCTTCACCGGTAAGACGCAGCTTTTGTACCAGGGGCAGGCCTTGCACTGAACTAATGCCTGAGCTTCATCCAGAACGTCAGTCACTGTGAGCCTCAGTTCTTTCTAAAGCGTTCGCTGTGAGCTTTATTTCCATATCAATTCATTGGTATTATCATTAAAAGCCCAGCTGCGGTCATATGCAGAGTCTACCGGGCAGGCCTTCGTTATCGTCCACATTCCCTTGCCCTGGTACTGCGCAGTATACGTCGAGTTGGCCTCCTCATACTGAGGAGCAGCACAACCTCAGCCGTGTGTCTCCGGTGCGGGTAAAAGCTTCTGGCATATAGGACTGAAGCTCCTGGCTATGGCGGCTACCTCGTCGTCTGTATGACGGGGTGCGCTATTTATGAGCGTACAGCCTCCGAACGAGACTAGAAGAAAGATAGCAGCCAGCAAGCTAATATATCTCATCATGACCTTCCGACTTGGTTTAAGGCTCTCAGAGCCGCCCACCGATTATACAACTTGCGACGGGAAAATAAAACAATTGCGGCCCTTTAGGGTGGCATAAACTACGGTGAGAGCGAAGAAAACCTCATCAGTACAATTGATAGGTGACAAATGTCAAAGCTGTCTCAGGCTACTATCTAAATGAAGATAAAATGGAGAGGCGACTGCGATTATTATTCTTCTGCTGCTAGGGTAGTGAATGTGCCATCACCTGATACCGCTTCCCCAGCTTTATTCTTTGACTTGACCCTAAAATGGTAAGTAACCCCCTTCTCGAGAGTAGCTGCAGATATAGTTACAGAATGGTCAGTAACTCCAATTGACTGAGTTCCAGTCGGGTCATCCTGTGGTTGGGCTGGCGCGAGCGTACCGTAAGTGTTAGTCTTACCGTATTCAACCTGGCTACTGGATAGCTCGTCAGTTTTCCAGGTAATGACAACACCACCAGCAACTACATTCGCGGCAGCGCCTGTAATCACTGGTTTTGTGGTATCAGTTGTGTTACCTGTAGTGGTGCCGGATATTCCGAGAATGTCCTTTACCATGCTGCCCAATGGCGTTTGAAGATAGGCAAGGACACCAAGGCCGATAAGGAGGACAAATAGTAGCAGCACGAGAAGCGGTCTTGATGATGATGATTGGCTCCTCGGTGCCGGCGGTGCCCACGATTGTTGTTGACCCCAACCTGGTTGTTGTGGCGGCATGCCCGGCTGCTGGCCCCAACCCGGTTGTTGTGGCGGCATACCTGGCTGCTGTCCCCAACCCGGCTGTTGCGGGGGCATACCACCCGGTTGCTGTGGCGGGCTCCCGCCCAGCGTAGTGCCGCAGTTGGGACAAAATCTGGTTCCGGGGCTAACGGTAATTCGGCACTGGGGACAGGATAGACTTAATTGTGCTCCACAACCACCACAAAACCGTTGGCCGGGCACAACAGGTGCACCGCAATTAGGACATCTCTGTTGCATATTTCAGTTCTCTAATCTTATCCTATTTCTGCTCCAAACCGGAGCCTCTTGCTGTTTCTATCCCAGCATTATATTATCATGATTATACATCTGATGCTCAAAAGAAATCAATAGTCAAGTCGTCAATTTAACAAAGATTAGATTGTGGCAGCATTGGTTTACAGTCTATCGTCTTATTCGTATCCAAGTTACCTAATTGGTGTAACAGTGTTATTGGTGTGTATTATATAGCTTTTTCTAGATACTTCCTGTCCTCCGGCATTATATAAAACGGCCATATCGGGTGTCTCGTTATTCCAGATGTCACCCGGGAAATAGTAAAAGCAGTAGCCCCCGGATTCCCACTGGGGTTCGCCGGTATAGACTCGTATGCTCTTACGCGGCTCTATGGAGCAGTGGCGCGGTGGATAGCAATTCTCCACACATTCACTCCAGTTACCATAATAGCTACAGGAACACGGCGTAAAAGTTGGGAAAAGAAATGTGGGCGCTCCCTTCGTTATGTTTTTCAGCGTCCAACCGGCTAGGTTCTGTGGCGAATCGCTCAGGTTTTTTATTTCTACATACTCATCCCATTCAACTATCTCATGGCTAGCCGCCAAAGCGCGAAAGTAGTCCGTGCCTTTATAGTGGATATACGTTATTTGAACGGGTTGACTGGAGCTCTGGCTACTGTAGTCTTCGACTGTTATAGTCCATTTGGCTAAATTGGCGGAAATAACTTTCAGATAGTAGTCACGCCCGCCTTCATCAATGTAGACCGTGTCGCCGGACACACCTTTTGAATATGAAATCCTCTTGGTAAGCATGGCTAGATTGTCCTGAGGATAGACGAGGATGTCAAACACGGCGTATTGGGGATTTTGAGCCTCTATCGTCCAGATGATACGCCATTTGCTTCCAGAAATACTGAACGCGGGCGTAGTCGTACCCTCTTTGCCGATGAAGCTTTTGACGGTAGTCCATCCGGCTTCATTTGCAGTTGCTTCAGATGGTGGCACTACAGCCGGCTGTTGGTTTTCCACGGTAGCCGGGGGCTGCGTTTTAGGTTTAGCAACCGGTGCAGACGGCGTTGTTGAGCCGCAGGCTACAATGGAACTGGCTGACAGGAGTACCAGTCCGATGTAAATAAGCAGGCGCACTGGCAAGGCTGAATTAATAGTAACCCCCTATAATGTATTTCTCTTACCTATCTTAACGGCGTAATAGATACCGGCATTGTCGCCTCATCATTCGGCACTAGCTTAATGTGGTCATCACCGGCAATGGGTGATAATTGAAGTGCCAGGTCTCGCGCACTGTCATCGGGGTGCTTTACACCCACCGGATATACATTCCATTCTTGATCAAATACACATAGTGGACATTGGTATTCTGTCACGCCTACCATAACAGCCCAGAATTCTGGCTCAGATGGTACAGCAAGCGCCGGAGTGTGAAAAGCTTGAATCGGCATCAGCAGCGCCGTCATGATTGCACTAAACAAGAAAACGGAAAAAATCTTCTTGGGCATTGCCCTATTCCGATACTTTGCCATTTACTCTCCCGCCCCATTTATTTCGGTATGGACTGCGTAGCTTTTTCTGGAGACCTCTTTGCCGTGTGCATCGTATAACACAGCTGTGTTGGGCTTATCGTTACTCCATATGTCGCCGTAGCCGTAGTAAAAAGAAAGGCCCCCAGTTTCTGGATGGTTCTCATCGGTATAGACTCGTATGATTCCGCCTGGAGCCAGTGTGTAGGGTGGGAAAGTGGGGAATTTGAACGAGGGGCTGGGCTTGCTTATGTTTTTTAATACCCAGCCGCTCATATCTTGATAGTACTCGCTGAGGTTTTTAATGACCACGTATTCATCAGGTTCGACCCTTTCGTAAGTACAGCAGCTTGCTGTAGGGTCCGGTGGATAAACGGTTCCTTTATAGTGAATAAAAGTTATCTCAACCGGGTAGGAGGTTGCCGCGGTAGCATTGTCTTCTATTGCAATAGTCCAGTGCCGCAGGCTTTGAGCCGTGACCTTGATGAGGAAATCGCGCTTGTCTACCGAGGATAAGAAGTAATTAACGGTGCCTGTAGTGCTGCTCGAGTTGGAAACGGTCTGCCAAATCGCATAAGGCGCATCTTTTTGGTAAATAACCAGCTTAAATGCGGCTGTTTCAGGGTCTTCAGCATCTATTGTCCAGGTGATGCGCCATTCTGTGCCATATATATGGAATATTGGTGTTGTTTCGCCGGCTGCACCGCTAAAGGTTTCAACTAGGTACCATTTCTCCTCATCTACAGCTTGATTCGCAGGGGGTGTTTCCGCTTCCTTTGGTGACTGGTTTTCACTGGTAGCCGGCGGCTGTGTTACCGAAGGTTTAGGGGGCGCCGGTGCCGGGCTTGGCTTCGGCTGAGCACAAGCCACGGCCAGATTAAGAGTTACTAAGAGTAACACTGTAAATGAAACTAAGTATCTAATAGCTTCGTTTTTCATATCAACTTACTATCGTATTGTTATAACTATATTCACTTCCCGCTTCTCGTACGAATAGTATACGTTACACAACTGTGGAACATCAATAAAGAGTTATGTAAATAGCTAGGACTTTAGTCCTCAGGTCGCGGTAACCAAGCGGTGTAAACTCTTGTCTATTCTTCGGCGAGCTTGATTTGAGACGGGTCTTTGAGGGCCATTTCCGGGACGCCTGACCCTTTAGGGTATTCCTCGATTAAGCCGGTGACCTGGACATGCTTATTCAGGAAGTAAGTTTCGGGGTTAGGTGAAAACTCTTTTACAAATTTCTCTCTGTCCCGTCCCCAGATTATGCATTTGAAAAAGTTTTCATAAGGCTTATGAAAATCGAGGAAGGTAATCTGGCTTTTTGTGTCTGCCGCATAGTAAGCGCCAACGACTATTCCTTCAACTACTTGATGTTGCCCGATATAGCTGCCAGCCTCTTCCCAGCTTATAACGCCGTTGGCCACTTTTATATATTCGGTTTTTGTCTCAATGTCATTGCCTCCCGGTCCCATTATTGCCAGCGAAACGGTGTAATCTCCGGCTGCAGTGTAAGTATGGTTAGGTTCCGAATCACTGCTGAACTGTCCATCGCCGAAATCCCAGTGCCAGTGGGTAATATCTCCTGAGGACGAATCATTGAAGGTGACCTTTAAGGGTGCTGACCCCTGTTCCGAACTGGCAGTAAAATCCGCTGTTGGCGGCTGTAAAACAGTAGGCTGTAACTGCCGGGCACAACCCGTCGCCAGCGACAGTAATAGCAAAACTAACAAAAAGGACTTAGGCATCGACTGTATTTTAGCCTTAATAGTGGCGAACCTCAATAGTTTGTTAAGTAGATACGAATTTGCTATACTTTTTTCTTAACGTGGTCATCGCCGGCGATGCCGGCTGGTATTTCTTTATAATAGGTTCTGAGACTAACCCGATTAATGGTCAAAGCGGTGCCAATATGAAGTTGTGGAGAAAGCCTTTTGATATGGTCGATAAGGCCCCCAAGCCGGTCAAGGTGCATATTAATATAGACAGGTGCAAGGGCTGCGGCTATTGCGCTGAATTTTGTCCGCGCGGAGTATTGAAGATGACCGATGAGCTCAGTCCCAAGGGCTATAACATGGTCAAGGTAGTCGAAGAGAGCAAATGCCTGGGCTGTGGCCTCTGCGAGGCAATGTGTCCCGAGTTTGGAATATATGTGACTACGGAAGAAAAAGAAGAAGAGCCGGTGACGCATGCCTAAAGATGACGTACTCTGCGGTGAATTTTTCATGAACGGCGATACGGCCTGCGCCGAAGGGGCTATAAGTGCCGGTTGCCGTTTCTTTGCCGGCTATCCGATTACTCCGGCAACTGAGGTTGCCGAGAGAATGAGCGAACGTCTTCCTCAGATAGGCGGTGTTTTTATCCAGATGGAAGACGAGATAGCCTCTATGAACGCCGTGCTCGGAGCTTCCTGGGCTGGCGTAAAAGCAATGACAGCCACCTCTGGCCCGGGGTTCAGTTTGATGATGGAGAATATAGGCCTGGGAGTGATGTTGGAAACACCCTGCGTGGTAGCTAATGTCCAGAGGGCAGGCCCGTCAACGGGATTGCCAACCCTGGTAGCTCAAGGCGACATGATGCAGGCCAGATGGGGCTCGCATGGACACTATGAAATCATTGCCCTCGTTCCCGATTCGCCGCAGGAGATGTTTGACCTGACCGTTTTGGCCTTTAATTTATCTGAGCAGTATCGGGTGCCGGTGCTGCTCATGGCTGACGAGGCTGTAGGCCATATGAGTGAGAAGGTGGTCATACCTCAGATAAATTCAAAAGAACTGGTAAATCGACCGCGCCCAAAGGTCGCTCCGGAAAAGTATTTGCCGTATGATTCCAGGAAGGGGTTGGTGCCTCCGATGGCTGTAGCCGGTGAGGGATATCGCTTTCATGTTACCGGGCTGACTCATGACGATAGAGGCTATCCGGTAATGACCGCAGAGGCTCAGGATAAGTTGATACGACGGCTGGTGGACAAAATTCGTCTGAATATAAAAGATATCACGAAATATGAAGAGGTAAAAATTGATGATGCTGAGGTGGTTGTAGTTAGCTATGGTATATCCGCCCGCATTGCCCGATATGCAGTGCAGAAGGCAAGAGAAGAAGGGATAAAGGCGGGACTGCTGCGGCTGATAACGGTATGGCCTTTCGCCGATGACCGCATTAGGAAGTTGGCATCAGCGGTGAAAGCCTTCCTGGTCCCGGAGATAAACTACGGACAGATGGTCAGGGAAGTAGAACGATGCGTGGCCGGTAAAGCTAAGGTCAGGCTGATATCTCATATGGGTGGCGGCGTGCATCTTCCCGAGACAATTCTTGAGGCTATACGAGAGGAAGCCAGATGACGAAGATGTTGACGGTAGATACAAATCCTATAGACTGCTATCTCAGAGTGGACCGGATACCGCATATCTGGTGCGCCGCCTGCGGCATTGGGCCAGCAACCGGGTGTTTCGTCAGAGCTATCGACCGTGCCGGTCTCAACCCGGACAAGGTTTCGGTGGTTTCAGGAATAGGTTGTTCCGGGCGAGTGGCTGGTTATATAAAGCTGGATTCTTTCCATACTACACACGGTCGGGCTCTACCCTTTGCTACAGGTTTAAAACTGGCTAATCCGGAATTGACAGTAGCGGTCTTTTCCGGTGACGGAGATATTGCGGCCATAGGCGGCAATCATCTTATCCATTCTGCACGCCGTAATATTGATATGACCGTCATCTGTATAAACAACTTCAACTACGGCATGACCGGCGGTCAAATGGGGCCGACGACGCCGCTTGATGCCCGCAGCACTACCTCTCCTTACGGCAACTACGAGTATCCCTTTAACTTGCCTTACCTGGTCGCCGCCAGCGGTGCTACTTATGTTGCCAGGTGGACGGTGCTACATTTGCGGGAATTGGAGAGGTCAATAGCCGAAGCTTTGACCAAGCCCGGTTTCAGTTTTATAGAAGTGCTCAGCCCGTGCCCCACTGTATATGGCCGTCTAAATAAGCTGCCGCGCGGCCTGGATGAAATGCACAGTTACCAGGAGAGAAGCATCATCCGGGATGGCGCTGACCCTAGAGATGTCGAACTGTCGCAGAGTGGCCCAATAGTGGTAGGTAAATTTGTCGATATTGAGCGACCCACTCTATGGGATTGCTACCAGCAGATACTGGACAGAGCCAGCAAGCCCAAGAAACGATAGAGCGCCAGGCAGTTAATTCAAAAAACTGATTGGAGAAATTAACTTGAGCCGAACAGAGATAAGGTTAAGCGGCGCCGGTGGACAGGGGATTGTGCTCGCCGGTCAGATTCTGGGACAGGCAGCTTCCTTATATGAAAAAGGAAAATCGGCCACCTTCACTCAGAGCTACGGCCCGGAGGCGAGGGGTGGCTCTTGTTCGGCTGAAGTCGTTATTTCGAATGAATCTGTAGGCTATCCCTATGTGATAAGTCCTCAGGTGCTGGTTGTTATGTCGCAAGAGGCATATAACAAATACACGGCAAGTCTGAGTCCAGAAACCCTGATCATTATAGACACTGACCTGGTCAAGCCTAGCGCGTCTCATAACCCGCACATACTGTCTATACCGGCTACAAGTCTGGCCCGTGATATGGGGCGGGTCGTCGTAGCCAACATTATCATGCTCGGGTTTGTAGCAGCGGTCAGCGACGTGGTTTCGGCTAAAGCGCTCAAGGAATCTATACTGGCAACTGTGCCTGAAGGAACAGGCGAGTTCAATATTAAAGCTTTCACGGCCGGGTATGACTACGGGCTAAAACATGGAAAGAAAAGTTAGGTATATTAATGGCAAGGAGTGTTGCAGTAATTGGTGATGGTGTTGGAGCCGCCCAGTGTGCCCTGGCTCTGGCCGGCATGGGCGCTGAGGTCAGCCTCATTGTCTCTGCCAAAGCATTGAGTTTAAAAGATAAGGGAGGCAGCGATTCCCAAATCGGTTCCGCTGACGAATATCTTCGCATCTGGCCGCTGTTACTCAGGGCAGCAAGTCATCCGAGAGTTAAGGTTTATGCTGGCTCTGGCGTAGAAACTGCAACTAAGAAACGGGGACAGTTTAACATAAAGATAAAGAAACTGCCCCGGTATGTAGATGAGAACTTATGCACCAGTTGTGGTCAATGCCAGGAAGCCTGCCCCGTCAAAATACCGTTTTCTGACCGTGGTTCAATCTCCCTACATGGCGCTATTCATGAGCCGCTGGTAGGTGTTCGGTCGGTACCGGCAGCCTACACTATAGATAAGACTGGAATCGCCCCCTGCCGGGTAGCCTGCCCCTTAGGCATCAATGTGCCTGGATTCATCTGTCTGATGGCTAAAGATAAGGCAGACGAAGCACTCAATCTCATCAACCAGGCTGCACCCTTAGCTGGCATACTCGGCCGCGTGTGCAGCCATCCGTGTGAAGACAATTGTCAGCGGACTAAAGTCGATAGCCCCGTGTTCATTAAGGCTCTGCACCGGTATGCTGCAGATAACGCCTCCGGCAGTATTAATTACCTCACTAGCCCAGTTGAACCTAGAGAAGAAAAAATAGCTATTATTGGCAGCGGCCCATCCGGGCTGGCCGCGGCCTGGGAACTTGCCCGGCGTGGGTATACTCCCACCATATTTGAGTCCCATGCAGTGGTCGGCGGCATGCTGGCTACAGGTATTCCTCGATTCCGTCTGCCGCGTGAAGTACGCGAGAGGGAGGTT
>Ga0315295_10002058_pt1 | contig 17109 bp, 15 predicted proteins | sample YL17G14_0_MG_FD_204453 | JGI IMG/M metagenome (GOLD analysis project Ga0315295, IMG submission 204453) | Sediment microbial communities from Yellowstone Lake, YNP, Wyoming, USA - YL17G14_0 | ecosystem: Environmental > Aquatic > Freshwater > Lake > Sediment | place: USA: Wyoming | collected... | reverse complement strand
ACAGAGGATGATCGCATGCTTTTTTCCCCCATGAATCCCTCAGTTTCTGTACAGCGTTATATTCCATAATCTTTTGATTATTAAACTTATACTATTTTATTGTTTTTATTCCGTCTCCTATTGTTAGCCGGATATTACCGTATTTTTTATTCTATTAAAGTTATGAAAGACTAAAATACAAGCAAAATAAAAATCCATCCACCCAGGAAATACTTCAGGATGATTTTGTCAAAGCAATCCTTGGCTTTCCTAAGAGGTATCACTATATTATTAAGATGTCAGGATTAAACTTTTCTATGAACACCATATAATTATCTAAGAAAACAATCATATTTTTTTGTTTCTCAGGATAATACGCTGTATTTTTGAAATAATTCTGATAATATTAGTAGAATCTTGCCAGGACGTATTAAAACATGTCAACTGAGGTAATTTTTCAAGTCGTAGAAACCATAGCTGTTGTAATTGGGGTGGTTTTCGCTATACTGCAAATCAGACAATACACTCGCAACAAACGTAGAGAGGCTGCTATTGAGCTTCTACATTCATTCCAAACCCCTTCATTCGCTAAAGCCCTGAACCTGGTTTATAATCTGCCGGATAGTTTGTCAAAAGAGCAGGTCGAAGAGAGATTGGGAGACGAGTTTTACCTGGTCTATGCATTAATGACTACTTGGGAAAGTTTAGGGATTCTCGTTTACCTGGGAGAGATTGATCTGGACCTGATCGACGATTTTTTCAGCGGGCCGATTACGATCTCCTGGCGCAAACTGGAAGGGCATATTAAAGGGGAAAGATCTTTACTTGGCCGGGATACGATAGAGGAATGGTTTCAATGGTTGACGGAGCGGCTTCTGGAAAGGGAATCGAAAGTGCCACCGCTCCCGGCATATATTGCTCACAAACATTGGAAACAAAATCAATCGTCTCTGTAACACCGCTCCAACTTTACGAAAATGGGTTTGCATAGTTACACCGTCGGCCCTAAAAGTCCATCAGCCATAATCTTTTCAAACCTGATGGTCTGAATATAATAAACGACGGGAGAATAACCTGACAACAATGTAATTTAGGCAGATCAGAGGAGAGCAGGCTGCTTCTGGACAAGGTGAATAATCGAGATTTAGTCGAGGTAAAAAAAAGTTCCTGGCAGAGATTGTGTAGTGGCAAAGCAAAATAAAATTGACTTTCGCTTATATAGGATATAACTTTGAAATTGGCTTAACAAATTAGAATTATAAAATCATGAAAAGCAACCGAAGAAATTTTATTAAGAAAAGTGTTTCTATAACAGCTGCCCTGTCGATTGGTGGATTAAGAACCAGCGCAGGGTCTGGCATAAGGAAAAGCAAAAATGCAACACCGAAATCTGTTAAATGGCCTGTCACCGAAGGCCCTGATACACCAAAGTTATGTGTTGGGGGAAGTATAAATTCTGATGAGAAGCAGATGCAGTTAATCAAACAGATGGGCGTTGATTATGTTCTTATGGGTGGTCCCCAAATTCCATGGAAAGTGGAAAATCTTCGTTCTGCAATGGATAAATATAAAGCTAACGGTTTAACAGTTATTAATATGATGATTGGTGGCCACAATAATGCCATATATGGACGTGAGGGTCGTGATGAGGAGATTGCTAAAATTAAGGAATCAATTATTGCGGCAGGAGTAGTCGGTCTGCCAGTCATTGAATATAACTGGTATGTTGACCGGCTCATGGAGGGCTACTATGAAAAGAAAGGACGTGGCGGATCCGGAATAACAGCCTATGATTATTCTCCGGTAAAAAATCTTCCGGCAAAACCTGAAATAGGCACCTATACCACTGAACAGATCTGGGATAATATCACATACTTCCTTAAAGCAGTTATCCCTGTTGCAGAGAAGGCTGGAGTGCGTCTTGCTCTGCACCCTAATGACCCTCCTGCATCTATCAGCCACGGCTCCCCGCAAATTATTGCTACCTACGAAGGCTGGAAACGATTGCTCGATATTATAAAGAGCCCGGCTAATGGAATGACATTTGATCCCGGTGTTTGTCGTGAAATGGGACTGGATCCTGTTGAGGTACTTCATTATATGGGATCACGCGATCAGATTAATCATGCCCATTACCGTAATGTAACTACCCGGGAACCTTTTAATAAATATGAAGAGGTTTTCTTTGATGCGGGAGAAGTCAATATGTTTGCAGTCATGCAGGAATTTTTCAAGGTTGGATATACAAGAGGTATCTATCCTGAACATGCGCGATTTTTTACACGTGATGCAGAATTTCCGGGATATGCTGCAGGAAGGGGATATCCGGGTGGTGGCGGAAGTACAGGTGAGGTCTTTAATGTCGCATATGCCCGTGCAATGATGCAGGCAGTCCAGTCATTATAGTCATCACTTAAATAAATAATTTAAATAATCAAAAAAACAATCATCATGAATACCATCAACCGCCGGGGTTTCCTGAAAACTTCAGTGATGGGAGTAGCTGCCTCTTTTATTGGTCCTCTGAATACCTTCGCGTCCTTTAATAATGAGGAACAATTATCTGCAAGTGTCGCTATTACATCAGGTGAAAACAGGGCTGACCTTGCATTTCGTGCTTTACAGCCATTCTCAAAGCAAATCAAAAAGGCCATCGGCAGTCGTCGCGTCGTTCTGAAGCCAAATAATGTTTCCACTGAAATACCTTTATGCGCAACTCATGTTGATACCCTTGAAGGTATACTGGAATTTCTTAAATCGATCAGGAAGCTGGACAATGTAATTATTGCAGAATCAGCCGCCAACGGACCAACATTCGACGGATTTAAGAACTATGGATATTTTGGTTTGGCCAATAAATATCCTGTGAAATTTGTCGACCTTGATAAGGAAGGTTCTGAAATACTTTATGTATTCGATGAAAAAGATTTCAGACCTCATCCTGTAAGGTTTTCCAGTATTATTCTTAGCCCTGATTCCTATGTAGTATCAGTGGCTAAGATGAAAACCCATGATTGGTCAATAGCCACTCTTTCTCTTAAGAATATTGTATTTGGTGCACCAATAAAAGATGTGGGATTTGCCTTTGGTGGAAAACGCAGGGAGGGAACAAAGAGTGACAAATCGATTGTGCACGGAAGCGGTTTCAGAGGGATTAATTATAATTTGTACGACCTTGCACCACTCCTTCATCCGCACCTTGCCGTCATTGATGGATTCGAGGGCATGGAAGGGAATGGTCCAAGCAAAGGAACTCCTGTTGACCACAGAGTCTGTGTAGTTAGCACCGACTGGCTTGCAGCTGATCGTGTCGCTGTTGAGTTGATGGGCATTGATTTTACCATAATTGGTTATCTCAACTATTGTGCACAAAACAGATCAGGAATAGCTGATTTAAGCAAGATTGAAATTGTCGGTGAGAGTATAAGCAACCATATTAAGCATTACAAACTTCATGACAATATTGAAAAGCAGTTGATTTGGATGAAATCATCTGTCTGATCAGGAATTCGATGGATTAAATTCTATCTTTCTCATGTCACATATTTTCCTGACTTTGTCACAATGAAGAATAAATATGGCAAGCCTTATACCTGGATTTAAATACTGTATCTACTGACCCCACTTGACTTTGGTATCAGGATAGCTTAATTTTACATACATAAACTGGTAACCTTTCATTAAAATCATGGCAATCTGGTCAGCTGAAATAAAAGAGCTTGAGAAGCTTTATGAATCTTTCAAAGGTCAGTTACCCGATCTGGAGAAAGAACTGGAAAGGTTGATTAAAGCAGATGATGAGAACATGGTTCTGCTCTATTCAAGAAGATGCCTTGAAGTTATTATCACTGATCTGTGCGAGTGTGAACTTAAGAGACCTCGAAAAACCGAACCTCTGAAAGGTATCATTGATAAGCTGCATAAGGAAGAAAAAGTTCCTTCGCATATAATAACTTCAATGCACGGGCTGAATGAATTATCTACTTATGGTGCCCATCCTAAAGACTTTGACCCTGAACAGGTTAAGCCGGTTCTTAATAACCTGGCAACAATTATCAAATGGTATCTGAAATATAAGGACGCAAAATCACATAGTAACGCAGAATCAGAACAGGAAAAATTCGTTGGAAAGCACGCAGATATTCCTGCTGAAGTAACCTCTAAATTCAAGAAAAATCTAATTCTGATACTTACAAGTATATTATTGATTGTTGCTGTAATCGCTTTCCCAAAAATACTTAAGCGAGACAAGTTGGTAAATATGAGATCTTCTGATGGAAGAATTTCTGTTGCAGTAATGCCATTTCAGAACATGACTAACGATACTGTATGGAATGTATGGCAAAACGGGATACAGGATATACTGGTCACTTTTCTTTCAAACTCCTCTGAAGAATTGAAAGTCCGGCAAACAGAGTCGACAAATGCTCTGATTGAAAGTGAAGGGTTTACGAATTATTCCTCATTTACTCCCTCACTTGCGAGAAACATTTCACAAAAGCTTGATGCAAATGTATTCATTTATGGAGGCATAAAACAAGCAGGTGCCAAGCTGCGTGTAAATGCACAACTGATTGACTCAAAAACAGAAGAATCAATTAAATCTTTTGAAATAGATGGTCCCGCTAGCGAAAATATGATTTTTCAAATTATAGATTCGCTTAAACTGATGGTCAAAAATTATCTTGTAATATCAAGGTTGGAAAAAGAATTACCTGTGGGATACACGTATTATGCATCCACAAATTCTCCTGAAGCATTCAGGTATTATACTTATGGACTGAAAGCATTTTATAAAAAGCATTTTGTAACTGCAATAAAGTTTTTGTCTCATTCGATAGCTATTGACTCAACCTTCGTTGCCGCATATTTTTCGTTGGGTTCTTCATACGGAAATCAGGGTATGTTGGAGGAAGCAGCAAAACTGTTACTCAAATTTTACGATAAAAGAGATCAGTTGCCTATTCAACTTAAAACCAAGTTAGAAAAATGTTATGCCTACTGTTTTGAAACGCCTTTTGAAGAAATCAAATGCTTAAAACAACTACAGGAATTTGATGATCAGGAACCTAGAAATTGTTACAATTTAGGTGAAGCCTATACGAGGATCAATCAGTATGATGAAGCAATCCCTGAATTTGAAAAAGCACTTGAGATTTACAATATATGGGGTTCAAAACCTTTGTGGGCTCCTAATTATACTATGCTAGGATTGGCATATCATAAAACTGACCAGTATAAGAAAGAGCAAAAACTTTATAGACAAGCTGAACGAGATTTCCCTGATGACAATGACTTAGTCTACAGACAGGCTGTTCTTTCATTTTATGAAGGAGATGAAGTTGCAGCTTCCAGGTATATAGAGAAGTTAAAAACCATACTTAAAGAAAATTCAAATTCTGAACCTAGTATAATAACCAATCTGGCAATGATATATTCAGAGGCGGGGATTCTTGATCTGGCAGAGCAATATTTCCGGCGAGCTCTTTCTATGGAACCTGAAAAACCGGTTAGATTAAATAATCTTGCCTGGTTCCTTATTGATAATGACAGAAATATCAATGAAGGCCTTGATTTGGTTGAAAAGGCCGTGGAATTGACACCTGACAACTACGTATTTCTGCATACAAAAGGCTGGGGGCTATATAAACAGGGCAAATACCAGGAGGCTTATGACATTCTTCAGAAAAGCCGGGATATAAGAAGACAGAGAGAGGGTTATGAACATATTGCCTATCTTCACCTCGAGGAAGCAAAAAAGGCTATTGCCGGGCAGAAGAATAATTAACTTTGCATAAGCAGATGTAAGCAGGGAAGAATATTATTCGAGACCTGCAAAATCAGAATTTTTATGATGAATTATAGTGATTTGCCTTCTGGAGATAGGTAAATTTTGTTTCAACTATGTTTCACCCGGTATAAAAAATAAAAGGAGTTAAATCTATCCAATGTCTTTATTTATCGGTGTGGGACGTACTGGAATCGAACCAGTGACCTCTTACATGTGAAGCAAGCGCTCTAAACCAACTGAGCTAACGTCCCGCGGAAAGCAAAGATAAACAAATATACCTCCGGAGCTTACATTATCGGATACCGTAACAATATAGGCAGGGTGACATTCATGAAAATAGGAGGAAAACCTAATTATGTTAAATATAAATTCTCACGGGCAGCTGAATCATCTTCATTCGTTGCCATAAGAATACTCTTATTTGCTATACCTCAGATGATCTAAATGAGTTTGCCTTTTGAAATTCATTATTTATATAATCAAGCAATTCATTATATAATCTTATCTTCTTCTCACTTTTCTTTTGTTCTGCAATTCTTTTGGAAATGAAGATTCCACTCAGGTAATATCTTTTTATTACCTGGAAGAAAGACAGGAATGCATCAAGGAAGCTGAGATGGTTCATGGTAATAATTGCAGCACTGATTAAAATAGCATTTAATAGAAATGAATTTATTCCTTCAAGATATGCCCCATTTAAAACTTGGCCTAATCCGGGTATTATAATGCTAAACATTGAAGCAGTGCTTGTGTTTTTCGAATTGTTCTTTAAAGCAATTTTAAATAATGAGCTCAAATACAATGAATCGTGATTGCTAAAGTACTGAGAAAGAACATTCATATTCTTTTCAGATTGTTTATAATCATCTGAAATGAACTGGCATAACACAAGGTAGAATAATTTCTTTTTTGTGAAATAATCAGAATTATTTATTTGCATGGTATTTAGATCAATCAGGGAATAAACAGGCTGATTATGTTCCAAATAAAGGTGGATTTTATTGAATCTTATCTCCATTCTGATGCTGTCATTTTTCTCCAAATTATAAGCCATATCATAATAGACGCCAGACTTTTCAATGTCATTTTTAATTGTATGATATTTTGCAAGAAACAGATAACATTCCTTATCTAGAGAATCGGAGAAAAAAGCCACACGTTCCAGTTCAATTGCAGATTCTTCGTATTTCCCGTTTTTATAAAGTTCTAATGCATAATGAAATGCATCATTAACTGTTTGTGTAAATGCCTGGGGGAATAAAGAAAAATAAAAACTAAAAGCAAAACATTTTAGAATAAGTTTCTTCAACTTTATTTAGTATTGAATTTTTTAAAATATAGTTTTTCTTATTTGCAGATTTAAAGGATCCATACAAATTCCCAAAATATAGAGTAGTTGACAAAGAAGCATATATCCAACCGTAAGCTCGGGATGGCCCATATTTATCAAATCCTCGGTAAGTCTGCCATGCAGCTATTGAAATTGCCAGAAAACTCACCAAGCCATCCTTCCAATATCCTGAATATACTTTGCCTAAACCAGGGACAACGGACGAAAGCGATAAACTTAAAAGCGGACTTTTGTACTTAACATTTTCAATATCATTAAAAATAGATTCAAAGGGTTTCAAAGTTAAGTTGCCACTGAGCTCATTCATTCTGATATTGGTCTGATTCCAGTTCCCGGCAAGCAATTCCGAAGAAATTGATAGATATAATGACTGTTCTTTGGTAAGCGTTTGAGAATTTTCAACAAGCCAGAAAATATCTTCGTATTGTTTAGCTGAAATCAGTAATTTCCCATAAATTACTTCAATAGTATCATTGTCAGTTAATAATGTTGGATTTTTCGTTTTATACAATTTAATTCCTTCAGTTGGATTTTTTGAAAACAGGTATGATTGGAATAGTTTTATTTGGGAATCAACTGAAAGATCTTTAAGATTCCATGCCCTCATAAATTCATTAATTGCTCCTGAATAATTCTTGTTGTTATATAAGAAATTTGCAAATTTTATAGTACTGTTAAAATCAAAAATGTTCTGCGCACTACAGAATGAAATCAAGAAAAATACCAGATAAATTGTTAAACTACTTTTCTTCATAAAAAATATTTCTAAACGGATCTTCGCTTAAACCATTTTGAGGATTTATCGGATAATATTCAGAAGTATTCTTGTTGCATCTGGTCAACCTGTCAATGAAATTCAAAGTACCAATTATAAAACCTTGTTTTCTTAATGCAACCAAAGCATACTCAGAACAAGTTGGGTAAAAAATACAGGACCCCATATCCTGAGATGAAATGTGTTTTTTGTAGAATCGGAATAAAATACCTACTGCCAGATCCAGTTCAGAATTATATGTTCTTGATGAATCAATATAAGCACTTTCCGAAATAGTTGGGATTGCTATTTTTAGACTATTAATTTCATCAGGTGTCTGTGCATCTATATTATTAAATATGAAAAAGAATTGAATCAAAGGAATAAGAAATTTCTTCATAATTACAAAAAATTATTCTGCTGAGATGATAAAAACAAAATAAAACTAAAAACAATATCTTATTCCTAATGAGATTTTGACATTACCTAATGCTTCTATTTCAAATTGATATCCCTGGGATTTCAGTTCCTGAAATCTCTGTTCTATTTTGCTGTCGTCAACTATATAAACGACATCGAAGTCAATTCCCACAGCCTTTGTTATTCCAAGTGTCCACTGCTGACCTAGTGCCAAGGAAGCCCCTGTAAAAGATTCACGAATATCACCATCTTCAACGTACAAGAATCCATTTGTCCCATAATATGCTGAAAGCCTGGGTCGCCATTTGTGATTTCCTGATCGCAGAAATAGTTTACCACCAATATTATACATAGGTGTCACAAATATTGCAGTACCTAACCCGCCCGTAAAGTATAAATATTTAAACAAACGTAAATCAAGATTTAACCCAAATATCCCATATGGAATTCCAAATCCCGCTCCTATTGAACCTAAACTACTGAATTCCTTTTCTTTAATCTGTATAATTTCATCTGTTGGAACCAAGAAAGTGCTCCCATCCGAATTCATTAACAATGTTTCTTTGCTATCGACGCTGACAATCCTGGATTGGTGGCCGATCCCATTATTCATTTTTATTGAATAGAATTTTTTGGACCCAATCTCAACACCACTAAAAGGATTTTGACTAACCTCCTGAGAGATTCCCAGAGATGAAATAAAAATCAGATTAATAAATAATAACAGCTTAATTATTCTCATTACTTTAAAGATGAAATCGTTGCTTGTAATTCCTTTGTCTTGATCTCACATTTCTCTATCATTTTATTCAAATAATTTCTTCTTTCAGTTTCATAATCGACAGAAAAGGGATCAACATAATAATATGAACCTGTAGCAGCCCCTGCAAATATCAAACACCCTTGGCCACAGACTTTAGCAGTGTTCTTTGCCCTTATTTTATTTAGCTCAGTCTTATATTTTTCTTCAGCCAGATTAAAAATACTCAGACTATTTTGAAAAAGTCCCAGTTTATCATTTTCATTGGCAATACCTGCACTTACTGAATAAATGAATGCAGTTTGATAACAGAGATCATGAGTATCACACTTCATTGGATTTTCGACGCCGCTCAATAATAGCTTTTCTATAAAGTACTTGTTCTCATTCGAAGCCGCCAGATTTATTGGAAAAATGCCATCAGCTGCTGTATTCGCACTGGCACCCTTATCAATTAAGAAATCAAATATTAATGTATCATTATTATTTATTGCAAAAAACATTGGTGTCTGATTTTTTTTGTTTTTAACATTATAATCAGCCCCTGAACTAATTAGCTTTTTTGCAATGGACCTCCGGTCATTCATTAATGAAATCAAAAAAGGAGTGTTCCCATTTTGGTCGGCTAAATTGTAATCCAGACCCTGTTGTAATGAAAATTCCAACAGAGAATCACATCCTGATTCAGCCGATAAATGAATTGCATTTTCACCCAATGCAGTAATTAGCTTATAATCAGCTCCTTTTTCAATAAGAAAAAATGGTATTTCCGGACATTTATATAATACGGCGGTATGAAAGGGTGTGTACATTTCTGAGTTCTTATGAGAGATGTCAGCACCTAAATCAATTAATTTATAAATAATATCATCGTTCGAACAATACTGAATCGAATAATGTAAACAGCCATTGTTCTGGTTATCATAGACATTAATATCGGCACCTTTATTAATAAATAAATTTGCAAATTCTATTTTGTCATTCTGAAGGGAAAATAACAGAGGAGTGATTCCCAGATTATTTCTGGAGTTAATATTTTTCCCTTTTTCAATTAAACTCAGAACTTTCTCAGTCTTGTTTAATTGGATATACCTTGAAAACTTTCGAAAGTCTTTTTCTGTCTGTGCTTGCAGATTACAAATTGCTATTGCAGACAGAAGCACAAGGAACAATAATTGATTCTTTTTCATAGTTTTGCAGATTAAAATTAAAGAAATCAGGTAATTACTTTATTAAAATATATTTTTCATGGGAAGTATTGTTGATTTGGAAGGATTTTGAAATTCAGATTAAAGATTTCTATTTCTAAAAAGTAGGGAATAAGGTGTATTGAATTTTTGCGTTAAAAATCATGATAAAGTATCCTGATTTCAATTTTAGAATACAATTAGTTTTCCTGTTTTATATTTAATTGGTAGCTTGTGAACTCTTGATGTTTTATCAAATTTAAAAATAAAACTTGCCGGATGCAAATTTTTTTTAGGTAAAAGATTCTGATTCCTTTTGTAATCTTATAACCTAATAGTATGATACCAGAATCAATGGTATTAAAATATACCTTAATTTTAATAACCTGACCTTCACTTGACTTTGGTATCAGGATAGCATAATTTTACATATACAATAATCCCACTGACCTTCATGGCACAGAAAACCAACGGTTTTGAAAGGTTCTGGAAGGAATTGAAAAGACTCAAAACTAATTGACTCATGCTCTGAGGAGGTTTTTAAATCATTTCAATTGGAAGGAACCGCTATGAATATTCTGCTTATCACCGATTCACTTTCGGGTCTATTAAAGAATTTTCTTGTTCTATCGGAAATGAAACTAAGAAAATCAGCTGATCAGCAACTGCCTTTTGTCTCTGTTAACTTTCCTGAGGCATACAAGAGTTACATTTCAGGGAAGAATGGTTTTGCAAAAATGGCTGTTACAAATCAAAAGAATAATTGACATGTAATTAGCAATTAGCATTATTTGGGAATTCAGAAATGAATAGAAAGCTGGGAAGGATAGAAAATAAAATACTACTGTATTTTATTATAGTAAAAAATGGTTGTAAGAATTATTTTGCTAATTGTGATTATACACCTTATTTCTGTGGTTATAATATAGCAGCAGAAAAAACCATAAATACTTATGAATTATGTCTTTTTGTAGCTGACATAATTAAATGCCCTGGAGAATTAGAAAAGCACTATAGAGAAAAACATAATGATAGTACCTATAAGAGCGTATTGAGAGCTATTAGAAGCCTGGAGAGAAAAGGATACATAGAGAGAAAAAAGGTAATTGAACATTTGGGTAATTCAAAAAGCAAATGGTTTATGACATATAAACTTATTGAGCATTAAATCGAACCCCTGACCTTGTGACTGCCAGTCATACAAATAAAATCCAGTAAATATCATATAATAAGTGTCTTGCATTTATGATAGTTTGACTGATTGTACTTTTTGATTTTTAAAAACTGTCGCTAAATAGTATTATATATTTAGAAAAGATTTCTTAACAATAAATTATGAAAAGAAATCTGGTCACCTTTGAAATATGAAAAGATTTACAGGCATCGATACCACCAGGGGAATTGTAATGGTAATAATGGCACTTGACCATGTGCGCGATTTTATGCACATCTCTTCCATGAGTCAGGATCCTACTAATCTTCAGACTACGACAGCTTTGCTGTTCTTTACACGATGGATAACTCATCTTTGTGCCCCGACATTTGTATTTCTTGCCGGCGCATCTGCGTATATTTCGTTCAGGAGGAAGAATAATCTTTCTGAAAGCATGAAGTTTTTGCTTTTTCGTGGTATATGGCTCGTCCTGCTTGAATTTACCATTATTAACTTTGCCCTCTGGTTTGATATACATTTCCGATTGTTGCTAATGGAAGTCATTTCTACTATCGGATTGAGTTTTATTGTACTTTCATTCTTACTGTGGCTACCATCCCGGACAATTGGAATAATTGGTGTTATTTTAATAATCAGCGGCAGCCTTATTCAGGGCATACCAGTTCCGACAAACACTGTTGCTGCTTTTCCTTTTTCGGTGCTGTTTCGTCCTAACTTAATGCAATTAACATCCGGTCATTCATTCTATTCAGCTTATCCTCTCGTACCTTGGCTTGGAATTATGCTTACTGGTTTCTCATTCGGAGAGGTATTTGATCTGACTCAGGAAAAGAGGAGAAAGATACTTCTTAAGGCTGGGATGGTAATTTTGTTAGCTTTTGTCATTATCAGGTCAATAAATATCTACGGGGATCCTTCTAAATGGGCTTCTCAGCATTCCTCACTTTTTACATTCTTTTCATTTCTGAATGTTTCAAAATATCCTCCCTCGTTGTTGTTTACTCTTTTGTTTACAAGCATAACTTTGCTATTGCTTTCGATAACCGAGTACAATCGGTCCACGATTTCAAAAGTAATTTCAATCTATGGGAGAGTTCCGCTCTTCTATTTCATTATTCATTTGTTCATAATTCATGCAATAATGTTCCTTGTACTTATAATCCAGGGCTGTGGGATAAAAGATTTCATTTTCGGAGCATTTAAAAATGGAAGGCCGGAAACCGGAGGGGGTGTTGGCCTTGCAGTCATTTATCTGATTTGGATTGCTGTAGTCGCTCTTTTGTACCCTGTTTGCAGACGGTATGGAGAATACAAGGCAGCGCATCCTAAGAATAAAATTCTTAGGTTCATTTGATCTCATTTTAGAAAACAGAAACAGGTTAATTGCTTTATCGCTGATTGTTGAATTTAACCATCATTTAGGCGTAGCATTTAATACTAGAATGTTATCATTATATTCTGTCATTCTGAGACTATCAACCATTCTGTATTGTGTACTCATACTTATAGAAGAATCTGCATTGAAAATAATATCGGTTGACACAGCAGACTCTTTATAATGATTATCTCGATTAACTGCAAAAATTATTAGTCCCAAAATAATTAATGGGTAAATCCAGAAAAGGTAATCCCTATGATATTTGCCGAATTTAAAAGCCATCACTTTTCGAGTTATCTATCAATTTTTTATATTAGGTTTAAATCCGTAAAAGCTGAAGTACTTTTTTATGTTACAATAGTTGCCTATACAAAATACGACTAACATAATATCAAAGTCAACACCCATCGATTCAAGAAAATAACAATTTTGATTTACTTATAAACAAAATCGGTGCGTAATAGCCCCCGTATCAGCTCCGGGGTTTATTGTTAAAAGGTAAAATTCAGAGTTTCGGTTAAAGAATGACTTATTCCTTTTTGTGCTGGTCTAAATGAATATAAAGAAAGATTACAATTGTCAAAAGGAAAAAGGTATTTGCAGCATGAAAATAATTAACAATATTTTCCACAAAAATGGCTCTTCTTGCAATTATTGAAATTGCCGCTAATAGAAGCATAACTAATCCAATATCAGCAGAAATGTATGCAATCCACTTTAATGCTTTCATAATGTCAAATTTAAATTAATACTTGTGAACTATGGTTTCATCAAATTTCAGCAAAAAATTATGACCATGCAAAAAATAATCAGATTGCATCTAGGAATCAGCTTCATAAGGAGAAGCAGCAAGCATCAGCCCTCGGATTAGCCAGAGGCTTGTGTTTAAGTAGAAGTTGTTTTTATTTGGGCAGGTCTGACCCTTATTTGACTTTAGCATCAGGAAAGCATAACTTTACATTTATATGTTGATAATCTTTTGTTAAGCAAATGGCAATCTGGTCAGCCGAAATAAAAGAACTTGAGAAGCTTTATGAATCCCTTAAAGGTCAGTTACCCGAAATGGAGAAGGAACTGGAACGGTTGCTTAAAGCTTATGATGAGAACATGATTCTGCTGTATTCAAGAAGATGTCTTGAAGTTATTATTACTGAACTGTGTGAATGTGAACTCAAAAGACCACGCAAGACTGAACCTCTGCAAGGGATCATTGATAAACTGAACAAGGAAGGCAAAGTCCCTTCCTATATTATAGCCTCGATGCACAGCCTCAACAGTTTATCAACCTTTGGTACACATCCTAAAGACTTTGATCCTGAACAGATAAAGCCAGTTCTTGTCAACCTTGATATAATCATCAAGTGGTATCTGAAATATAAACAAATTGTTACAATTCAAATACCACAGGCTGAAGAAGAAAAGGTTCAACAAAGGGAGCAGCCTCTGGAGGAAATAATAAGAGATGAGAGAAAGAAAGTACAGGAGAAGCCTGACAAGCTGTATAAGAATAAAGTGTTCCTGAATAGTATATTTATTTTGATTGTACTGGCGATAACCGCGACATTTTTATATCCGAAAATATTCAAGAAAGATACTGTGAAAAAACTACGATCTTCGGATGAGAGGATTTCTATTGCAGTAATGCCATTCCAGAATATGACCAATGATACTACTTGGGATGTATGGCGGGATGTGATTCAAACAAATATAACTACCTTCCTGTCAAACTATCCGGAGGAATTAAAAGTTCCACAAGCAGAATTAGTTAATAAAATGCTTCAAAGTAAAGGACTTACTAATTATTATTCAATCACATCTTCTGTAGCCAGTTCAATATCGGAGAAACTTGATGCAGATGTCTTTATTAATGGAAGTATAAACCAGTCAGGTTCAACAATACGTCTGATCGCACAATTAGTTGACTCAGAAACCGAAGAGGTATTAAAACCATTTCAGATAGACGGGAAAGCTGAAAATATCCTTCCACTAATTGATTCGCTTTCAATTATGGTAAAGGATGTTCTTATAATATCAAAATTGGGAAAAGAAATATCTCCCGAAATTATGCGTCTTTGGTCTATTAATTCTCCTGAAGCATTCAGATATTTCAAGTCCGGACAAGATGCTTTTAATAATAGAGATTGGGTCGCAGCAGCGAACTTTTATTTGCAGGCAATAGCTATCGACTCAAACTTTACTTTTGCAACATTGATGCTATCTTATGCATATTTAAATCAAGAAATGTATGATCAGGCAAAGAAATGGTGTCTTAAGGTTTACGAGAGAAAGGATCAGATGACCATACAGCAGGAGATGATGATAAATTGGATTTATGCTGCATGCTTTGAAAATCCATATGAACAAATTAAATACTTGAAGCAGCTTTTAGATATTGATGAACGATTACCAAATTACCATTTTCTTTTAGGCCTTGCTTATTGGGAATTGAATCAATATGATAAAGCAATCCCCGAGTATGAAAAATCTCTGGAGATATATAATAAATTGGGGATAATACCACAGTATACTGGCAACTATTCTCATCTTCTAATTTTATATCATATCACAGGACAATATGAAAAAGAGAGGGAGTTGTATAGAAAAGCAGAAATTGACCGTCCAGATAATTCTGACCTAATGGCAGGGCAAGCTGTCCTTTCATTATCTGAAGGAGACATGATTGCAGCAAATCATTACATAGACAAATACATATCTATCCGTAAAGAGAAATCTGTAAATGAAGCAAGAATAATTAATGAAGTGGCTGGCATTTATTCTGATGCAAATATTCTGGATAAAGCAGAGGACTTTTATCGGCAGGCACTTTCATTACAACCTAAAAATCCGTTTAGGCTGAATAATCTTTCATGGTTTCTCATTGATAAGGGAAAGAACATTAATGAAGGACTGGAACTAATTGATAAAGCACTGGCACTTAGTCCAGATAACTTTGAGTATATGTATACCAAAGGATATGGTTTATATAAACAAGGGAAATACAAAGAAGCATTGGAAATACTTCAAAAAAGTTGGGATTTAAGAAGGGAGAAAGCTGTATATAACCATGAAGCATATCTTCATCTTGAAGCGGCGAAAAAGGCTGTTTTAGGGCAAAAGAATAATTGACTTGTGATCAGGGAATTTCAAACAGACACTCACTGGTGGGGAGACTCAGCAGGATGCAGGACTGGCCAAATCAAAAGAAAATCCCTAAGTCTTTAATCTTAAAAATCTGTCATTTCAAGCTGCTCCTCAGTCCTTCTAACCCAAAAGCTCATGTGTAGAGGAGATGATTTCGATCAAAGGTCGTCTGTCAGGAATACTCTGTAAAAGCTGTGACAAGCTTAATTACTTTTTGTACTTTTTCACTTTGACAGCAAGGAAATCTTCAAGCTTCTTAAAATCTTCTTCAGAATATCCCATACTTTGATATATGATCCTTCCGTCCTTCCCGATTATAACATTTCTTGGAATATTCTGTATTGCGTAAAGCTTAAAAATCTGCCGTTCAGGATCTGCAGCAAAAGGCATTGTGAATTTATTGTTTGTCACAAAGTCTCTGATCACTTGATCATCATGTTCTCTGCCAATAATTATTAGGGCAAAATTAGAGTTGTCTTTATACTTATTCCATATGTTCTTTTGTAAAACTGGTAGCTCAAGTTTGCATGGACCACACCATGTTGCAAAGAAATTGATCATAATGATCTTTCCATGTAACTTTCTTATATCAATTGTCTTTCCATCAATAGTCTTACAAATGAAAATTGGTGCGACATCACCAATCCTCGTTAATGTTGTGTTCTCAGTTTGCGCAGCGGCAATCGTAATAACTGCAAAACATGCTAAAAGAGATAATAATTCTTTTTTCATATAGGGTCTGTTCTTAATAATATTCCATCTTTTACTGTCTCGGCAAACTCTTTCATGAATCTTGCTGCTGGTGCTCCATCAACTATGTTATGATCAAAGGAGGCAGTCAGACGAAGATATTCTTTTTTTACATAGTTTTCACTGATATATTCAGCTCGTTGATTAATCCCCCCAACAGTAATAAGGACTGTGGCAGAACCATGAGGAATGAACCAATACTCTCTTTATTAAACATTCCAACAGCTGTAATTGCTACTTTGCCATAGCATTTTGCCATCGTAATTTTCCGATCAGTAATACGCATAAATGTTCTGAACAGGAAATTCGGAATAAATTTTACCCAAGTCATACCTGAAAGACTGCCCAGCTTGACTTCTGTATTTTTCTGTGCATCCCTGATCTCAGCGTTGATCTGCAGATACGTTTTCTCTTGGACATTACT
>Ga0315295_10002057_pt1 | contig 17113 bp, 14 predicted proteins | sample YL17G14_0_MG_FD_204453 | JGI IMG/M metagenome (GOLD analysis project Ga0315295, IMG submission 204453) | Sediment microbial communities from Yellowstone Lake, YNP, Wyoming, USA - YL17G14_0 | ecosystem: Environmental > Aquatic > Freshwater > Lake > Sediment | place: USA: Wyoming | collected... | reverse complement strand
ACGAAACGGACAGGGCCGCCGACCGGCACGAGCCGGGGTTGAACATCTGCCACCACGGCGGCACGTCGCCCGAGACCGTCTGCCCATCGACGATGGCTGAGAGCGCGGTGAAGTCGGCAAGGGGCTCATCGAGCGCGAACGAGCCGACGAGCGCGTGGAAGCCGGAGTTGGTGTCGCAGGCGAAGCACTTCGAGGCCACGCCACCCTCGGGCCAGCACTGGTCCCAGGCGAGGTTGAAGCCTCCAGCCTGTGCGCCGCCGGCAAGGGACAGCGTGAGGAACAAAACGAGTAGCAGTCCACGCTTCATGAGGCCTCCTGACTCTGTCCGCGTGTGCGATCTTCGCGGGCCTGGCGCGCGGCCCCCGCGAGGGCCAGGGCGACGACGAGGGCAGCGGCGGCTGTTCCGGGGGAGCGCACGGTCGGCCTCGCATCCGGGAAGAGAGAATCCACGTGTGCCCGGTCGCGAATAGCATACGCTTCGTCCGCCCCGGAGACAGCGCCTTTCGCGGACCCGCGCGCGCCCGTCCGGCCGCGCCCACCGGGGACCCCACGCTGGACGCGCCCACCCCGCGCGGCTAGGCTCCAGCCGCCATGCCCGACCCCACGCCGGCCGTCTCGCTGCGCCACATCACCCGCCGCTTCGGCCCGGTGGTGGCCAACGACGACGTCTCCCTCGACCTCGCGCCCGGGGACATCCACGCCCTGGTGGGCGAGAACGGGGCCGGCAAGAGCACCCTGATGCGCATCCTCTACGGCCTGCTCCAGCCCGACGCGGGCTCGATCCAGGTCGGGGGCCGGACGGCTCGCATCCGCCGCCCGGCCGACGCCATGCGGCTCGGCCTCGGCATGGTGCACCAGCACTTCATGCTGGTGGGCCCTCTCACCGTGGCCGAAAACGTGACGCTCGGGCACGAGCCGCGCAGCGCGCTGGGTCGCTACAGCCGCGCCGCGGCCGAGCGCGCGGTGGCCGAGCTGGCCGCCCGCCACGGCCTGCCGGTCGAGCCGCGCGCGCGCATCGAGACCCTGTCGGTCGGCGCTCAGCAACGGGTCGAGATCCTCAAGGCGCTCTACCATGGCGCGCGTGTCCTGATCCTGGACGAGCCCACCGCGGTGCTGACCCCGCAGGAGGTGGACGAGCTGTTCCGGGTGCTGCGCGACCTGCAGGCGCAGGGCACCACCATCGTGCTCATCACCCACAAGCTGGCCGAGGTCACGGCGCTGGCGCAGCGCGTCACCGTGATGCGCGCGGGCCGCGTGGTGGGCGGCGGGCCGATCGCGGAGTTCCCGGTCGAGCGCATGGCCGAGCTGATGGTGGGGCGCCCCATCCCGCCGCTCCACGCCCGCGCCCGGCACGAGGCCACCACCCCGCTGCTCGAGGTGCGCATGCTCGACGTGCTCGACGACCGCAGGCTGCAGGCGGTGAGGCGCGTCTCCTTCGAGGTGCACGCGGGCGAGATCGTGGGCCTCGCCGGGGTCGAGGGGAACGGCCAGCACGAGCTGGTGGAGTGCCTCGCGGGTCTGCGGGCGGCCCAGCACGGCGAGGTCGTCATCGCCGGCCGCATCTGCACCACGCTCCCGGCGCGCGGGCGCTTCGCGGCGGGGCTCGCGCACATCCCCAGCGACCGGCTGCGCCGCGGCCTCGTGGCCGAGATGACGCTGGCCGAGAACCTGGTCCTCGGCCGCCAGCGAGAGCCCGGCGTGGGGCGCGGGCCGTTCCTGCCCCGGCGCGCGCTGGATCGGCGGGCGGACGCCGTGCTCGCGGAATACGACGTGCGCCCGCCCGAGCCCGGGCACCGCGCGCGCCAGCTCTCGGGCGGCAACCAGCAGAAGCTCATCGCGGCGCGCGAGCTGACGCGCGGGGCGGCCGTGGTGCTGGCGGCGCACCCCACGCGCGGCGTGGACCTCGGGGCCATCGCCTTCCTGCACCAGCGCCTGCTGCGCGAGCGCGACGCCGGGCGCGCGGTGCTGCTGGTCTCCTCGGAGCTGACCGAGATCCTGGCGCTCTCGGACCGCATCTTCGTGATGTACGAGGGCCGCCTGGTGCACGAGACGCGCCCGGCCGAGACCGACGAGCGCACGCTGGGGCTCTACATGACCGGCCGCCGGGGCGCCGCGACGGGCACGCCCGCCGGCGCGCCGGAGGCCCGGCCGTGAGCGCGGGCGCCGCGACCTGCACGCCCGCCGCGCCGGCCGGCGCACCGCGGGCCGACCTGCTGCGCGGTCTGCTCGCCGGCGCGGCCCCGGTGCTGGCCGTGGCGCTCTCGCTCGCGCTCGGCGCGATCTTCATCGCGGCCATCGGCGAGGACCCACTCGCCATCTACGCGCTGATGCTGCGCGAGAGCCTGGGCACGGGCTACGGCCTGGGGCAGACGCTGTTCAAGGCCACCCCGCTCATCTTCACCGGGCTGGCCGTCGCACTGGGCTTCCGCGCCGGGCTCTTCAACATCGGCGTGGAGGGCCAGCTCTACCTGGGCGGCCTCGCCGCCGGCCTGACCGGCATGGCGCTCGCCGCGCTGCCGGGCGCGGCGCTGCTGCCGCTGGCCCTGCTGGCCGCCGCCCTGGCGGGCGCGGCGTGGGGCGCCGTGCCCGGAGCGCTCAAGGCGCGCTTCGGGGCGCACGAGGTCATCAACACCATCATGCTCAACTTCATCGCCTTCGCCCTCGCCTCGTTCGTCGGGCGCTTCGTATTCGAGCCGGCGACGGTGCGCACCGCCGACGTGGGCCGCGGCGCCGTCATCCCGCGGCTGGACGTGCTGCTGCCCGCGCTGCGCGGCTCGCCCGTGAACCTCTCGCTGCTGCTCGCGCTGCTCGTGGCCGCGCTCGCGGCGGTGCTGCTGTTCCGCACGCGCCTCGGCTACGAGCTGCGCGCCGTGGGGCTCAACGCCCCGGCGGCGGAGTTCGGCGGCATCTCCATCGGGCGCACGCAGGTCCTCGCCATGGCGCTCTCGGGAGCCATCGCGGGGCTGGGCGGGGTGAACTTCGTGCTCGGCTACAAGCACTACTTCGAGCTGGGCTTCTCGGCGGGCGCGGGCTTCCTCGGCATCGCCGTGGCCCTGCTCGGCCGCAACCACCCGCTCGGCGTGGTGGTGGCCGCGCTCTTCTTCGGCGCCCTGTCCTACGGCGGGCTGGTCATCAACCAGCGCGTGCCGAAGGAGCTGGTCGAGGTGCTGCAGGCGCTGGTCATCCTGCTGGCCATCTCGGCACAGGTGCTGTTCGAGCGCCTGACGCGCCGGTTGCGCTAGCCGCCGGCCCGGGCGATCCCTCGCGGCGCCGCCGCCCCCGACGCGCCCGGCAGGCGGGCGCGGGGCTTCAGCCCTTCGCGCGGGCCTCCTCACCGCACACGCAGAACTCGCCGGCCAGCGGCCGGGCCAGCTCGAGGAAGGCCTCGGTCTTCATGCGCACCACCTCGTGGTGGTTGCCCGCCTGGAAGAAGATCACCGGCGCCTTCTCGACGCAGCGGTCCAGCACCATGGGCATGTCGTAGAGCCGGCCGAAGGGCGGCATCGCCCCGAGCTCGCAGTCCGGGAAGAGCCGCCGCAGCTCCTCCTCGTCGGCCAGCACGAGGCCCGGGCGGCCCGTCTGCCGGGTCAGCACGTCGAGGTCCACGCGGCACGCCGCGGGCACCACGACCATGAGGTGCCCGCCCGAGGGCTCGCGCACCACGACCACCTTGGCGAGCATGCGCCCGGGCACGTGCACGCTCTGGGCGATCTCCTGCGAAGTGAACGCCTCCCGATGCGGGAGGAGCTCGTACTCGATCCGGTACTGCTCCAGCAGCCGCGACACCCGCTCGTTGATCGCCATCTGCTCCTCCCGCCCGCCTCCGGCGGGCTCCCGGGCATCACGGCCCGGCTTCGGTTCCCCGGCCCGTCGCACCGGCCTGCCCGCCCGCGCCCTCGAGCAGCGCCGCCATCATGCTGTCGGACACCTGTGAGAAATCGTCGTAGTAGCAGCCCACGGCCATGAACGCGGGGTCCACCACGGGACAGACGAAGTGCTCGGCCTCGAGACGCATCGCCGCCGCCGCCTCCGCCGAGGCGCAGGGCACGGCGACCGTGATGGCGGTGGCCCCGTGGCGCCGGGCGTGCCGCACCGCCGCCCTCATCGTGAGACCCGTCGCGAGCCCGTCGTCCACCAGCACCACCCGGCGCGGCAGCCACGAGGCGAGCGAGGGCGTCGGCCGCCGATCGATGCGTGCCCGCATCAGGTCCCAGGCCCGCGCCCGGGCGCGCTCGATCTCCGCGGGCTCGAGGCCGAGGTCCCGGACCGAGACCTCGTCCAGCAGCGACTCGCCGTCCTCGTCGATGGCCCCGAAGGCGAACTCGGGCGAGATGGACGCGGTGAGCTTGTGCGCGTTCACCACCACGAGCGGGGCCCCGAGCGCGGTGGCCACCGGCAGGCCCACGACCACACCGCCACGCGGGATGGCCCCCACGACGCACGGCCCCGCCATGACCTCCACGAGCCTGCGGGCGAGCGCCTCGCCCGCGTGCGTGCGGTCCTTGAAGCGCACCATCCGACTCTCCGCGATCCACACCGGACTGTCAGCCCCGTCATGCCCTGCCGTCGCGCCCGGTCAGGGGCGTCATGGAGGGCTCGGGCGCACCGTCCCCGCGACATGGTACCGGCTGCGGCATCCCTTAGGACACCACAGGTTGCGGGCGTCCAGCGTCGGCGGCCGGGCCTTCCCCGGACTGCCTTCGACCGGCACACGTTGTGCGATGAATCCTGCGGTCGCCCCCCTACGGGCACCGGCAGGCAGGCCGGCGCGTGGGCGGCCGGGAGATTGGATTCGAAGAATGGCCGCCGGTCCAGTTGCCTCCTCGTTGGGTCCATCCGCACACGCCTCGCCGGGGTCCGGGCGCCCAGTCGCGCCGGACCCGGGCGTGCCGACCCGCTGTCCCCTTTCCCAGCCCCTCTCCTTCCCCGCCCCGATCACAAGGAGCGCTCCCGGCGGCGCGGCCGTCGCGGTACTGTCGCTCCCGGGGCGGCGACGCTACCTGATGGACCGAGTCGCCCCGCCGCCGGGCGGGCTCGACCTCAACCGGGCCGCCAGAGCCTCGAGGAACTGATGCACGAGACCGCCATCGAGAAAGGACGCGACGCCACGATCGAGCGCGACCAGCTCGACCGGCTGTTCGAGTTGCTGCGCGAGCGCGGGTACACCGTCGTCGGACCGGTCGTGCGCGACGGCGCCGTCACCTGGGACGAGCTCTCGGGCGCGGCCGACCTGCCCGCCGGCTGGACCGACGAGCAGGAGGCCGGGCGCTACGGCCTGCGGCACTCGGATTCCCCCGCGCTCTTCGACTGGACGGTCGGGCCCATGTCGGCCAAGAGGTACCTGCACCCGGGCCTCGTCACGCTGTGGCGCGCGCGGCGCAACGGGAACGCGCTGGAGCTGCTGGACGGCGACCCGCCGCCGCCGAAGCTCGCCTTCTTCGGCCTGCGCGCCTGCGAGCTGGCGGCCATCGCGGTGCAGGACCGCGTGCTGCTCGGCGGTGCCGTGGTGGACCCGGTCTACCGCGCGCGCCGCGAGGGCGCGCTGCTCATCGCGGTGCAGTGCGGCCGCGCGGGGCGCACGTGCTTCTGCGCCTCCATGGAGACCGGGCCCGCCGTGCGCCCGGGGCACGACCTCGCGCTGACCGAGGTCCTCGAGAGCGGCCGCCACGGCTTCGTCGCCGAACCGGGCAGCGAGCGCGGCGCCGAGCTGCTGGCCGCCCTCGGCGCGCGGGCGGCGTCGGCCGGCGAGGCCCAGGCCGCGCAGGCCGCGGTCGCGCGCGCCGCCGGCGGCATGGGCCGCACCCTCGAGACCGCCGGCCTGCCCGCGCTGCTCGCGAAGAGCCACGAACACCCGCGCTGGGACGAGGTGGCCACGCGCTGCTTCGCCTGCGGGAACTGCACCTCGGTGTGCCCGACCTGCTTCTGCGTCACGGTCGAGGACCCGACCGATCTGGCCACGGGGATCACCCGGCGCGCGCGGCGCTGGGACTCGTGCTTCTCGATCGACTTCTCCTACATCCACGGCGGCGCCGTGCGGACCTCCATCCGCTCGCGCTACCGCCAGTGGCTCACGCACAAGCTCGGCGCCTGGCACGATCAGTTCGGGACGTCGGGCTGCGTCGGTTGTGGCCGCTGCATCACCTGGTGCCCTGCCGGGATCGACATCACCGAGGAGGCCGGTGCGCTGCGCGAGCGCAAGCGCAAGAAGGAGGGGACACGTGCAAACGCTTGAACCCATCGTGGCGGAGCTCCCGCTCTTCAAGGGACTGAAGCCGGAGCACATCAAGCTCATCAGCGGGTGCGCATCCAACGCGCGGTACGACGCCGGGACCTTCGTGGGCCGGGAGGGACACCCGGCGGACAAGTTCTGGGTGCTGCGCGAGGGGCGCATGGCCCTGCAGATCCACGCTCCCGGGCGCGGACCGCTCACCATCCTGACCCTCGGCGAGAACGACGCGGTCGGCTGGTCGTGGCTGGTGCCGCCCTATCAGCTGCGCTTCGACATCCATGTGGTGCAGACCACGCGCGCGCTGGTGTTCGACGGCAAGTGCCTGCGCGGCAAGTTCGCGAACGACCCCGAGCTCGGCTACGAGATGATGCAGCGCTTCTCCTCGATGATCCTGCGGCGTCTCGATGCCATGAGCCTCCAACTCCTGGACCTGTATGGCGACCATCATGCCGACCACGAGTGACATTCCCCAGGCGTCCGAGGACGGCACCACGGCCGCCGGGCGCCGGGTACCCGCCGAAGGCGGGTGCGGGGCGACCGCGGCGGCCGATCCCATGAAGCCGGCGCCCTTCCGCGTCATGGGCAACAGGACCCAGACACACGACAGCTTCACGCTCACGCTCGAGCCGCTGGAGCCGAACGCGACCCTCAGCTTCGCGCCCGGGCAGTTCAACATGCTCTACGTGCCCGGCGCGGGCGAGGCCGCCGTCTCGATGAGCGGCTGCGCGGGCACGGTGCGCCAGATCGAGCACACCGTCCGCGCCGTGGGCCGCGTGTCCAAGCTCCTGCAGCGCTGCAGGCGCGGCGACGTGGTGGGCGTGCGCGGACCGTTCGGCGTTCCCTGGCCGGTGCCGCTGGCCGAGGGGCGCGACGTGGTGATCATGGCGGGCGGCATCGGGCTCGCCCCCCTGCGACCCGCCCTGTGCCACCTGCTCGAGCACCGCCAGCGCTTCGGACGCGTCAGCCTGCTGTTCGGCGCGCGCAGCCCACGCGACATCCTGTTCGCCCGGGAGATCGAGACCTGGCGCGGGCGCTTCGACGTGGACGTCGAGGTGACCGTGGACCGTGGCGACGAGAGCTGGCGCGGGCTGGTGGGCGTGGTGACCACGCTCATCCCGCGCGCCCACTTCGACCCGGCCCACACGGTCGCCTTCATCTGCGGCCCCGAGGTCATGATGCACTTCTCCGTGCGCGACCTCGAGCGCCGCGGCGTGCCCCACGCGCGCTGCTGGGTCTCCATGGAGCGCAACATGAAGTGCGGGGTCGGCTTCTGCGGCCACTGCCAGTTCGGCCCGACGTTCGTGTGCAAGGACGGGCCGGTGTTCCGCTACGACCGGGTGGCCACGCTGCTCGGCATCCGGGAGGTGTGACATGGCCGCCGCGCGGAAGCCCCGTCTCGCGGTCATCAAGTTCGCCTCGTGCGACGGCTGCCAGCTGAGCATCCTCGACTGCGAGGACGAGTTGCTGGCCGTCGCCGGGGCCGTGGACATCGTCAACTTCCCCGAGGCCTCGCGCGCCGTGCTGAAGGGGCCCTACGACCTCACCCTGGTCGAGGGCTCGATCACCACGTCGCACGACGCGGAGCGCATCCACGCGGTGCGCCGCGACTCGAAGACGCTGGTCACGATCGGCGCCTGCGCCACCACCGGCGGCATCCAGGCCCTGCGCAACTTCGCCGACGTCGCGAGCTGGGTGCCGCTGGTGTACGCCACGCCCGACTGGATCCAGACGCTCAAGACCTCCACCCCCATCTCCCACCACATCAAGGTGGACTACGAGCTGTCCGGCTGCCCGGTGGACAAGCACCAGCTGCTCGAGGTCGTGCTGGCGTACGTCTCCGGCCGGCGCCCCTACCTGCCCGGCCACAGCGTGTGCATGGACTGCAAGCGACGCGGCACGGTCTGCCTGACGGTGGCGCGCGGGGTCGCCTGCATGGGGCCCGTCACGCGCACCGGCTGCGACGCCCTGTGCCCCTCCTACGGGCGCGGGTGCTTCGGCTGCTTCGGACCCATCAAGCCCGTCGTCAACGTGGATGCCCTGGGCACGGTGCTCAAGAGGCACGGCCACGACGACCGCGAGCTGACGCGGCTGTTCCGCACCTTCACCGCGGGCGCGGAGCCGTTCCGCAAGGCCAGCGAGTTCCACGAGAGAGAGCAAGGCGAGCGAGTCCCATGAGCGAGCGAAAGAGCAGGACCATCAAGGTTGGGTTGCTCGCCCGGGTGGAGGGCGAGGGCGGGCTGGAAGTGCGCATGAGCCAGGGCAGGCTGGCGTCGGTGTCGTTCACCATCTTCGAGCCGCCCCGGCTGTTCGAGGCGTTCCTGCGCGGGCGCGACTTCCGCGAGGCCCCGGACATCACCGCGCGCATCTGCGGCATCTGTCCGGCGGCGTACCAGATGAGCTCCGTGCACGCTCTGGAGACGGCCTGCGGCGTGGCCGTGGACGGCCCGCTGCGCGAGCTGCGACGGCTGCTCTACTGCGGCGAGTGGATCGAGAGCCACACCCTGCACGTCTACCTGCTGCACGCGCCCGACTTCCTCGGCTACGAGAGCGCCATCCACATGGCGAAGGACCACGGCGCCGAGGTGACGCGCGGGCTGGCGCTCAAGAAGGTCGGCAACGACCTCATGGCGCTGCTCGGCGGCCGCGAGATCCACCCCATCAACGTGCGTGTCGGCGGCTTCTACCGCGTGCCCACGAAGCGCGAGCTGAAGGCGCTGGTCGAGCCCCTCGAGCGCGCCCGCGAGGCGGCCCTCGAGACCGTGCGCTGGGTGAAGGACTTCAGGTTCCCGGACTTCCAGCGCGACTACGAGTTCGTCTCGCTGCGCCATCCGAGCGAGTACCCGCTGAACGAGGGCCGTGTCGTCTCGAACCTGGGGCTCGACATCCCGGTGGGTGACTACGAGACCCACTTCGCCGAGGAGCACGCCCAGCGCTCGAGCGCCCTCCAGGGCGTGCGCCGCCCGCCCGCGGGCGCCGCGCCGGGCACCGTCACGGGCAAGGCGTACATGGTGGGGCCACTCGCGCGCTACAGCCTCAACTTCGACCGCCTCACGCCGCTGGCCCAGCAGGCCGCGCGCGAGGCCGGGCTCGGGCCGGTGTGCCTGAACCCCTTCCAGAGCATCCTGGTGCGGTCGGTCGAGACGGTGTGGGCCGTGGAGGAGGCCCTGCGCATCATCGCGGCCTACGAGCCTCCCGACGCCCCGGCGGTGCCGGTCGAGCCGCGCGCCGGCCGGGGCTGCGCCGCCACCGAGGCGCCTCGCGGGATGCTGTACCATCGCTACACCATCCAGGCGGACGGGACCATCACCGACGCGAAGATCGTCCCGCCCACGTCGCAGAACCAGAGGTCGATCGAGGAGGACCTGTGGGCTTTCGTCGAGCCACGTCTCGACCTCGACGAGAAGACGCTCACCTGGCAGTGCGAACAGGCCATCCGGAACTACGATCCATGCATCTCGTGCGCGACCCACTTCCTGAAGCTCCGGGTCGAGAGGCCTTGACGGGCACGCCGCTCGTGATCGGCGTCGGCAACGACGCCCACCGCGACGATGCCGCCGGCGTCCGCGCGGCCCGGCTGGTGCGCGCGCTCCTGTGGCCGCAGGTGCGCATGGTCGAGTGCGAGGGGAGCGCCACCGCGCTGCTCGAAGCGTGGCGGGGCGAGCCGGTGGTGATCGTGGTGGACGCCATGTCGAGTGGCGCCGCCCCGGGCAGCCTGCGGCGGCTGGACGTCTCGACCACGGCGCTCCCGGCCGAGCTGTTCCGCAGCTCCACCCACGGCCTGGGGCTGGCCGAGGCCGTCGAGCTGGCGCGCTCGCTCAACGAGCTTCCCGCCACGTGCGTCATCTACGGCATCGAGGGCGTCGAGTTCGGCGCCGGCACGCGGCTCTCCTACCCCGTCGAGTGCGGCGTGCGCGAGGCGGCGCTCCAGATCACGGAGCACATCCTCTCCCGCTGGGGCGTGCCGTCCCCGGAGTCCACGCCGGCGCCCTGAGGCCGGAGCGCCGGCGCCGCGCTTGACCCGTCCCCGGGGCCGTGCTGGAGTGCCCGCGTGATCCTGCTCCTGTTCCTCGCCGCCACCCTGCGCATCAGCGTGCCCTACACGCTGGCCGCGCTCGGCGCCTCGATCAACGAGCGCGGGGGCGTGATCAACATCGCCCTCGAGGGGATGATGCTGAACGGGGCGCTCGCCTACGTGCTGGGGGCGCACTTCACGGGGAACCCGTGGGCCGGGCTGGCCGCCGCGGTCGCCGTGGGGGTGGCGACCGGCGCGCTGCACGCCCTCGTCACCGTGGTCTGCCGCGCGGACCAGATCACCAGTGGTCTCGGCATCAACCTGCTCGCCGCCGGGCTCACCAAGTTCGTGCTCACGCAGGTCTTCCACTCCTCGTCGAACTCGTCGCGGGTGGTCGGGCTGCCCGGCTGGGACCTCGCCGGCCTGACGGGCATCCCGGGCCTCGGCCCCGTGCTGGGCACGCCCCTGGTGCTCGCGACCATCGCGCTGGTGCTCGGCGGCCAGTGGCTGCTCTTCCGCTCGATCTTCGGGCTGAGGCTGCGCAGCATCGGCGAGCGGCCCGAGGCGGCGGCCACGCTCGGGCTCTCGGTGAACGCCTACCGCACGGCCGGCGTGCTGCTCTCGGGCGCGCTGGCGGGGCTGGCGGGCGCGTGGCTGGCGAGCGAGCAGCACTCGTTCACCGACGGCATGACGGGCGGGCGCGGCTACATCGCGCTGGCGGCCATGATCGTGGGCAAGTGGTCCCCCTTCGGCGCGGCCGCGGCCTGCCTGCTGTTCGGCGCGGCCGAGGCGCTGCAGATCACCCTGCAGGGGTCGAGCTTCCCCAACGAGCTGCTGCAGATGATGCCCTACCTGGTCACCATGCTGGCGCTGGCCGGGTTCATCGGCCGGGCCGTGGCCCCGCGCGCCGTCGGCGTGCCCTACGACCCCGAGGAGCAGTAACCCGCCCGATTGCGCCGGACCGGCCCCTGCGTGGATAATCCCCCGCTCATGAACGCCCCCCTGTTTCCCTCGCACGACCTGGCCGCCCGCGTCCCGGAGGCCGTGCGCGCCATCCGCGCGCGCACCGGGATCGTGCCGCGCGTGGGTCTCACGCTGGGCTCGGGGCTGGGCGGCGTGGTGGACGTGCTGCAGGACGCCACCACCTTCAGGACCTCCGACCTGCCCCACTGGCCGCGCTCGACCGTGCACGGCCATGCCGGCCGGCTCGCCCTCGGGACCTGGCAGGGCGTCCCGGTGGCCGCGCTGTCGGGACGCAGCCACCGCTACGAGGGCTACTCCCTCGACCGCGTCACCTTCGCCGTGCGCGTGATGCACGCTCTGGGCGCCCGCACCCTGCTGTTCACGAACGCCGTCGGCGCCATGAATCCCGAGTTCCGGCCGGGCGACCTCATGCTGGCCATGGACCACATCAACGCCATCGGCAAGCGCGGGCTGTTCACGCCCGGCGAACTCGCCGACCGCCGCGCGGGGCGTCCCGTGGGCGGCTATTACAGCGAGCGCCTGCGCACGGCCCTGCTCGAGGCGGCCGGCCGCGCGGGAGTGCGCCTGCAGCGCGGGGTCCTGATGGGCGGGCTCGGGCCCACCTACGAGACGGCCGCCGAGGTCCGCATGGCGTCCTTCTACGGCGCGGACGTGGCCTGCATGAGCACGGTGCACGAGGTCATGCTGGCGGCCCACCTCGGGACCGAGGCGGCCAGCATCTCCTGCATCACGAACCGCGCCACCGGGCTCGCCGAGGGGCCGCTCGACCACGACGAGGTGACCGAGGTCGCCGACCGCGTGGCGGCTTCGCTCAGGCGCATCCTCGAGGAGTTCCTGAGGGCCGAGGCCTCGCGCTGACGCCGAGAACGACGTGGCCGGCCGCCTTGGAGACAGGCGACCGGCCACTCTGAGCCCCAGTGCTCAGAACTTCGTCTGGAATCCCACCCGGAAGTTGCGGCGCGAGCCGCGTGCCATGAAGCGCGCGCGCTCGAACAGGCCCCCGTGACCGCGCTCGAGCGCGTCCACCTTGCGCCCCGCCCAGAAGCCCAGCGCGGCGCCGGCGGTGACGTCGCTCAGCCAGTGACGGTTCTCGTGGACGCGCGCCCAGCCCACGGCGGTCGCGATCGGATAGACGGTCCACGGCACCCAGCGCGCCCCGCTCTCGGCGTCGATGGCCGCGGCGGTGGCGAACGCGATGGTGGTGTGCATCGAGGGGAATGAGGAGTCGTGCAGGCTGAGTGGATCGAAGCGCCCGGGCTCGTCCGGGGCCTCGCCGGGTCGGGCGCGCCCGACCGCGAGCTTGAAGCCGCCGCAGAGCACAGCCGCGCCGAGCGCGGCGCCCGCCACGCGGGCGCTGGGGGCCGAGATGTCGGGTAGGCCCGCAAACCGCCCGGCGGCGTAGCCGGCGAGGAGCGCGGGACCCACGTAGACCGGGTCGCCGAACCGCTGGGCGAAGCGCGAGAGGCGGTGCATCGCGGAGCCCGGGTCACCCTGCGACTGGCGCCAGGCCCACCGGTCGCCCAGAGCCGAGGCGGCCACGCCCACGGCGGAAGCCGCCGCGAACCAGCCGTCATGGCTCGAGATCGCCGCCCGAGGTGCCGCGCCAGGGGTCGAAGGCGCGGCGGGGGCGGGCGGGTCCGCGTGGGCGATGAGCGTGAACGCCCCGCAGAGCAGGACGCCAAAGAAGATGCGACTCAGACGCACGAGAGGCAGCAGAGGAAACTCCTCACTCGTTTGCGCCCGGTCACGACGCCCACGGGAGTGGCGTGGCCAGCATTCTACCGCACTCCAGGGCCCAAGCCACGGGGAAAATACGGCGCGTGCGGCCGGCAGGGCCGGGAACCGCGGGTGAGGCCCCGGAAGGCCGGCCGCCGCCGGCCCCGACGGGGATGGCGGCACCCCCGGGCACCCCGGGACAGGCAGCCGGGCTCCTGGGGAACGGGCAGCCCGGGCGGCGGGACCGGGCACTGCGTCGGGCCTCCGCGCCGCGGCGTGGCCGTGTCCGGGCGGCCTGCTCCTACCTCAGGATCTCCACCTTCAGCACGCGGTCGCCCTGCACGATGCGCTGCACCACGTCCATGCCCCGCGTGACCCGCGCGAAGATGGTGTAGCGCCCGTTCAGGTGGGGCTGCGGCGAGTGGGTGATGAACCACTGGCTCCCGCCCGTGTCCTTGCCCGAGAGCGCCATGCCCACCATGCCGGGCTCGTAGCGCAGCCGGTTGTACTCGCAGCGGATGCTCCAGCCCGGGCCGCCGGATCCCGTGCCGGTGGGATCGCCGTCCTGGATGACGAAGTTGGGCACCACGCGGTGCACGTACAGCCCGTCGAAGTAGCCGCGCTCGGCGAGCCGCACGAAGTTCTTCACCGTCTGCGGCGCCTCCTCGCCGTAGAACGCCCACTCGATCTCGCCCTTCTCGGTGCGCAGGACGGCCCCGCGCGCCGCCGGCGGCGCGAAGAAGGCGCTGTCGTGGACCGGGCGCGCCACGACCGCGGGGTACGCCCGCTCCACGCTGTCCGCGAAGGCCCGACCCGCCAGCGCGCGCAGGGCGTCGCGGAGGGAGGCGTGGACGTCCGTGTCGGAGCTGTCCGCGTGCGCGACCCAGGCCTGCGCCAGCGCCGGCACGGCGGCGGAATCCCCCGCCTCGGCCAGCGCCCCGGCCGCCGAGGCCACCAGGAGCGCCAGGGAATCGGCCAGCAGGGCGCGCAGCGCCGGGGCCGAACCCCGCGCCTTGAGCGCGCCCAGCGCCTCGGCCGCCGTCACGCGCGCGATCGGGGGCCCGCCGGGCGCCAGCGCCGGCTCGATCACGGGCGCGGCCACGGCCGCGGGCAGCGTCGCGAGCGCCTGCAGCACGGCGGCGCGCGCGTAGCCCGAGGAGTCCGCGAGCAGCGGCGTCACGAGGGCGAGCGCGCGCTCGCCCCACCGCGCCAGCAGCGCGCGCGCGCCGGCCCCGCGCGTGGCGGCATCGGGATCCCGCAGGCGCGCGGCCAGCGAGTCGAGCGCCGCGCGGCGCTCGGTCGAGTCGGCGGCCACCCAGGCGAAACGGTCGGCGAGCGCGGTGGCGGCGGCCACGCGCACGCAGGGATGCGCGGCCGAGAGCGCCCGCGTGAGCGCCGGCAGGCAGGCGCCGCAGGTCGTGTCGGCGATGCCCTGCAGGGCGCGCAGCGCGTTCACCACCACGCCCACCTCGGCGTCGTCGAGCTTCTGCAGCACGTAGGCCGTCCCCATCGGCGACTTCTGCCGGCCGAGCGTGCGCACCGCGTAGGCGCGCACCCGCCAGTCGTCGTCGTCCACGTGCATCGCGGCCAGCAGCACGACCCGCTCGGGGTCCACGATGCGCTCGAGCGCGTACAGCACGCCCCAGCGCACGGCCGGGTCGGGGTCGTCCACGCGCGCGAGCAGGGGATCGAGCGCGGTGGAGTCGGCCAGCCGCCACAGCCCGATGGCGGCCGTGGCGCGCAGCAGCGCCTCGGCGTTTCCCAGGTACGAGGTCAGGGTGGGTGTGGCGCCCTTGTCACCCAGCTTGCTCAGGGCCTCGAGCACGAGGTCCGCGGTCGCGCGGTCGGCACCGGCCACGAGGCGCTCGAGCGCCGCGCGCGCGGGCGCGGGGTGCCCCGGGTGGGCGAGCCCGATCTGGCCCAGCGCGAAGACCGCCTCGCACCGGACCTCGGGGTCCTTGTCCTCGAGCAGGGGCAGCAGGAGCGCCGTGCCCGCGGAGTCCTGGACGCGCCCCACCGCGAGCGCGGCGCGGCGTCGCAGTGCGGCGTCGCCGGCCTTGAGGGCGGCGGCGAGCACGCCGTCGGCCAGTGCGCGGCGGTCCTCGGCCTTGGCGATGCGCTGGAGCGCATCCAGGCTGGCGTCCGCGACCGTGTCGGGCGCGGGCGCCACCGGGCGCGTGGGAGCGGGCGCGGGCGCCACCGGGCGCGTGGGAGCGGGCGCGGGCGCGGCGGGCTTCGCGGGGACGGGCTTCGCCTTCGGCCGCCTCGCCGCCGTGCCCGTCACCTTCGCCGGGGCCGGCGTGACGGGCGCGGCCGGCACGGGCGCCACACCCAGCAGCAGTGCGGCGAGGGCGAGGAGACTAGTGAGCGCCGGTGCCCGGCGCGGGTTCCTGCGAGCGCTTCGGCCGGCGCAGCTTGACGAGGCGGCCGTCGTACGACGAGGTGCCCGCGGAGCCGTGCGCCACCACCTTGTAGAAGTAGATGCCGTTCGCAAGCTTCTGTCCCTCCTCGTCGAGACCGTCCCAGGGGATCTCGTGATGGCCGGGCGGCAGGCCACCGAGGCGGGTCTCGTACACCCGCCGGCCACTCGCGGTGAACACGCGCACCAGCACGTCGGCGCCCGCGTCCCCGGTCAGGGTGAAGACGAAGCGCGTGCCCAGCTCGTCGTCGAACGGGTTGGGGAACGCGAACACGTCGCGCAGCGCGAACCGGCTCACGACCTGGAAGCGGTGCTCGGGGTTCTCGGCCGTGGCCTCCTCGAGCAGCACGCGATGCCCACCCTCGGCGTAGGGCGCATGCTGCCAGCGCAGCCAGAACTGGCGCCCGGTGGTGTCGCCGCGCGCCGCCTCCGCGACGAAGGCCTGCGGCTGGCCGTCCACCTCGAGATCCAGGCTGTCGGGGTCGAGCTTGCCCGGCGACAGCACGAGCAGCGCGAGCGCGGCGTCGGCGGCGACCAGGTCGTTGTCGTGCAGCGGCACGTCGCCCGCGAACAGCTCGGTCCGGAACTCGAAGACCACCTCGAAGAGCTGCGTCACGCCATAGCGGTCGGTGACGCGCAGCTGGTAGCGCAGCGAGCTGGAGGCGAGCGTCGTGAAGTACGACAGGTGGTAGCGCCGGCCACCCGCGCCCCCGATCCCCGTGTCGGGGAACGACGGGGTGAGCGTGTACAGCGAGGGCGGCACGACCGTGGTCCCGCCCCGCCGCGACTGCACCAGCTCGATCGACGTGATCTCCACGTTGGAGACCAGCTCCGCCTCGAGCCGCAGCGTGTCGCCGCTGGTGGTGAGCCGGACCGGCTGCCCGTTCGTGACGGGCACGCCGTTGGCGGTCACGGTGACCTGCGCCGGTCCCACCCACAGGCGCGTGGCCGGGTCGCCCAGCAGGTTGTAGGTGAGCCCGACCTCGCGCTCGTAGGGCCACTGCCGCACGCTGGGCAGGTAGCGGAGCAGCGCGACGGCGATGGCCTCGCCCAGCACCACGCGCGCGCCGCGGTCGGCCACACCGCGCCCCCTCTCGTCGTCGTGGGGCGGCGACTGGAACAGCGCCCGGGCGAGCTCGGTGTTGAGATGGTAGGTCCCGCTCGAGGGCACCACCTCGAAGCCGGTCGAGGCCCACGACGCGATGGCTCCGCGCCGCGGCACCGTGACCATGTTCTCGCCGAGCGAGGGACCGTTGTCGGGCCTGGCCTCACGTTCCCCGGCGAAGGCGTTCGCGTGGCAGGAGAAGGCCGAGAACAGGAACGGCTTGTCGTCGTTGAGGAAGTTGACGTAGTCCTGGTTCGTGCCGAGGCTGTGGTAGAAGCCTTCGTGCGCGAGCACGGTCTGATTGGCATGCCCCTGGTAGTTCCACCAGAGCACGCCGGCGTTGAGGCGCTGGAACAGCGCCGGCTTGAAGTTGGCGCTGAGGATGGCCTCGGCGCGCGACATGGGCGAAGGGTTGCCGACACGGCAGGTGTCGCCGGGGCCGTTGACCTGGTAGAGGCTCGGCTCCGTCAGCCAGTAGCGCAGGTCGAGCACCTCGGGCTGGGCCAGGCTCATCCCGGCCCTCGAGGGGTCCGAGATGATCTCCGCCGTCGCCTCGTTCAGCTGCCGGAACACCTCCTCCCAGTACCGGTAGCAGTAGCCCGAGCCGGCGCCGCCGCCGCCGAAGAAGCTGGTGCCAGAGTAGCAGTC
>Ga0315295_10002056_pt1 | contig 17118 bp, 11 predicted proteins | sample YL17G14_0_MG_FD_204453 | JGI IMG/M metagenome (GOLD analysis project Ga0315295, IMG submission 204453) | Sediment microbial communities from Yellowstone Lake, YNP, Wyoming, USA - YL17G14_0 | ecosystem: Environmental > Aquatic > Freshwater > Lake > Sediment | place: USA: Wyoming | collected... | reverse complement strand
AGGTCTTCATTTTTTCTCATTGCCTCACATTCTGTTTCTATCCACGAAGTAAGCCGCCTCGCTCTTGAAGGTGAGGCAATCCCCGTAAGAATCGCCAGAGAGTTTCCCAACAGGTCAAACCGTTCGCTCCTGTGCACCTTGTAGGACCACATCGCATAATAGGGCTTATTCCTCAGAACCAATCCCTCATGCACGTGCCGCTGCTGCCTCTCTCCTTTCACGGTGAATCGGTCCATTGCCTCGCGTAACTCCGCCGCACGCTCATACTGCCCAAAAAGCCGCAGATATGTATATACTATGGTATTTACGTATAATCCATATCCCACCACCCATTGCTCGTCGCGCCAGTCGCTGGTGGGCAGCTGCGCAACAGTAACACGGTTCGTAGGACTCTGGTATTCCATCCACCTCATTGCTTTCTGCACCGCATCCTCAAGAAAATCCTGCTCGCCTGTAACCTGTCGAAAGATGCCAGCAGCCATCAGGAATAATGGCGTGCAATCGCTCGCACCCCTATCCTCAGGGTCGTGAACCAGCGATGGTATATGCCCCAGCCGGCTTTGGTTCCGGGCCAGCACCTCAAGTGCCCGGCGCAGAGATTTGACCAGCTTCTGATTGCCAGAAACCAGCACCCCCAGCGATGAAATCATCAAATCCCGAGTGTATGGCTCAGGATAACCCCACCCCGCAGCCCTCGGCAAACCGCGATATGGACCGTGGGCGTTATGTAGTAATACCTCTATGGCGGTTTCCTTTGCCCGGTCAATTAAACGGCTATCGCTCTTGTTCATCCTACAAGTCTATAACAAAAAGACTTCCACAAAATGTCATTTTGTTAGAAGTCTGCTCTGTTGAAAAGCCCCATTGTCATTTCGACCGAAGCGTCCCCAAGGGACGCGAAGTGGAGAAATCTATTCAAAAACAGAATCTGTCCCGGGCAGGGTCGAGTGATTTCTCGACTCGCCTGCGGCTCGCTCTCCACAGGACACCTATCGGCGGAAATGACATTCTAATCTCTTTTCAGCAAAGCAAAGTCCTATGAAATACCCAATCGTTCTGAAACCAGCTCGATAAACTTCTTAGCTATAATACGATAGTCATAATTCTCTACAGCTCGTTTCCTCCCTGCTTCGCCCATCTTCTTCCTCAGTTCAGGGTTCTGCATCAGCTCCATAAGGTACTTTGCGATATCGTGCACGCTGGCGCGATAGTCAACCGTTCGCGGCCTCTTGAACACAACTCGCTGTGCCCCCTCATCCCCGGATTCGTCAGCCACCGTCGCCTCTCTCAATCGTACCTCTTGAGCAACACCGGCCAGAAACGCATTCTGACCGTGCACCATCGTATCCAGCATCCCCATCGCCTTGATACCTATCACCGGCCTGCCGCACGCCCCGGCCTCGACCTGAACCATTCCGAATCCTTCCAGCCGCGATGGTGCTGCATATATATCGCAGGCCGCCAGAAAATATGGCATAAAATTTCGCGAGATTACATTCGTAGTATAGACAACGTTCTTATCGATACCCAAATGTGCAGCCAATTGCAGGTCCATCAGGTTTTGCTGCTCCGTTCTGGGCTGAGGCCAGACCTTGCAGACATATTTCCAGTCGGGCGCCTTCGTATCGATAATCGCCAGCGCCTGCATAACCTCCTGCGCACCTTTGCTCGCCGCATCGCCCCCGATAGTTAGAATCATTATCTGGTCCGGCGCAACACCCAGTGCCTCCCGGACAGCAGCCACCTTTGGGTCGCTTTTGTCACGCGGGATAAACGAATCCGTATCGCATCCTACCGGCAGCACCTCGATGTTATTGCCGCTCAATCCGTCCCTTATGTAAACGCTTTTGACCCACTTCGAAGTTACCAGAATAAGAGGCAGAGCTTCGAGCACCTCATGGTAGTTTGCCATATAGCCGTCTGCCACCAGCCAGGGAACAGATTGAACACCATATCGCTGCGGATGAAGCACCAGGTCGGGCGTATGTCCCCAGTACCCAACTCCGACCACAAGGTCCGGCTCAAACCACCGGTAATACCACTCTTTTTCCTGCCCGGACTCGAAGTGCACCGAATACACTTCGACCCCAAGCTCCTCTAATCCCCTGTGAAGCAAATTTCCCTGAGTGGCCAATCCCGCCGGCGATGGCGGATAATCATATAACAATAACACTTTCATTTTTCCTTACTCCTGTTCCTCAAACGCCTTTCCACATTGTCCCCAACTTCAAAACACCAGAACGCCTCCTCACGCCCCGTGGCTTTCGCCTCGAAACTATCAGGCCCGAAACCATAAATCTTTGTAATAGTATGATATTTCTTTCGCCAGATGTCATCAGATAGTTTCATGATTAGGTCGGCATCTCGGATTGGCTCTGGCATTCTCTTTCCGCCGCCGTCCTCGTAAGCAAACATCCACATCTGCCTGGCGGATAGCTTCCCGCTCTTCCATAATTTGCAGACCGCCTTCGCCGTTTCCTCGTGCCTCCTATGCCGCGTATATTCTCCATAAGGGCTGTGAGTAATAACAAGGTCAAACCTTTCGCAAGATAGTAACGACATTATAGTATCCCCAACTTCATCTTCAAGCAATGGCAATTGCTCAGGACTATCATCGAGGTCGCCCATCTGGCCACGAGCTTGCAGATATTCGAGGGCATTGAAAAACCTCCCCGCTCTGTCTCGGTCGCTTTTCCTGCAAAGCGCCACTATTGTCCATCTAACTTCAGGGTGCATTAATATAGTTCCGCCGGCCCACAGCGTTTCATCATCAGGATGCGCCACAATCACCGCACAATTGCCGAAGTCAAATGTTTTGTCAGATGCCTTTCGTTCGCCCATATCTTATCAAAAAAATATTTAGCCCCACAATTTATTGCGGGGTTATTTTCTAACTTTTGAGCAGAAACTCAACCAGCTCGTTTATCTTTGCCGTTGCAAGACCGATGCAGGAGTCCGCCGCACCATAGTACATAAAAATCGTCTCGCCTTTCCTTACCCACCCGCACGGAAACACCACATCGTCCACATCACCCTCTCGCTCGTAATGTGCCTTGGGCCCAAAGACCCACTCCTCAGACCGTCGTATCACCCGCGTCGGCTCCTCAAGGTCAAGTAACGTAAGCCCCAATCTATAAATAGACCCTGAAGCCGTCGTTCGCACCCCGTGGTATAAAATCAGCCATCCCTCCGGCGTCTCCATCGGCGGTGCTGACAGCCCAATCTTACTCGCATCCCACCAGCCGCCCTCCCGCGCACGAATCACCTCCTGATGGTCGCCCCAGTGCTTCAGGTCTGGTGAAAAAGATATCCAGATATCTGCCGACAGCGATTTTGCCCCCGGCCGATGAAACATCGCCCACCGACCGCCAAATCGAACCGGAAAAACCGCCGCATCCTTGTCTTCCGGCGGCATAACAGGCCCCAAGCGCACAAAGTTTCTAAAGTCTGTCGTCGTCGCCAGCGACACCAGAGGCCCGCCTCTCGAAAATGCCGTGTATGCTATCGCCCACTTCTGCAATTCCTCCAACCGCGTTACCCGCGGGTCCTCAATGCCCCAAATCTCTTCAGGATGTCTTTCCGGCTCAGGCATTAGCGTAGGCTGCGCGTCAATCTCCCACCCACACACCCCGTCATCGCTTCGCGCAACTGTCAGATGTGAAATCCCTCTGAAATCTTCCACCCGAACCAGCAACAGTGTCTTCCCATCCACTATCGCCGCAGCAGCATTAAAAACCGAATTGGCAGGATATGGCCAATCCTTCACCGACAGAATAGGATTGCCGGGATGTCTGCAAAATAGCTCACGTCTTTCCCCGTTGCGCATACGTTTCCCTCTTATACCGATATATTTAGCCCCCAAATTTATTTGGGGGTTTTCTCATCTACGCACCACGAATAAATCGCAAATCGTAAATCGCAAATCTTTTAACCCTGCTTTATAAACTGCGTCAGCCCTTTCCTCGCCAGCATCACCGCAATCGCAGCCAGGAGGAGACTCATTATCTTTGAAAGTGCCTTTGTGCCTGCCTTGCCGAGCACCTTTAGCAGCACGGAGGATGAGCTGAAAATCACACCGGCTAATACGATATTTACCAGCACCGATATCAGAGTAGCACGCAATCCATATTCTGATATTATAACCATCGAGGTCGTTAGAACCGCCGGCCCAACAATCAATGGAGTCCCCAGTGGAACCGCCCCAAGCTCCTCACTCGGTATTTGCCGCTCCTTAACCGGATTTATAATATCTGTTATCGCAAGGCAGAAAAGTATCGCCCCGCCCGCAATCATAAAGTCCTCCATCCTGATACCCAGAACTCTAAACACTTCCTTGCCCAGAAATATAAAGCCAATTGCCAGGCACAAAGCAGTAACCACAGATTGAACAATAGTCTTTGTCTTCTCTTTTTCCGTCATTCCCACCGTTAGTGAAACAAAAATAGGCAGCACCCCCACTGCGTCAACGGCGACGAATATCGGAATAAAAGATAATAAAATGTTCCTGACCATATCTGCCCCTTCTTTTGCTAAATCAATCTCGACCAGTGCTCGCTATCGACGCCGACCGCCTTTAGAAACCTCTGCTCGACCAGTTTCTCCAAATTCACTCGTTCCGTCAATGTTCCCGTCCGCAGCGGAATCTGTCCGCCGGCGTAAGTCTGATGGCCTCCCCCCGTCCCTCTCCTGGCAACAATCCGCCTCATTACCTCATCTGCTCTTTTGCCCTCTTCCGATGTCCGAATAGAGACTAATAGCTTATCCCCAAAGAATCCGCTGCACATCGCCCACCACACTTCTTCATCTCGCTCTAAAAGGTCTGCCACTTCGCCTATCATATCCGGGTTCTCAGTGTCTCCTAATCCCGTAATAATACATTTCCCATAGACACGGGCATTCTTAAGCGCTTCCGCCAGCATTGCAAAGTATCCCCGCTCCACGCTGCCCCGCTGAATCTCGCCTAACATCCTCTTATTTGCCAAAGGAAACAGTATCCCCATCGCCCTGATATCCGCCCGCGACCCCTCCCTTCCAAGCTCCTGCGTATCCGACCGTATCCCGTATAGCAAAGCCGTGGCCAACGGCATATCAGGCGTTATCCCCGCCTCGACAAGATATTCACACAATATCGTCGCCGTAGCGCCATACCCCCTGCGGATATCAATAAGCTGCGAGCTCCTTGTAGCTCGTCGCAGAGCGTGGTGGTCCACCACGATATTGGATGATATATTCGCCGGCAGACAATTGTTGCCCGCACCTGGCTGCGTATCAACCATTGCCACTAAGTCGAATTTTTCAAACTCAATCTCGCCGCAAGGCCGCAGGTTCAGCCCAAGATATCGCACTAATGCCCTGTTTTCTCCGCGTCCTACCGTCCCGCCGTGTGTTATCGAACATTGAACGTTGCCTAAGTTATTCGCCAGTTTCCGTAATGCTACCGCTGCCGCAATCGAGTCCGGGTCCGGGTTGTCCTGCATAATTATAAGCAGGTTGCTCTTACCTTCCAGAAGCTCACCGAGCTTCTTGACCCTCAATCGTGTTTTAATACCACGCTTCATAGTTTTTTCTTTTGAGCATTAATACCTTTGAAATTCGATATTGTCCTTCGACTTCGCTCAGGATGGTGAGCATGTCGAACCATTTCGGATTTCGTGCTTCGGATTTTAGACTAATATAGTCTCAACCAGCTCATAAATCAAGGAAAAGCTCCGCCCCCATACGATGTATCTTTGTGTCTTTGCGAGGGCTGCAAAGTCCCGATGTCCTTACAATTTATGCTGGCCTGTTAGCCATTGGTCAGTAAATGTGAGCAGGTCGTCCATATCCACTCGCCCGTCGCCAGTCAAATCTGCTCCGCCACAGTCGTCACATACAGTATCGAGCCAGCGTGAACCTAACCTCGCAAAATCCGGAAAGTCAACATCGCTGTCATCGTCGATGTCGGCCACAAGGAAAGGTATATCCTCGTAACTTAGGGTTGAGATTATTGGGTTGCAGAAGTAGATAAGTTGAATATTTTTCGCCTCAAGCTCGTCGAGGATGCTCTGGGAAATCCCCGGCTCTAATCGCGGCTCAAAGAGAAACTCCTCCCCGAAATTGTGGTGGAACGGATGGAATGTCTGAGAGTAGTACCCGTGTAAAACAATCGGCTGCGTCGTCAGGCCGGTAATCCTGGTCTCGACAAAATGAGACAGTGGATAAGTAAGAATCATTGATTCCCATTCTGCATAGTAGAAATATGTTGTAATTGAGATACCTGCGGATGTAAACGACCGATGCTGTAAAATGTAGTCTCTTAGTTCGGGGCAAATGACTATCCCATCCGTCGTGGGTTGTCCCGGCCAGGGCGGCCGAGCATAATCGACACGAACATTCAGACTACTGATGTCCTTTTGAAGCCATATTCCGAAGTCACGCAGCGTTACCACAGGGCTTTCACTTGGCCCCACCAGTGTCTTCACACTCTGTGTGGTCAGTGTATATGTGCGAGGATTAGACAAATGGTGCATTACCCAGCCGTCAGTAGCCGTCGTCCCAGCAAAACTGTGCGTTGCCTGTGGTAGCAACGGTAGTTTGCCTGTTATTGTTCTTATTCGACCATCCGCAGCGTACTCTAATCTGATATCCCCGTAGAAACTTTGTGCCAAATTTTCAGGCGTCATCCACATGCTTTTTGTGCCAATCGTCCACCGGCTCTTGAGGCGATGGTTTGAATAAATATCGCCGCCTTCCCCTTGGAAAGTAACGTACTGCACCGGCTCGTTGACAAGAAACGCTGTGTTGACGTTCATTGACTCCTCGTATTTCGGAATCTCGCGAATCTGCTTTATTGCCAGTCCCCCGTGCGGCAGTGAACCGCCCGGCAGCAGCTTCTTGTATTCGAAATCAAGAAGGTAGTCGGTTTTACCTGTTTCTGCCTCGAATTCCTCCGACCCCGCGGCAAGCAAACTTGAAAAACCATTATAATCATCGGGCCAATCCAGCACCGTCTCACCCAGTATCACCAGATTTGATGACCGAACCAGTGTAATCTCCATCTCAGAATCAGACGCATAAATTACGCTTACTTCCTCAGGTATAGAGCCGTCTTCCGGGTTGGCTACAGATACCGCACCTTTCTGTGTCACCAGTTTGATATATCTGTTCGGGTCGCCCTGCCGTTTTTCCAGTGTTGCCACGCCGTTGGCCAGCTCAAACTGGTCGGGACTTGAGTGGTGAACAAGTATCCCCATTCCAACTTCATTCTCATCGACCCCGTGGCGCAATCTTTCAAGAAATGCGTTGTCATTGTAAAAGCTCGCAAATACCTTGCGAATCGCCCGCAATACTCCTCGCTCTCTGGATTCCGCCGGGTCGCAGATGCAGGGCCCCTGCGTATCACCGTCCAAATCGTCGGCTAAACAGCCGCTGAAGCTGTCATACAACCCGGCCCCCGAAAACCGATTGGCGTCCTCTACGTTTGTTGAACTTCTAAATCGTATGTTCCTGGTCGGGTCAAAACCATAATTGGGGTCCTGAAGGACACTGATAATTGCGTCTATTTGCTGTTGAGTGAAGCTTGTTGCATCAGTGTCCTTAAACAGGTCTTCGCGGATATACTCAAGGTCTGCATACAGAGCAGGTAAATTGGATGGCGGATAAGCGTAAGTGGACAATCGAGAGTGGATTTCCTCGCGCAGTGTCTTCCCGTTGCCAAGCGTCTGGTCAAGAAACTCACTCCACAGGCGAAAGGACAATGCCACGGCATTCGGGCAGTTATCAGGGATAGCTCGTCGAAGAAGCCCGAAATTCGCCGCCTTTCCGCCAAAATATCGGATGTCGTCCGGCCCCAGGCCGTTCGTATTAGCGCTATAGCTGCCGCAGGGCTCCATAGCTGTTATTTCCAGTGCTTCTGGTATCTTCAACGCCAATATCTGATTGGTTTCTTCTTCTGTCAAAAGGCCGGTCATATCTTTCATCCCGATGCTGCAAACGCCGTCCTGTTCACCTACGCATACCAATACCATCCTGCCGACGAGCTGCTGTGCCCGGTTGGCGTCTTCTGCTAATGCCAAATGCCCGAAGGGAATACCGAACGTCTGTGCCAGAATCGCAACATGCGAACTCGGCGTCGACGGCAATAGCGACAAAATCCCCGCCACAAATGGCACTTCCGCAGGAACTCCGTCGGTCAACAGGATGTCCCCCGGCAATAGCTCGCCAGCCGCATATGCTGCTTGAATCTCGTTGCCATCGAAATACTTTAGAGTCCCCAGCGCCCAGCCGGACGAATAACAGGCGTTGCCCTCTGCCCATCGCGCCGTTGAGCTGATTGGAATACCCTGTGACTCGAACCACTCACGGTTTGCCTCCGTAGCGGCCAACTGCTCGTATGATGGGAAATAAAATGCCTGAACATCCGGGTCTGAAACGATGCTGGCCTTTACCGTGTTGAACATATCGGCAATTTCCTCTTTAGTGTAAGGGTCGTACCGAATGAATTGAATCCCATACTCTGCAATCTCCGGATTGGCCGGCATTATCACCGCACCCAGCGCCGCCTGCTGCCCTTGTTTATACAAGCTCACCGCCTCGTATTCGCTGCGGCTCATTCCAATAAAGGTCTCCAGCCATATAGTGGCCCAGTCGTAGTGAAATAAATATTCTTGGCTGTCCTGGAAGAAAACCGTGCACGGGTCATCCAGCTTAATAGTAAATTTCACCCATCTCGGGTCGTTTACAAAAACACCGTTAGCACAAAATGGTTCGTTCGGAAAAATTATCTGGGTCTTCCATGGAGGACTCACCTCTACCGCAACTCCCACGCTTTGCGGGTTATTGATTGCGTTAGCGTCTGATACCGTAATTTCTCCCTCATAGTGTCCCGCAGATAAACTGGAAATATCTATACTGACCTCTATTGCATCCATCTCTCCGGTTGAGCTGCCGGATGTCGGCCAAACCCCCATCCACCCACAATCCTCCGCTGCTTGCCAGTTTACGGTCCCGCCGCCACGATTCCGAACATAGAGAATCCGGCTTTCGGGATTCGTATATCCTTCTATGGCCGTGAATTCCAGATGGTTGGGTGTCAAACCTATTTGAGGTTGGGCGACAGGATACGCTTCATAAGCACCCATATCTACTATCGGTGGACTTCCTTGACCTGTGTCATCAATCTCCGGGTCATCGTAGAAACGGGCGCTGCCTGCTATGTCCGAAATTATACCAGATGGCACAGCAGTATTATTGCCGGCATCTATGCACGGAGATATACCTAAGGGAAGTCTCAGGTTGTCGTCTTCTGTGCCAAAGACGTTATCAGGTCCGTCTGCATCAGCGAAGCGCGGGTTGCTGCCTATGTTTCCGGACCCGCCGTACGAACCTGTCCACTCTTGCAGACAACTGTAATTAATAGCACACGTACAATTATAAAAGTTTATCTGGTCAGATTGGTTGCTTCCCCCTGATTTATCGTGATTACCCCAGAAAATGCAATTGGTTACAGAGGTTGTATTGTCACGCGTGTATATGCCAGCGCCGTCAAAGTAATATGTCGTGGCATTTGCACTGAATGTACAATTGGTCAATGTCAACTGACCACCGCTATTGTACACCCCTCCGCCTTTCTGAGCACTATTACCAGTGAAAATGCAATTGGTCAAAGTCATACTGCTTGTAGCATATATTGCGCCGCCTGTGCTATAAGCAGTATTACCCGCAAAAATGCTGTCGATAGCCGTTAGCACGCCGGAACTGCAATTATACACTGCACCTCCAATACCATTTATTGTGGTATTTCCGAGAAATGCACACTTGATTAAGACAACGTTACCTCCTGAGTTATATATGGCGCCTGCATTGTATTTTGAACAGTTTGAGATAAATGTGCAAGCCGTAACGGTTGGATTCCCGTTGTTGTTATAGAATGCGCCACAGCCATTGCTATAGTTCTGCTTGACACAGCAATTATTTATTGTCGGGTTGCCTGAGTCGTTATATATTGCCCCACCGTAGTAATTTGAAGGATTGGCATTGCCGGCGGTTATGGTAAACCCATCGAGGATTGCTGTTGAGTTTGTGGAACTGCCTGTGACGACGTGATAGCTGTTTTCGGCGTTGTTAGTGAAATTTGGACCATCGTCACCATTCAGGTCGCCACTCAGTATTGTTTCATACGTGCTGATGTTCCGTGCGTTTGGGTCTGCTTGTCCATACCCTGCGTAACCACCCTTAACCGTCACCCCGTTCTTCAACGTAAAAGTCGCGGCTCGGTCGCCTGTCCCGTTGGGATATGCTGTGCTGGCATCAGGTATGTAAATACCTTGTGCTACTTGTATCGTATCACCGGAAACTGCTGCGATTAACGCATTCTGCAGAAAATTGTACGCATCAGCCCAACTCGTTCCGTTATTCGCGCCCGGCGCGTCGGAATCCACATAGATTGTTCCTCCCACGCAAGGAACGACCAGGAACAGGAATGCGAATACCAAAACACCCTTTTTCATTTAAGGTTCCTCCGGCCCACCTATTATTAGGCATTTCTTTGTTAATAGATTATACCACTTGCATGTGCGAAATCTAAAGGAAACCTTTCAGAGGATATAAATTCTCAGATAAGGGGTTTTCGTTTGCGTCCAAAATAGTTTAGAATGCATGTTTTATTCCTCATTATCGAATTAGCAGTGATAGGGATGAAGCCAATCTCGGAAAAACTCAGCGATGCAGAGCTTCTCGCCCACTACAGCAGGGGCGATGAGGCCGCATTTCGTGAAATCGTAAGTCGTTATAAAAACGGCCTTTACGCTTTTCTGAGGCGACTTCTAAACCGCCAGGATTTGGTCGAGGATGTCTTTCAGGAGACCTTTTTGCAGTTATTTACCAGCCGGGAAAGTTTTGATGACACCCGGCCGTTACACCCCTGGCTGTTCACAATTGCCGCCAACAAAGCAAAGGATGCCCTCCGCAAAGGGCAGCGGACATCCGCTATCCCCATAGGCACCTTAGCGGAGTCGGAGGAAATGTCGTTTGATGATATGCTCAATTCCATTAGTGCCGACACCACAATGCCTTACGAAGAGCTGGAAAAAGGCGAAACCGCCGTGCAGGTAGGACGGATTATAGCGAATATGCCGGACAACCTGCGGGAAATTTTGATTTTGGCCTATTTCGACAAATTTTCTTACAAACAAATGGCCCAGATGTTAAGTATACCTATCGGAACGGTTAAAAGCCGGCTGCATACAGCCGTCGCTCGCTTTGCAAAAGATTGGAAAGCATCGATTGGGAGTAAAAAAAGCTAAATGAGTTCTCTAAACAACGAGCAGAAACAACTGGTATTTGATTACTGTTTAGGTCTGACATCTGAAAAAGAATCCGCCGAAGCCGAGGCCTTAATCTCCTCTAACGAAGAGGCCGCCCAAATTCACTCAAAGATTCTCTCTGCCATCGCACCGCTCGATAGTCTTGAGATGCAATCCTGCCCGGATGAACTGGCTGAAAGTACTATTTCACGACTTAATAGCGCAGCGGATTCGAGCCAGTTTCGGCTTCAGCAACTGCTGGCCGCGGAACAGGGCCGCCCCGTTATTCATAAGGTCCATTTCTGGCATAACCTGACAGAAATGGCAGCGGTAGCCGCGGCGATTATACTTGTCGCAGGGGTTCTGATTCCACCACTGAGCTTCGCTCGTCAAAAATACTGGCAGAATCGCTGCGAGATGCAGCTTAGCAATATCTTTCAGGGCATACAGCAGTATCGCGCCGACAACGATGATAAGCTGCCTCTCGTCACGGCCGCACCGGGCACGCCCTGGAACAGGGTGGGCTATCAGGGCAGCGAAGACTACTCCAATACCCGGTCTTTATGGCGGCTGGTAAAAGGCGGCTATGTCAAGAATCCTGCTGATTTCGTCTGTAAGGGCAGAAGTCAGGGCAGAGCACTTCAGTTCGACATATCACAGGTGCAGAGCTTTAACGATTTTCCCGCAAGGAGGTATGTAACATACAGCCCGCGAATAGTGTGTATCAAATTCCAGGGAAAATGTATGACCAGCGGGGAACCTCTAATGGCGGATTCAAATCCTATCTTTGAAAATCTGCCGGAAAAGTTATTCGGCGAGATTAAACTGCGGCTGAACAATAAACTGCTGACCATTAACAGCCTCAACCACAACGGTCGTGGTCAGAACACCTTGTTTGGCGATGGCACTGTCAGGTTCATAAAAGACCGTCATATAGGCATTGCAGCGGATGATATATTCACGTTGGAGGAGATGACAAACGGCTGCGAGGTTAATGGCTGCGAAGTTCCCTCCCGCGAGACGGATGCTTTCCTCGCACCGTAACTTGTGAATTGGTGAGTGGTAACTGGTGAGTCGTGAATCGTGGTTTGTATTGCGTCGTGTATATAAACCTGCGAAAATCGTAAATAGAAAATTGTAAATCGAAAATTCTATCCGTTATCCCCTAATGTTCATCGAGCCAGTGAAAAGCCATAAGGGCAAAGTCCTTGAAATTGACAAAGCAGTCGCCGTTTATGTCACCGGCGACGATAGTTTCACAAACCGGCTTGCCAAAGTATGATTTACTTGCTTCGGCTGTTCCGCCGTGGGCGCCCATATTGATAATACCGCCATTTGGAAATGGCTCGAAACTTATGGGGCTGCTTGGGTCACCCGCGTCGATGCAAGGACTCGTCACTTCGTCTTTCGTCCATCGTCCCTCGTTTGCATCCCATCTTCCTGCCTGGGATTTTAAGTGATAGTCGCCATTATTTGTATCTGCGAAGCAAGGGTCGGCATCGATATTGCCGGTTCCGCCCAGCTCGCCGGTCCAGCTCTGGATTGAGCAATAATTTGGAATTGGAGTACCGTCCTGATAATTAATCTGCCCTGACTGCCCCGTCCCAGTGCTGTCAGTATTAGCCCTGAAGATGCAGTTTAGCAATGTGGGACTGAAGTTATAGTTGTTGGTAGTGCACATCCCACCGCCGGTCTGACTCGCTGAATTTTTGCAGAAGGTGCAGTTGACGAATTTTGGGGCGCTGCCTGTGGTGTTGTAGAATCCTGCGCCGATTTCCGCCGAGTTGGTGCCGAATATGCAATTGGTCAGTGTCGGGTCGCTGTAGCCGTGGTTGGCGATGCCGCCGCCGGTTGAGGCGAAGTTGCCAATGAATCGGCAGCCCGTGAGGACCGAATCGGTATCGCCTTGTGAGATTGCGCCGCCGAAGCTCGCCGAGTTGGCTATAAATGTGCACTGGATTATTGTCCAGTCGCCTTCCCAGTTATACAACGCCCCGCCAAACTCATCTGCTGTGTTTTCGCTGAACGTGCATTGGTAAAAGGTTGGGTGGGCGCAGTCACTGGCAATTGCTCCACCTACGTAACCAGATGAGTTACCGGTAAAGGTACAGTTCGTCAAGGTAGCGTCCCCGCATATCATTGCCCCGCCATAGTTGGTGGCCGAGTTTCCTCTGAATACACAGTTGGTTACTTTGGTTGCTGTCGTGCTATCGCTACCGGTTGTCATCCCGCCCCCATAGGTGGCCGTATTGTCAGAGAAAGTACAGTTGATTATGGTTGCCCTGCTCCAGATACAGAGTCCCCCACCCTGAACTGCCGTGTTGCCGGCAAAGGTGCAGTTGCTAATCACAGGGCTGCCCGACTCAATAAACAAGCCACCACCGTAGTAGTGCGGATACGAGTCTGCATTTCCTCCGGTGATTGTACATCCATCAAGCAAGGTAGCGTCATCAGCACCGGTGACGGTAATTACATGGTAGCTATATCCTGAGCCGCTTAAAATGGTTTTGTATTTATCTATGTCCCTGGCATTTGGGTCTGGTTCGCCAAAGCCGGCGTAACCACCGTTGAGGGCCACGCCGTTGATAAGTCGGAATGTAGCAGTTCGGTCACCTGTCCCATTAGGGTACGTTGAGTTACTATCGGGTGTATAGATATCCTGACCAATTCTGATTTCAACTGGTTTGGGTGAAGTGTCGGCATCTGCCAGAGCATCCTGAAGATACCTGTAGGCATTTTGCCAGCTTGAGCCATCATTTGCTCCTGGAGCATCGGCGTCAACATAGATGATTTGTTCTGCGTACGCAGTACAGCCAAGCGCCAGTAAGAACACAGAGATTGTCATCAAAGTCTTTGAATTTATCATCCTGAGCATTTGTAGTCCTCCTGCGAAGCATAAGGTTATATGGCAAAACTACATAAATTATACCAACATTGCAGGCCTTTGTCCAGAAGTTTTGCTTTGCTATGTCGGTCTTTTGGTTTTGACCCAGCTTGTGATTTTGGCGGGTGGGAGGGTGTTAATGACATCGGCTTTTGTTACCCAGCCGCGTGCGGCGGTTGCGACACCAAAGCCCATCAAAGAAAGACTATCAATATTGTGGGCATCGGTTCCGATGGCGAGCTTCACGCCTGCCTCGATTGCCATTTTGCAATGGGTGTCCTTGAGGTCGAGACGATACGGATTTGCGTTGACCTCAAGGGCGGTATGCGTTTGAGCGGCGTGCCTGATTACAGCGGCGATGTCGATGTCCATCGGCTCGCGCTGGCCGATAAGCCGGCCTGTCGGGTGGGCAATGCAGTTGACATAAGGGTTATCCATTGCTTTCAGTGTGCGTCCTGTTACCTTTTCACGCGGGCTGCCGAGCCCGGAATGTATCGAGGCGATTACAAAATCCAGTTCAGCCAGCAGCTTGTTATCAAAATCCAGTGAGCCGTTGGCGAGGATGTCAACCTCGGTTCCGGCCAGAATTGTTATGCCTTTTAGTTTTTCGTTGAGCTTGCGGATTTGCTCGATTTGCCCGGCGAGCTGTTTGGCAGACAGGCCGTTGGCTATTGCTGAGGAGCGCGAGTGGTCGGTGATGCAGATATATTTGTAGCCGGCGTTTTTTGCGGCCTCGGCGAGTTGCGATATATCGCAACTGCCATCGGAAGCGTTTGTGTGGACGTGGAGGTCGCCTTTGATGTCTTCGAGCGTAATCAAGTCTGGGAGGGAATGGGTCTTTGCGGCCTCGATTTCGCCGCGGTCTTCACGCAGGAGAGGGTCGATGTAATCGAGTCCGAGCTTGCGGTAGATTTCCTCTTCGGCTGCTCCTGCGACCATTTTGTCTTCCTTGAATAGGCCGTATTCATTTAATTTTAACTTTGCTTTTACGGCAATTTCCCGCAAACGCACGTTATGCTGTTTTGAGCCGGTAAAATACTGCGCTGCGGCGCCGAAACTCTCGGCTGGGACGACACGGACATCGACGTGGACAGGGGAGTCTTCGACCTGGATAATCGCTGACCCTTTTGTAGGGCCGGCTGCGAGGACCTCCTGGATAAACGGTGCGGTGGTAAATGCTTCTATAATTTGCTCAGGACTTTTTTTACCCGCCGTATGTATGGCGGGCTTACCCTTGCCGGCGGCGACGAGTATATCGACGTCGCCGATGGTTTCGGCACAGCGCCGTAGCGAGCCGGCTGGCTGGATTTTCCGGATGCCGGATTGATTCTGGAGGAATTCGCTGACAATACCCGCTGCTTCAAGTGCCTGGTCGAGGCGGATTCGGCCTGTGGACTTTTCGAGGAATTCAATGCCTTTTGCGATTGCTGCTGCCTTTTTGTCGCCGAAGCCGGGAATCTGGGCGAGGGCGCCGGTCTGGATTGCTTTTTTGAGGTCGGCGATAGTGGCAACTTTCAACTGTTCATAGACCGCTTTTACGCCTTTTGGTCCTATGCCGGGGACATTGAGCAGCTCTAACAGCGTTGGCGGGATTTTGGTAAGAAGCTGCTGGTGGGCGGTTATTGTGCCTGTTTTTACGAACTCTTCGATTTTGGCCAAGCTTGATTTTCCGATGCCGGGTGTTTCTGCAAGTTTGCCGGTTGCCAGGAGGATTTCGACATCCATCGGCATATCGCCGATGACTCGTGCGACTTTGCGGTAGCTATTGATGCGGAAGGGGTCCTCGCCGAGGATTTCCATAATGTCGGCCATTTCATAGAAAAGCTCACTTATCGCAGTGTTTTTCATAAGGTCGATTATACCCGTGTGGTAGTAAAATCAAGACATTTTCTATTTGCGATTTTCGATTAGGGTCTATCGTGTATAATATGGCAGTAAGTGGTTTGGCATTGAAAGGCAGGGATTGAGTTGAAGGTTCAGTGCGAATTATGTCCGAAGATGTGCGTTATTAACGAGGGTCAGAGCGGCGACTGTCGGGTGAGAATCAATATCGATGGGGTGCTGCGGACCGTGGTTTATGGGTATCCTTGCTCGACTCACATTGACCCTGTCGAGAAGAAGCCGCTTTTTCACTTTCTGCCGGGCACGCCGATTTTTTCGGTTGCAACGGTGGGGTGCAACCTTCATTGCAGGAACTGCCAGAACTGGGAAATCTCGCAGGCCAATCCGGAAGACAGCGAAGCAGTCTTTTGTCCGCCGGCAAAACTTGTGGAAATTACTAAGAGTTCGGGCTGTCCTTTGCTGGCATTTACCTATACTGAGCCGATTATTTACTATGAATACACTTATGATACTGCGAAGTTAGCCAGAGAGGCGGGCATACGCAATGTGCTCGTAACGGCGGGATATATAAATGAGGAGCCGTGGAGGCAACTGCTTAAATATGTCGATGCGGTGACATTAGATTTGAAGGGGATTACGGAGGATTTTTACCGGGACGTTTGCTCGGCGACGTTAAGACCCGTTCAGAATACTCTGGTTGTGGCCAAGGCATGCGGAGTGGAACTCGAAGTTTCAAACTTAGTTATTCCGACGCTGAATGATAAGCCGGAACAGATACGTGAGCTTGTCCGATGGGTCAGGGCGAATCTCGGCGGAGAGACGCCGCTCCATTTTTTGGGGTTTTACCCCCGGTATCAGATGACGCACCTTCCGCCGACCTCGCTGGAGACTCTGGAGATGGCCCGTAATATTGCTATCCAAGAAGGGATGGACTACGTTTATATAGGCAATGTCGCAAGTAGAGAGGGCCAGAATACGTATTGTCCGGGCTGCAAGAGGTTGCTTATTGAACGCAGCGGTTACACTATATTGCAGAACCGATTAAAAGAGGGTCACTGTCCGGATTGTGGAAAAGAGATTTACGGGGTTTGGAGATGACGCGAAGAAAAT
>Ga0315295_10002055_pt1 | contig 17123 bp, 16 predicted proteins | sample YL17G14_0_MG_FD_204453 | JGI IMG/M metagenome (GOLD analysis project Ga0315295, IMG submission 204453) | Sediment microbial communities from Yellowstone Lake, YNP, Wyoming, USA - YL17G14_0 | ecosystem: Environmental > Aquatic > Freshwater > Lake > Sediment | place: USA: Wyoming | collected... | reverse complement strand
CGATGAGATCCTGGATCTTATGGAGCGCAAAACGATCAAGCTCAAGCATGTCCGTGTACAGAACCATGTCCCTTTCCGGGTCAAAGTCGTAAAGGTTACCCAACATGAAGCGCACCGTATTCCTGATCTTCCGGTAGGTCTCTACCAAACGGTCGATGATCTCTTTCGATATCCTGATGTCGTTCTTGTAATCCTGGGCGCTTACCCACAAGCGCAACATCTCGGCTCCATGCTTTTCAATGATCTCCTGGGGAGAGATGGTGTTGCCCAGCGACTTCGACATTTTCCTGCCCTCGCCGTCCACGACAAACCCGTGCGTCAGGACGGTCCGGTATGGTGCATCTCCGCGCGTGCCAACAGCGGCAAGCAGGGTTGAATGAAACCAGCCCCGGTGTTGATCCGATCCCTCAAGATACATGTCCACCGGCACGCCCAATCGTTCGTCGACCTCGCATACTGCGGCATAGCTCACTCCGGAATCGAACCAGACGTCTACGATGTCCGCTTCCTTCTCGAATTCCTTCCCCGCGCAACCCTTGCACGTGCACCCTAAAGGCAGGAGCTCAATCGCCGACCGACCAAACCAGGCATCCGACCCCTCATGCTCGAATATCTTAGCTACATGTTCGGCGATCTCGCCGGAAGAGAGAATCTCCCCGCAATTCTTGCAGTAGAAGACCGGAATCGGCACCCCCCAGGCCCGTTGCCTGGAGATGCACCAGTCAGGCCGGTTTTCGATCATGTTGTGGATCCTGTCCCTGCCCCACTCCGGGATCCAGCGCACCCTGTCAATCGCATCGAGGGCCTTCTTCCTCAATTCCTTGTGTTCCATGGAGATGAACCACTGGTAAGTAGAACGGAAAATGATGGCGTTTTTACACCTCCAGCAAAAGGGATACGAGTGCGCATACTGTTCTTCCGAGAGCAGTGCACCTTTTGCATGCAGCGCCTTGGTTACATCACCGTTGGCATCGAAGACGTACCTTCCGGCAAAATCCTCAACCTCTTTGGTAAACCTGCCCTCGTTGTCAACCGGGGCGTAGATATCGAGATTATACATCTTGCCGATCTCGTAGTCCTCTTCGCCATGGCCCGGGGCGATGTGCACACAACCGGACCCCGTATCTAAGGTGACAAAGTTGGCCAGGATGAGGAGGGACTCTCGTTCGTAGAGGGGATGCCTCGCTTTTAGCCCCTCGATCTTATCCCCCCTGAATGTGGTGAGCGTCCGGTAGTTGCTCACTCCGATCGTCTTCATGACATGCTCGACGAGCTCGGTTGCTACAACGAGCACGCCATATCGGTCAGTTTTCACCGCCGCATATTCCATATCGGGGTGCAACGCGATGGCGAGGTTGGCCGGTATTGTCCACGGCGTAGTGGTCCAGATCACCATAAAGACCTCCTCACCCTGGAACTCCGGCACTCGCGTGGATATGTCGGAACCCATCTTGAACCGGACGAAGATCGCGGGCGTCACTTGGTCGTGATACTCCACCTCGGCCTCGGCCAGGGCCGTCCTGCACGTGGCACACCAGTATACGGGCTTGCGCGCCTTGTAGATTGATCCTTGCGCGATGAACTTGCCGAGTTCTCGCACGATGGTCGCCTCATACGCATAGTGCATGGTGAGATACGGCTCCTCCCATAGTCCGAGCACACCTAGACGCTTGAACTCCTGCCTCTGGATATCGAGAAACTTCTTCGCATATGCCCGGCATTCCCTTCGCACCTCGACCTTCGTCAACTTCCCCGTCCGCTCTCCGAGTTTCAATTCTACCTGGTGCTCGATCGGCAGTCCATGACAGTCCCATCCGGGCAGGTAAAAGGTATTGTGCCCCAGCATGAACAGGGACTTCACGATGATGTCTTTCAATATCTTATTGAGCGCTGTGCCGAGATGAATATGACCGTTTGCATAGGGTGGACCGTCGTGAAGGATGAACTTCTTCCTCCCCGCCGACTTCTCCATAATCTTCTTATATAGTTCCGCCTTCTCCCACCTCTGAAGGAAGTCTGGTTCCTTTTTAAAGAGACTCGCTTTCATGGGGAATGCGGTCTGCGGCAAACATAACGTATGCTTGTAATCCATCCCAACCTCCTAATATCCAGCGGACTCTATCCCATCCCTCCGACCATTGTCAATATCCTCTCCCATCCCTTTGCCGCTCTCTCCCGAGCTTGTCCTTCTCAAGAAGAAAAAAGCTCACCCCCCCCGGTCTCAAGGAAAACCGGCGGTCCTTTGTTTTGGCTCTTGCCATGAAGAATGGTAGAAGGCGGTGGCAAAAACAAAGGGCAGTAAGAGCCGTTTATACGGACCGTTCCCGAGGGCAAGAAATGAAGGAACTCCCTGCATGCAGGGTAAATGTATATGCTACATTTCGGCGGTAGCCGAGAAATGGGCGAGATTACATCCGCAGAATTTGGCCACTCACCTTCATATCGTTAGGAGAGGCCAAATCCTACGGACTCTGATCCCTCTTCTCCGGGGAGAAGAGGGTGGGAGATGGGGAGCTTTTTCGCTTTCCCCGAAGTGGTACGTTAAAGAGCGTAGACCTTCTCGCCGGTAAGGACGGTGAAGCCAGCCTTGAGGAGGAGGTCGATGGCGCGGTCGGGGTCGTCGAAGCGGAAGATGATGACCGCATTCTCACCTCTGCGTTCCACGAAGGCGTACATGTATTCTACGTTCACGCCCTCTTTCGAGAGCAGTTCGAGGATGCTGTAGAGTCCACCCGGTTTGTCAGGGACCTCGACGGCGACCATGGTTGTCCTACCGACGGAGATACCGTTTGCCTTCAGGGCAACCTTGGCCTTCTCGACATCGTTGACAATGAGGCGTAGGATGCCGAAATCGGATGTGTCGGCCAAGGAGAGCGCCCGGATATTGATGTTGGCGTCTTTGAGGATCCTGGTGACTTCCGCTAGGCCGCCCGGCTTGTTCTCAAGAAAAACAGAGATTTGTTCTACCTTCATCCTGAGACCTCCTTTAGATCTTCCTTTTGTCAGTTACGCGCTGCGCCTTGCCTTCGAAGCGCTGTAGGGTCTTGGGTTCCACGAGCTTCACCTTGGCTGTGACACCGAGCAAGTCCTTGATGTCCTTGGCAAGACGTCTCTCGAGGCCCTGGAGGACTCGCACCTCGTCTGAGAAGACATTCTCGCTAACTTCCACCTGGACTTCGAGGGTGTCGAGCTGACCTTCGCGATCGACGATGAGCTGGTAGTGAGGCTCCAGGCCTTCGATCTCGAGGAGTACGCTCTCGATCTGGGATGGATAAACATTGACGCCCCGGATGATGAGCATGTCGTCGCTGCGTCCAGTGACCCGCTCCATACGCACAAAGGTCCTACCGCATCGGCACGGTTCGGGTCTGATGCAGGAGATATCTTTGGTCCGGTATCGAATGAGTGGGAAGGCTTCCTTGGTGATGGTGGTGAAGACAAGCTCACCTTTCTCGCCGTAGGGCAGGATCTCCCCAGTGGTCGGGTCGATGATCTCGACAATGAAGTTGTCCTCGAAGATGTGCATGCCGGATCTACCCTCGGCACACTCCATGGAGACACCCGGTCCGATGACCTCAGAGAGTCCGTAAATGTTGAGCGCTGTGATGTTGAGCTTGTCCTCGATCTCGAGGCGCATACGTTCGCTCCAAGGCTCGGCGCCGAGGATACCGACGCGCAACTTCAAAGAGCGCATGTCGATGCCCATCTCATGGCCAGCTTCAGCGAGGAACAGGGCATAGGACGGTGTGCAGCAGATGGCGGTTGGTTCGAAGTCCTGGAGGATCAAGATCTGCTTCTTCGTATTGCCGCCCGACATGGGGATGACGCTTGCGCCGAGCTTCTCTGCTCCGTAATGGGCACCTAAGCCCCCCGTGAAGAGACCATACCCGTAGGCATTATGGATAATGTCGTTTCGCGTGAGGCCTGCCGCGGCGAAGCAGCGCGCCATGAGCTCAGCCCAGGTCTCGATATCCCGCTTGGTATACCCCACGACGGTGGGCTTGCCGGTGGTCCCGGAAGAAACATGGAGCCGCACTACGTTACTCATGGGCACGGTAAAGAGCCCGAAGGGGTAATTGTCCCGCAGGTCCTGCTTGGTGGTGAAGGGAAGCCTCTTGAGGTCATCGAGGATCTTGATATCTTCTGGTTTGACCTTGGCATCGTCGAATGCCTTGCGATAGAAGTCCACGGTGTGATACACCTTTGCGACAACCTGCTGCAGTCGCTTGAGCTGCAGGGCCTCCAGCGCCTCCCTCGGTAATGTCTCGAATTCGTAGTTAAAGATCATAGAAACCTCCAAATTCTCTATAATTACAGGAACTTTATGCCCCGACCTTTGAGAAAGCCATCGATGTTGATCTTCCGGATTTTATCAGGGATCATGTCGGAGAGACATTCGATCCAGAGTGATTCCTCGGGTTTCAGCAAGGAGGAAAGGACCCCCAGGAGGATGATATTCACCCCGCGCTGATTGCCGATTTCCTTCGCGATACTGGTACCTTCCACGAGATGTATCTTGTCGGTCTTTTCCATGATGAGAGGGATTATATCGGGATAGGTGTCTTTTCCAGCAATAACCGACGGCGGAGAGAGCCTAAAGCGGTTGATGATCACGACCGAATCCTTGTTCAGATAGGACAGATAGCGTGCGGTCTCGATCTCCTCAAAGGATAGCAATATATTACAGGACCCGTGGGGGATGATAGGCGAGTAGACATGGTCAGCGAAGCGGACATGCGACATGACGCTTCCACCCCGCTGCGCCATGCCGTGGATCTCGGACTTCTTCACATCGAGCCCGGAGCGCATCATCACCTCGGAGAGGACATCGGATGCCAGGATGATCCCCTGCCCTCCCACGCCGGTCATCAGGACATTCATTGTGTACCTCCTATGGCACCCGCCGCGCAGATCTCACGGCATATGCCGCAGCCTACGCATATCTCGGTGATCCTGACAAGATCATCATGGGCCTCAATTGCGGGGCAGCCCAAGGAGATACAGACATTGCAGCCTGTGCACTTCTCTGCATCTACCTTGAGTGGTTTGCCCGAGACGATCTTCGATTTCAGGAGCACGCACGGTGCCTGGGAAATGATGACCGACGGTCCATCGAAAGCAAGCGCCTCCTTCACCTTCTGCCGCGCAGCCTTGATGTCATAGGGGTTGATGGTTTCTACCCACTCAATCCCGAGGGCCTTGACGAGTGCCGTGAGGTTAATGTCGATCGTTTTCTCGCCCTTGAGGGTAATGCCTGTGCCGGGGTGATTCTGGGCCCCGGTCATAGCCGTAGTGCGGTTGTCCAGGATGATGATCAGCGCATGACCATTGTTGTAGGCAAGATTCATGAGACCGGTCAGACCGGAATGGAAGAACGTGGAGTCGCCGATGACCGCGGCGATTTTTTCTGTGCCGGGTCCGAATATCTTGGACATGCCATGTGCGTGGTTGATGCCGGCACCCATGCAGAGGCAGGTATCGATGGCGTCGAGCGGCGGTAAGAAGCCCAGGGTATAGCAGCCGATATCGCCGGCGATGAAGCACTTGTTGCGCTTGAGGGCCCAGAGCATACCCCTGTGCGGACACCCAGGACACATGCTTGGCGGTCGACCGGGCAGGCTGGGCACTTTTTCCTGGGAGCCCTCCTGCTTCAGTATGGCCTTCTTTACGAGATCCGGGCTGAGCTCGCCACACAAGGGGATGGCATCCTTGCCTCTGCAGGTGAGACCTAAGGCCTTGACCTGCTCCTCGATGAACGGGTCGAGTTCCTCCACAACCCAGAGCTCCTTCACTTGAGAGGCGAATGCTCTTATCTTCTCATCCGGCAGGGGAAAGGGAAACCCGAGCTTGAGGAATGAGGCGTTCGGCACGGCCTCCTTCGCGTACTGGTAGGCGACGCCGGAGGCGATGATACCGATGTCTGAATCGTTCATCTCCATTATATTGAGGGGGCTGGCATTCGACAAGGCCCTAAGTTTGACAATACGCTCCTCGATCACTGGATGGCGTTTGCGCGCGTTGGCCGGGAGCATGACCCACTCGTTTGGATGCCGCTGAAGCGTTGGCTGCGCCGGCTCAATGGGATCAGCGAGCTCAACCACGCCCATGGAGTGCGAGATCCGGGTCGTGGTCCTCAGCATGACCGGGGTCTCATACTCCTCGCTTATCTGCAAGGCCTTGGCCATGAAGTCCTTCGCCTCCTGGGAGGAGGCAGGCTCAAGCATGGGAATCTTGGCGAAGCGGGCGTAATGCCGGTTGTCCTGTTCGTTCTGGGAGGAAAAGAGCTCCGGATCATCCGCGCTCACGAGCACGAGCCCGCCTCGGACATAGGTATAGGGTAGAGTCATGAGCGGGTCCGCCGCCACGTTCACCCCGACGTGCTTCATTACCGCCATCGCCCGCGCGCCCGCATAGGAAGCACCCGCCACGACCTCGAGCGCCACCTTTTCGTTCGGGGCCCATTGTGCATGGATAGGAGGATATTCTTTTGCTATGGTCTCAAGGACCTCGGTGCTTGGCGTGCCGGGATACGCGGCGGCGAGCATTACCCCCGCCTCATATGCTCCCCTGGCGATCGCCTCATTGCCGCTCAATATTTTCTTCATGTCAGCTCCTCGAGCACTAATAAAAAAGGCCATGGAGCCCATGCCCATGGCCTTTTACTTCCTTTCATAGGACAATGACCTATGGGCATCTCCCCGGCCTGAAAAAGCTCAAGAAAAACGTAAAGTTCATGCGTGTCACGCCCCACATTATTTGCATCTTCTATATATCCGCTCACGCTGTCAAGCCTTTTCTTCCTCCACCAATCCTGGCTGTTTACAATCTCAAGTCCTTGCCCCCCTTGTGTTTGTGGGGTTGGAGGGGAAGATGATGGATTCGGGATTTTATGGTCCTACTATCCTGTGTGCGTTACTGAAGGTGAAAGAAAATGCTTGACAGTGGGGATGCTTGTCGCGTAGGGGTATGCACAATCTGAGACGCGAATGTATCGAACTGAATAGAACCTTCATCAAGGAAAACCTTTGACACGTTCAAATTCGGTGCCTGGTATGACTCGTTTTCAGAAATAACGCTACAGGCATCTTTCTCTTGCAAGGAAAGGCGCTGAAAGAAAGAGGTAAGGTAATGGCAAACGGAACAGTAAAGTGGTTCAATGAGCAAAAGGGATTCGGTTTTATAACAGAAGATGGCGGCAGGGATGTATTCGTCCACTTCTCCGCCATCAAGCAGGAAGGATTCAAGACCCTGGAAGAGGGGGAGAGGGTCACCTTTGAGGTCACACAGGGGCCGAAGGGACCCCAGGCATCAAACGTATACAAAGCCTAGAGATGAACCGGGCAGGTTCTCCTGCCCACCCCATTCTCCGGCCTCCGGTATTCCCCCTTCTGAATGGTGCGCATTTGATGTGTTGCGCTTGATGCCGGCTACGAAAGCAGTTCCCAAGCAGGACATATCGGGAAAGGAGATATAGTATGGCGAACAAATCAGGACATACATTTAAGAAGTTCGAGAGGGAAAAGGACAAGCGGCGGAAAAGGATAGAGAAGCAGACCCGTCGACTTGAAGCCAAAAATCTCAAGGCTACCGCCGAGCCGTATATGGGCGAGGGTGACCCGGATATTGCAGGCATCGTCCCCGGCCCTCAACTAAGATTGGAAGATTAGAGCATCTGCTCTCCTGAATAACGCGGCAGGAACCTCCAGTGCAAGATAGCAAAGACACAACTGCCAAAGCTGTCAGCATAAAATGCCATCAAGACCAGTGAGGGAAGTTCGTCAATCCCTCACCTTCATAGGATCCTCCCGCATGTTGATCCATACCATCACAATGCCCGCTGGTTGTATGATCTTGACCGGCCAAGGTTTCCTATAGTAAGGGAACACCTTATGGATTTCAAAAAGGTTGTGAAAACCTCGAGTTTTCTAGATCCAATGCAGGGATTTCAAGCGATCGAAAGGCTCTCTGAGGTCAGGTATGATCCCCTGACCGGTCATACGATGCGGATCCTCGACTTCCCCATAAAGGAGCTGGAACGGGCCGACCTCAAGGCGCTCATTGAGAAGTCGAAGACCATATGTCCGTTTTGCCCTGAGTTTGTTGAATTGGTTACCCCAAAGTTCCACGCCGAGCTATTGAGGGAGCGATATGCGCGCGGGGAATCTCTCTGCGTTCCCAATGCCTTCCCTTATGATGAGAATGCGGCTGTTACGGTCATGGCGCGGACACATTTTCTCTCTCTAACCGATTTTACTTCCGAGATTTTGGGCAATGCCGTACTCTGCTGCATGGAATACCTGACCGATCTCATGAAAATCCAGCCCGACGCGGTGTATCAGTCTGTGAACTGGAATTATATGCCCCTTGCCGGAGGCTCCATCATCCACCCGCATCTCCAGGTAACGGCTTCGACTACACCCACCAATTATTATACGGATATGGTCGTCATGTTGAACAAGTATCACCATGAGCATAACTCATATTTCTGGATCGATCTTATAGAGAAAGAACAGGAATTGGGCGAGCGTTTCATTGCGCGCACAGGTCGAATAGCATGGCTCATTGCCTTTGCCCCGATGGGAGTGTTCGATGTTATTGGGGTCATGGATGGTGTATACAAGCCATCGGAGATGCAGGGCACGGTCATTGACGACCTCGCAGGCGGTATCCTTAAAGTCCTCAAGTATATCGATTTTCTGAACATGCACAGCCTGAACATGTCCCTCTATTTCCTAGAAAACAATGCACTTTTTACCCCACATGTAAGGATCTGCCCACGGGTAAGCATACCACCGTTCGGTACAAGCCAGATCAATTATATGCGCATGCTCCATAACGAACCAATGACCACTTTAAAGCCAGAAGACGTGTGCAATAGCATAAAGCCACTCTGGGAATGACACAATCCAGCATGGAGGTGAAACATATGAGGAGGATGATACTAGTCGCAGTATTTCTCTTGACAAGCTCTGTTGCCATGGCCACCGATCCGCAGGTCGTATGGGTGGGGGGAGGAGCGCAGGTAAGCAATGACGACAGGCCTGGTTATATGGCTGATACCATGATCTCCCTCGGGAGCTATAACAGCGCGACGTTTTTCTTCAATCCCATGATCATCCTGAAGCATAGCAAGGTCGGGGTTGACGTCGGCCTCGGGGGTAGACTCCCGATGTTCTCTGGAGAGATGATCGGCGGCCTGAATGCCTTTTTCGATTACACCAATGACCAAAACCACCGGCGTCTGGGCTTGGGGGGAGAGCTCTTCCATCCCAAATTCTCCGGACATGTGAATGTATACCTCCCGCTGTCAGACCAGCAAGGGAATGAAGAGGCACTTCCGGGTTTCGATTTCGCTGTGGGTATCCCGGTACCCAATGCTAGCTATATCTCGGTGTGGCCTGGTTTTTACTATTATAATGGTCGGCATGAGGACGATCTCAAGGGGATTAGCCTTGCTCTCCAGGTGAGACCTGTCCAGGCCCTTACCTTTATCCTGGGGGCCAGGAACGATACGCCGTCGGCCGGCAGGGACGATAGCGAGATCTATGCCCGGATCGAACTGACTATCCCCATGAGCAGGATGGGCAAGGATCTCTGGCGGTTCGATAGGGGGAAATATCCCGTGGATATCAATAGTCAGATGGATCGGCGAGTCTCCAGAGAGCGCTTCATCGCTATTGAAAAGAGGCACGACTAGTCTGATTGTTCCGCTTGACTTCGGAGCAGATAGTCTTTATGAAGTGGAAACACTTCGGGAAGTGGCTCAGCCTGGTAGAGCACAGCGTTCGGGACGCTGGGGTCCGGGGTTCAAATCCCCGCTTCCCGACCATTATCCAATGTAACCTGAAGAAATCTTAAATCTCGTTTAGGGTCAATTCCCCGCAGCTTGCTGCGAATAACCTCTTCAACTTAGAAAAGCTTTTGATACCCCGTAGCTTGCTGCGGGGTAGTTCATTTGAAAAAGGTCTCTGATATCTCCCTGTAAAATCAGAATATGTGCTCGAATAGGATCTTAAGGCCGATGCCGATCAGGATGAGGCCGCCTGCGACCTCGATCTTCCTCTCGAAGAGGTGTCCGATGCTCTTGCCGATGAGGACGCCGAGAAAGGAGAGGAAAAATGTGATGCATCCAATAATGAGAGCGGGGTGGATGATCTCTACCTTCAGGAAGGAGAGGCTCAAGCCCACGGCGAGGGCGTCTATGCTGGTTGCGATGGCGAGGGTGAGCAATATGACCAGATCTTGGGGATGCATTGCTTTTTCATCAGCATCCAGGGTGAAGGACTCGTAGATCATCTTTGAGCCGATGAAGGCTAGCAAAGCGAAGGCCACCCAATGATCGAAGCTTTCGAGGTAACTCCTGATGCTCAAGCCTGCGAGGTAGCCAATGATGGGCATGAGGGCCTGGAACGTTCCAAAGAAGAGGGCGATCCTGAATGCGTATCTTATGCGCAGGACCTTCATGGCGAGTCCGCTCGTGACTGAGACGGCAAAGGCGTCCATGGAGAGGCCAAGTGCTATGAACAGAATGGTGGTGATTGTCATGGTTATGAGCTCACAATAACAGTGGCTTTGCGATCGAATGGGTTGGTCCGCAAGGCGAGTGAGAAGAAGTAGGGGAAGTTGTCCTTGAGGTGACCCATATAGGCGAGCCACTCATTGACGAGCATGGCATAAGCCCGGTCGATATCGCCCGCAATGTGGGCGATATCCGAATCAGGGAGCTCGGCGAACTGCGTCCTGAATTTCAGCTCCTCGGCAAGGTGAAACAAAGCGCGCAAGAGCTCGGTGAAGTTCTCGTGCTCCATGAGGTTGGGATTTTCCATCATCATGAGGAGGAAGTCCCGCTTGCCGGAAAGATAATCCCTGATTCTATCAATATCCAGTTTGCCGGGCGACACCTGGTACGTGTAGTTCTTGAGACGCGATAAGACCAGGGAAAACTCCTTTTCCGTCCAGGTTTTTTGGACGAGGAGGTCCTGCCGTATCTTCTCGAGGTTGGGGTCGAGATTAGAGAAATAGGTGAGGAGTTCTGTGCCGGTCTCGCTGAAGAAGACGCCGATGACCGTATTGAGCTTTTCGAGCCTAGAGGCTTTCTCTCGTTCGTCTAGGATATTGTGGATGATGACGGTGACGAGCAGGACCTCGATGAAGACGAAGGCGATGTCGCCCAGGAAATATATAAAGATATGGTGGAGATCCCGGAAGATGAGATAATGGATGAAATAGGTGGTGGCCGAGAGAAGAACCATGGCAATGCCGAAACGAACCTGATAAGAAAGCTGTTTCATGCGCCTCCCCACTAAGGAATTCTCTGGGGAAAGGATACTGGCATAGCGGGATGATCTTGTCAAATGTAACGCCAAGGAGAGCACAATGCACGTGCTCGAAAATGATTTCAGAGGAAAGGGGGTGCACGGGCAGTAAATGAATAAAGAAAATGAAAGAAAAGAAGTGAAAAAAGAAATAATAGTCAGCAATAATTATATATCTTAATATGATTCACGAATAAACCATGGTGAATTCATATGAATGGGAAAATCAGCACTTGAAAAATTTACGTGGTAGCTGTATCGATGTTAGCACTCATTAGAAATGAGTGCTAACAAAAAACCTGTAGGGAGGTGTGTCAGGATGAAGATACGGCCATTACATGATAGAATCCTCGTCAAGAGGGTCGAAGAGGAGGAAAAGACCAAGGGGGGGATAATCATCCCCGATACCGCCAAGGAGAAACCCCAGATGGGCGAGGTGATCGCTGCTGGAAACGGCAAGAAGACCGAGGAAGGCAAGGTCATCCCGCTCGATGTGAAGAAGGGGGACAAGGTGCTGTTTTCGAAGTATTCCGGCAACGAGGTCAAGGTCGAGGGTGAAGAACTTTTGATCATGAAAGAAGACGACATCTTAGGGATTGTCGAGTAAGGAAGGGGGATAATAGCTATGCCTGCTAAGGAAATTATCTATGGACCGGATGCCAGGGCACGTGTGCTCAAGGGGGTAGACAAGCTGGCGAATGCCGTCAAGGCCACCCTTGGCCCGAAGGGAAGGAATGCGATTCTTGACAAGATGTTCGGCGCTCCGACCGTGACCAAGGACGGCGTCACGGTCGCCAAGGAAATCGAACTCAAGGACAAGTTCGAGAACATGGGCGCTCAGATGGTGAAAGAGGTCGCATCCAAGACCTCGGATGTTGCCGGAGACGGGACCACCACGGCCACCGTACTCGCCCAGGCCATCTATACCGAAGGCCTCAAGTATCTAGCGGCTGGGATGAACGCCATGGACCTCAAACGCGGTATAGACAAGGCCACCCATGCTGTGGTCGAAGAGCTTAAGAGCATGAGCAAGAGCGTCGAGGACAAGAAGGAGATTGAGCAAGTCGGCTCGATCTCTGCCAATGGCGATAGCGAAATCGGGGTGATGATCGCCGATGCTATGGACAAGGTCGGAAAAGAGGGCGTCATCACGGTGGAAGAGGCCAAGGGGATGGATACCGCTCTGGAGCTGGTTGAGGGCATGCAATTCGACAGAGGCTACCTCTCTCCGTACTTCGTTACGGATGCGGAGCGGATGGAATCGATCCAGGATGAGCCCTATATCCTCATCTATGACAAAAAGATCAGCAACATGCGGGATATCATCCCGGTACTGGAGCAAATAGCTAAAGAAGGCAAGTCCTTGCTCATCATTGCCGAGGACATCGAGGGTGAAGCACTGGCCACGCTGGTAGTGAATAAGCTGAGAGGGACGCTCAAGTGCGCATCCGTCAAGGCACCCGGTTTTGGTGATCGTCGCAAGGCCATGCTTGAAGATATCGCCATCCTCTCTGGTGGCCAGGTGGTCTCCGAGGATCTCGGCCGGAAGCTTGATTCCGTGACAGTGAAGGACCTTGGCCGGGCCAAGAAGGTTATCATCGATAAGGATAATACCACCATTGTCGAGGGTGCCGGCTCTCATAGTGCGATCCAGGGGAGGATCAAGCAGATCAAGGCCCAGATCGAAGAGTCCACGAGCGATTATGATAAGGAGAAGCTCCAGGAGCGACTTGCGAAACTGGCTGGTGGTGTAGCCGTGATCAAGGTCGGTGCTGCGACCGAGCCCGAGATGAAAGAGAAGAAGGCCCGAGTAGAGGATGCCCTCCATGCCACAAGGGCGGCCGTGGAAGAGGGATTTCTCGCTGGTGGTGGTGTCGCCCTGCTCCGGTGCATAAAGAAACTCAATGATCTCCAGCTCTCCGATGACCAGAAGTCCGGCGTGAAGATCGTGCAGAAGGCGCTCGAGGAGCCGCTCCGTCAGATAGCCATCAATACCGGACTCGAGGGCGGCATCGTGTTGGAGAAGGTGAAGGATCTCAAGGGCAATATGGGCTTCGATGCCAATACCGAGAAATATGTGGACCTGGTCAAGGCAGGGATTATCGATCCGACCAAGGTGGTCCGGACAGCCCTCCAGAATGCCGCATCAGTGGCCGGCTTGATGCTCACCACCGAGGTCATGGTGGCTGAGGTCCCTGAGGAAAAGGAAAAGTATCATATGCCTGGGGGGGGGATGCCACCTGACATGGGCATGTAAGCGAAAAACCGAGGGGGGCCAGAAAGCCCCCCTTTTTTTCTTCCTTTGGCGTGAAAAAAAGGTGGAACGTTAGTCTTCCTTACCGTTGTAAGGCCTGTGGGGGGGTGATCATGTTACCCTCGATCACCCGCAGGATATCCCGGATGATATCATCCTTAGACAAATCTTTCTTGTAATGGTGAAGAACAATGACGCTACGCAGAATGAGTTCGTTGAGGAGGCCTGCCAGGATATAGGGATGGACATCGATGAGGAGTTCCTGATCCTGTGCCAGCTTTATCATATCCACGAGCCTTGACTCTATCTCCATATAGTCCCGGATATTCTTGTGCATAAAGTTTGAGATGTAGCGCTTCTTCCTGTGGTCGCTCACCTCGAACTCCGAGGTGAAGACATTAAGGAGATGGGCATTCTCGATATATAGGTCGAGGAGCTTGAGCACGAGCCTTCTTAACCGATCGAGGGGTGTTACGGGGAGGAGGGCCACCTCGTCATAGGCATTCGTGATATCTGCAATTACTCCGGATACTAAGGCGGCGAAGATCTCTTCCTTGTTCTTGAAGTGATTATAGATAGTCCTTCTGTCGAAGCCCGAATACTGGGCGATATCTTCCATGGTGGTGGTGTAGAATCCCTTTTTATGGAAGAGCTCTTTGGCAGACCTCAGGATAATCATCCTGTTCCTTTTTATCTGTTTCTTTCTCCTTACCTTTTTGTCATTGTTTTCCATGGTATCCATCGTGAAAGATATACAGTGTTTGATCTCAGGTTTCAAATGTTTCTTTTAATCTCGTTTAGGGTCAATTCCCCTCAGCTTGCTGTGAATAACCTCTTCAACTTAGAAAAGCTTTTGATACCCCGTAGCTTGCTGCGGGGTAGTTCATGAATTTGACAAGCTTAGCAGTCTCCTATATACGCTTTTTCAAATGGATTTCGGCAGCGACGGCATCAAGCAAAGGATTGTGGTCTTTGCACATCGGGGCGCTTCAGGCCATGCCCGGGAAAATACCCTCTCCACCTTCCATCTTGCCCAGGGGATGGGAAAGGTCGTGCACTGCTGGACAATCAACCACTCAAGCGCTATGGAGATGCTATATGTACTCGGGGTGGACGGAATCATGTCCGATAACCCTGACCTGGTGTTGCGTGCACAGGATGCATAAATCCATGCAGCATCTTTAAATGAGAGGGCTATGCAGGTGCGATGTCCGGTATGTGGTTATATAGTGGATTATGAAAGGAATCCCTTCAGGCCGTTCTGCTCGGAAGTATGCAAGGGTTTGGATTTCCTGAAGTGGGTGGATGGACAATATAGGATACGAGGAAAGAGAGAAGAAAAAGAGCCAAAGGGGGAGAATGAAAGCTGAACCCATTGTTCTTGGCCGGTCATCACATGTCATATCGCGCCGTCATATTGATAGCGACGCGCTGAAAGTCCTCTATCGCCTCCACCAGAGCGGCTATAAGGCATATCTTGTCGGGGGAGCGGTGAGGGATCTCCTCCTGGGAAGGGTCCCCAAAGATTTTGATGTCGCCACAAATGCAAGGCCTGGTGAGATAAAGAAGCTCTTCAGGAATTCATATCTCATCGGCAGGCGCTTCAGGCTCGCCCATATCCGCTTCAGGGGGGGGAAGACCATTGAAGTTGCGACCTTCCGCAGGGAACCCGAGGAGACGAGTGGAACAGACATCCATAATACCTTCGGCACCCCTGCCGAGGATGCAATCAGGAGGGATATCACCATCAATGCGCTGTTCTACGACATCTCGACCTTCGCCATAATCGATTATATTGGCGGGTTACGGGATATCGAGGAAGGCATAATCAGGGTGATCGGTGATCCCTACCAAAGGTTCAGAGAGGATCCGATTAGGATTTTACGGGTGCTCAGGCATGCATCCCGTCTCAATTTCTCCATTGATGATGCCACAGCTCAGGCTATCTATCCCACTCGGGAGCTCCTAGGAATCTGCTCCGGAGCGAGGATGTTCGAGGAACTCAACAAGGATATTGTCTCGGGTTTTCTTATGCCAGTCTTTTCTTTCATGGACCTGTATGGGGTTTTGTCTCATGTACTCGGAGGTGTGGGAAAATTTTATATGCTGCATCCTGGGCATATGGCAAAACTCCTCGATAAACTCTCTTACGTGGATGAGTTCGTCCGCTCAGGGAAGACAATGCCGCAGGAGATTGTCTTTTCAATTCTCTTCTGGCCATGGGCACATGAGATCCTCACGAATACCGAGCGGGGAGTGGACAAAACAAAGATCCTCCACGGTGGGTTCGTGCATGCCGATGTGCAGGTTACGATCCCCAAGGTACTGAAGTCCAATGTCATCCAGATCCTGCTCATCGTCGAAGCGATGTTTGAAGCCATGCAGACTGGTCGCTTTCGGTGGCTATTGAAAAAGAGGACGTACTATCGGTATGCGACCTTTATATTTTCCATCATACAGCATGGCTACCTCATGCAGGAGAATGATCCGTTTGACACGACATTTACTCGGGCATATGGATCCCCCCGACGTTCCCGTAAGCGGAGACACTCTCGTCCGAAACGACAAGGCGCTCTGGCTTGAAGATTCTCCATGGGATTGGTTATGTAAGTCCATGAGTTCGCCCTCTGAGCGACTCACCGATCAAATGGCGTAGCGTGGCATGTCTTGCTTCTCCAGGAGCTCCCGGGGGAAAAGGGTGGGATGTGGGAAGAACCATTCCACATAAGAAGCAAGTAGAATAGGCAGTGACTGTGGTCCCCCTATGGTAAAAACCACACATGTCATATGCGTACGCTTCCCGTTTTCTTGGATAACAATTGGAAATCATGGGAAATTTATACGAAGCCATCATTGGCATGATGGATGCATACAATGGTTCCTTGAAAAGGGAGAAAGGTCATGAGCAGAAGAGGAAGCTTGGATATGGTCATGAGGAATATGGATCCTGAAAGGGCTACGAGGATACTGGCGCGCTCATTGTATAAGGAGCTCAGAAAGAACGGGTTTACAGACAAGGACGTGATCAACTTTTCACGCGAGATCATCGAGTGCATGTCTCAGGAAATGAGGAAACAGACGGCAACCAAGGCTGCTCATGAGAATGATCGTCTCCTAATCGGCTAACCTTTCCCTTATAATCTTCATCACCTCCTGTATCACCCCATCCAGCGTCATGTGTGTCGTATCTACCACAAAGGCGTGTTCAGGGATGATGAGCGGGGAATGGACCCTTGATGCATCCCGCTGGTCTCTCTTTTCCATATCTTTAAGGACCTTATTATAGGCAATATCCATCCTTTTTGTTTTCAGCTCCAGATGTCTTCTTCGTGCCCTCTCCTGGAGTGATGCATCGAGGAAGAGCTTGATGTCTGCATCCGGGAACACAATCGACCCAGTGTCCCTTCCCTCTATGACCAGGGATCTCTTTAAGGCAAATGACCTTTGCACATCGAGAAGCTTCTTTCGCACTGTGGGATGTACAGCAATTTTTGACGCCAGGGAGCTGATATGGTTCGACCTGATATCGCTCGTTATATCTCTCCTGTTGAGAA
>Ga0315295_10002053_pt1 | contig 17139 bp, 12 predicted proteins | sample YL17G14_0_MG_FD_204453 | JGI IMG/M metagenome (GOLD analysis project Ga0315295, IMG submission 204453) | Sediment microbial communities from Yellowstone Lake, YNP, Wyoming, USA - YL17G14_0 | ecosystem: Environmental > Aquatic > Freshwater > Lake > Sediment | place: USA: Wyoming | collected... | reverse complement strand
CCGAAGACAACTATCGATTGGATGCGCTGAAAAAAACACTGAGGAAAAACGAGATGATACCGCTGAAAGAATTGGTAGCCATCAACCCTGGCGAAGTGCTTGCCACGAACGAGTCCGAACAGGTCCTGACCTTTTACAGCCAATCATACGCGCTGGTGCGGTTTCTACGGGAAGATGGTCTCAGGAAGCATCTGAATAATTATCGCCAGTTGCTTTTAGACGGTCTAAAAGGGGGTTGGCCGCTGGACGAGGTAAGCAAAAAAATCGCAGAAGACAGAAACCGGCCGCGAACCGTCCTGTGGAACCGAATCGTTGGGCAGTTATTGTTTCAGCAATATATCGGTGATGATTTCGACCAGCTCGAGCAGGAGTACCAGGCATTTTGCCGGCAAATTGTAAATCAAAACTAAAAAGGGAAAGCGGCTGAAGTGAAACTTCCCGTATTCGATAGTTATGCCTGAACAACAACGGCTACAGATTATCCTGGCCTCGGCATCTCCGCGGCGAAGACAACTATTAACAGAAGCCGGCTATAAATTCAAAGTTGTCCCCTCATATATTAACGAGTCGGCTTTTCCAATTACAGGTGTTAGCGCCTCTGAACATGCCAAACGGCTGGCTTTAGCAAAGGCAAAGGACATCGCTAAAAAGTTCCCCAACTGTCTGGTTATCAGTGCAGATACCGTTGTGGATTTTAACGGTGAAATCATTGGCAAGCCCGCGGACGCGAAAGAGGCAGAGCAGATTACAAGGAAGCTGTTTAGCGCACCTCATAAGGTGATAACCGGCGTTGCAATTGTCCGGCTAAATGACGGCACGGAATTGAGCGAAACTGATACCACAACTGTTTATCCCAGGAAGCTGACCGCCGAGCAAATCTCCAAACACATCAAAGGCGGCTCGTGGCAGGGCAAAGCCGGCGCTTATGCCATAAAAGAAAAGGGCGACGAATTTATTGAAAGGATAGAGGGCAGTTTGACAAACGTGATGGGCCTGCCGATGGAACTTCTGCAGCGGCTGCTGAAGCGACTTGTCAGATAAAAGCGCACCTGTTACCAATGGAAATGGCAGCTATAATGTCGGTGGAACAGACCTATTGAACGCATTGATACGAGAGCTAACGCCTGAACCGCTATGCTGGCAAGCAGGTGCAATCCAATGACAAGTGTGCCTTTCCCCTGCAACTGATCGTATCCGACAGTAGCCAACTGGAGCTCCCAAACCAAGACGAAGAATCCAACCACCACAAAGTAAGGCCAAAAAGCATTAGCAATGGGTTTGAGTATATAGTCCGGCCGAAACACCATCGTAATATCTCGACCGACTGAAAAGGTCAGGATTGTCATTGGAAAAGCAAACAGGCCGGCAATTGCCAATATGTGCGAAATTACCTCGACAAGTCGAGATTCAATCCCTACCTTTCTCGATACAACAAGAAAAATAATACAGGGTAATTGAACTACCACCAGTGCGACAGCAAATATGCACAAAGACCTGATGACGTTCCATATAAAGCCGAACAGGCCGCCCATATAAACGTCCGGCGGCTCTTCTACATCAAACGCTGCCGAGTAAATTATTTCCATATAGTACCAGAATAAACACCCCCACACCGCCAGCGTTACTATAAGTCCGGTCGGCGCCTGAACCCTAAATGCACCCATTGTAAAAGAATAATCCGTATGGCCCGCAAAAAACTTAAAGCAAACCGCTGCTACCACAAACACCAATCCTGTTGCATTTTGCGGCTTGATAAACATTTTCCAGCTATCCATAAACGCGGACCTGTAAAATCCTGCTACCGGAACTTTCTTTTCTTCAGTTAGAGCTTCGACTTTCCTGGGTGTTTCGTGGTTTTTGGATGGAATTATGAAACGTTGTCCGCAACCGAGACATCGGGCACGTTTCCCACTGTGTTTGTCGTCAAAGGCAATTACAGCATTGCAGGTGGGGCAGTTGAACTGGATTGTCATAAGGCAAATGTAAAATTAAAAGTGCAAAGTGTAAAAATATTGAAGATATGTTCCTTATTGTAACTTTTTTCACCGCCGAGTTCGCAGAGAACGCCAAGTTTTTTATTTTTATATCTAATTGTTTCTCTGCGTGCTTCGCGTGCTCTGCGGTTAATCCTTAATTTTGAATTTTGAGTTTTTTCCGCCTAATCCTGTTGGAGGGCATCGGTGAAAGTTTTGAGGTTATTGGCCCATTTCTTGGCTTCCAGCAGGTCAATTTTGCCCTGCTTGACCAGCATTGCCAGATGCTTTTCCATCGTTATCATTTTTTCGTCAGGCAAGTCCCGGGTCTTTGTCTGCAACTGGGTATATATCTGCTCCATTTTGCCGGTGCGTATCAGGTTGGCAACGGCGTAGTTATTGCTAAGTATTTCCATTGCCACAACTCTGCCTGTGCCGTCTTTTTTGGGCACAAGCTTCTGGCTGATGACATAAGCCAGTCCGAGTGACATCTGATTGCGCACCTCGCTTTGTCTGCCGGCCGGGAAATAATCGAGTACCCTCGCTACCGTGCCGACAGTGTCTCTGGTGTGCAGCGTGGAAAAGACAAGGTGCCCCGTCTCGGCAGCCATAAGCGTCATAGCTATCGTTTCCGCGTCGCGCATTTCCCCGACAAATACCACATCAGGGTCCTCCCGCAGCATTGCCCGCAGTCCGTGAAGGAAAGACTTTACGTCTCTTCCGATCTCACGCTGTGAGATAATCGAGTGTCTCTGGGGATAGATATATTCTATGGGGTCTTCCACAGTTATAATTCGGCAGGCCTGCTTTTCAGTAATTCGGTCGATTAGTGAGGCAATCGTCGTAGATTTTCCTGCGCCCGTGATGCCGGTCAAAAGCACAAGACCATTCTTGCGATTAATGATGTCTTCCCAGACGTTATTCGGGAAACCGATTTCCTCTACTTTCGGTATATCCAACGACAAAGCTCTTATTGCCGCAGCTATCCCATCGTTTTCCTTAAAGACGTTTATACGAAACTGTATCGCCCCACGTCTGTAAGAGCAGTCAACGTTCTGCTCCCGTGTAAGCTTATGGATGTTTTCCTCATTTAGAAGCGGGTAGATAAGCTGCTTTGCCATCTCCGGTGTTACGTCTGGGCCTTTCATCTTTACAAGCTCGCCATCAATCCGGTATGTAGGGGGCGCAGCTACCTTGAGGTGCAGGTCCGAAACACGCATCGCACCGTGTTCCTCGAAGTAAGCTAACATATCGAGAATGCTAAATTTTCCAGAATCTGCTGTCGGATATACCTTTGCTGAAGCAGGATATTCCTCAGCCATACGCACCTCCACCCTGTCATAAAAAGGATTTTCCTTTCCCGTAGTAGGAACTACAAAGGATAAACCTTTTCTAACAGGGTCCACAAAAATAAACTGAAAAAACGCAAATTAACTGCCAAGCTCTAATTTTGTATATCGGCTAAACGACATACCAAGTATAACCCTGGCATCCGAATTTGAAATCTCAAATTTCAAATTAAGGCATTATAAGCAGGGTTTTTTTAGTAGCTTTGGTGCCGAAACCAGTTATAATCTGCGACTTAGTGCCGGTCCACAGTTTTGGGTTTTTAGTTCGTTACTATGCACAACAGAACACTATTTATTTTGGGTTTCTTGTCCCTGGTATCAGGGCCGGTATCATCGGCCATAGAAAGCGACAAGGCCCGCGCCTTTGTCGGGCAGGACTTGCACCTGGCGGGGAAAGATGTCATAAGCCATCAGCTAAGTCCCGTTGAGCACACCCTCGTTTTTCAGAACGGATTTTCGATGTCAATCGGGGCTAACCGATTTTCCAGCGATAGCGGAGTAGTATGGCTTGAAAGCATCGGAACTGAATCTGGCAGCCGCCTGCCGAGGGCGGGCCGGGTCGATTACAAAGCAAAGGTGTACCTGCAGGGCAATGTATCGGTGAAAAAAGCCGAAGCGGCTATGACCACCGAACTTAGCCAGACCGTCGTTGAAGATGGCACGGCAATGGTAGTTCGGTTCAATGTCAGTGGGGAGGTTTTTGTAACGGCCGAGAAGAGAGAAGTTGCCGACCCTCGCGGATTAGAACTCTACCAAAAGGCACTTGCCGCAGTTGTTGGAAAAGAGCTCGTCATAGAGAAACCATCGCCCGCAGTGCCAACAGAGAAAATACAGCCAGAAGAAAGGATGCTGCAATTCAGGTATCCGATTAACCTGGCACCAGCAGGCGAAGTCGAGCCGAAGTTTGAGTCTGCGGAGGTGAACGGCGTAGATGTTACAACGGTCATAGGCAGGTTCTATTTGTGGCAGAAACAGGATGAAAAAGGTGGTTTACTGGAACTGCAGGCGGATAGCGCAGTTATATTCCATTCCACACGGGCAACTCGGTCGGCCACCCCGCACCAATTGCCCGGTCAAGGCAGCCCCGCTTCCCAGCCGCAAGAATCTAACTCTATCGGCAGTTCAATTGGTGCGGGGCAGCCGAGAGCCGAAGATATTCTGGCCAAAGGAGCTGTGAGCGGGATTTATTTGGCCGGCGATGTTGTGATGACTGAAGGGCCGCGAACTATTCGGGCCGATGTGATATACTACGATTTCGAAAGAAAAAGGGCGGTTGCGATAAACGCGGTGATGAGGAGCTTTGATGCATCCCAAGGGATTCCGATTTACGTCAGGGCGGCACAGTTAAGGCAGTTGGCAGAAAATAAGTTTGCGGCAGAGAATATTACTCTGACAAGCAGTGAGTTTTATCTGCCTCAGATTTCACTTAACGCCTCGAAAGTAACGATTACCGATACGACCGGTGTTGACCAGCAGAAGGGCACAGTTTCAAAAAGCAGTTACGATGCACAGATGGAAGATGTGCGGCTGAAGATGTATGATAGGACGATTTTCTACTGGCCATTTATGCGCAGTAACCTGCAGAGGCCCGACATTCCGCTTAAAGGTGTACACGCCGGCTATGACAGCAAATGGGGAGCAACACTTGAGACCAAATGGTACTTATCCCGCCTGCTGGGTTTGCAGGAAGCGGAAGGAACAGACAGCACTGTTATGCTGGACTACTACAGCAAGCACGGCGTCGGCAGCGGGATAGAGATTGATTACGAGAAAGAGAATTATTTCGGTAAGCTTTTGGGTTATATCATTGACGACAGCGGCAAAGACCAGCTGGGCAGGGACGAGAGCAGAAGAAATCTTGAGCCGCCTCAGGACCTTCGCGGACGGTTTCGCTGGCAGCACAGGCAGTTTCTGCCTTACGACTGGCAGCTCACCACCGAAATCGGTTACGCATCCGATAAGAATTTTATGGAGTCGTATTATCGCGATGAGTTCAATCTCGACAAGGAGCAGGAAACAATCGTTCATTTAAAGCGCATTGAGGATAACTGGGGCCTTGCCTTCCTGGGTAAGTGGCGAATAAACGATTTCGACAACCAACTGGAAGAATTACCCTCTGCGGAATTCCACTGGACAGGTCAGTCGCTTCTTGACGACAGGTTGACATTCTACAGTGACAATCAGCTCGGTCGGTTCCGTCAGCGTTTGGCCTCGGACAGTTCTTCGACTGTGCCACAGGATTTCTTCACGTTCGGGTCAACAAGGAACGAAATTGATATGCCGATAGCCATAAGGGGAACGAAGTTAGTGCCTTTTGTAGCAGGCACAGCGGCTTACGAAGACGGCAGCGGCTTCTACACAGACATCGATGGCACTGCAGAGGAAAGAAAAGATGATGTTTTCCTTGGCGAAGCCGGCGTCCGTGCAGCACCACAACCGTACTGGAAGGTTTTTCCGGATGTTAAATCGCAGCTATGGGACTTGAACCAGTTGCGGCACATCATAAGTCCGTACTTTACAGCGGTTAGTTTCGCCGAGAGCGACCCTGTTATCGAACAACGCGATGTGGTCAACGTAGGTATTTCTCAGCGGCTGCAGACCAAACGAGGCGTCGGGGCAAAAGAGAGAACAGTTGATTGGATGCGGCTGGATACGGACGTTACGTGGGTGAGCGATTCCGGCGATACGTCCGCCGGGCCAGATAGATTCATCTGGAATAAGCCCTTTATTCCGCTGGTCAACAAATTCGGCACGATGGTGCCTCAGCAGGATAGACGCAGCAGCAATATATTCGGGCCAACGCGAAACTCTTTCTGTGCCGACTACATCTGGCGACTGAGCGATACCTTTGCGATATTGTCCGATATGAATTTTGACATACAAAGCGGCGTAGTGCAGCAATTTAATATCGGTTTTTCACACCTGCGGTGGCCTAATTTGAGCTATTATGTAGGCAGCAGATACTTAAGACGGCTCGATAATGGCTTTGGAGAGGAAGGATCAAATGCATTTACCTTTGCGGCTACTTATGTAATCGACCCACGATATACGGTAGTTCTTTCGCAGCAGCTTGATTTTGACTATGGTGCGAATGTGCGAAGCGACATAACGCTCATAAGGCGATACCACAGGATTTATTGGGGCATCACATATAGTGCGGATGAGTCACTGGATAACCACGCAATTGTATTTAGTATATGGCCTGAGGGAGTGCCGGAACTGGGTATTGGGCCGAGAAGATATATGGGTCTTGGCGGCCCGGCAAACTATTGATGGCAAAGTCAGATTAGAAGTAATTTAAGGAGACTATTATGGCATTGGTTAATACCAAAAAGATGTTCGAGATGGCTTACAAAAACGGCTACGCCATTGGTGCTTTTAACGTGAACAATATGGAAATCACGCAGGGCATTATAGACGCGGTAGCCGAAGAAAAGGCGCCGCTTATCCTGCAGGTATCCAAAGGTGCGCGAGATTACGCGAAAATCAGCTATCTGATGGCGATTATCAATGTGGCGGTTAAGGAAAATCCGGATATTCCTATCGCGACAAACCTCGACCATGGTGATACTTTTGAGGCCTGCAAACGGTTCGTTGATGACGGCTTTACATCCGTAATGATAGATGCCTCAAGCAAACCGTTTACTGAAAACATTGCTATCACCAAAAAGGTAGTCGAATACGCCCATCCGCGAGGCGTGGTGGTTGAAGCTGAGCTGGGACAGTTGGGCGGAATAGAAGATCATGTAGTCGGTGTGGATGATGTGAGCAAGCACTTAGCTGACCCAAAGCAGGTAGTTGAGTTTGTTAAGAGAAGCGGCTGTGATTCGCTGGCCGTGGCGTGCGGGACAAGCCACGGGGCTTACAAGTTCAAAAGTGAGCCGAAGATTGCCTTCGACGTGATACAGAAGATAAACGAGAAACTGCCGGGATTTCCGCTGGTTATGCATGGGTCAAGCAGTGTGCTCAAGGAATTTAAGGACCTTATCAATAAGTACGGCGGTAGGATGCCTGATGCGATGGGCGTTCCTGAAGAGGCCGTCAGCAAGGCAGCAAAAATGGGCGTCTGCAAGGTCAATATCGATACGGACTTGAGGATGGCTCTGACAGCAAAGATTAGACAGGTCTTCGCTGAGACCCCCGGTGAGTTTGACCCGCGTAAATACCTCGGCCCAGGAAGAGATGCCATTAGAGAAATGGTCAGGCACAAGCTGCATGTTTTAGGTTGCGCCGGAAAAGCAGCCGAATGTATGTGATTAGTCGGCAACATTTAGTCGATAAGAAGTTAAAAAATCGAAATGCAAAAAGCAAATTAAGGTCCGGCAAAAACGTCTTGCCGGATTGATTTTGGAATTTTGCTGAATTTAGCGGTATTCGATGTTAAGGGTTATTTCTTTGTTACCACGAAAATCAAAAAAAATGTTCAGTGAAACTCAGAGGGCATATTCATCCTTCGCAGTAGCTCTGCTGCGAAGAACGGATCCGACCCGGCTAATCCGGCTGGTGCTAATTGTCTTTTTGTTTACCAGAAGTGTGTTCGCAGCCAAGCCGGCGCTCCTGCCTTCGCCTGGTGAACCCAACCTCATTGAGAGATCCTGTGAGCTGATTTACCAGGGCAAATTTGACGCTGCTGGTGAACTGATAAAATCCCGACAAGCTGGGAGCGAGGATACCCAGAGCCGGTCGCCATCCCTGGCAGGATTAGCAAAGATTGTCGAAGAATCCAGGTCTATAAGTCAACGACGCCAGTCGGCCCGGGAAGCCGCATACCGAGAGCAGTTAGCTGAACTGGAAAAGTTTCGAGCCAAAATAGATGTCAACGATATAAAAGATGCAAACGACAGAAGCGATGTGAACGATGTAAACAATATCGCTGCGGTGCTTTCAGTCATTACCAAGGCGTGCGAGTTTGCAGACCAGCCGCAGAAAGAAAAACTTCTATCTGATGCGTTTGTAAAAGGAGTACTGCAAAAAGCGATAGACAAAGCCGCCAAGTTCGAGGTGAAAGGCAAGTGGCTTGAGGCATATACAAATTGCTATTTATGGCTGCCGTTAATCGACCCAAACAACAAGGCGTATTCAGATTATGCCGAGCAGCTTTTAGACAAGGCTGGCATCGCGGTCTCTTTCCAGGATAGCCCTTGTGAGACCAGAGAACAGCGATATGCAGGGGTCGAGAAAGAGATGTTTGTTCGTGCGATTGATGCCCTGAGTCTGAGTTACGTCAGCATTATTGACTACGGTCAGATGGCAAAGTCGGCTATTGAGCGCTGCAAATTGTTGGCAGAGGTGATGGCGGTATCCGCAGAAGGTGAGCCTAACAAAATGCAACTCAAACCTCAAAACTCAAAACTCAAAACTGCGGAAGTCGCAGCCTGGTCAACGGCTCTGGCAGCACTTGCCGATGAGGTTGGTCAGTCACCAACAGGGTTTGATAAGGATAAGTTTATAGGCGTTTTTGAGAAGGTCTTGACTCTGAACACTACCACTGTAGAACTGCCGGCGGCGGCACTGATTGCACAGTTTGCAGAGGCAGCGTTGTTTGCACTTGACCCTTATACGGTAATGGTTTGGCCCAGACAGGTGCAGGATTTTGAAAAGATGATGACCAATGAATTCACCGGTATCGGCATAGAAATCTCAAAAGAAAAAGGGCTGCTTTCGGTGGCAAGCCTGCTGCCGGATACTCCTGCTTACAAATCCGGCCTCGATGCCGGAGATGTGATAGAAGCGGTGGATGGGGTCCCAACCAAGGATATGACACTTGTTTGTGCGGTTCGCAAGATTACCGGCCCTAAGGGCACAAAAGTAACCCTTACCATAAGACGGTCCCCCGCCGGAGGCGGGTCTGATCAAACCATCCTTCGGCCGGAGGAAAAACCGAGAGACATTACCCTAATCAGGGACAAAATAACTGTTCCGACGATTCGCGGCTGGCAAAGGACTGAAGGGGGCAAATGGTTATATTTGATTGATGAGCGAAACAAAATCGGCTATGTGCGGCTCAGCAGCTTCTCGGCACAGACTGCCTCGGATTTAGAAGAGGTTTTGAAGCAGCTTGAAATGGGCGGACTGAGGGGATTGATTCTGGATTTGCGATTCAATTCCGGCGGACTCCTGGACAGTGCAGTGGAGGTGACCGACAAATTTCTTAAAAAGGGATTGATAGTCAAGACACAGCCCGGGTCCGGATTTGGCAGGATACCTACTTATGCGGTGGCACGTGAAAAGGACACACATCCGGATTATCCACTTGCCATATTGATAAATTCCGGCTCGGCAAGTGCTTCAGAAATTGTGGCAGGGGCACTGGCAGACCAGATGCATAAGCGGGCGATTCTGGTAGGAGAAAGGACCCACGGCAAAGGGAGCGTGCAGGGAATAACACACTATCCCGGCGGAGGTGCACAGCTAAAATACACGATGGCATACTACTATTTGCCTTCGGGTCAGCGGGTTGAAAGCCAGGATGTGATTAAAAAACAGGGTGGGTCGGACTGGGGCGTTGGGCCAAATATTGAGGTTGAATTAACAAGCAACGAACTGAAGAAAATGATTGAGGTGGAAAGGGATAATGATGTGCTGGTCCAAGCCGACCACGGCACCGGCCGGGAGGTGAAAAAACATACAATCGAAGAAACCCTCACGACTGACCCACAGTTGGCAATTAGTGTTTTGGTTATTAAGACGAAACTGATTCAAGCCAATTCTGTATCAGTTCGTAGTTATTAGTTCATAGTTCATCGACAACAAATCGCAAACAATGAACAATAAACTACGAACAATGAACTATGAAAGACGAATTTTCTAACGACGTAAGTAAGCTTGAACGGCAAAGGCAAGAAAAGCTGTCCCGTATTAGGGAATTGGGCATTGACCCTTACGGGGGCAGATACGATGGTGCGGAGCCGGCCGCGGACATCAAACGCAGATACAAAGACGGAGATGAAACCCAATCAGCAAAATGCACCGGCAGAATCGTGCTGCTGCGGGAAATGGGGTCGCTGATTTTTATGACGCTGCGCGATTGGAGCGAGACCATTCAGGTTGGCCTGAGCAAAAAGCTCTTGGGCCAGCAGTGGCAGCTTGCTAAATTGCTTGACCTTGGCGATATAATCGGCGCAGCAGGCAAGCTGGGTAAAACTAAAACCGGTGAAATCACTATATGGGTTACCGACCTTACGCTCTTGAGCAAATGTCTTTTGCCGCCGCCCGAGAAATTTCACGCCCTTAAAAATGTTGACCAACGCTATAGACACAGGTTTGTTGACTTGTGGGCCAACCCTGATGTGATGGAGCGATTCAAGAATCGCAGCGCCATCATTGCGACCATCCGCAATTTTCTTGAATCGAAGGGTTTTCTGGAAGTTGAGACGCCAATGATGCAGGCCATAGCCGGCGGAGCTGCGGCAAAGCCGTTCGTGACGCATCATAACACGTTGGATATGGATTTGTTCCTGCGGGTTTCACCAGAGCTTTTTCTCAAACGTCTGCTTGTCGGAGGGATGGAAAAGGTCTTCGAGATAAACCGAAATTTCCGCAACGAAGGCCTAAGCCGTCAACATAATCCGGAGTTTACGATGCTCGAATTGTACCAGGCATACGCTGATTATAATGTGATGATGGACTTAACTGAGGAGCTTATCTGCTTTTGTGCGGAAAAATACTGTATTGGTAAACAGGTTCAGTTTGGCAACTTAACGGTAGATTTCGGTCGGCCCTGGCATCGGGCGCGATATGCCGAACTGTTGAAACAATACAGCGGCTGCGATATTGAGGATACAAAAGCCATCAGGACAAAAGCCAGAGACCTTGGCTTAGATGAATCGGCTATGGACGACGCGGTGGTTATTAACGAAGTATTTGAAGCTACCGTTGAGAGCAATCTCGTGGAGCCGACATTTGTGATTGATTATCCAGCGGCGTTGTGCCCGTTGGCCAGACGCAAACGAAATGCGAAGGACGAAGGACAAGGGACGAAATTTGCCGAGCGGTTCGAATTATTTATAGCCCAGATGGAACTGGCTAATGCCTATACCGAGCTAAATGACCCTGCTGAACAATATGAGAATTTCCTCACTCAGCTTCGCGGCCAGGAAGAATCAATAAGGACGATGGACATAGATTATGTAACGGCGTTGAAATACGGCATGCCTCCGGCAGGAGGGCTGGGTATTGGAATTGATAGACTCGTAATGGTTCTGACCGGCGCTACGAGTATTCGTGATGTTGTGCTGTTCCCACTCCTTAAACCTAAACCGGGTGAGTAGTGAGTGGCAAGTGGTGAGTAGCCCCGACAGAAACATTCGGGGCCAATTAACACTTAACCAATTACCCATTGGAATGCTGAAATGCTAAAATTATTTTTGTGGCTGAGGTATCTGCGCAAGAAAAAAATCGTTTTATTGAGCATTGCAGCAGTCTCTCTCTCCGTGTCACTATTGATAATCGTTGCCAGCTTATTTAGCGGCTTTATCAAGGCATTTGAGCAAAGCGCGGTTGAGACAATAGGCGATGTCGTGCTTTCGGCGCCGACTAAATTTGCGAAATACCCGTTGTTTATCGAACGCCTGGAGCAGATAAACACGGTGGAGGCAGCGACAGCAACACTATCAGCTCAAGGCCTGTTACATATAGGCCGTGGCAATGTGCGTGCCGTAAACGTTTGGGGGATTGAGCCGGCACGACGAACAAGAGTAACGGGTCTTAAACAGTCTTTGATTAGACAAAAGCACACCCCTGACGACCCATCTTTTGAAATCCCCGGTTTTGCAGATAAGACCGGAGGATTTGTGGGCATCGGCGTACTTGGAGAGCCGAACGAGAAGACAGATGAGTATGATGTCGAGGCCATCGAAAAGATGATTGGCCAGCCGGTTGTCCTTACTACAGGAGCCGCCGTGTCTTCTATCGAAGACGGAAGCGGGCGGTTTAGAAGAAAGACCGTAGAATTTACAATCGCAGACATTGTTTTCACAGGAGTTTATGACCTTGACAGAAGATTCGTGTATCTGCCAATAACACATTTGCAAAGCATCTTGTACCCGAACGAAAGTGACCGGGTCGCCGACCAGATTCAAATTAAACTCAGAGACACTACACAGCCGGAATCGGCTGTGGCGCAAATCCGGGGTCTGTGGCAGGTGTTTGCTGCCGACCAGCTTGGCTGGAACGAGCATCTTATAAGATATACCCAGATCGAAACAGCCAAACAGATGCAAAGCCGCTATGTTGCTGAACTGCGCAAACAAATGGGGGTTTTGCTATTGATATTTGGTGTTGTAAGTTTCAGCGTGGTTGTGCTGATATTCTGCATATTTTATATGATTGTCCGGCTCAAACAAAGAGACATTGCAATAATGAAAAGCTGTGGGGCAGCAAGTATTTCGGTCGCTTCTATCTTTCTCGGATTTGGTATCTGCGTTGGGATACTCGGCTCGGGCGCTGGAGCAATACTGGGGTATATTGTTACAAAAAATATAAATGTGGTTGAGGAGTGGATAAGGATAATATTCGGGTTGAAGCTATGGAAAAGCAGCGTGTATATGTTTATCAAGATACCCAACCAGGTCGATTGGACTGCGACCTTCGTTATCATACTGTTGGTGGTTATAGCCGCGAGCTTCGGAACATTGATACCTGCTGCTGTAGCCGCGAGGACCAGACCCGTAGAAATACTGCGATATGAATAATAGTTATGTATAAGATTGTGCTTGCATTCAGATACTTATTAAAGCGGCGGATAACATATTTTGCGGTGCTGGCGGTTGCGCTTTGTGTCTTCATTGTGGTTGTAGTAATGACCGTAATGACAGGCCTGGTGACCGATTTCAAACAGAAAAATCATGGTTTCGTGGGGGACTGTGTCATCGGCACGGAATCGCTGGTAGGTTTCCCGTACTATGAGGACTTTGTGAACGTCCTGAAAAAAGCTGATTTTATTGAATCTGTATCGGCTGTAATAAAAAGTTACGCGATACTCAGTCCCCACGGCAGGGACATGAACATCGGCGTTGAGATTATGGGCATTGACCCCATCAGGCATAGTCAAGTCACGGGGTTTGAAAAAACGCTGTATTATCGTAGAAACGATGCATCTTTAGCATTTGTGCCAAACTATGACCCGAATCTCCTCGGGTGCGTGTTGGGCATCGACCTGGCGATGGAACGAGATGCTAAAAGCGGTTACCCATACGAGGCGGGTCCTGCCGAGGTCGCTTTTTCTATAACTTGTTTTCCTTTGACCGCAAAGGGTGCTTTAGCCAAGGCAGGTGCAGGGCTGATCGACACGCAGACCTTCCACTATAGTGACATCTCGCACAGCGGCCTGGCCAGAGTTGACGGTTCGATGGTTTATTTGCCGTTTGAACAGGCGCAATTGCTCTGCGGTATGGCCGGGCCTGTCAAAAGAGCCAGTGCCGTCCACATAAAGTTCAAGCCAAATGTCAAACTGCAAGAGGGGTGCGAAAAGGTTTCCTCCCTCTGGCAAAAATTCAAGCAGGAAAGGCCCGGCAAAGAACAGGCAGACTTATTAGCTACAGTAACCGTGCAAAGCTGGAAGGATTACAGGCGTGCCTTCATTGCAGCTATGGAAAAGGAACAGACAATGATGATTGCCATGTTTGGCTTTGTGGGTATTACGACTGTTTTTATCGTCTTTGTCGTATTCTATATGATTATCAGTCACAAAAATAAAGATATAGGCGTCCTGAAAAGTGTAGGTGCCTCGAACATCGACATTACTGAGTTATTTTCAGGTTTTGCATTTTTAGTGGGTCTTTTGGGGGCCTGTATCGGCCTATCGGGCGGGTGGCTATTTTTGCTGAAGATAAATCGGATAGAAAACTGGCTTTTTGAGCATTTCAAGTTTCAGTTGTGGGACAGGACAATATACGCCATAGGCGATATTCCGAACCAGGTGGACTTTAGGGTTTTGCTGATAATCACTGGTTCGGCAATTGCGGCATGTTTGCTCGGTGCGCTGGTGCCAACATGGCAGGCAGCCGCCTCAAAGCCGGTGGAAACTTTACGGGTGAACCAGTTATGAGCAGGGATGACCTCATATTAGAGTCAGAAGGAATTCATAAATCTTACCGGATGGGCGCAACGGATGTAAAGGTGCTCAAAGGTGTCAACCTGGCTGTAAAAAGAGGCGAATTCCTGGCAATAGTAGGGGCCTCTGGCAGCGGTAAAAGCACACTGTTGCATATACTCGGGGCACTGGATACACCCGATAAGGGTATTGTCAGGTTTGAGGGTCGGGATTTGAGCCAACATAGTGCAAGAGAGCTGAACAGGTTTCGCAATAAAATGGTAGGATTTATCTTTCAGTTTTACCATTTATTGGACGAACTGAATGTATTAGAAAACGTTTTTCTGCCGGCGATGGCTTCAAAGAGTATGCTCGGATGGCTTGCGTGCCGCAGACGAGTGAAAAACCGGGCTAAAGACCTGCTCGCTCAGCTTGGCTTACTTGAGCGGGCCAAACATAAGCCCTATCAGCTCTCGGGCGGAGAAAGACAAAGAGTAGCTATCGGCAGGGCCTTAATGAATGAGCCAAAACTGCTTTTGGCTGATGAGCCGACAGGAAATCTTGACTCCGCGACAGGAATTGGTATTTTAGAGGTCTTTGAGAAATTGAATAAGGGCGGCCAGACGATTATAATGGTAACCCACGATGAAAGGATTGCACGAAGAGCCGGGCGGATAATAACGCTGGCTGACGGCAAAATAAAAAATTAAAATTTAATTCGATTCTCGTAGCTCGATACTCGATGCTCGTTTCGAGTATCCGGCATCGAGAGCAATATGATATACAAGGGCGTTTTTATGGCACTAAAAATCTGGCTTGACGGCAAGCTCGTCGATGAGGCAGACGCCAGGATATCGGTTTTCGACCATGGCCTGCTTTACGGCGATGGTGTCTTTGAGGGTATTCGCGTTTACAGCGGCAAAATATTCGAACTGGCGGCTCACATCAAAAGGCTTTACCAATCAGCCAAAGCAATTCGCCTTGAAATCCCTTTAAGCCAAAGCAAGCTGGTCAACGCGATTGAAAAAACTGTTGAGGCCAACGGCGTCATTGACGGCTACATTCGGCTGGTGGTCACGCGTGGCAACGGAACTTTAGGGCTAAATCCCTTCACCTGCGAAAAGAGCATCATATTTATCATAGCTGATACCATCCAGTTGTATCCAGAAGAGCTTTATGAAAAAGGATTGAAGGTAATCAGCGCAACGACTGTCCGCAATCACCCGCTGGCGATTCCGCCCCAGGTCAAGAGCTTAAACTACCTCAACAACATCCTGGCCAAAATTGAAGCTCTGGATAGCAACGTGCCTGAAGCGATTATGTATAACCACGAAGGATATGTCGCCGAGGCAACGGGCGACAATGTTTTCATTGTAAGAAATGGTGTAATTTATACACCGCCGGTCGAGGCCGGTGCGCTGGAAGGAATAACACGGGGAGTCGTTATCCGATTGGCCAAAGAAGAAAATATCGAGGTGGTTGAAAAAAATCTGACGAGATTTAATTTATATATCTGCGATGAATTTTTCCTCACGGGAACGGCTGCCGAGGTTATCGGCGTTGTCGAGATTGACGGCAGGGTCATAGGCGACGGAACGCCAGGGCCTGTAACGAAGTTACTGCGGAAAAAATTCTTCGAATACGCCCACGGCAGGGAAAAGTAGAGGAAAACGAATGGCATATCCGATAAGTGCTACGGAGCTACCGGCAAATACGGCAACACCAGGCAAAAGTCTGCACGGTGGGGTCCCCGCCTTTCGGCTAATCGATAGTCAATTAGGCCAGGTTAAAAAACTGATAAGCTCGCAACTGGTTGCGCCGGCGAAAACAAGCGATATTAACCGATTGCTTGAATATGTGAATGCTCGCAGCGGCAAAATGCTCCGGCCCGGGCTGGTTTTGCTTACCGGCGCCTCCTGCGGCAAAATTACAGGCGAGCACATCCGTGTGGCGGCGGTCATCGAAATGATTCATAATGCTACGCTGCTGCACGATGATGTTATAGATGAAGGCAAGACCCGGCGCGGGCTGCCTACAATAAACAGCATCTGGGGCAACGAATCCTCAGTATTGCTTGGCGATTTTATACTGGGCCGGGTCTTCAAGATGTGTGCTGAATTGGAGCCGTGGGTAGGCAGGACAATTGCCGCCACTGCGATTCGGGTCTGCGAAGGCGAATTGAGGCAGATAGCCCAAAGGCAGAATTGGCAGCTAAGTGAATCGCAATATTTGGACATAATCACGGAAAAAAGCGCCGCTCTTTTTAGCTGCTGCTGTTCTCTTGGCGGCCTTCTGGCACGGGCGGGCAAAAGCGAGGTCCAAGCGTTGTCTGAGTTTGGCCTAAATGCCGGCATTGCGTTCCAGATTACCGATGATTTACTCGATATAACCGGCGATGAAAATAAAACGGGCAAGACACTTGGCAGCGACGCTGGTAAAAACAAGCTGACTTTGGCTACGATACACCTGCTAAGAATCGCAAATGAAGAAGACAAAAATACGATAATAAATTCATACCTAATAACCCCCCAGACCCATCCTGAGCAGGATAAGACGAGGGACGAGCTGGCTGAGCTCCTGAATCGCTACGGGAGTATAGAGTACGCACACAGACGAGCACACGAATTCACCGCCAGAGCGATTCAAGCATTGGTCGGCTTGGAAAAAAGCGATGCCAAAGATGCCTTGATTGAAACAGCGAAATTTATGGCTGACAGAACCAGCTAATCGGGGTATGTAGAGCAGCATAATAAAACAGACAATCGGGAAATAAAAAAGGCCGGCT
>Ga0315295_10002051_pt1 | contig 17142 bp, 35 predicted proteins | sample YL17G14_0_MG_FD_204453 | JGI IMG/M metagenome (GOLD analysis project Ga0315295, IMG submission 204453) | Sediment microbial communities from Yellowstone Lake, YNP, Wyoming, USA - YL17G14_0 | ecosystem: Environmental > Aquatic > Freshwater > Lake > Sediment | place: USA: Wyoming | collected... | reverse complement strand
TAATCTGTTATTTTTCATAATTGTTTGTGTTTAGGATTGACCTCCGACCTTGGATAAGTCGGGGGTTTTTTATTTCTATATATTTTATTGCCGTCGAACATATTCTACATCATCACCACGATCCTCGTTGTTTTGCAAAATCAATCCGCAGATCTTTATGCGGATTGAGTTTAACTCTCTGAAAACCAGGGACTCCCCGTGGGAATCTGAAGTGTTACTGCGGATTGAGTTGTGAAGCTCACGATGGGGGTGACGGAGAAATGATGGGGTTTAAAAAATTAAAAATATATATTAAATAATTTGGAAATGTCATATAAAGTTTATATCTTTACATCATAATCAAAACTTAAAACAATGACTTTAGCTTTATTCATAGTCAAATTATTTATTGCGGTGATTTTTCTTATATTTTTCGGAATGGCTCTTGTTGGAGTTTATATGAAAGGATATGAGAATGGTAAGAAAAAGATGTTAGGGGATTTAATTGATAAAAAAATTATATCCACAGACATTTATGTCCAATTCTTAAAAATATTAAATAAATGAAACATAGCACAATACTTGGGGCGCTTGGAATCGCATTAATCTGTGATATACTTCTAATATGGTGTAGTTTCATATATGGAATTCCATTCCTTACGGACTTTAGTAATATATATGGTAATACCCTCGCTGTTTGTTTGGGCGGATTAATTATTATAATAATAACATCAATAGTTTTCTGGATATTATATAAATTTATTAATTATAATGAAGAAAGAAAATGAAAGAGTTTATTTTCAAAATTTGTTTTTACATTATATTAGGACTTATGTATATCAGAGTAAGAATTTTTAAATACACGCCAAAAGTATGAAGACGCTAGTAATACATCCCAAAGATAAGTCAACCGAATTTCTCAAAGAGATTTATCTTGGTAAAGGCTGGACTATTAACAATGATATTTATGGTTCAAGAAAAAAAGTCATTGAACAAATCAAAGAACATGACCGTATTATTATGATGGGGCACGGTTGCCCGAGTGGTTTGTTCTATACCCCAATCCGTCCTGATTTAGTTTATCTATTAAGGAAAAAGGAATGTGTTTGTATTTGGTGTAATGCCGATAAGTTTGTATTACGATATGGATTAAAAGGGTTTTATACTGGTATGTTTATATCAGAAGTTGGCGAGGCTCGTTATTTCAATATTGACGCTACACAGGAAGAGGTTGACTATTCCAATGATCTTTTTACCAAAGCAGTAACAAAATATATTGACTCCAAGGATATGTGGGGTCAGATTGTTGAAGCTTACAGGGGCGACGACCTTGTGATACAATATAACAATCAGAGGTTGTATTACTATGATGGTAATTATGATGGCGATGAATTGGACGAACATAAAATTAAACTTCTAATAAATTAAAAGCTATGAGCTACTTTAAAATTGTTCCAAGTAATGATGAAGACCGCATCGAAGTAGATTGCGGTAGAAATGGTCATCTGTTTTTAATTCACACCAATGAGGGTGTTATCGTTGATATTTACGCCAATGGTAATGATGATGGCGTGGTCGCTACGATGTGCGTTTGGGATGAGGATATGAATAATGAGGTTGATTTTACCGATGACCTCAGCGAAGAAGAACAACATAATAATTAAACATTGGGTTAAGCATCCGCCAGCCACGGGATTAGTGACAGTTTAATTATTTGGGGTGTAGAGATACACCCTTTTTCTTTGCGTTCAGTTGGATAGAGTCCTCCTCTTAGAGGACCGCCCTTAAAGTCAATCCGCAGAATGCCCTATGCGGATTGATTTGATCCGGGCTGCTGTTAGAGTAGCCCCTCGATGGGGTCATTTAAAAATAAATTAAAAATAAAAGTTATTTTGTTTGGATTATAAATAAATTTATTTTATCTTTGTTATGTTAATCATTAATACATTATATATTATGAACGAAGAGAAAATTGACATGTTGGTTAAGGCAGGATTGAACTGGACAGTTCGTTCCGAGGAATTACAGACAAAATCTGGAATTGATGTTCCTAACCGTATCGCCTTGGTAAGAGACGACACCAATCGGGTGTTGGGAATCCATGCGAATGGTTATGACGCTTATCAGAATCACGAACTCCTTGAACTTTTGTACCGCATCAGCGGACAGACAGGCTTAACGGTTCATAGTGGCGGGTCATTTAAAGGTGGTGAAAAGGTCTGGTTTCAGTTGAAATCAAATGACCTTGTACTCCCGAATGACAGAATCAAAGGTTATATTTCTGGTCTTAATTCCTTTAGCGGAATCAGCTCCTTGGCTTTCGGAACTTCCAAAACAACCGTATCTTGCCAGAATACATTCTGGATGGCTTATAGAGAGGTCGGCACGAGATTGAGACATTCTTCCACGATGAGACCGAGGATTGATGAAATCCTATTCAAGATTGACCAGATGTTAAATGAGGAAAAGGAGCAGTTCGAGGAAATCAAGAGGATGGGTGAAGTCCGTATGACAGATGAGGTTCGTGAACTCATCACAAAGAAACTCTTTGACCTTGCCGTCGAGGATAAGCTTGATGATCCTGAACTTTCTACAAGAAAGAAAAATCAAATTATCACATTCGATGAGGGACTTACCTTTGAACTTGCTGAGAAGGGTGATAATCTCTGGGCGCTTTTCAACGGAGTTACCAAGTACACCACTCACTTAATGAAGAAAGGCGACAATTCTGAGGCTAAGATGTTTGGGAGAACTGGATCGTTGGAAAGGGAAATCTACAAGGAACTTGTTGAGATGATTTAACAAGGACTGCGTGAAAGCGAAAGGGGTCGGTATGACCCCTTTTTTGTTGCTCCAATTTTTGTTGGATACAACAGGAGGTATCCAAAAATGCAAAAATCAATCCGCACAGGAAGTTATGCGGATTGACTTTAAAAAAATAAACGGGAAAATATTTGGAGAATTCAAAAAAAATTATTATATTTGTAATGCATTTGTTTTTTAATTTTTTTTCATTTTGATTGGTTTTGATTTGAAGCCCGATGAGATTAGGGACCCCATCGGGTTTCTTTTTTAAAAATAAATGTTAAATTGTTTGGATATGTCATAAAATGTTTTTATCTTTATACTCGAATCAAAATAAAAAGATATGAAACTCACAGATGAAGAAAAGAAACTTTTAAAATAAAAATATGGGATATACAACTGATTTTAGTGGAAGTTTTCAGCTTAGCAGACGACTTACCAAAAAAGAACGGGATTACCTCGAAACTTTCTCAAACACACGGAGAATGGCTCGCAATCCTCAAAGACTTATGGAACTTTACAAAGGTAAACACGGAAACCCACATCCAGACGATGAAACGCCCGAAGGCATTTATGGCCCAAAAGGTGAATATTTTGCCAAGGATGATGGAATCCTTGGACAGAATGACGATGATTCGGTATTGGATCACAACAGTTCTGATGGATCAATGCCAGGCCTCTGGTGTCAATGGGTTCCCGCTGGCGACAGTGACGAAATTGAATGGGATAATGGCGAAAAATTCTACAACTATGTGGAGTGGATCAAATGGCTCATTGAACATTTTTTCTCGCAGTGGAAAATAAAACTCAACGGTACGGTTAATTGGTACGGAGAAGATCGTGAGGATACGGGACGAATCATAATCAAAAATAATGTAGTGAGAACCCAATCCATAGTGATTACCTATAAAGATAATGAGGAATAGGATGTGAAAATCAAAATCAGGGGTGTTCGTAAGACACCCTTTTTTTATGCCTAAATTTGAGAAGGAGGAGTGTCTCCTTCAACGAGGAGTACTGTAAAGTCAATCCGCACAACTCCGTATGACGCCTATGCGGATTGATTTTTGTTCAAGAACACATGATCCGGACATGTGAAAAATATATGGGAAAACATTTGGATATGTCATAAAATGTTTTTATCTTTACTTTATAATTAACGCATAAAAGATATGGGATACTACAGTAATTTTGAATTAAAGGTTGGTGTTGGACATCTCAACGAATCGGATATAATTGACGATCTTCGAGAACATAATCAAGACGCTCATAAAGCTCTTGATGATTGTGGACAAACCCAAGAGCCGACCAAGTGGTACGATATGGATAAGGATATGAAGGAGTTCTCAAAGAAATATCCAGAAGTTCTTTTCGAAATGCGCCGTGAAGGTGAAAGCGGCGGCGATGACCAATGCAATTACTACTTCCGAAATGGTAAGATGCAGGAATGCTGGGTGCATCTCACGTTCCCTGACTTTGACCCCGATAAAATGGAATAATATGAAAACAATAACAGTTGATGTAAAAGTTCAGTTAACCCTTGAGGTTGATGATGTTGATGCCGAATTCCCCCCTAATTACCTTTTCCCAAGTCTGTCTGTCGTTTCTAACGATCCAGATATTAAGGTTAGTGATTTTGATTTTGATGATGATTATCAATTAATAAGCGAAGAATAATGAAAATAATTCAATTAACATCAAGCGATAGTGGTGACTATATTGGTCTGTATCGCACAGAAAGAACCGATGAGTATGTAGAACAGGACATTGAAAATGTGTTCGCCGAAGCAATTGCAATGGCGAATGATGATGAGGATTTAAGCCCGCATGACATTGCAGATGAACTTCTGGAAGCCCGTGGCATTATTCGGATACTTGCTGATGAAGTATACATTCCTGGAATCTAAACCGTATGACAATGTTTAACCCAATGGAAACGAACAGAGGTCCTCCGTAATACTTCTTAGATACATTATAAAAATAATATAGAATAAAAAGAATCAAAGCCCCGCATATAGCGGGGTTTCTTTTTGCGCGCTATTGGGCGCATTATCAGGCGCGCCTGGGATCCCGGAGCACAAGTCAATCCGCAAAGGACATTCTGCGGATTGATTTTTGCCAAAAAGACGACTCTATGATGTGGATATTTATTCCAAAAATAAGCGATAAAATATTTGGATATTAAATAAAAAGATATTATCTTTACATAGAAATTAAAACCGATAAAACTATGAAATCAGAAACAAGAGACAAACTTTATGAAATTGTCAGGAGTATGGTTGATAATAAAGTCAACAGTATGATTGAAGATATGTCAATGGACAACACATTCGAAAAGAATCTTATTGATAAACTCCAAGAAGAAGAAATTGATGAGATTGATGGACTTGGTGATTATGGTGAGATGGAGGGTGAACACATTGAAAATCTCATCGACAGTATGACAGAATCATTTATGAAACGATTTGAAGCATAAAATCATGGAAAACAACGGAAAATTAGTAAGAGATGGTGAAGAAATTATGAGTAAGGTTCAAGAGACTATTATCAAGCTTACTGAAAATAATCCATTAATTCTTTTTACTTTGAATGAGGACAAAGACCCCATCATTGGTACTGAACTACTTGATATTGATGATCTGATGAACTTACCTTATTGTCATTATTACGGTAGTGAACATTACTACACAATGGGAACAGTTCAGAAAGTTCACGGCAAAGATATTACAATCGTAGTTCAAGATGACTATGTCTTTGAGAACTCAAACTTTGAAACCCTCAACATCCGTAATTTTACATTTGATCAACAAATAGAAATTCTTAAACTTTTAAAAGAAAGATTATGATGAGTAAAATTAAATTTAATAAGTTAAGGGAGAAATATCTTGGAAATCCAAATATTTGTCCGTTCTGTGGGTCGAGTAATATTTCAGCCGAACACGCTGATTTTGATTATAATTCCGCTTCCCGACCCGTTGCCTGTGAAGACTGTAATAAAGAATGGGTTGAAGAATTCACGCTTACTTATGTGATTTTTAACGATGAAATAATTTAATTATGACAAGAGTACAATTTGATAAAGTTCCCGCAAGCGAGGCTTTACCGACAGATGATGAAGCTTATTTTGTTCTCCTTGAATTTAATGAAATGAAGTCAATTTGTTATTATGACCGATTTCATAAATGCTGGAGAGATCTCAGAACAGATGACATTGAAAGCGTTGAATATTGGTATAAACCTATAAAATAAAAAAGATGAGACGAAATTTTATCACAAATGGTTTGCAGATTTCTTTAAGTAGAAATATAAATGATGAGACATTTACTCTTGACATTACTTCTGATTATTCAAGAAGTAATCACAAAGGACAGCTCTATGTGAATGGAAAAGAATTATCCAAAGAAGTTGAATCGTTGTGGAAGTCTATCAAGACCAAGAAACTTATGAAACTCTGTGTTAATTTCGATGAGATTGATTGGTATGACAATATGACCGATATATACACGACTCCTATTGTGAAAATTGAAAGAGGTCAGAAAATAGCCAGAACATTCGAAAGAGAACACGGTTCAATTCCTAAAGATTGGAGTATTAACCTCACTGCCCTAATTAGTAATACAACAACCAAAACCCCAATATTGGAGGTTGTAAAGAAAACACTCGGTTATTATTTTACCCCCGCCCTTGAAAAAGAGTTCGTAAAGAAATTAAAGCCTGTATTACAGAAAAAATCCAGGTACGCTATGGTAGAAACCCCTTATGGAGATGATTACTAATAGTGAATTTTAGTAACTGAAATCCTTACAGAAATGTGGGGATTTTTTTATGCCCTAAACTTTTCCACGAGATGTCCGGATCTTTAGATTTTTTCAAAAGTCAATCCGCAGAAAAACTTAACTTCCTGATTCTACGGGTTCTAACTAAAAAAATCAATCCGCAAAACCCCTTCTGCGGATTGACTTGTTAAGCTTGGTCTTCAGGATCCTGGCAGATCCCCATAAAAATAATTTAAAAATAAATGATAAAACATTTGGATATTAAATAAAAAGGTTTTATCTTTACACAATGAAAACGATTGATTACATAAAAGCTAATCGTAGGGGAAGTAGGGAAGCCGAACAATCCTTTGAATATGGATGGAAATCCAAACATAAAATTCATAGGAGTAAAAAAACATATTCCCGTAAAAATAAAGACGAAATAACTAAAGACAATGATTAAATCAATTAAAGACAAAATGCCCACAAAGATCGAAATCGACCTTACGGGACCCGATGGTAACGCATATGCCCTTATGGGAATAGCCAGAAATCTTACTAAGACAATTAACAAGAGACGCGGAGCCGAATATCTTGATGCTGACGCTATTGTTAAAGATATGAAGAGCGGGGATTATGAACACCTGCTTGAAGTAATGGAAAGAGAATTTGGACATATAATAATAATGTACCGATGAAAACTAAATGGCTATGTAAAGAAGATGTGTTAAGCGTCGCTGAAGATCTACGAATGACGCCTATTACGGATGACAGGATTGATGAAATCCTTGAATCGTATGACGACTACAGGACTCAATATCCTGAAGACAACTGGAGAATAATCGTTGAAGTAATGTTATATAATATAATAAAAGAAAAATGAAAAAAGAAATTGGAGTTGTTGGAGTTGACTCAGGACAGATTGTTATCTGTGATCCTTGCTACATTGATAGCGAATGGAAGAAAGAAGAATTTAATTTTCGTCGGAGACATCAACATAATGATGGAACTATTCTTGAATATCAAAAAGACTTCCCGCATTATGAGGCTGTAATACCAAAGTACGGAAAGACAATGAATCAGATTAATGCTGATAAAGAAGCAATCGAACTTCCTGATAATGAACCCGCAGAACATCCGTTCTCATATAATGCTTGCTGTAAGCAAACTTGCGGCCCTGATGGCGTTGGACAGTTGAACTATAAACTTGGGCATGCTGGCGTTGGGGTTGTTTCATCCACAGGTTATGGTGATGGCCTATATCCTGTCATTGCAGACATTGACGATAGAAGTGGCAGGGTCAGAAGTATTACAATTCATTTTATGGAGGACGAAGAAGATGCCGACATTTAAAATTGTATGGGAGATCGAGCTGGAAGCTAAGAACCCCCTAGAGGCAGCCAAAGAGGCACAGAGATGGATATCTGGCAATGATTGGCAATACTATGTTCAGAACGATGAGACCAAAGAAGTCTTTAGCGTGGATCTGTCTGAAGAGGACGAAGACGCTGTAATACCCACAGAAAAATATGAACCTCTAATTGAAAATAAAGAGTAAAATATTTGGATATTAAATAAAAAGTTTTTATCTTTACACCGTTAACCAATTAAAAAATAGAAATCATGGGATTAGATTCTTATCTTACAAAAAGACATTATGTGCAGAACTGGGATCACAACGGCCCCGAAGGACAGCACAAGATAACCGTTAAAAAAGGCGGCAAGAAACACCCCTATATTAACACGGAGAAAATTTCCTACATCATTGAACAGGTCGGTTACTGGAGAAAAGCAAACTGCATTCATGACTGGTTTGTTCAGAATGTTCAGGATGGTAGAGACGAATGCCAGGAATCATATGTGGAACTCAGCCAGTTACAGGAACTCTATGATGCTTGCGTCCTTGTCAGAGATAATTCAAAGCTTGTGGAGGGCGAAATCCAGAACGGTTATAAATTTGGCGAGAATCTGGAAAAAGTACCCATAATGGAACCAGGAAAAACTATCGTTGATCCATCTGTTGCCAAAGATATTTTACCGACAACCGCTGGATTCTTTTTCGGGAGCACTGATTATGACGAATATTATATGGAAGATATTCTCGACACCATAAAGATACTCGAACCCGAACTCAAAATGGAATATGAAAACGGATTTTATCAACCCGAATATTATTATCGGGCGAGCTGGTAGTTTTGATTCTCATTTTCAAATGGGGAGCCAATTGGCTCCCTTTTTTTATACCCAAGATGCGTTGGATACAACAGGGTGTATCCAAAAATGCCAAAGTCAATCCGCATAAAAATCAATCCGCAATTACCCCTCTGCGGATTGACTTTTAAGGATCCACTGTGTATCCAAATTTAAACAATTATTTTTTAAAAAACATTCAAAATTATTTGGATATTAAATATAAAGTTATTATCTTTACACAATAATTAATATGTATTCATATGACACAGTTTATAAATAAAGCTCATGCCAAGCGGTTAACAGGGTTATCTTATTTGGCAACAGTAAGTGAGACTGTTAAACATAAAAAGTCTATTAAATATGGAGAATTGACCTATAGTCTTTATCTTGCGCCCGCCAAAACAAGCGGATATGAAGTTTGTCCTGGCCGAACATCTGAATGTACGGAATTTTGCATGAATGAATCGGGAATGAATACCATGACCCAAAATATAAAAGGTGATGTTATCAATAACAGCAGGATTAAAAAGACAAGATTGTTTTTCGAAGAACCTGAACTCTTTATGGGATGGCTAATTGCTGAAATCGAATCAGGTATTACACGAGCTAAGAAACTCGGATACTTCTTTAGTGTAAGACTTAATAATACCAGTGATATCAGCCCTGAAGATTTTATATATAAAGGAAAAAATATATTAGACATTTTTCCTGATATTCAATTTTATGATTACACCAAAGTAATTAACAGGGTTAAACTTTTGAATGTATATAAAAATTATGATCTTACATTTTCTTATAATGGTTATAATTGGGATATTTGCAAACAAATGTTAGATAATAATATCCGCGTGGCAGTTGTCTTTAAAAAAATACCAGAAACATTTATGGAATACAGAGTAATTAACGGCGATCTTTATGATATGAGGTTCCGTGATACCGAGCCTGTTATCGTTGGTTTAAAATATAAAAGAGTTAGAAATAAATTAACCCCAAACATTAAATTCGTAATACAATGAAAAGCGCAGAATTACACAAAAAAAATTATGATGCCCTTAAAGCTAGTATAATTAGCGATATGTGGTTTCTTATTAAAGATCGCACAGATGCCACTCTTAATATTATGGAGGAAAAGGGCATTCCCGCAATTGTTACTCAAACATTCGATGAACAAGAATCAGAAGTAATTGACGAACTCAAAGTTGATGGAAATAAAGTAATTGCTTATGCCAGCTGCGGCGGGTATGACATAGAAAATGAATATAACCTCGAGCAATTCGAAGTTCCCATATTAATTGAAATCCTTAGTTCAGTGGAAAAACATATTGATCTTGAAGAAAAGGAGATGTGATTTGTATGACTCTAAAAAGAAACTGGCCGATGCGCCAGTTTTTTTTATGCGCGCAACTTGCGCAGTTGAGCGCGCAAGTTAGCGCTAAATTAGCGGGCCTAACCATAAATCAATCCGCAGAACTCCCTGTGCGGATTGACTTTTACCCATAGGATCCCGGATATCTTGGTGAATATTAATTCCAAAATATATGTGAAAAGATTTGGATATTAAATAAAAATGTTTTATCTTTACATCGTTAATCAATTATAAACTTAAAAGAATAAAATTATGGGAACAAGACATTTAACAATGGTTGTATCGGATGGAAAAACAAGAATAGCTCAGTACGGACAATGGGACGGATATCCCAAGGGTCAGGGCTATACCGTTCTGGATTTCCTGAGAAAGAGAAAGAAATCAAAAACCCTCGATAAATTCAGGGAAAAGCTCAACAACTGCAGATTCAGAAATGATGAGGATGACAAGAAGATTGAGAAATTTATGAAATCCATCGGTTCTAAGAATGGATGGATGACAGAGGATCAGTCAGAAAAATATCACAAAGCATATCCGTATATGTCACGCGACCATGGAGCTGAAATCCTTAATATGGTATACCGATCCAAAGGAGAGGTACTATTAACCGATTCCACAAGTTTTGCTGGTGAGTCATTATTCTGTGAATGGGCTTATGTCATCGACCTCGATAAGAATGTTCTTGAATGTTACACGGGATTCAATAAAGATACCACATCAAAAACCGAAAGATTTAAAGATGTTACCCACACAGATTCGGACTATGGCTCAATTGTGCTTGTGGCCACTTATAGCTTGGATAAATTACCAACGAAAAGACAATTTGTTAAAGAACTTGAAAAAGAAGAAGTGGAGGTTTAATTATGTCAACAAGAGCTAAATTCGTAGAAGAAATCGTCGTCAAGGACCCCGATACTGGGGGCCTTGTTAAAATGGAAGTTTACAAACATGAGAATGGCGGAATATTTGCCATTGACTCGTCATACCTTGATCAGGTTGCAGAAAATCCAGAACTTATGGAAACTGTAATACTTGATCCATTCAGCCACGGAGATCCACAATCACTTTATGAAGAGAAAATATCGGGAAAATGGGAAAAACTTAATAAAGAATTTAATGATGTTATTAATAATCTCACAGATGAACAATGGAAAGAATGGTATGATTCATTACCCAAAAGAGATATTGAGCAGGAGAAGAGTAATAAAGGTTCATCATATTGTGGTAATCCAATAACTACTGAGGATACCTGTAATGTTCTGGCTAAAAAGAAAACCTGTAACGGATGCAAATATCAGACTAAAGTTAAGCAGTTAGAAGAAGGACCCAATGAAACTAACTAAGCAAAGAGCAACAGCGGTCCGTAATGTGATTAATAAATATCGACTCATTATGGATAGAGTTAAAGAACTCGATAAAAGAGGATATGAACTCAAATTATGTTCTCTTGTAAGAGGCAGAGCCCCTGTCGGAAAGATCCATGAATATAAGCATAGTTGCAGATTACAAGTTGGATCTCCCCAAGGATATATGAGATATGGATGGGTAGTAATGTTTGATCCGCTTCCATATAATGAAATCAAAAAATTAAATGAGATTTATTTTGGAAATCTCGTATAAAAGAATTATCTTTACAAGTTAATTTAAATAAAATGCCGAGGAATAATAAAATAACAGAAAGGGTCTTCGCGGATATTGCGGAGGCCACGCCAGGAACTGGAGCGTATGACAAGTTCCTTGCAATCGACGAGGAGTTAGGGCTCCCCATTTCCCCACAGCTGGAATCTGTCAAAGAGAAGTATAAGGAACTCTCTCAAGATTGCGTATACGATGTTAAAGTACTTGCCATGCTTGAAGAAATAATTATACAAATTCGGGCAAAGGAGGTGATAAATTCAGAATTAAGATTATCTTTGTCTCGAAACTATATCTACGCAAGATCTCTATTCTATAGAAGAGGCAAAGAAATAAATGATATCAGGGTCATTGCGGGAAAGACTGAAGACTTTGGAGAGGAATTGGATGAACTCCTTGAAGACGACAACTTCAGGATCTTGTGCAGAAAGAAATTGACTCAGGCAATGGATGAAGAAATTTTAAAGAATATTGAACAACTTAATTTAGTATACAAATATGAATAAATTATTATCAAATCTTGTTGTCCTTAGCTTATTCGATGGAATATCATGCGGACAATTAGCATTAGCAAAAGCCCTGGTCGAATATTCAGAATATTATGCATCTGAATTATCAATGATTAAATCAGGAAAAAAAAGAATTAAAATAATTCCAAATCCCGCCATTGATATTGTGAAATTTCATTTTCCCAAGACTAAACATATTGGAGATGTAAGAGATATTGACGGCTATCGCTTCAGAGGAATTGTTAATCTTTTGATCGGCGGATCTCCTTGTAAGGATTTTTCGATGTGCGGAAAACGAAAAGGTATGACAACTAAATGTGATATTATGGTTACTTCTCTGGATCAATATTTAAAATTGAAATCTGAAGGTTTTGAATTTGAGGGTCAATCATATCTCTTTTGGGAATTCGTGAGACTTCTGAAAGAAATTAAACCTCGATACTTTCTTCTTGAGAATGTTATGATGAAAAGTGAATGGGCAAAGATCATCACGGATGCTCTTGGTGTTGATCCAATATATATCAACAGCTCGGATGTATCAGGACAGATTCGTGAAAGACTCTACTGGACCAATATTCCTTATACACCAATTGAAGACAAAGGTATTGAACTTGGTGATGATGTTCTTGGAGCTGTCAGAGGAGTTGGAAAACATGGAAAAAAGATTCTTAACACAAGAGGTTTTAATTATAAACAAGGAGATTTTGAATATAACCCATATAATAAAGCATATTGCATTGTGACAGGCGGGGGTAGATATGAGAATATCCAAGGAGAAATTAAACGGTTTACTGCCGAGAATTGTGAAAAGCTTCAAAGAATTCCTGTTGGATATACCGCAGTTACTGGCTTATGCAAAACCAAAAGAATTGAATTAATTGGCAATGCTTGGACAGTTGATGTTCTTGTTGAAGCTTTCTTTAAAAACCTCCCTTGGGCTTCTAAAATGAAAGTTGAACCCATAACGAATTTTTTAAATGTGTAAGTAAAATGTTAATTTAACTTAATAATTTATAAAATGGATCACTCTGGCTTTGCAATTATACTTTATGTGGTCGTGTGGTTTATAGTGGTAGCTTTAATAAGAAACAATTGGCCTAAATGCAGAAGAAAATGAATACACTAGAAGGTAAAGATATCGAAATGATCTACACAGAATACGAAAACATCATCGTAATAGATACCGATAATAAGAAATACTATCTCCTCCCATCTGAACTGAAGAAGGTCTTAAAGACCCTTAATTTCACCGTGGAGAAAAAAAGAACAAGAACATGGCTAAAAAGTAAATATTAAATATTATGAGAACAGAAAAATTAAATCAATTGTCAGCTTGTTATGATGCTATTGAATGGGTAAAAACCAGGAAATCCCCAAAGGATGCTTGGATGAATTGTATCCGAGGAGATTGGATGCTCTGGCTGGCCAAGAAATTGGATGTCGATGACAGGAAATTAACATTAACGAAAGCTATGTGTGCTAAGCAAGTTGAATATCTGATGAAAGATCAGAGAAGTAAAGATGCTCTTGACGCTTGTTTTAAATATGCGAATGGTTTAATAACAAGAAAAAAATTGGATCAATACGCCGCCGACGCCTACGCCGCCTACACCACCACCTACGACGACGCCGCCGCCGCCGCCGCCTACGCCGCCGCCGCCGCCGCCTACGCCGCCGCCTACGCCGACGCCGCCTACGCCGACGCCGCCGCCGCCCACGCCGCCTACGCCGCCTACGTCTACGCCGCCTACGTCTACGCCGCCGACGCCGACAACGAGGCCAAAACAAATTCATTAAAAAAATCCGCAGATATATGTAGAGAAATTCTCACAGATGAAGTTTTATTAAAATATAAAAAATTAAGAAAGAAATAGTTCTTTAATTGGTTAACACCCCGACTGAGTGGGAGGCAGAGAAATCTGTCTCCCATTCGTCATTTTAAGTAGAGTATCAAAGTATAAACTTTATATTATTATATTATGAAAAGATTACCGTTATTTCTGAGATTAGGACTGGCCATTACGGGACAAGGCCGATATTCAAAGCCGGAGTTTGAAAAAAAGCCTGGAGGCCCACAATTCAATCCGCAGAACCTGTCAGGAACAGTGGATCCGAGGAGTGATTCTACAAGTCAATCCGCAGAGATATGGACAAGCATAGGGGATAAGAAACCCATATATTACAAGCCCATTAAAATAAGGGTCGGTAATAAAGTCATAGACAAGCTCTGGGCTCGCGTAAGCGACGGGGAGAAAGATTATTATGTTAATAACGATGATAACCGCGTAATCATTGATATAACCCACTGGAGCGACCTCACTGTGACCCCTGAGAACGTCGCCTTGGTAATTAAACTCCGTTACCTTATCAACCTTATCGAAGAAAACTATATCCCCTTAAATCAAGTCGTAGAGATGAATAGAGAAAGAAGTGAAGCCCATAACCACGGGCTAAGCATAGCTATTGACGTTATCGAGAAAGAAATACAGAGGATGGCCCAGAAGACCGACGAGCCGATAACTCAATCCGCAGAGAAAAATAGTTATTCGTAAATTTGGAATTATCAATTATTTTATGTATTATTTATTATTAACCTTAAATTTAAGAGTATGACAACAAAGAAAAGAAAAGCACTCAAAGAAGTCCCAAAAGACCCAAACCAGAGGGCTATTAAAAAACTCTTCCCAAGAAGAAAAAATCTTAGGAAGTCCCTCGCCCCTACGTATTACCCCGTAGACCATCATATTTATTATGACGGGCATTCATTCAGGGTTAGAGTAAGAACCGAAGGTATGACATTATCATGGAATACTCCAGATAAAGTCAAAGCCCTTAAATACCGAGACTACCATCTTCTGGCTAGGAGTAAGCGCAAGCATCTGGTGTAAGACCAATCTCCTGATTCCCCTGAAAAGGAACAGCCTCGCGTATGGCCCCTTGAGAAATCAGGGGGCCTTTTTTTTTTATTCGTATGACTCCCCTCTGCGGATTGACTTTTCGTATGACAATTGTTAATAACTTTTACTACCTATATCTATGACAAATTCCCCCCCTGGCGGGGGGTCTGGCATCCTTCTTATGCGGATTGACTTTTGTAATACTTAGAACCATTCTAAATAACCCCCCGACTGCGTCGGGGTAAACATCCCTGACTAAACATCCTACCATCCGTCGCGTATGACTTTATAGTGGATCACTAAGTATAACATATTATGTCTGGGATGCCTAACGTCCCGCCAGGGACGGGGATTATTCTGAAATTTTGAAAAGTATGACGCGCTTTCACACAAGGGACAATCCCCGTGAGGGCCCTTATTCTGGAACTTTTTTATAAAATCTCGATTCGTATTACTTCAAACTGGATTTTATTAATATCAAAGTATAAAGTTTATATCTTTATATTTTACGGCAAGATGTAATGGTCTGGGTATTAATAAATCCCCCCTTCGGGGGAAAAACAGGGGAATTAATTTTCTGTTAAAATTCAGTCATTATACTGTATTTTCTCTTGTTCAGTAAGGGGTCTGATAACATAGAACGGAAAAACAGAGTCTATTTGTTTATTAACGAAATCCTGACATTCTTTAAGACTTCCGCAGAATGTTTCTTGTCCCTCATCTTCTGAATAGAAAGTATCGAGAACCATATGTGTTTTAATATTCATATTGATTTTTGTTTTTTGCGATAATTTTTATTATGGTTTGTGAAGTATTCTATATGGGTTTTGTAATAGTTTTTATGATAGTCGGGGTTTTTGATTCTAAATTCTTTAGAGCTTTGTTTTCTCTGTTCTTTATTTTGTTGATACAGTTGTTTTCGATAGTCTCTATGTGCGTCGTTATATATTTTTCGATATTGTTTAAGTTCTTCTCCATATTTTTTTCTATACTCTACGCCATATTGTTTAAATTCTTCTTTATGGGTTTTATAATATTTTTTATGGAGTTCTATATATTGATAATAGTATTTTCTCCCGATTTCCCGTGATTTTTCGATATCCCGATAATATTGTTTTCGTTTATATTCTTTTGTTTTATCGGGGTGGTTTTTAGCCCAGTCGTTAACCATTTGTTTATATCTTTGGGTATTATTTTTCCTCCACTCATCATTTTTTTGTCTGATTCTCTGTTTATTTTTCTGGTAATATTGTCTGAAATACAGTCTATCTTTTTCTTTTTGAGATATGTTTTCCATTTTATTAGAATTCTTTTTGTATTTCTACTATCATTTTATCTAAGAATGTATTCACATAATTTTGGTGGTATTGTTCAACTTCGTTGAATAGTCTAACGAGGTTATGGTAGTCAAAGTTTATATCATTTACATCTTGGAATATCTCAATAAGAGTTGTATTATCTCTATTGATTTCCAATTTGATTTTAGATGTTCCGCCGATAATTACTTCATAATATAATTCTATAGTTGCGATAGGGGTTATGTAGATAAATTTATTATCTTTATTTTTTTTCCATACGCAAAGGTTATCTTGAGTTTTAACAAGAAGTTTATCAACTATTTGTTGGAGTTTTTGATCTGTATTCATATTTTAATCTTTTGTTATTCTTTAAAAAGGGGCTTCAATGTTGTTTCATCGACGTATCTCTCAGATAGCGTCCATATATATTTTCTATGCCATAGCGCATATTTTTCATTTACGCCTTCAGTAATAGTTATGATATCTCCTTTTTTGACTTTATCGTCTCCTAAAGGTATATCTCTTTTGGCCTTAGCTTCCCATGCTTTCATATAATTATTTTTTATCTATTCATCAAGGAGATATGCTTTATAACGATTTTTAAGATGTTGTGCTCGAATTCTAAACCCCCGCAAGAGTTGTTTGGGGGTTTTAGCGCGATCAATATTATCATATGATGGTCGGTTTTCGGTACTTAAGCAA
>Ga0315295_10002050_pt1 | contig 17147 bp, 14 predicted proteins | sample YL17G14_0_MG_FD_204453 | JGI IMG/M metagenome (GOLD analysis project Ga0315295, IMG submission 204453) | Sediment microbial communities from Yellowstone Lake, YNP, Wyoming, USA - YL17G14_0 | ecosystem: Environmental > Aquatic > Freshwater > Lake > Sediment | place: USA: Wyoming | collected... | reverse complement strand
CCGACTGGCATGGAAAAGATAGCAAGAGCCTTGACCACGCATAACCTGACCCTTATTCAAAAGGAGGCCATCGCCCAAGTACAGGCCGGAGCTGAGGTCATCGATATCAATGTTGGTATAGTTGGTGCCGATGAATCAGTCATTCTTCCTGAGGCCGTGCGTGCGATAACAGATGTCGTGGATGTACCATTGTCTTTTGATAGCAGCAACCCAAAAGCGTTAGAGGCTGCCCTGAAAGTTTATCAGGGGAAACCACTCATTAACTCGGTCTCATACCAGAAATATTCCCTGCAGACGGTTTTGCCCTTGGCGAAAGAATATGGTGCTGCTGTAATTGGACTGGTAATGGATGACGAAGGTATCTCTAAACACCCGGACAAACGAGTCGACATCGCATGCAGAATTGCTGAACGGGTTGCAAGTATGGGCATTCCTTTAGAGGATCTTATTATTGACTGCCTAGCCGATACAGTGGGGTTAGATCATAATGCCGCATTAGTAACCTTTGATACGATTAAGAAGGTAAAGTCAAAATTGTCCGTAAATCTGACTGTGGGGGCGAGTAATAGTTCATTTGGTTTGCCGGACCGTGCTTCGATAAATAAGGCCTTTTTAGTTATTGCCATAGCGATGGGAGTAACGTGTGCCATTGCTAATGTGGAAAGCGTGAGAGAGGTTGTCCTAGCCACTGATCTGCTGATGGGTCGGGATGCATACGCAATGCGTTACACGACGGCATACAGACGACGTCAGACAGGTAAAAAGGATTAGGGGAGAGTTCGTTGCTTCATATACAAAGTGTAACGAAAAATTTTGGTGGTATTGTTGCTCTTGATCGGGTCTCATTTTCGGTCAATGGTGGAGATTTTATCGGACTAATTGGACCTAATGGTTCTGGGAAAACTACCCTTTTTAATATTATCACCGGAGTTCTTAAGCCCTCTTCGGGAAAGATTACTTTTATGGGCCAAGATATCACCTCGCATATTCCTCATATGATTTGCCATGCCGGCATTTGCCGAACCTTTCAAATCCCAAAGCCCTTTAAGAAGCTAAATGTCTTGGAAAACGTAATGGCTGCAACTTGGTTTGGGAAAAAAGGTACAATTCTTTCCGAAAATCAAGCTAGAGAAGATTCATTAAGACTTATCGATTTTGTAGGACTTAACGCAGATAAACAAACCATGCCCGGTAATCTGGGTATTATTGACCTTCGCATATTAGAATTGGCCAGGGCATTGGCAACTCGACCAAGGCTTTTGTTGATCGATGAAGTAATGAGTGGATTGAACCAGGAAGAAGCCCAAAAAGCGTCCTCTGTCTTAAAAAGAATTTGTTACGAAATGGGAATAACAATAATATGGGTGGAACATATAATGGATGTACTCATGAAAGTTGTGAAAAGGGTGGTTGTGTTAGACCATGGGGATGTAATCGCTGATGGAACCCCCTCAGAAATCTCAGGAGATAAAAGGGTAATCGAGGCTTATTTGGGTAAGGAATGACCTCTAAATGAGTTGAGAATTTATGCTAAAGGTAGAAAACGTTTACGCAGGCTACAGTGAATACAAAATTTTACAAGATATTTCAATGGAAGTGCCAATTGGAAAAACAATAATTTTAGTAGGGCCAAATGGAGCTGGTAAGTCCACTTTATTGAAAACAATTATGGGAACGGCAAAACTTACCTCAGGAAGGATCTACTTTAACGGAAAACTCTTAAATAATAAGAAAACTCCCGAAATTATAGAAATAGGAATCTCTATCGTTCCAGAAGGTGGGCGCCTCTTTCAAGAACTCACAGTTTTTGACAACTTAAGGATAGGTTCATATCCTAAAAGAGCCAGAAAACATTATAGAGAACAGATGGATAAAGTATTTCAGCTTTTCCCGATTTTACAATCGCGTCAAAAACAGATCGCAGGTTCCTTAAGTGGTGGCGAACGGCAGATGCTGGCTATTTCTCGCACTCTCATGTCTAGACCGGAGTTGATATTGTTGGACGAACCTTCCCAGGGATTAGCTCCTAAAGTTTTAGTTACTCTTTTTGGATTTGTAAAAGAGATAAAAACCCAAGGCTATTCACTTTTGATGGTTGAACAGAATATGAGAAAAGCCCTTGAACTCGCAGATTATGCATATCTGATGGAGTCGGGATGCATAAAGTTTCACGATGAAAAGACGGATTTTTTAAATAGCTACTCCATTAAAAAGGCTTATCTGGGAATTTAGGATTAGGGAATTTTTAAAAGAAGACGCTGTTTGCTCGAAAGAAAAGGATTATGTTGATTTTAAATGCAATACTGAACGGCATATTATATGGGGGCATCCTTGCTTTATTGGCTATTGGTTTGAACCTAATGTTTGGCGTTGTCCAAATCGTTCATTTCTTTTATGGTCAGCTGCTGATGATTGGACTCTACATTATCTATTTGTTAGTCGTTGGAATGCATATTCCTTTCTTTCTGGCATGCCTAATAGCAGTTGCGACAGTAGTAGCCGTAAATTTATTGTCTCATTTAATGGTAGTAAATCCCCTTTTGAAAGCACCACTTATAAACCAATTCTTAGCTATGGCTGCTGTGATGGTAATTCTAGAAAATCTATGTTTAGTTATATTTGGAGCAACATATAAGGGTATCCCAATTATCCTACCGATCTTAAAGATTGCAACTATTTACATACCAATTTCGAGGCTAATTGCTTTTGTAGGTAGTATGTTCTTCGCTGGATTAATTTACCTATTTTTAAAAAAGACATATATTGGGCTTGCAATTCAGGCTGTGTCTCAGGATAGGGAAATAGCGAGTTTTATGGCAATCAATCAGCGATTGATATACATAATTACAATGGCGTTAGGTGCGGCCCTGGCAGGGATTACCGCTGCTTTTTTTGTCCCAATCTATTCCGTTCACCCAGATTTTGGGGGTCCATTTACGGTTATAAGTTTTGTTATTGTCGTGTTGGGGGGAATGGGTAATTTGCCTGGTGGATTCTTAGCTGCCTTCATTATCGGGACAGTAACAATGATATTTTCCACCTTGCTTAGTTCAGAATTTGGAGCGATTTCGGCCTATTTATTATTTTTGTTAATTATAATTGTACGTCCTCAGGGTCTTTTAGGAATAAGGGCCAGAACATGAACTTGCAGCGTAATGTTCTCTTAAAAAAATCTCTACTTCTGCTAATCCTTATCCTGATAATCTTATTTCCCCTTCTCTCGCCATCACCATATTTGACACATATCTCTATCTTAATTCTTATTTGGTCTAGTATATCGACAGCTTGGTCATACATGGGACGTTTTGGAATGGTGTCCCTCTGCCATGGTGCTTTTATAGGCATCGCTGCTTATATCACCGCCATCTTATTTAACTACTATAGCTTGATTCCATTAGTTGGAATGTTGATAGGATTGTTGGCAGTTATTGTTGTTGCGGGAGTTTCTGGTTATGCCTGTTTCAGGTTTGGTATCATCGGCCATTACTTCGCTATTACTACCTTAGTCATAACAGAATTGGTTAGTCTTGTCATAATTGTCTGCCGAGATATTACAGGTGGCCGGCTGGGTTACACAATCAATAGCATTGGACCCTTACCTTTGTATAAGGAAATTATATATCTCCAATTTGTAGATAAAACTGGATTTTATTATTTGGCTTTGGTTCTGTTATTACTCACTCTATACATTTGGCGCAAGATTGATAAAGGTAAGACTATGGTGGGGTTGACAGCTATTGGGGACGATGAGGAGGCTTCTTCGTGTATTGGCTTAAATATTGTCAGATACAAAACCGCTATGTTTGTAATAAGTGCTGCAATCACTGGTGTAGGGGGGATTCTCTATGCTCAATACACAATGTATTTGAATCCTATCACAATGGTTGGTGCAGGAGCCTCTTTAAGTATTGTTTTTAAATCTATACTAGGTGGTATGTTCACCCTATGGGGTCCCACGATTGGAACTTTAATAATCATAGCCATGGAAGAATATGTGAGGGTCTTCTTTGGGGCAGAGTATATAGGATGGTCAATAATTGGCTATGGAATCACTATCATTATTTTAATCATATTTTTCCCTCAAGGTATTTACGGTACATTGAGAGAAGTCTTATCTAAAAGGCAAAAGCATAGGATTTACTAAAAGCCTGAAAATCATACAAACCTGGAAGGTATGAAAAGTAGTATGTTCCCGGAATATTTTATGAAAATAGTTTGTCATCGCAAAAAATACATTGCTTGTGAAACTTAGCTTCGCTAGCATTTATTATAGTTTATCTCATTTCCGTGAAAATGAGTATTTAAGCCGGATTACCTATTCTATAGAAATGGGGCTAAGGTTTATCCTAAAAACCTAAATCAGATATCTATGAGGCAATTATCTGAAATAATTACTGGAGGAGGTGATATATGAGTTAACAGATAGGAATTTAGCTAAGAGGTTTTTTTATAATATTTTCTTTAAAAAGAAAACAGAAATATAAAGGAGGGTAAAGAGATGAATAAAAAGAATTTCAGTTTAGTGTTAGGTGCGATATATATGTGTTTTTTAATCGTACTCTTTATATCCCTACCTGTTTATGTTAGCGCAGAGTCGCTTGCAGATCTTAAAGAGATCAAGATAGGGAGTCTTTGGGAACTTACTGGACCAGCTGGTCCTGCTGGTAGCGTGGCTGGGTATAGGGGGCAACAGATCGCAATAGATATGACTAACGAGAGGGGTGGGATCTTGGGAAAGTATAAAGTAAAAGCCGTTGTCGCTGATGCGCAGAGCAGTCCTGACATAGGACTTCGAGAAGCCGAGAGATTGATAAACATAGAGAAAGTTCCAATTATAATCGGGCTGCTTTCCAGCGCCATTGCAACGCCCCTTGCACCGTTATGCGAAAAGAACAAAACCGTTCTTTTCGTTACCATCGCGATTTCAGAGTATGTTTTCAAGGATAGGCATTTACGCTACGCTTTTCGCATGCATCCCACAGCTCCTCAATCGGCAATAGGCACTTTGGATCTTATCCACGCTGAATATCAGAAATTCGGTGTCAAGAGCCCCAAAGATCTGAAGGTAGCAATTGTCAGTGAGGATGGTCCGTTTGGAACTTCATGCTCTAAGAGTAGTTTAGGAAGGATTAAAGAGTTAGGACTAAATTTGGTTGCACACGAGAAATATGCTAGCGATATTCAAGACATGTCCGGACTTATTACAAGAATCAAAGCAGTCGAGCCAGATGCCATCCTTCATATGGCGTATTTTCCTGACATTGTGCTCCTTTGTAGACAGGGTAGGGAACTCGGATTAAAAACTAAAGCGATTCTTGGTCACGGAGCTGGTTATTCTGACTTGCCCGCGGTTGCGAAAAGCGTTGGCTCGAAGCTTGTCGAGTACTTTTTTAATATAGAACCACCAGTTATTCAGCGAATGGATCCAAAGAGACTGTCACCAGAGACTGCCAAGCTGAATGCCGAGTTTCTTAAAAGAGTCAAAGAGAAGTATAACGACTCCGATCCTGCGGTTCACTACTCAACGGGATTTAGTTTCACCTGGATTGTGCTTAACCACATCATACCTATTGCTATCGAGAAATATAAAGCAGTTACTGGAGATACTATTCGACAAGCATTTATGGATCTTAAATTACCTGCATCGATGCATCCCCTCGGATATGAGACAAAATTTGCACCTCAAGACCACGAAATGGCTGGGCAGAATATATTGTCCTATCCGGTTGTGACTCAAAGAATTGGCGATAGTTTGTATACGGTATGGCCTAAGCAAGCGAGATCACGAGATCCGGTAATTCCTTTCCCTTCAGATTCACCATGGGCCAAATGAAGTAATGAGTAATTTGATAAGTTGGAGGTTGAAATTCCTCAACCTCCAACTTGACTTTTTGCTAATGGTAGTTAAGTTTAGTTGTAAAATCTCATCTAGAGAATATATAGTTGACCAAACTTGTAGTTTTGAAAACAAGGGTTTTCATAATTAAAGCTCAGATAGTTTGAAAACCGCTCTATCATATTACGTTTGCTTTAATCTGAGCGGATTGTAATTGAAAAGACAGGATTTGGCCATAATAATGCACCCAGGGTTTAAAACATGCAAAAAAGAAGGTTACTTTCTTTAGACTCAAATTATCTATACGAAACTGGATGAGGAGAAATACCATGGAAGGAGTTTTTCAGAAATGTTTAGTCATCAATCTCTCACAAAAAAAATGCCATCACGAATATATCTCGGAGGAAGTGTACACAAATTACTTAGGTGGTAAAGGTCTCGGACTATATTTGTTGCTTAAAAAAACTAAACCAGGGATAGATGCACTTTCTCCAGAAAATATCTTTATCATCGCTTTGGGCCCGGTAAATGATACGAAGATTTGGGGTTCAAGCAGATACGGTATCTTCACAAAGTCTCCTTTAACGGGTCTATTTGCGGAGTCTTACTCGGGAGGTCGAGTTGCTGAAGCGATAAGCAGAACGGGTTTTGATGCCATTTTACTTCAAGGTGTTTGCTCTCAACCGACTATTTTAGAAATAAGCGACGAGGGCGTCGATTTCCATGAAGGAGTGGACTTATGGGGCCTCGATTCACATGAAACACAAGATCTTCTATCAAAAAAAATAGGCAAAAAGCATCAAGGGATAATTGTCATAGGTCCCGCTGGTGAAAATCTAGTTAGATTTGCCTCTGTAATGAATAATTACTCGAGGTGTGCAGGGAGAACCGGCACTGGAGCAGTATTAGGTTCAAAAAAGGTAAAAGCACTCGTATTCTATGGTAAGACCGAGAGAAAAGTAGCTGAAACTGAAACGGTAATTAGGCTGCATGATGAATGGGGACAGAAAGGGAAAAACCACCCCAGTGCGAATTTCTTTAAAAATTTTGGTACTCCAGGTCTAGTTTCAATCATTAATACAATTGGAGCATTTCCAACCTTTTATTGGGCTGAAGGAGTAAGTAGAGAATGGCACAATATAAGCGGTGAGACGCTGCACAATGAATTTCGGGTGACCCCAAATGCATGCAATAGATGCTTTATGGCATGTGGAAGATTAACAACTGTGACTAAAGGTAGGCATAAAGGTTTGAAGATTGAAGGCCCAGAATATGAAACCATTTATGCCTTTGGTGGACTCTGTGCAATAAACAGCTTGGATGAAATTATATATTTGAACGATATTTGTAACCGATTTGGTATGGATACAATAACTAGTGGAAATCTTGCCTCTTTTGCAATAGAGGCCTCACGAAGAGGGAAGATAAAAGACAAATTGGACTATGGCGACGCGGATGCTATCGCTTCGATACTGCACAGAATCGTAAGGAAAGAGGGGATAGGGGCTGTCTTATCTGAGGGAATAAAACATGCAGCAAAAGAATGGGGCCTAGAAGACTTAGCCATCCATGTAAGGGGCATGGAGCCTGCGGGATATGATCCAAGAATTCTCAAAGGTATGGGACTTGCGTATGCTACTTCCGACAGAGGTGCATGCCATATGCGTACTACTGCCTTTAAGCCAGAAATATCTGGAATAATCCCCCCAGATCAAATTGAGGGCAAGGCCGAAATCATTGTAGACTATGAAGACAGGTGTTCACTTATGGATGCATTGGTTCTATGCAGATTTTACAGGGATCTTTATCTTTGGGATGAATTGGGCGTGATCATTGCAGCAACAACAGGTATGAAACTTGACAGAGCAGGTTTGCAGGTGATCGCTTCCAATATTCGAAATGCTGCCAGGTACTTCAATGTAAGGGAGGGAGTTGCAGGAGAGCAAGATACTTTACCTCGTCGGTTTTTTGAGGAGGGAATAGGTCCACAGAAATGCGTTATAACGAGGGAGGAGCTGAAGAAACTAAAGGATGATTACTATAGACTCAGGGGATGGAATACCCAAGGCGTCCCTGTCCAGAAGCTACCTTTGTTATGAATGATTCAACCTTAGCACAATATCGATAGATTTTCATTCTACTCCTTATCCATACGGACTTTTCATGTACGAAAGCACATTCCGTTACAAAACATTACTGTGACCCTGAAAAATATAAGAATCCAATTTAAAGAAAATATTCTCAATCAGTAGTGTCCCAACGTAAACCGGTAGAAAGTCCATGAGTTGTGCAAAGATTGTTTTCCCAGAAATCATAGATCATCTCCTTCTGCAGTATTGCAGAAGTATGACCTACCGGAGTGATTATATCGAAAAAAAATTTTTAGGCCAAATTCCTTTTGGTTTTAAAAAGTTACACTATATACTTAATGTAGTATAGTAATATTAGTTACTTATTTATTTAGATAAATATGGGATTTATTGTTATGAAAGAAACCATAAATTTTGAATAAATTGACCTCATCTATGAAGCTGGTTGTGTCAAGTTCCCGTTTTCACATTGAGAATTGTGTCGGTTGCAAGACATGTACCCACGTCTGTCCTACGATGGCCTATATTCCGTCCCTTAATCGGCCCCTAGATAAAAAGAAGATAGCTCCTTGTTCTTTCCAATGCCCTATTGGCAATGATGTTGAAGGATTTCTCTTCTTAATAGGTCAAAAGAAATATTTGGAGGCCTATACCCTCCTTCTCAAGACAAACCCTTTTCCAGGCGTCACAGGAAGGGTTTGCCACCATCCCTGCGAACAAGATTGTAACCGGACAAAGTTCGATCAAGGGATTTCCATTCAGGCCCTTGAAAGATTTGTCGCTGACCAAGCAATGAAGGAGGGTTATAAACCGGTCAAGCCTAAAATAAGTCAAAAGGCGACCGTGGGGATTATTGGATCTGGTCCTGCTGGCCTCTCGTGCGCCTACCATCTTGCTCAATTAGGTTACAAAGTGACTGTATTTGAGGCGGAAAATAGATTGGGAGGAATGCTTCGCTTTGGGATTCCTGAATACAGGCTCCCCAAAAAGGTATTGGAGTGGGAGATTAACAAGATCACCTCTTTGAATTTTGAAGTTCGAATGAATCGAAGACTAGGGAAGAACCTCAAATTCAGGGACCTTGAAGCATTTGATGCCCTATTCATTTCCACAGGATCACACAAGAGCCGGGATCTTATGATCCCCGGTGAGAATTCTCGAGGGGTTCTCCCAGCTCTTCATTTTTTGAAAAAGGTCAATTCAGGCCGAACCGTTACCTTGGGAAAAAGGGTTGCGGTCATCGGAGGAGGCAACTCCGCTCTTGACGCTGCCCGGTGTGCGGCACGCCTGGGGTCTACGACTGTCATCCTATACCGAAGATCTTTCGAGGAAATGCCAGCCCTACCCAGTGAGCGTCAAGCCTTGGAGAAGGAAGGTATTCAAATTCTTCCTCTTGTCATGCCAAACCGGATCATCACCGAAAGAAACCATTTCCAAAAAATTGAATGTCTCAAGACGCATTTGGGAGAAGTAGGAAAAGATGGAAGACGAACCCCTATTCCAATCGAGGGGTCCAATTTCTTTTTGGAAGTCGACACTGTAATTGTTGCGACTGGCGAATACCCAGACTTTTCTGGCCTCCCCCCCCCTCTTAAGGTGAAGCGAGATCGTCTCGTCGTCGATTCACACGGAGTAACTCAGCGTAAAAGAACCTTTGCAGGAGGGGATGTCGTTACAGGGGCAGGGACTGTTTCTGAAGCGATTGCATCAGGAAAGAAAGGTGCCACGGCGATTCACCGATTCCTTCACAAGGAGGCCTTCAGAGAAAACGGTTTAAAGCCTGAGATTGTGAGGTTTGAGGAATTGAATCCAGACTATTTCTCCCCAGCCCAAAGCGTCCCTGTGAGTTATCTAGATCCAACAAAAGCCATCCTTTCCTTTGAAGAGGCTTGCATGGGCTATCACGAAGACGAAGCTTTCGAAGAAGCTCAAAGATGCTTTGGATGTGCCGCCCCTCCAATCTATAATGAAGAAGATTGCAGGGGGTGCACCAACTGCGAACAGAGATGTCCAGCCTCAGCGATCACCATCGAACCGTGCGAAAAACCTTATACCGTTGGAGTTGACCCGGCCGAATTCGAGCTGGCTCAAATCTCAAGTCTTTGCGGGGAGGCAAAGATTCACCCACAACAGATCGTTTGTTACTGTACGAATACAACAGCGGGGGAAATCGCTACCGCCATCCTTAAGGGGGCAAAAACTCCAGAGGCCATATCCCGACTGACAGGGGCACGGACCGGATGTACGGTACTCTGTATTCAATCCATTATAAAACTCCTCGAAGCCTCCGGTCAGCCCGTAAAAAGCCTCGAGACCCATCAATGCTATGGAAAGACATTTACCTTATGGGATCTAGATACGAGGACCAAAGAAAAATATGAAGCCACAGGTTATCATTTTGAAGAGGATATGGAATTGATTGAAAGGATTTTCAAAAAGGATTGAGGCTAAATAAACCCATGGGGAAGAATACATTAAAACCTGAAGATCCGATCCGTTCCCAGTATACGATTGATCCAAACCTGCTGGGAATGAGAGGAGTGGATCTTCCACAAATGACCTCTATCTCCATAAGGGATTTGATACCGAGCATTCCAGCCCCTCTTTTCCCGAGCGATGAGGGTATAGAAGCTGTGAAAAAGTCGACCCGGCTGTCTTTGTCCAAGGTGGACTTGGGCAAAATCAAGAAGGGAGACTCTGTCAACATTCTTGCCTCGCACCATGGTTTCACCCTTCTGGGAGGTGCGCCATATTCGGAAATGTTAAAGGTAACCAGGGATTTTATTGAGGAGAGAACCGGAACAGAAGACATCCGCCTCCGTGCAGGAGTTGGTCTAAGATTCAAAGAAACAGAGGAGTATATCAAGCGCTTCGCCCTGGATGAATATTTCAGAGGTAAAGCCAAGGGAATGGCCCCTGTCGATGAAGGCATTCCCATCGAAACCGAATTTGGAACCCTTTACGGACTGAAAAGGGCTTACGATGCAAAATGGATTGTTCATGCCCATAACAGCGATCTGAGGGAGCTTCATAACCACCGACTGATTGACCGGATCCTCAAACCTTTTGCAATGTCGTACGCGCGCATTGAAACGCGTTCTACCTATCATCAGAATTTTGGTCCAAGGTCTTCCAATATTATCCCGCGGGCTATATTTAATTCTGATTTTGTCCAGAGCAAATTTGTCTTCTCCATCATCCTAAACACTTCCCCAAATGGGATCATGGGAGTGGACACCGATAACGACCTCCTTAAACAGAATGAACGAATTACGATCGATACTCTGAGATGGTATGGAAAGCTCTTGATGCTCCTTAAGGAGATAGACCAATGTATCGTGATCCTCGATGGCCCCTACCCTATCGGATACATGAAGGCAGGGGGTATCGTCTTTGACAATTTTATGGGGCTCTCTGTCGATGAATTTGATCTGGATCATGGTTGGCCCCCCTTTTCCCGTTATACCGAAATGTACTTCGATCCCCAAGGGATTCCCCTTCTAAAGGAGATCCCTCCTTTAAATTCCGCGGTGAAATGGATTGTGAACAACTACTGTTTTATTGGATACCCAAGCACCTTTTTCTCCCAACACCTGCCAACGATCGTGATTGGCCAAGCTTTGGCCAATCTCATCAATTCCTGTCCACAGAATCACAGCTATATGCGCTACAGCGTGATTGCAGAACGCCTGGATGATGCAGTCAACTTCGCCACCAAAGCGAGCGGGACTTCGAATATCATTGCTTTTGATGGTGCTGTGGCAGGATTCAACCTAACAGAACCTCTGGCTGAATTGCTCAAATCGAAGTCCCAAGCAGTCGAAGAAAAGGTTGAAACCCATCTTCTTCCGAAATGGTGCCGGCAGCGAAACCTGAAATTAGAAAAGAAGGGAGCAAAGAAGGATGTTTGAGATCCGATTTCACGGAAGAGGGGGCCAAGGGGGTGTGGTGGCCTCCATTGTCCTGGCCTCGGCCTTCTTTAAGGAGGGAAAGTACGTTCAAGCCTTCCCATCTTTTGGGGCCGAAAGGAGGGGAGCCCCTGTTGTTGCCTTTACCCGCGTGAGCGATCAGGAGATCAGAGAGCGTTTTGGCATCTACAAGCCAGACTGTGTCATCATCCTGGATTCGAGCCTGACCCAAAGAAAGGATATTACCTCAGGGCTGAAGGAGGGCCATTGGATCATCATCAACAGCGACAAGAAGCCCGAGGAATACGCCGATCTGGGCCCCTACCGTGTGGTGACCCTTGATGCCAATTCCATATCCCTGAAGTACGGCTTGGGAAGCTCCGCAGTGCCGATCGTCAACACAACGATCCTGGGTGCCTTCTCGAAGGTAACCCAGACCGTGAAGATCGAGTCGGTCCTCCATGCCGTCCGGGAGAATGCGCCTTCAAAACCAGAAAATAACGCCAATGCGGCCCGAGAGGCTTACGATTTGGTGGTTTTTTGAGAGGTCTCTATTAAGGAGGTCCAGGAAGAATGAAGAAACGATACAGCCTAAAGTCTCTCGAAGAAATGCCGATCACAGCCATCTCCTTTCTTACCACTGAGGGAAATGAAACAGGGGAATGGCGGTCTCAGAGACCGTTGCTCGATCTCGAAAAATGTAACCAGTGCGGTCTCTGCTGGATGTATTGCCCTGATAATGCGATCCTGCCAGAAAAGGATTCTTTTCAGATCTCCTATAAGTATTGTAAGGGATGTGGCATCTGCGCCAAAGAATGCCCCAAAGGAGCCATTTTACTTGTCAAGGAAAAACGATGAAAAAAGTTATCTCTGCAAATCAATCCGTTTCGCATGCTGTCTTGGCTGCAAAGGCTCAAGTCATTGCAGCCTACCCCATCACGCCTCAGTCGTCGATCGTGGAAATGATCGCCAATTTCTGTTCCACGGGGCAGCTTCATGCGAAGTTCATCAATGTCGAGTCTGAACATTCCGCAATGGCGGCATGTATCTCGGCTTCCGTTGTCGGTGCGAGAACGTTTACGGCCACAAGTTCTCAGGGATTGGCCTTGATGCATGAGCTGCTTCATTATGCCTCCGGACTGAGGCTTCCCATTGTGATGGCGAATGTGAACAGGGCTTTGGCAAGCCCCTTTAACCTCAAGGCCGACCTCTCAGACAGCCTCTCCCAGAGAGACACGGGCTGGCTCCAGTTTTACTGTGAAAGCGGTCAGGAGGTTTTTGATACGATCATCCAGGCATATCGGATATCGGAACAGGTCCTGCTCCCGGTGATGGTCAATCTGGAAGGCTTCATTCTTTCACACACCTATGAGATTGTCGATATTCCCGAGCAGAGCGAGATCGATCGTTTCCTCTCTCCCCCTGCTCCTCGGGACTGTCTCAATGTTGAAAACCCGTGTTTATTCGGAGGGACGACGGACTTCTACATCAACTTTCGGTACAAAATGCACGAGGGGATGGAACGGGCCAAGATCATCTGCCAGGAATGTGACGTCCAGTTTCAAGAAGTGTTTGGACGAAGTTATGGATTGATTCAATCCTATCTTTGCGAAGATGCGGAACTCATCCTGGTGACGGCAGGAACCATTGCAGGCACATGCTGCGTGGCAGCCGATCAATACAGAGAGCGTGGATTGAAGGTTGGGGTTTTAAGGATCAGGTTATTCCGGCCCTTTCCTGGAGAACAGATTTGTCTCGCACTTGGAAAGACAAAGAAGGTAGCTGTGATTGATCGAGATTTCTCTCCCGGATGTGGAGGTATCTTTGCGCAGGAGATTAAGTCGATCCTTCAAGGGAGAAGGGGGGGGTTGCCTGTTTATGAATTCATTGCAGGGTTGGGCGGAAAGGATGTTACGGATGAAGACATTGGAAGGGTTATCGATCAAACCTATCAAAATCCAGAGCCAGGAGGAGTCACATGGATAGGGCTACTAAAATGAAATTCCCGATACCGGAGGATGAACTCCTTTACTCTGGGCACACCGCATGCCCGGGTTGCGGCGCCGTTTTGGCCCTGAAGTATGTGCTCAAGGGATTAGGCCCAAGGACGATCATCGTCATCCCCCCTTCTTGCGCCGGGACGATCTCTGCCCCCTTTCCTTTCTCGTCGCTAAAAATCCCTGTTCTCCGAATTCCTTTTGAAACGACTGCCATCTCTGCCTCGGGCATCCGAGCCGCCCTCGATGTCATGGGAAAACGCGATATCCATGTTTTGGGATGGGCCGGTGACGGAGGAACCTTCGATATTGGTTTACAGGCCTTGTCGGCTACTGCGGAAAGGAATGACAATATCATATATGTCTGCTATGATAATGAAGCCTATATGAACACAGGGATTCAGAGGAGTTCTGCCACTCCGGAAGGGGCATGGACCACGACGACGCCTTCCCCTTACCTCAAGGATACGCCGAAAAAGGATATCGTTCGAATCATGGCGGCCCATAAGATTCCTTACATTGCCACCGCCTCCGTGGGATATCCGCCCGATTTGATAAAGAAGGTTAAAAGGGCGAAGGAAATCGTTGGTACAAAATTCATTCTCATCTTTTCTCCTTGCCCGACCGGATGGCGTTACTCGTCGGAGATGACCATTCGAATCGCTAAATTGGCAACGGAAACAGGGATTTTCCCTCTTTACGAGATAGAAAATGGGGAGAAATACATCTTAAGCCAGAGGCGTCCACAGAAACCTCTGAAAGAATACTTCTCCCTCCAGGGTCGTTTTCGTAACCTGAAGGAAGAAAAACTCCTTCGAGCTGAAGCAAAGGTTAAAAAAGATTGGGAATATCTAACTCGCCTGGCAGGGTAATTCTGCTTCTGTACAAAAAACTCTCGAATACAATCCCCGGCAATGGTGGAGCCCTCTTTGTGCAGAAATGAGAGCACTCCAACCCAATGCCCCCTTTCACCAATCTGTTAGCAAATAAAGGAATCCTGTGATAAAATGAAGTTGGGATGATGGGACAAGACATTCGAGATCTTATTTTTCATCACCTCAAGGGCAAAAAATACCTGGCCCATATTTCTGCTCAGGGAGAGGGGATCCTCTCCGGAACCCGATGGCTGAGAAAGGCTTGTGAGAGGCTCGGAATCGGTTTAAAAAGGTGCAGGAAGAGCGGAACGAGGATTAAACGAGGAGACGTTGTTGCCACCATTGAGGGTAACGCAAAACAGTTGGCTTTGGGTGAAGAGGAACTGATCGGATGGATTTCAAAGGCTTCTGGCATTGCAACGGCTGCATCCGTGGCCCAAGAAGCGGCCGGCAGGAACCTTAAGATTGTATCAGGGGCCTGGAAGAAAATGCCTTCTCCCATAAAGGATCTCGTTCGACAGGCCATTGTTGACGGGGGAATCCATTATCGCATTGCGGAGAAACCATTCGTCTATCTAGACAAAAATTACGTCAGGATGCTGGGAGGGGTCAGCAGAACACTGCGATATGTCAAAGATATGAAGGGACAAACGCTGGTCATCCAATTGAAGCAGGGACTTCTCCGGGAGGCCCTCCTCGCAGCACAGGAAGGAGCCGATATCATTATGATTGATACGGGCCGCAAGGAGGACATCGAACGGGTGGACTCGACCCTGAAGGCAAAGGGACTGAGAGGTCATATTAAAATCGCCTTCGGGGGGAACGTCAGGATCAATGATCTGAAAGATTTAAAGAGAATGCCGGTTGAGATCGTTGACATCGGTCAAGCCATTGTCGATGCCCCTCTCCTCGACTTTAGAATGGATATCGTGAGGAAGATATAAGTGGAGAGACCGTTGGAGCTTGAACTTTTCGAAAAGACCGAGATTTGGATCAGACCCATCCAGACCAGGGATGTCAACCTCGGCGTGATCGCAGAGAGGATTGCTGATGTTTTACGTCTAAAAAAAGCCGAAGTCATGGTCGTTGACGTGAGAGAGGATCTGATCACTCTCGATATCATGAAAAAGGCCGTTCATGCCAAGGACATCATCGGGAAGAAGGAAGCCATCCTTCTGGCCTTAAGGGCAGTCCCAGGCGTTACCATCACCCCCGAGACGACCATCCACTCCGAAGGAGTTCTCGGGTTAATTGATATCGAAGACACGAAAACCGCCGAAGAGATCCTTGAAAGGATGGAGCAGATGGGCCTGGAAATCTCCGATCGGATAAGAAAGAGGGCGATCATCTTTCCTTCCGGGTCCGAGATCCAAAAGGGCCTTATTCAAGACACGAATAGTCCCCACATCAAAGCCAGACTTACTGATGAGGGATACGATGCAACAATTGGTGATACACTGGAGGATAATTTGGAGGCCATCATAGCTGCCTTGGTTACAGCTTTGAATGAAGGGGTTGGATTGATCATCACGACCGGTGGCGTTGGGGCTGAAGACAAAGACCGGATGGTTGAAGCTCTTTTAAAACTGGACCCAGAGGCTTCCACCCCGTACATTATCCGTTATGAGAAGGGGACTGGACGTCACGAAAAAGATGGAGTCAAAATCGGAGTCGCTTACCTTAAGCCCTCTTTCATCATTGCTCTCCCAGGTCCCCATGAAGAAGCAAAGATCGGTGCAGAGGTAATCATTGAAGGGCTAAAAAAAGGTTGGGATAAAGAAACGCTTGCCTTGTTTCTATCTCAAAAATACATTGAAGTTCTAAAGAAGATTCACCACTCTTCCTAACCTTGGCGATAATTCGTCCGCCTCGTTTCAATTTCAGAATGTGGGTCTAAACCCCGAAACCGACTTTTCGAAAATCGCATTTTTTCAATACCCAAGTTCCTCTCCTACCAGAATGATAAGCATATCCGTTAACACAGGCTTCCGCTCATGGATCACGATCGTCCGGCAGATTCGGTTAGGGGAGCTACAATCTACGCATTTCCCCAATCTGGCGCAAGGAACATCGATATTGAGACGTCTCGCATTAAGAGGTGCGGCGACGTTTTTTGTTCTATTGATCCCCTCCTCAACATTTTCGACAATCTTATTGTAACCAGCAACAAGAATGACCTTTTCGGGACCGAAAACGGTGCCATTGACCCGGTTTCCGGTCGCATCGATATTGACCAGTTCTCCGTTCAGAGTGATGGCATTGGCGCTGCTTAAGAAGAGATCAGAAGTCATTTGTGACTTTCGTATCTCAAGGATATTCTCTTTGGATAGCCCGGGCTTCCAATGATCATAAAGAGTATAACCTTGTGCTTCCAATTTTTCCAAAATCCCTAACCCTCTTATGGTCAGGGACCCACCTACCCCTATCCTCTGCTTGGGGGT
>Ga0315295_10002049_pt1 | contig 17149 bp, 14 predicted proteins | sample YL17G14_0_MG_FD_204453 | JGI IMG/M metagenome (GOLD analysis project Ga0315295, IMG submission 204453) | Sediment microbial communities from Yellowstone Lake, YNP, Wyoming, USA - YL17G14_0 | ecosystem: Environmental > Aquatic > Freshwater > Lake > Sediment | place: USA: Wyoming | collected... | reverse complement strand
AAGAAGCACCAACCCCTCTTCATTGTCCCTTTTCTTATCCGATGACAATATCCTTGACAGCGGAGACCAGCTTATCGGTATTAGGCCTATTGGAAACCTCAAAGCGGGCGGCAGACATAGCACTGCCATCAGCGTTCCGGGGATGTCTCCGGCAGACGGCCGCTTTCTAATCCTCATCATAGATAAAAACAACAACATCGGGGAGAGTGACGAGGAGAACAACCTTCAGTGGGAAAGAATCCGCCTGCCCTAAAGGAATAGCATGAAGGCAGGGTCAGAAATGGCCCTGCCTTGAACGGGGTCGGACCGGGCTAAGTTGTTGGAATAGCATAGCAAGCTAATAAAAATGGTTCAATTTTGGGGCTTAGAACGGTGTTTTTGCCCACGAAAAGATCCTTTTGAGAGAACAAAGGATACAAGGCTGAGGGTCGGCCATTTTCAAAGAATCCGAAACATTGACCCATGCGGGAATGGGCAGCGGCGGGTGAATGCGCGGAGTGTTTTTGGGTGGTGCACGATTTGGGAGTCGCCTTGGGCGACTTGGCTAGGCGGCTGAGAATGAGCCCTGCGGGGGTGGGGTATGCCGTTCAGAGAGGGACGGCTATCGCAAACGAAAATGCCTATGGGCTTCTCTAAAAAGTTATTTAATTATTTAAGGGCGTCGGAGCGGCCGACAAGGCTGCAATCCAGCTGGTCGAAGTCCAGCCGTATCAGTTGCTCGTATCGGATACGTAGCGATACCACAGTCCGGGGCAGGTAACTAACCGGGCTATGCGTGGCGTAAACGGCCCGGCCGCCCTGAGGGAGTTAAGCCTCAGCGGTGGGTGCAACCTGGGGGTCTAGCGAGCGTGGGAGCCTGAACATAACGGAATGACTGCAGCCCCGAAATAAAATTCCCTGTTGAAGTTGCATTGCAGGGGTAAATCAGTGTGCCGAACGTGTGACGTCTGACGTGAGGCCGTTGCCTTCCGGGAAGAAGCGAGCGAGTGCACCGGCAGGACACTGCGGGGTAGGGGGTCCAGGCACCTAGGCAAGGATTGCAGAGATAATGTCGGGAAGGGCCATCTCCCAGCAGGGGCAGGCAGCAACCTGCAAGGACCTACCGCCGAGGCCAGGGCTGAAGGCGGTAGGAGGGGTTTGGTCTGGCGCATGAGCCCGTAGGAGCGAGGATGGGGGGGTAACGCCTTCTTATGTGGCACTAAAGGTCACACTCGATGGAGTAACACTCCATAGGGGCAAAGGGGCTCTCGGCACATGGCGGGCATCCAAAGGACCCGTGTCGGGACACAGTGCCCGGGTAAACGGAAGATCTGCGGGATGTCGAGCCAGTGGGCAAACCAATATCGTAAGGGGGGTATGCGGGCTAGCGCTTAACCTTCGACGACCCTGGGAAGACCCACATTGGGGAAAGGCCATGGCCGCCAACCGGACTCGGGGAATCCGACCGTCCGGGATGAAACGGGAGGCTTGCGGAAACGTGGACTATGGTGGAACTATGTACCCGCCGCACAACCGAAAGGGTGCGTGTCGGAAACTCTCCGCCTAAGGTTGCGCGCGCCGCATTTCTATCCCAACCCCCTTCCCGGAGCTTTCAAAAGGATATTCAATTCGGAGATATCCTTTACCCTTTCTAGGTTCTTAATCTTATCCAGGATTTTTTGCACTTTAGCGTTGTTGAAGATACTCCCAGCCAGAAGCCAGAACTTATTATAAATATCGCTCGCCGTACCCGGATTCTCGGGTTCCCCTTTGGGATCGATGATAGTGGAAGTCAATTTTCTTCCATTTTTCAGCAGGATTTCCGCTCGCGCGCCGCGGTGATCTGGAACCAGTTTGTCGAGCTCCGGGTCTGCATAAACCTCGACTTTCTCCATCAAGCAACGAACTGCGGGGTCATTCAGAACTTTCGGGCCAAACTCGTCAAGGCCCACTTGCCCATGGAGAATGGCGACGGCAGCAGAATAGGGCAAACTCATTTTGCCAGAAATTGGAGTCGTTACATCCTTTCCATCAATTAATTTAGCCGCAATCGTATACGTATGAATGAATACCTTTTCAATTTCCCACGGGTTAAGAGGGGCACGCGCGCGGATGTCCAACAGCGCGTCGATAGGGGCATGGCTGTGCCGGCAGGAGGCATGATATTTCACGTACGTGGTCATGATTTCAAATCTCTCTCCCAATCCCTCCAACACCCGGTCGGAGTTGAAAGAATCGGCACAGGCTTTGAAAAAGCCCCGCTTGTCTTCTAGAATGTAAGCAGGACCAGTAAACCCTTCTTGGGCTAGGAGAGCTGACAGGATCCCATTCTGGGCGGCTTTACCGGCTTGAAGAGTTTTCGTCATCGACCCGTCGCCCATGAATGCGAAAAGGCCAGCCGCCTGTGACCCGGCAATTCCCAAGGCCGAAACCATTTGGGATTGGTTCAACCGCAAAAGCCTTCCCGCGGCGGCCGCAGCTGCAAACGTGCCGCATGTTCCGGTAGTATAGAATCCCCGGTTGAAATGTGAAGGGTTCCCGGCCGCGCCCACACGGCCAAAAACCTCGTAACCAGCCACGATCGCTGGGATGATGTCCCGACCCTTCATACTTTTTTTTTCCGCTAAGGCCAAGACCGCGGGGATAGTAACCACACCCGGATGGCCCTGGGCATAGCGGTTTCCATCATCCAACTCAAGGACGTGGGACATTATACCGTTTGCCATGGCCGCTTCCAGAACCCCTACTTTCCCGGAGCCTGAAATCAGGGTTGCTTCCTGTTTTGGGTTTAGCTTCTGGGCAATCCGTCTGGCAACCTTAGCTTCCGTGGTCAGGGATCCGGCGATAGCCGTGCCCAAAGTGTCCACCAAGCATTGCTTGGCTTTCTCGATAACTTCTTTGGAAAAGCGTCTATATTCTAACTGAACAATGCTGTCAGCCAATTTGTTTGTGAGGCTATTCATTTTCACCTCCATCACCATCAAATTTCCTTCCTTTGAGATAGCTTTTAAACCTCCATAAGCGCTTCTTCTATTATCATTGCGATGAATTCCTATTCATTCTCCTCCGATGGTTGTGTAGGTATGGACACATGAGCTCGTGAAGGACCAGTATTCCCAGCAGCATGAGGGGGCGAAGGCGGTTAAACTTTCGCCTATTGTCATTCGTTTTGTTTAGAGAGGAGTTCATTGTAGTGCAGAAAATGCTGGATTCTATTCTTTTTGGCAGTCTCAATGTGGGCGGCCATCAACCTTTCGGCTGATCTAGCATTGCCCGATCGGATGGCTTCCAATATTTCTTTGTGTTCAGAATTGTATATGGATTTTTCAAGCCCGGCATCTATTATTCGAAAAGGATGAATGCGCAAACGAATGTTTTGGATCAGCTCCCCTAAAATCGTGGAGCCGCAAGAAGAAAAAATGATTTCGTGAAATCGATCATTATTCTTAGCCCAAGCAGGATAATCTGACTGCACTCTTCTGTCATCCATCCTTTCGCAAAAGGATTTAAGTTTCTTAATTACATGCAGATTATGGGAATTTGCTAATAGCATTGCTGCATAGGATTCGCATCTTATTAGAATATCGTAAATGATTTCAAGATCAAAAATGGAAAGTTTGGAAACAATTGCCCCCCTATTAACTTCGTGAGTTATAAATCCCTCTGATGCCAATTTTCCCAGCACTTCGCGAATAGACGGTCGGCTGGCATGGAACCTTTCAGAAAGAAGCTTTTCTGATAAATGTTGGCCTGGTTTAAAGACTCCCGAAAAAATCTCCCTGCGTAGTCCATTATATATACCGAGGGCTTTATTTCCATGCTTCACCATTGCAATTGTCCTTTCAAAAAAGTGTCATGCAATTCCGATCAAGATATATTATAAATCAAATAAATAATTTGTCAATACTTTCGGAGCTAATAAAGCTAAATCAAAAAGAAACTGAAAAATTTTTATGAAGATGAATTCATAGAAATTTAGAGAATGATCAATTATGATAGATTTTCAGTAATATTATCAGTGGCTTATGAGACATTCTTTTAGCGCCCTCAAACTTTTTTGGGGGCCGCAAAAAATCTTTCTATTTTGAAAAAAAACCACTTGACAGCGAAAATGGATGTATGCTAAAAATTTCATCGAAGATAACATTGTCTGACAATCTTGCTCCATTCCTGTGTTTTTGATTGGTCCGTTCTAGAGGGCTTTCTCTTTTTTTGAAAGAACTTTTTTTTATACCACAATTTAAGTTACAGAAATTAATTAGGAAACATTACCCGGGGAGGCTCTTCATGGTTCAAAAAAAGCAGGCACTCCAAATTGAGCTAGAGGCCTTGGCAACTGCTGTCGGCATTGATGAGAGTCAGGTTGATATGAAAAGGGTACTTGAATTAATGGGCGATATGAAAAGATGTGCCAAGACATTCAAGGAATTTGAGATAGGGAACTCAGAGCCAGCATTTTTTGGATGGTTGCCCAAGGAGGAGAAGTAACATGACAGAATTAGGTATTGGTTTTTTGAGCATCCGACAATTAATGAAGGCCTATCGTCTGCGCGAACTTTCTCCTGTGGAAGTAACCCGCCAACTTCTAGAGACGGCTGGAAAATTAAATAATGAAATAAATGCCTTTATTACTTTCAATGAGGAAGAAGCGCTGAAGCAGGCTGAAAATGCAGAACTGCGTTTTCTTGCTGGCAAAGAGTTGAGATATCTTGAGGGGATCCCTATAACTATTAAAGACAATATCAATATAAAAAACCTTCCGACCACTGCAGGGTCTCGTGTGCTGAAAGATTTCGTACCATCTGGAGATGCAACAGTTATTACGCGATTGCGAGACGAGGGGGCGGTGCTATTGGGGAAGTTGAACATGCATGAGTTCGCCTCAGGATCAACGGGAGTCAATCCGTTTTATGGAAATGTAGGTAATCCATGGGACCCAAAACGGGTACCGGGTGGATCAAGTAGTGGTTGCGGCGCTGCGGTTGGTGCTGGGCTGTGTACTGTTTCGATAGGAACCGATACTGCTGGATCAATCCGCATTCCCTCAGCTCTTTCTGGCGTGGTAGGACTCAAGCCGACCTATGGACTGGTTAGCAGGTATGGAGTAATTCCTTTGTCGTGGACTCAAGATTGTGTTGGCCCAATTTGTCATACTGTTGAGGATGCGGCCTATATGTTAAATATTATAAACGGTTATGATCCAAAGGATCCCAGTTCCAGATGCGCCGCGAGCGTCGACTATACTCAAGGTTTGGCAGATGGCGTTCAAGGTTTGCGAATTGGTATCCCTAAGGAATTTTTCTTCGAAGGGCTTGAGACTGACGTGGAGATGGCCGTCCAAACAGCATTATCACACCTGCAAAGCCTGGGTGCTGTACTTGAAGAAATAAGTATCCAAGGTGTAGAGACGGCTCTAATGGCTGGATTTCTAAGTGTCCTGACCGAATTCACGGCTTATTCGCAGCAATATTTGCCTGAACGTGCTAATGACTATTCTCAGGATATACGAGTGCGATTAGAGGCAGCGCGTGCTATAAGTGCGATTGATTATATAAATGCACAGCGGGTGAAGCGAATTTTTGCAGAAAGAGTCTTGAGAGAATTTGAAAGATTTCAGCTTCTTGTGACTCCAACAACAGTTATTACGGCACCCCGACAGGATCAGTTTTCAATACCCTTCCTTGGCAATGCCATGCATCCTACGCCACTGTTGGCACGATTGACACGGCCCTTTAGCGTGGCTGGATTTCCTGCCCTTTCAGTTCCTTGCGGCTTCAGCAGTGAAGACCTTCCTATTGGGCTACAGCTCGTTGCAGGTCCCTGTAACGAAAGAACTCTACTGAAAGCCGCTTACGCTTATCAAACCACAACATTATGGTCTAATCGGAGACCGCAACTTATCATGTGAGGTCAAATGGCTTTATGCGTAGTGATATTTTGGTATGATTTCTTCCTTTAACAGTCTGTCTTAAAAAGCAGGACATTATTGACTAAAGCTGAACAAAAAAGAAAGGAGAAGAAAATGAAAGAATCGGTAAAAAAATCGGGATGGAAGTTGGTATTCGTGGGGTTGGTTCTATTGCTAATGCCCGAAGGGCTTTATGCTCAGGCAACATCTACGCATCCCGCTGTAACACTGCCAGTTTTAACAGCGCCTTTTGGGACAAGCGATTACTATCAGTTCCTTGCTATGGAACAATTGGTTAAGGAAATACATCCATGGCTCCGGGTAAAAACACTGGAAACGCCTGGCAGCGTATACAATGTAACCGAAATGGCAAAAAACGCTAATATTCGAAAAACCTCATTGGTGTGTTTGTCTGAAGGATCACGCTGGCTTGGTGAGCAGGGGCAGGTTCCATATAAAGAGTCGATTAAATTCACCGGCTGGAAGCCATTGTTCGGGATGACAATGCTGACTAACTATTTCGTTAGCCTCAACCCAAAAATCAAAACTCCACAAGATCTGGCAAATGCTCGGCTTGGTACCGGTCGGGCGGTTCAATCTCATTGGTGTATATATCCTTTGCTATTTCTCGAGAAAGGTAATGATTTAAAATTGGGAAAAGTCGATAAGCTTGGGACTATGGAATCCGTTCGGGCCTTACTGGACCGTGTGGTCGACGCAATAGCAATTGCGGACTATTTCACTGGAGATTTGCAGAAACGTGTTGCGGCTGCACCAATGAAGGAACTGGAGAGCTCAGGCCACCCTTTGTATTATATAGAGATATGCAATGATACGGCAATGAAAAAAATTAAGGGTATGGGAGCACCGTTTCTGACGGTGACGATACCTACAGGTAAATTAATAAATCAAAAGCAACCAATAATGTCTTTTGCAGATATTGAGTGTGCTTATGCGCATGAAAGCTTTCCAGAAGACATAGCATACGAGGTTACCAAATTTGTAATCAAGAACATTGATAAACTGTGTGTACAGAATAATTTTTGGAATTTATCGAACGATGCTACTTGGGTATCGGGGCAAAGTATGAAGACGCTCCACCCGGGAGCAATCCGGGCGTATAAAGAAGCTGGAATAAAAATTCCAGAGTAATGGCTCAATGTTGGAACAAGGATGCGGCTGCATTGGACATAACAATGCGGCCGCATTGGATCCTAAATATTATTTAATAGTTGTGATGCTTAAAAGATACAATGGGAAGGAAATGATATGATATGATACCCCCAAAACCCGAAATATATACCGATACTATACAGGATAAAATTGCAAATTTTATGGAAGTTGTATTGCTTTATGGAGGGACTGCAACTGCTCTATACCATATGGGTTGGGTGTTCTTTCTGTATCAAGGAGCCATGCAGCACTATTTGCATCACCTTATCCTAGGTTTTTTCTTTGCTATGTGGGTGCCGATTATTACAGTTATCCGATCTTCCAAGCGGGGGTTCTCTAAATGGCCATACGTTTCCTTTCTTGTGGCGACCTTAATTGTTGGCTTGGTGGGAATACTGTATATAAGGGTATTTGTGGAGAAGTTGGAGAACTTTTTCCCATATTTTGATGCAATAGATATTCCTTTCGGTTACCTGGTGTTGATAGGTGTTTTTATAGGGACGTGGATTGGTTGGGGTCCCATAATGCCTATTTTGATGGCAGTCTTTGTGGCCTATTTCTTTTTTGGGTACCTAATCCCTCCGGAAAGTATCTTTGGAGCGTTAACTACCATCCAATATGACACCAATTATATCATGGGTTACTTGGGATTGGCTCCTTCAAATGGATTTATTGGTTGGGCTATTCCATTATCGGCAAATTTTATGTATTTGTTTGTCCTTTTCGGCCAAATTTTACTCCATACCGGCGTTTTGGTTTTATTCATGGAGGTAGGAAAGGCGTGTGGCAATCTTTTTCGAGCCGGTCCGGCGTATACGGCTGTTGTAGGTAGCGCTTTAGTGGGAACGGTTACGGGGATGACTGTAACCAATGTGTTGTTAGTGGGCAATGCAACCATACCTACAATGAAGGCTTCAGGGTTAAAAGCAGAGAATGCTGCTGCTATCGAGGCCGTAGCTTCAAATGGCGGTCAAATACTTCCGCCCGTTATGAGTTCCACAGTCTTCGTTATGGCTGAATTTATAAATGTTTCCTATATTGACATTGCCATTCGCGCCGTGTTGCCAGCTTTACTGTATTTTGTTTCAGCGGCGATTGCAATTTATTTTTTGGTAGTATCTTTAGGGCTCCATCCAAAAAAGGAAAAAGTCGATTGGCAATTGATTTCTAGGCGGGCACCCGTGTTCGTGATCCCGCTGGCGCTTATGGTGATATTATTGCTTGAAAGATTTTCACCTATGTATGCAGCCAATATTGCAATTATTGCCACTGTCCTTATATCCCTTGTGTTTAAGGAAACAAGGCCTTCACTGAAAGGGCTGCTAAAGGGTTTGAGTGAAGGTACGGTGCAAGGTGCCCAGCTCGCCGTTATGATGGCCTGCATAGGTGTTATTTCTCAGGTCATTATAACCACCGGGTTAGGAGTTAAAATGGGAGACTTTGCCTTGAGCTTGACAGGAGGGACATTGTTTCCGGCGTTATTAGCCGCCACGATAGTTTGCATAATTTTGGGCTGTGGAACTCCTACAACTCCCGCTTACATAATCACTGCGATCGCCTGTGCGCCCATGTTAGTTAAGTTGGGTGTACCGGAAATGCATGCTAATTTTTTTATTTTCTATTTTGCAACTATTTCAACGCTCACGCCTCCCGTTGCGTTAGGCGTTATGGCCGCAGCTCAGTTGGCGGGAGCGGATTATTTTAAATCCTGTTGGCATGCCCTTCGTATAGCAGGCATTGCATTTGTGGCGCCTTTTGCAATAGTTTACCATCCAGGCCTGCTTGAGGCTTTAGAAATTGATATGGATGGTTTGTTAGCGGTCCTCTCTTTATTGGTAATATCGATTTCCTATGCTATAGTTGGTTATGGTTATTTCCTTGGTAGAGTGAATGTTTTGGGCCGAATTATTTGGGTTGGGGTATGCATTCCAGGCCTCATCTATATTTTTGGAGGGAGCATTTCATTCTTGATCATCCAGCTTATCTTATTCTGTGTTGCGACCGGTGGCTATGTAATCCGTTTTATGAAAAATAGAGTAATATATGAGGAGGCTAAGGTTAGTTAGAAAAATTGGTTGAAAGAAATATTAAAGGGAAATTAGGGCAGTTTTTTTGAAAATTACTTAACCCTGCGTTCGGGCGAAAGCCGAAATCTAGCGAGCCTGTCGAAAAACCCTAATTCTGGGCATTTTTCGGTTTTCTCTGGCCCGTAATTTGTTGATTTTTATTGGTGCCAAGATTATCAGAGTTGGCCATTTGGACTTTTTCGACAGGCTCAGCAGTTCGCTGAAAAAGTCTTTTTCGGCATTATGTCGTCATCCCTGCGGAAGCAAGAACTCTGTCTTTTCAATGCCTTCTGGACTCCCGCCTGCGCGGCAGTGACGGGAATGTGGGGTTTTTCCGCATCCTGCTAGAACTGCTTGAAAATGCTGGATAGCGGTTGCACTTCATTTGCTTGGAATGACTTTACCGGCGCATTTTTAAAATTATGTAGGCCCCAAATTATCAACTTCTGTCTTATGGATGGGTGAACTATGTAAGGGGGGGAAAAATGCAAGGGTATATGAATAAAATACTGAGAATCAACCTTTCCAGCGGTAAGATATCAAAAGAGGAGATTTCACATGAGATGAAAATAAAATATATCGGTGGGAGAGGATTCGCAATAAGAACTCTTTGGGAGGAAGTCCAAGGTGTTGACCCATTAAAGGAAGACAACAAGATTGTATTTTCCACGGGTCCCCTTACTGGGCTTCCGTTGCCGAGTTCGGGCAAAATGGTTATAGCCTCAAAGAGCCCCCTCACGGGAGGGTATGGGGATTCAAGTATTGGGACGAAAGCTTCAATGCATTTGAAGAAAACAGGGTATGATATGTTAATTGTAGAAGGGAAGGCCAAATTTCCATCTTATATATTCGTTGAAAATGATGAGGTAAAAATATGTGATGCAAAAGATCTTTGGGGAAAAGGGACCTTTGAGGCGCAGGATTTCTTAGAAGCGAAGCACGGGCAAAACACGGGGATTCTTCTCATAGGTCCCGCAGGCGAGAGGATGGTTCGATTTGCGAGTATCATATCCCAAAAAGGAAGAGCGGCGGGAAGGACCGGGATGGGGGCCGTAATGGGGTCCAAGAATCTCAAGGGCATTGTTATGAAAGGGAATAATGAAATCCCGCTCTTTGATGCCGAAAAATTGAAAGCATTGGGAAAAGGATCTTACGGTTTAATCAGGGGAAGCGAGGGCATCACAAATAAAGACCAACAGAATTATGATTTCTGGCTTAGGCAAGGTACGATGGCGACTGTGGAATGGGGACAGGAAAACGGGTGCCTTCCTGCATATAACTATAGGGAAGGGACTTTTAAATTCGCGAAGCAATTGGATGGTTATGCGATGGAGAAAATTAAGATAGATCGTAAGGGCTGCCCTCTCTGCATAATGCAATGTGGGAATATTGTTAAGGATGCCGAGGGGAAAGACTCGGAATTGGACTACGAAAATGTGGTCATGTTAGGAAGCGTTCTTGGCTTGAAAGATCTCAAGCAAATTTCGACTTTGGTCCGGTTTGCCGATGATTACGGATTGGATGCAATATCTTTAGGAAGCTGTTTGGGATTTTTAATGGAGGCATCCGAAAAGGGATTGATATCTGATGGAATTGCTTGGGGGGATTATGAGGGTTGTAAGAGAGTCATAAAGGATATCATTAATAATAGAGGTAACGGAGCAATTGTTTTTGAGGGGACGCTAAAAGCGGCTCAACTTATTGGGGGTAATTCAAAGGATTGGGCAATGCAAGTCAAGGGGATGGAAATATCAGCTTATGACTGTCATGGACTGCCAGGGATGGCCCTCGCCTTTGGTACTTCTCCTGTCGGTGGTCACCATAGGGATGCTTGGATGGCTGCCTATGAGATAGGTAAAGATCGTTTTTCCTATGGCAGGGAGAAGGTGGAAAAGTTGATCGAAATGCAGCGATGGCGAGGTGGGATGTTTGAAGCGTTGACGGTATGTCGGTTTCCATGGGTAGAACTGAATCTTGTTCTCACGAAATATTTGGAATTCCTTGAAGCTGCTACAGGTTTAGCGCTTTCCGATAAGGATATTTTCGATTTGGGAGACAGGTTTTATGCACTTATGAGGGCTTATTGGGTCAGGGAAAAAGGAATTTGGGATAGGGAGATGGATGTTCCTCCTGCAAGATGGTTTAATGAGCCCTTAAAAGAGGGAAATTTAAAGGGGATCAAATTAGATAAAGGAAAATACGTAGAAATGCTTTCGATGTATTATGAACTAAGAGGTTGGGATGCAAATGGGATTCCCAAAAAGGAAACTTTTCAAAGATTGGGATTAGGGGATGTAGTTGAAGTTAAGCGAAATGGCTGAGTTTAAATTTATTGGCTATATAGCTGAAATAATGGGTAAGAGATCGCTGAGTATTGCGATGGAAAATCCAACGAAACTAGAAAATCTGTTACGCTTCGAAGGTAAAAAAGATCGTTTCGTCCTGCTGATAAACAAAGAAATAGGAAACTTCGATAGTGTGATAAATAATGAAGATGAAGTGACCATCATGTCGATTATCTCGGGTGGCTAAAAATCATTAAGCGCATTTATGAAATAGCGAGGGTTTGGGAGATGGATAAAATAATGCCATCTTTTTCTTGGACGCAAAGGGTTTAGGAACTCATCGAAGCTTGTCATGAGTTAGAGATAACTGTCGTGCCAATAAATAAATTAAGGAGGTAGCGATGAAAGTTGAAAAGCGACTTGAGGAACTTGGATTAACTCTCCCTCCGGTGCATAAGCCGGTGGCAAATTACCTTAACGTGGTTCGATCGGGGAATCTAATGTTTGTTGCAACACACGTACCTGAATTTGAGGGGGGAAAAACCATTAAAGGAAAATTGGGCAATAATTTGAGCGTTGCCGAAGGAAATGCTGCTGCCAAACAGGTAGCACTTTGCATCCTGGCTACTCTCAAGGATGCTTTGGGTGACCTTGATCGAGTTAAGCGATTTATCAAAATGGTGGGTTACATCAATTGCACCCCTGATTTTATTGATCATCCCAAAGTATTAAATGGCGCCTCTGATCTGTTTGTGAACCTCTATGGAGAAAACGGTCGTCATGCTCGGGTCGGTGTTGGGGCGAGCTCACTGCCCATGGGATTTGCTCTTTCAATTGAACTCATTGTCGAGATAACAGAATAGGGGGTTATCCTTTTCTCGGAATCAAAGGGCAGACGTACTCATCGAAGCTTGTCATGAGTTATCGATAACTTCCGTGCGGATCAATTAATGTGGAGGTAATAATGAAAGTTGAAAAGCAAATTGAGGAACTTGGATTAACTCTCCCTGCGGTTCATATACCTATAGGAAATTATGTTAACGTGGTTCGATCGGGGAACCTACTGTTTGTTGCAACACACAGCCCTGAATATGAGCCGGGGAAAACCATCAAAGGGAAATTGGGTGATAATTTGGGTGTTGCCGAAGGAAATGCTGCTGCCAAACAGGCAGCACTTTGCATCCTGGCCACTCTTAAAAATGCTTTGGGTGATCTTGATCGAGTCAAGCGGATTATCAAAATGGTGGGTTACATCAATTGCACCATTGATTTTATTGATCATCCCAAAGTATTAAATGGCGCCTCTGATTTGTTTGTGAAGCTCTATGGAGAAAACGGTCGTCATGCTCGGGTCGGTGTTGGGGCGAGTTCAATGCCGACAGGAATAGCCCTTGCAATTGAACTCATTGTTGAGGTAACAAACTAACCTAAATAGAAACTCTCATTTTGGCGCGGGACTGCCGCAGATTGAAAATTATCGTGACTAGTAAGGGGTAAATTATTCATAATTGGGAGGAAAATTTATGTTTAAAAGAAGCCAGAAGCATCAGAATTTTTTAGGAGCTGCTCGGGCGACTCTGCCGGGGGGCATTCTTGGTACCTTCGATATGCCAGAGGAATTAAATCTAGTGTGCGGATGGGGAAAAGGCTCAAAGATTTATGATATGGATGGCAACGAGTATATTGATTATGTCCTGGGTTCAGGACCACTCATTTTAGGGCATGCTCATCCGGCAGTGGTAGGGGCGGTCACTGAGCAAATGGCAAAAGGAACAACCTTCTATGGACTAAATGAACCCATCATTAACCTTAGCAAAGAGCTCATTTCAGCCATACCGTGCGCGGAAAAGGTGAGATTCGCCAGCTCTGGATCTGAGGCTGTCTTTTACGCGTTGCGGCTTGCAAGGGCAATTACCGGGAGAGAAAAGGTTCTTAAATTTGAAGGAGCCTATCACGGGCACAATGATTACATGATGATGAGCTTTGCGTCTCAATCAAAGAGCTTCCCGAATCCCTCAGTGGATTCGGCAGGCATTCCCGGCTGTATCCAGAAGACGGTACTCGTGGCCCCCTTCAATAATAAGAAGGTATGTGAAGAGATCATCAAGAATAATCATGAGGACCTAGCCGCTGTGATCGTTGAGCCTTACCAACGAGTGTATGGGCCTAAAGATCAATTTCTCGAATTCCTCCGCGAAATCACGCTCAAGTATAAAATTATACTCATCTTTGATGAACTTGTAACTGGATTCAGAATCGCTTATGGTGGGGCACAGGAATATTATAAGGTGACTCCTGATCTAGCAACGTATGGAAAGATCATAGGAGCGGGTTTCCCAATGTCTGCGATATGTGGGAAAGCTGAGATCATGGATTTATGTGATCCCAGAATCGGGAAAAAGGATCGATACGTTTACCAGAGCGGAACGCTCAATGGGACCGCTATTTGCGCTGCGGCTGGTTTGGCGGCATTGGGGGAATTGAAGAAGCCAGGCGTTTATCAGCGACTGGAATCCGTTGGCGCACGGAGCAGGGAACACCTAGAAAAATGTTTCAAGGAGAAGTCCATTCCGGTCCGAGTGGTTGGCATAGGCCCTATGTTTAATGTCCTTTTTACTAACGAAGATGTTATTGATTTCCGTTCTTTGGGAAGATGCGACAAGAAAAAGCAGTCTTCCTTCGCCCAAGCACTCTTCCGGAAGGGACTCTTTGTGGACCCCAGAGGTATTCGATCCTATATCTCCGTTGTGCACAGCGATGAGGACCTTGAGAAGACATTCCATATTTTCGAAGAGACGGTCAGGGAAATATGAATAGCCTCATTCTTAAGGATATCGAAAGTTAGTGTTTTCGACAACCGCGCGAAAGAGTCTTCACCGGTTATAGAACAATGAGTTTTCAATTTGGAGCGGCGGTTAAACAGGCCTGATATTTTTTGTTTCGAAGATGAGGATTGTAGTCGCCTGAGATTAATATTGAGAGTATGTCTAAGAGAATCGCGGCAATAAACTCCTCATCTTTCGTGCCTCAGGCATGGGTAATGGTGAATAGTCTGTTCTGGCCTATTATAAGGAAGAAGCGACCCGCAATATTTTTTTTTTGACGGGGCCGAGGAAGGAAGGAAGTATTTTGGAGAGACAAAAATACAATTCGGCGCTTTTGAGGTTAGAGTTATTAAGCCAGGGGATCAAGGTGCCTCCTGAATTTTCCGAGCAGGTGGGATTTGCCTTGAAGGAGCCCCTGTGGACGAGAACCGGGCCAACCAGCACCGGCATCGATTTAATGCTGGAAAAGGGCCATTACGTTAGCCCCCCCATAGAAGGAGAACGTTTTCCTTATCACTACAAAAATTCACCCTTCACTTTGACTGTTGACGCTGAAAAAAGAGCAGTTATAGAGAAGAATGGAAAAGTCATTCAACGCGTCAACCCATTCCCCCGTCCGAGTTTTTACGGAAAGAAAACAAGCACGGGCGTGTCCATGGAGAAAATCGGCGTTGTCACCGGGGATTTTTTGGCTGTCGCCCTGGATAATCGTTGCTGGTTCTGGGGTTATTACCGAGACGATCAACTGGTTAATTACAAAGAGAAACAATGCAAATACTGTGGTATCGGACTGAGCATGAAGCGAGATGAGCTCTATCGCAAAAGCAAAGAGGAAATCCTGGAGGTCCTTCAAGCTGCCATTGAAAGCGGAGACGTCAAGCATCTCGGCATCAACGCGGGGACTTTTCCTCCTCCAGGGCGCGGCCACGAGGAATTTGCCGAAATTGTCTCGGAAGTGAAAGGGCGCTTTGATATTTGGGTTCGCCTGTCCATCTGCCCTCCGGAAGACGAGAAGTATATCGATCTTCTTTTCGAAGCAGGGGCGGATCAGGTGGGATATGACATTGAAGTATTCGATCCGAAGCTTTTTGCGCAAATCTGCCCCGGAAAATTTGAGGAGGTGGATCGAAAAGTTGCTCACCAGCATTTTAACCGAATGCTGAGCTATGCGGCCAAAAGGGGAGGACCGAATAAAACCTACTCAATTATCGTAACGGGCCTGGAACCGCGGGAAAGCACAGTAGCAGGAATAGAACATCTTTGTAAAATGGGTGTTGTGCCCAGGCTTTCAATCTTCAGGCCGATCCCCGGAACCTTTTTGGAAAAACACCCGGTCCCGAGCCCTGAATACCTTATTTATTGTTATCGAAAACTTCGGCAAATTTCCATTAAATACGGAGTAGACTCCGGCTGCCCGGGGTGCGGTCGAACCTTTGTGGCCACCAAGGAGTATGACGGCACCAATCCGCATATGCCTGAAATCACGGATGAAGATCTAAGACAGGCTGGGATCGACCCTGCACTGGTTTAGCCGCAATTGGGCACAAACTTAAGTGCAAAAGAAAGGTATTTATGTACAAGGAGACAAGCTGTGAAGAAAAAATTCAGCTATGAGACTATTGAAGTGGGGGAGGAGTTGAGTAGGAAAGATTTTGTTATCACGGATGAAATGATCCAGGGATGTGCCCATGTGATTGAGAGCAAGCATCCCTGGTATTTTGAAGATTCCCCTTTTGGGGGCCGCATTGCTCCTCCTACGATTTTTGACAATGAGACTTTGAATTCTCTGGACGAGAAGTATTCCCGTTTCGGCAGCATCCATGCCAAGCAGGCCTGGGAATTTAAAAATCCTGCAAGATTAGGAAAACGAGTTAGCATCACGGTGCGGGTTATGGATAAGTATGTCAAGCGGGGGAAAGGTTGGATGATAATGGAACTGATGGCCGTTGATGAAGATGGCCTGGAGATTTGCCGGGGGAAGCATACGTCGCTAATGAGCCTGAAGGAAGGAGTGAAAGAATGACCCGGGCCCATAAAAATTCGGAAATTGGTTTAGAGATTGAACCACGCGTGTATGAGATCACACAGGAGAAGATTAATAGTTATTCGCGGCGTGTCTTTAATGGGAGGGATACCAAAAACATTCACACAGATGATGAGACTGCCCGAAGGGCGGGCCTACCTATGGCGGTAGCGCAGGGCCGCTATCCTATTGGGTACATTTCAGAGATGATGTTGGATTTTTTTGGGAAGGGATGGATTAAGGGGGGGAAGCTGGATCTTTCGCTCGTCAAGTCAATCTTTCCGGGAGATACAATTACCATCCGAGGGGTCATCCGGGAAAAGATCCGGGAAGGGGATTTTATCCGCTTCCTAATAGATATTTGGATAGAAAATCAAAACGGCGAGAAGGCTACGGTTGGTACAGCAAGTGGCCTTTTTGAAGCATAAATGAGAGGTGAGGCGTACTTAAATGTGCTCGCAGTGATGAAGTTGCAGCGAAAGCCTAGCAGATGTACCTCTTACGACGCTAGAATTGATGGCTCCAAGGTTCAAGTTTGAAGAAAGTCATGACCTCCGGCAGAGCCGGAGGCTTGAAAACCGTGAACCGCTCAAAGCGGATTGTTAATACATTGCCCACCTAAAGATGGGACCTATTCAATGAGGCTTAATTGATCGATGCGTTGATCCTCTTTTTCTTGGGTCTTGATATATTCGCGAATCAAAGTTTCATCCTTACCAACCGTTGAAACAAAGAACCCTCGTGCCCAAAAATGTTGATTGGAAAAATTCTGCCTTCGCCCCATATAAACCCTTGCCATGTGAATCGCGCTTTTCCCCTTTATGAAGCCAACTACTTGGGATACGGAATATTTGGGCGGTATGGAGATCAGCATGTGAACATGATCTGGT